>FTCZ01001145.1_pt1 | contig 16826 bp, 13 predicted proteins | sample 1658871 | NCBI WGS metagenome assembly FTCZ01 (sample SAMEA3914864, study PRJEB12502) | metagenome | biome: forest; material: soil | place: USA | collected 2012-03-12 | depth 0.3 m
GGCGCGGGCAACCGCCTCACCATCACCGACAATGGCCGCGGCATCCCGATCGACGAGCACCCGCGCTACCCCGGCAAGTCGGCGCTGGAGGTGATCCTCACCACGCTGCATTCGGGTGGCAAGTTCAGCGACAAGGCCTACCAGACCTCGGGCGGCCTGCACGGCGTCGGCATCTCGGTTGTGAACGCGCTGTCGACTGACACGGTGGTCGAGGTTGCGCGCAACAAGGAACTCTACAAGCAGCGCTTCAGCCAGGGCCACCCGACGACCGCGCTGGAGAAGATCGGCGCCGCCCCCAACCGGCGCGGGACTCTCGTTGCCTTCACTCCCGATATCGAGATCTTCGGCGAGCTCCGCTTCAAGCCGCAGCGACTCTATCGCCTCGCACGCTCCAAGGCCTATCTGTTCGCCGGCGTCGAGATCCGCTGGAAGTGCGAACCGTCGGTCATCACCGACGACACGCCCGCTGAAGCAGTGTTCCAGTTCCCCGGCGGCCTGGCCGATCACCTCAAGGAGCAGGTCGGCGGCCGCGAATGCGCAACTGCCGACTTCTTCGCCGGCCGCCACGACTTCCCCGACCGGCAGGGCTCGGCCGAATGGGCAGTGGCGTGGCCGCTCTTCTCCGACGGCTCCTACAGCTACTACTGCAACACCATCCCGACCCCCGACGGCGGCACCCATGAACAGGGCCTGCGCGCGGCGCTGGTGAAGGGCATCCGCGGTTTCGCAGACCTTGTCGGCAACAAGCGTGCCAAGGACATTGCGCCCGAGGACGTGATGGTCGGCTCCGAACTGATGCTGTCGGTCTTCGTCCGCGACCCACAGTTCCAGAGCCAAACCAAGGACCGGCTCACCTCACCCGACGCCGCACGGCTGGTGGAAGCCGCGGTGCGCGACCATTTCGACCATTTCCTCGCCGACAACATGGAGCGCGGCAAGGCGCTGCTCGGCCTGATCCTCGACCGCATGGACGACCGGCTTCGTCGGAAAGCGGAGCGCGACGTCAAGCGCAAGACCGCCACCTCGGGCCGCAAACTGCGCCTGCCCGGCAAACTCACCGACTGCGCCTCGGACTCACCGGAAGGCACCGAGCTCTTCATCGTCGAGGGTGACTCGGCCGGCGGCTCGGCCAAGCAGGCGCGCGATCGCAAGACGCAGGCGGTGCTGCCGATCCGCGGCAAAATCCTGAACGTTGCCTCAGCCAACACCGCAAAGATCCTGGCCAACCAGGAAATCGCCGATCTGATCCAGGCGCTCGGCTGCGGCACGCGCGACAAATGCGACGCCTCCGTGCTCCGTTACGAACGCATCGTTATCATGACCGACGCCGACGTTGACGGCGCCCACATCGCGACGCTGCTGATGACCTTCTTCTTCCAGGAGATGCCCGACGTCGTCCGCAAGGGGCATCTCTATCTCGCCCAGCCGCCGCTCTACCGGATCACGGCCGGCGCAAAGTCGCTCTATGCACGCGACGACGAGGATCGCGCGCGGATCGAGAACGGTCCGTTCAAGGGCAAGAAGGTGGAGGTCGCGCGCTTCAAGGGCCTCGGCGAGATGAACCCGGCGCAGCTGCGCGAGACGACAATGGACGCTTCGACCCGCACTATGATCCGCGTGACGCTGCCGCAGGAATACGAGGAGCGCGCGGCGGTGCGCGATCTGGTCGACCGGCTGATGGGCAAGGAAGCCTCGCACCGCTTCGCCTTCATCCAGGAGAATGCCGCGCGGGTCGACGAGGAAGAGATCGACGCCTAAGGGCGGTCGGACTGGCGGGGGCATGAGCGAGAACAGAGAAGCGGCGCACGCCAGGCTGGAAGCTCTGCTGCGAAGGCTCACCGCCGCTCCGCGCGATGCCGATGCCGCGTGGGATGCCGCCGACATCGCCATTGATAATGGCTTCGAGGATGAGGCGGTCGCCACGGTCGAGGCCTCCGTCCGGCTGATCGCTACCCATGCGCAGCTCTGGCAAATGCTGGGGCTCCTCTATCGCGGGCTCGACGAAACGGAGGCGGCGCTGGCGACCTTCAGCCATGCGGCCCGCCTCGCCCCACAGGACGCCCGGATCGCCCATGCACTTGCCATCACAAGCATGGAGGCCGGCCGGCCCGCCGTCGCGCTCTACGACCGGGCGCTGCGGCTCGCACCACTCGACGGGGAACTGCTGCTGGGTCGCGCGGCGGCACTGGCCGGAACAGGCGCCGCCGATACCGCCGAGGCCCATCTTGCCGCGCTACTGCGCCAACACCCGGAATGGATCGCCGGCCATCTCGGCTTCGCCAAGCTGCGCTCGATGAGCGGCAGGGCCGCCGCTGCGACCGAAACACTGGATGCCGCGATCGCCAGCAATCCCGCCGATGTCACGCTCCACACCGCCCGGTTCGCGATCCTGGCGCGGACAGCGCCGCCAGATGCGCGTCTCGCGGCCATCGCCGACGCCCGGCAAAAGGCCGGCCCGCACCCTGCCTTCGCCAAGGCCGAGGCCATGGCCCACAGCGAGGCCGGTGATATCTTCGCCGCCGATGCCCTCTTCGCCGCGATCGACGCGCGTGACGACACCGACTTCGCGCTGGCACGCGTACGCCACGAACTGCGCGCCCAACGGCCGGAGATAGTCGACCGTCTGGCGGAGCCGCTCGCCTCCTCGACCGAGGCCGTGACTGCCTGGGCCTATCGTGCGACCGCATGGCGGATGCTGGACGACGCGCGGCTGGGCTGGCTGGAGCGCGACGCGATGGTCGGCGTCTACGACATCGGCGACCGGCTGCCGCCGCTGGACAAGCTTGCCGAGGTGCTGCGGCACATCCATGTCGGCCGGGCGCAGCCGCTCGACCAGTCCGTGCGCGGCGGCACGCAGACCGACGGGCCCCTCTTCGCGCGCGCCGAGCCCGAGATACGGGCGGTGCGCGCAGCAGTTCTGGAAAAGGTGCGGCACTATCGGCAGAGCCTCCCGCCGATCGATCCCCACCACCCGCTGCTATCGGCGCCGCGCCAGGAGCGGCCGCGCTTCGCCGGCTCCTGGTCGGTCCGACTGCAAGGCTCTGGCCACCATGTCCATCATGTCCACACGCAAGGCTGGTTGAGCTCGGCGCTCTATGTCGCACTGCCGGATGGCGACACCGCGCAGGATCGGGGGATGCTTCAACTGGGAGCCCCGCCAGAGGAGCTGGACCTCGGCCTCCCGCCCTCGCGCACCATCGAGCCGCGGCCCGGCCGGCTGGTCCTGTTCCCGTCGACGACATGGCACGGCACCACGCGCTTCGCCGCCGGAGAACGCCTGACGATCGCCTTCGACATCGCCCGCCCACGCGGCTGAGCGGCGGCGAGGCGAAGCTTGGGAAACGGACTGCTTGGTCGATTGCGGACGGTGCCGGTCGCGACGACTCAATCTGGGGGCCATGGCACCCGCTTGCCCTTGGTTCGACTGGTCAGATGAAACTGCCGGCAGCGGTCGCAGCGATAGGGCCTGAGCGGGAGGCCGGCGCGCTGAGCGAGCAAAAGTGCATCCTGTTCGGAACGAAAACGCGCCTTCTTGATGCAGACGCTTAGCTTCGTGCGCACCTGTGCCCTCCGCCACGCACGTCCGTAATCAAGCATGATAGACGACGCGCTCAACGGCAATGTCGGTTCGTCTCGGCCTTTGCCAGTGTATAATTTGCTTGTCACCGTCGCGGCGTGGTGGCGGCCGTCATCCCCTTTCTCATCGCTGCTCGATCGGGACGAACGGGCGATGTCGCGCGATAGAGCGATGACGGATAGTTTACACCTAAAATCAATATCTTAAGTGCAGAAAACGCTGCAGATTCCACAGAGCTCCGGCGTCATCGTCGTCATCTTTCCGCGAAGCGGGGGCGCACGCCAGGCCTAGGCGAGCACCCGCGCCGCGATCGCGTCGCGGCGCCTCGGCGTGACGCCGAGCTCGCTCCGGAGATAGTCGTCGAGGGAGCCGTGGCGCTCGTCGATCGCGGCGAAGGCGGCCTCGATATAGGCGGGCTCGACCATCATCAGCATGCGGATCGCGGACTCGGAGAGGCCCTCGCCATAGCTCGCGCGGATGTGTCGGGCGCCGGCGGCGATGCGCCGCTCGACCCGCCCCGCAACATTGGTGAGCAGATAGTCGGCTACGATGTCGTCCTGATGCACGCCCATCATCGCGTGGAACAGGGCGACGGCGAGGCCGGTGCGGTCCTTGCCCGCCATGCAGTGGATGAGCGATGGGCCGGGGATCGTCGCCAACGCCTCGAAATAGCGGGCGAGGATCGGGATCATGCGCGGTCGGAAGGGCATCTCGGCATAGCCGCGCACCATCGCGCGGCGGGCATCCTCCGTTCCGGGCGCCCGGCGCGCCGCCTCTACATGCGGGGCGAGCCCGGTGGTATCTTCATCGACGAAGAGGACGCGCGCCGCGAAGCCTTCGGGCCGACGGCAGGGCGCCACCGCCCGCTCGCCCGCGCCGCGCAGGTCGACGACGGTGGCAAGGCCGAGCCCGGCGATCGTCTCCAAGTCCGAATCGGTGGCGTCGACATGCTGGGCGGAACGGAACAGGTGCCCCGTCTTCAATCGCCCGGCCGGCGTCGCATAGCCCCCATAATCGCGGAAGTTATGCACCCCCTCCAGGGCCAGAACGCGGTGATCGGCGAGGCAATCGATGGCCATGGGCTCCTCCTGGGACTAGCTCGCCCCTTTTCTCCGCCGATCATGACGATCCCGAGACCGCGCCCGCGATAGTCATGACCGCCGCGTCATCCCTGCGTCGCGAGATGGTCGCGCTTGATCTTCTTGGCCAGGCTCCATTTGTGGACCTCTGTGGGGCCGTCATAGATGCGGAAGGCGCGAATCTCGCGGTAGAAGGCCTCGACCATCGTGTCGCGGGTGACGCCGGTGCCGCCCATCACCTGCACGCAGCGGTCCGCGATGCGGCTCAGCGCCTCCGACACGGCCACCTTGGCCATCGAGCTTTCCGGCACGCCCAGCGATCCGCTGTCGAGCACGTCGGCGCACCAGTCGATCATCAGCTCCGCCTGCTTGAGGTCGATAAGGTTCTCGGCGAGCATGAAGCCAACGCCTTCATGGTCGATCAGCGTCTTGCCGAACGCCTTGCGTTTGCAGGCATAGGCGGTGGCGATCTCATTGGCGCGCGTGGCGGCGCCGTGCCAGCGCATGCAGTGCGAGAGACGAGCCGGCGACAGGCGGACCTGCGCGTACTGGAAGCCCTCGCCCGACTTGCCGAGCATCTGGTCGGCGGGCACGCGGAGATTGTCGATGACGATCTCAGCATGGCCGCCGGGCAGACCGTCGTCGATCGTGTCGAGCACGCGGGTGGTGCGGATCGCCGGATCCGGCAGGTCGACCAGGAACATGCAGGCGCCGTCATCGGACTTTGCCATGATGATGCCGATCTTCGCGCCATCGGCGCCGGTGATGAACTTCTTGCGACCGTTGATGATCCAGTGGTTGCCGTCGAGCCGGCAGCTGGTCTTCATCATCGAGGGGTCGGAGCCCGCGCCGTCGTCGTCGGCGGGCTCGGTCATGAAGAAGGCCGAGCGGCAGCGGCCCTCGACCAGCGGCTTCAGGAAGCGCTCCTTGAGCTCGGGCGAGCCGACCTTGCCGAGCAGGTACATGTTGCCCTCGTCGGGCGCGGTGGTGTTGACCGCCAGGGGGCCGAGGATCGAGAGCCCCGACTTCTTGAGTACAGCCGCGGTCTCGCGCTGCGAGAGGTGGCTGCCGTCCGGGAGGATGTGCGGGGTTAGCACGCCGGCGGCGCGGGCCTTGACCTTGAGCTCGTCGATCAGCTCGTCGGTCGGCCCGTGCGAGGTACGGCGCTTGTCCTTCTCATATGGGATGACGACGTCGCGGACGAACGCTTCCACCTTCGTGGCGATCTCCGCCGTCTTTTCCGCACCTACCCCGCTCATCGCCTTCTCCCTCTCGTCGTTCAGAGCGCCCGTGCGATCACCATACGCTGAATATCCGACGTGCCTTCGTAGATCTGGCAGACGCGGACATCGCGGTAGATCTTGGCGAGTCCGAACTCCTCCAGATAGCCATAGCCGCCGAGTGTCTGGATCGCGCCCGACACCACCGCCTCGGCGGTTTCGGACGCGATCAGCTTGGCCATCGACGCCTCCTTGAGACAGGGCAGCTTGGCGTCCTTGAGGCTAGCTGCATGAAGCACCAGTTGCCGCGCCGCCTCCAGCTTCGCGGCGAGGTCGGCGAGGCGGAATCCGACCGCCTGGTGCGCGATGATCGGCTGCCCCATCGACTTGCGATCCTTGGCATAGGCGATCGCGATCTCCAGCGCGGCATCGGCCATGCCGATCGACTGGGAGGCGATGCCGATACGCCCGGCCTCCAGGTTGGAGAGCGCGATCGAATAGCCACGACCCTCCGCACCAAGCAGCAGTTCGTCGGGAACGAAGCAATCCTCGAAACGGAGTGCGCAGGTATCGGACGCGCCCTGCCCCAGCTTGTGCTCGACCTTGTCGACGACATAGCCGGGCGTGTCGGTCGGCACGAGGAAGGCCGAGATACCCTTCTTGCCGGCATCGGGATCGGTTACGGCGATCACCATCGTCACACCCGCGATGCGGCCCGAGGTAATGAACTGCTTGGCGCCATTGAGCCGCCAGCCGCCCTCCACCTTCGTCGCGCGAGTGCGGATCGCCGAGGCGTCGGAGCCTGCGTCGGTCTCGGTCAGCGCAAAGGCGCCAATCGTGCGGCCGGCGATCAGATTGGGCAGGAAGCGCGCCTGCTGGGCCGCACTGCCATCCTTGAGCAGGCCCGAGACCATGATCGAATTTTGGATCGAGACGATGGTGGAAAGCGCCCCGTCAGCGGCCGCGATTTCCATCAGCGCCAGCGCATAGGAAACATAGTCTGCCTCCGCCCCGCCGAACTCGGCCGGCGCCGTCATGCCGAGGAGGCCCATGCCGCCCAGCTCCTCGAACAGCCCGGCGGGATAGGCCCCCGCCGTCTCGAAGGCCGCGCTGTTAGGGTGGATCCGCTCCTGCGCGAATTCACGCACGGAATCGCGGATCGCCGCCTGCATCTCGCCGAGAACCATTCTGTCTCCCATCCTGAATATGCCGGCTGCCTGCCATGCCCCACAACGGGGAGCAATGACGACATCGCTCGCCAGGCCGGCGCCCGGTCGGGTTGCCGCTTTGCCACCTGCGATCTACCACCGCCAACAGTGACACACCTGATCCTTCTCCGCGCCGCCGACCGCATCGCCTCACCCTGGAAGAATGGTGGCGGTACGACATCAGAGATCGCTGTCTTTCCGGCCGGCGCGACGATGGACGACTTCTTGTGGCGCGTGAGCGTCGCAGAGGTGGGCGAGCCCGGCGCCTTCTCGATCTTTCCCGAGGTCGATCGGGTTTTGGCGGTGCTCGAAGGGCGGCTCTCGCTCCGTGTCGCGGGCGATCGCGAGCCCACCATTCTCGCACCGAACTCCTTCGCCCGCGCCTTCCCTGGCGACGTCGCCGCGCAGGGGGAGCCCATCGATGGGCCGGTGCGCGATCTCAACGTTATGGTCCGCCGCGGAGCGTGGCGGGCGCAGATTGACAAGCTGCTCCCCTCTGGGTCGATGGCCGTCGAAATCCTCACACCCTGCACCCTGATCGTCGCCATGGGCAATGCCACATTGCGGCACGGACATGAGGTCGTCGCACTGGGCCGACTGGACGCGATCCTAACCAGAGGCTGCGACAGGGATAAAATCGAGCTGGCCAGCGAAGGGCCCGTCTATCTGATCCACCTGTCTGCGGAGGACGACGCGGCCGGGTCGCTGTAAGCCCGCTCAGATCGAGCGGCTGACGACTTCCTTCATGATCTCATTGGTGCCGCCGAAGATGCGCGTGACCCGCGCGTCACGCCACAGCCGGGCGACCATATATTCATTCATGTAGCCCGCCCCGCCATGGAGCTGGAGCGCCATGTCGATGACGCGGCCCTGCATGTCGGTGTGCCACATCTTCGCGGCGGAAGCCTCGGCGGTAGTGAGTTCGCCCTTGAGGTGACGGGTGATGCACCAGTCGAGATGCGCCCAGCCGACCTGGAGCTGGGTTTTCATGTCAGCCAGCGTGAACTTGGTGTTCTGGAATTCGAACACCGTCTTGCCGAACGCCTTGCGATCCTTGACGAACGCCACCGCCTCGTCGAATGCGCGCTGGGTCGCGGCCTGCGCCGAGATCGCGATCGACAGGCGCTCCTGCGGCAATTGGCTCATCAGATAGGCGAAGCCCTTGCCCTCCTCGCCGAGGCAGTTGGTCATCGGCACGCGCGCGTCCTCGAAGAACAGCTCCGATGTGTCGGCCGAATGCTGGCCCACCTTGTCGAGGTTGCGCCCGCGCTGAAAGCCGGGCGTGTCGGCCTCGACCAGGATCAGCGAAATGCCCTTGGCGCCGAGCGTCGGATCGGTCTTGGCGACGACAACGATGAGGTCGGCATTCTGGCCGTTGGTGATGTAGGTCTTGGAGCCGTTTAGGACATAGTGGTTGCCATCCTTGATCGCGGTGGTGCGCACACCCTGCAGGTCGGAGCCGGCGCCGGGCTCGGTCATGGCGATGGCGGTGATGATCTCGCCCGACACCATGCCCGGCAGATATTTGCGCTTCTGCTCCTCCGAGCCATAGGCCTCGATATAGTCGACAACGATGTCGCTCTGGAGCGTGATGCCGGCGGCCGAGCCCGCATAGCCCAACTCCTCGCCGACAACAGCGTTGTAGCCGAAGTCGAGCCCGAGCCCGCCATATTCCTCCTTCACCGTCGGGCAGAGCAGACCTGCCTCGCCGCACGCCCGCCAGAACTTGCGGTCGACGATGCCCTCCTGCTCGTAGCGGTCGAGGTTGGGGATCAGCTCGCGCTCGAACAGCTTGCGCACCGTGTCGCGGAACATCGCATGGTCTTCGTTGAAGGCGGTACGCTGGGCGAGGTCGAGCATCACTCTCTCCGGTTTTTTCGTTCTTCTATCTGCCACGATAGACAGGCGGACGTTTCTCTACAAAGGCGGTCATCGCCTCGCGATGATCGTCGGTCGCCTGCAGCATCACCTGCTGCCGATCCTCCAGCGCGAAGGCGGCATCGATCGAGGGCGCGTCGATGTTGAGATTGAGCACCTGCTTGGTGAGGCTGAGGCCGTAGGGCGCGTTCGCCACCATCTCCTCGGCGAGCGCGAGGCCGGCGTCGAGCAGCCTGTCCTCTTCCACCACGTCGCTAAGCAGACCGAGGCGGAGCGCCCGGTCGGCGTGGATGAAGCGGCCGGTGAGCAGCAGCTCCGCCGCCTGCGAGGCACCGACCAGGCGCGGCAGGAAGTAGCTCGAGCCGATGTCGGCGCCACCCAGCCCGATCTTGATATAGGCGGCGTTCATGCGGAGGCTGGGCGCGCCCAGCCGGACGTCAGACGCCAGCATTAGCGAGAAGCCCGCGCCGCACGCCGATCCGTGGCCCAAGGCGATGAAGGGCTGCGACACGCTCCGCATCGCCTTCAGCACGTCGCCAAGGTCGATCTGCACCCGCCACGACCGCTGAAACTGCGTCTCGTCGGTCTGGGTGAGGAATTCCTTGATGTCGAGCCCCGCGCAGAAAGCGCGCCCGTTGCCGCGCAGGACGACGACCCGCACCTCCGGCCGCTGCCTCAGCCCGAAGACATAGTCCCCAAGCTCCGCCACCAGCGCCTCCGATAGCGCATTCAAGGCCTCGGGCCGATCGAGCGTTGCAATCTCGACGGCCCCTCGGCGTTCGACGGTGAGATGCTCGTATTTCATCGGCGGCTCCTCGCGTTCATGTCGTATGGCTGGCCTCGCGCCGATCAAGCTATACAGCCGCGGCGGCCATCGCCGAACCACGAGGGTTGCGCCGCCGCGACGGACCACTACGAGACGAGACGAGATGAACGACGCGAGCCCGCTTCCCGAATCCGCCACGGAGACGCCCGCCGAACTTGTGCAGCGCCTCGTCAGCCTTCTCGATCTCGAGCAGATCGAGGTCGACCTGTTCCGCGGCGCCCGAACCAGCGAGCCCTGGGTGCGCGTGTTCGGCGGGCAGGTGATCGGGCAGGCGCTGATCGCCGCGTGCCGCACGGTGACGCCCGATCGTCCTCCCCATTCGCTCCATGCTTATTTCATGCGACCGGGCGACCCCAATCTGCCGATCGTCTATCAGGTCAGTCGCGACCGCGACGGCGGCAGCTTCACCTCGCGGCGGGTCGTGGCGATCCAGCACGGCAAGCCGATCCTCAACCTCGCCGCCTCCTTCCAGGAGCGCGAGGAGGGCCTGTCGCACCAGTTCGACATGCCCGACGTGCCGCCGCCCGAGGAGCTGGAGGACGATCGCGAGATCGCGCTACGCCATATCGACAGTATTCCCGAGGCCCGGCGCGCGCTGATCCTGCGCCGCCGGCCGATCAGCTTCCGCCCGGTGGCCGGAGATCCCCACTATGGCACGGGCCAAGGGGAACCACGCCAGGCCTACTGGTTCCGCACGGTGGCACCACTGCCCGACGATCAGGTACTGCATCGGGGCATGCTCGCCTACGCCTCCGACATGACGCTGCTCGGAACCTGCATGGTGCCACACGGGCTGACCTGGGCGCGCGACGACCTGCAGGAGGCGAGCCTCGACCACGCGCTTTGGATCCACGACGACATCAAGCTCGACGACTGGCTGCTCTATACGCAGGACAGTCCCTGGTCGGGCGGCGGGCGCGGCATGAACCGGGGGCTGATCTACGCGCGCGACGGGCGGCTGGTCGCCTCGGTCGCGCAGGAAGGCCTCATCCGGGTGCGACGCCCCCGCTAGAACGGCCCGCGCGCAAATGGAGGAAAGCATGTCCCGCATGGCCTGCAAGACAATCGACTCGCCGGTCGGGCGCCTCCAGCTCGTTGCCACCGACGAGGCGCTGGTCGCGATCCTGTGGGAGAATGACGACCCAGATCGGGTAAAACTCGGCCCGTTGGTCGAGGACGACGCCCATTCCGTGCTGGTCCAGACCGAACGCGAACTCGGCGAATATTTTACCGGCCAGCGCTCGAGTTTCTCGATCCCTCTTGATTTCGCTGGGACGGCGTTCCAGCGGGAGGTCTGGCACGCGCTACTTACCATCCCGTTCGGCGAAACTCGCAGCTACGGCGATATCGCACGGGAGATCGGACGACCCGATGCGGTCCGCGCGGTCGGGGCGGCGAACGGCCGGAACCCCATCTCCATCATAGCGCCGTGCCATCGCGTGATCGGCACCGATGGCAAGCTGACCGGCTTTGCCGGCGGCCTTGACGCCAAGGCGTATCTCCTGACACTGGAAGGCGTGGCGATCGCCAATCCGAAAGACGGGAAACAGCAATATTCCTGGCTGGACGAGGACCTGGCGGATCGCTGAAACGCGATCACCGACGTCGCTTAGCTTTCCTCGCCCAATTCATCGATGCGGGCGCTGAGCTTGCCGATCAGGCGGATCAGCTCGCGATGTTCGCTATCGTCGAGCACCCCGAAGACATCCATCAGGAAGCGGTTGCGGATCGGCTGGGAGGCCGCGATCGCCGCCTTGCCCGCCGGCGTCACTGATATGCGCTTGGCGCGGCGGTCATCCGGATCGGGATCGCGGCGGACGAGTCCGTCACGCTCCAGCCCATCGATCGCCTCGGTGACGGTCCGCGGCGCCTGGCCGAGTTGCGAAGCGATGTCGGTGGAGCGCACCGGACCATCCCTTACCACCAGCATCAGAAGCTTGGTCCGCGCGAGCGACGTCCCTTGCTTCGCCATCAGGCGGTCCACGAGGCGGTGAGCGCGTAAATAATACTCCCGCAGCGCCTCCGCGCTCCGGTCGCACGCTTCAAGTGTTTCTTGAGGGCCCATAATAAGAGGGGTTGCCATATATCACTCTTTTAGGCAAGGGCGGGATCCGGGGATATTTCCCGCGTAGTGTGTCATAGGATAAAGTCGATGGCCGATGTCGCCGAACAGCAGCCGGTAGCCGCGGAAAGGCGCGCGAAGCGTCTAAGCCCACGGGCGAGGAGCATCCTGCTGGTGGTGGGCACGGTTGCGGCGGTGCTGTTTGTCCTCTGGCTGGTTCACTACGAGACCCGCGGCAAGTTCATCGAGCGCACCGACGACGCTTATATCCGCGCCGACGCGGTCACCGTGAGCCCCAAGATCTCGGGCTATGTCGAGCAGGTATTCGTTGCGGACAATCAGGATGTGAAGGCGGGCCAGCCGCTCGTCCGCATCGATCCGCGCGACTACAAGGCGCAGACATCGCAATATCAGGCGCAGATCGACGTCGCCCGCGCCAATGTCGACAATGTCCGCGCAATGATCCGCGAACAGGACGCGGCGATCGCGCAGGCCCGCGCGCAACTCGCGGCATCGGAAGCTGACGCCAGCTTCGCCGCCGGCGAGGTCAAGCGCTACACCCCGCTTGCCGAGAGCGGCGCCGAAACACGCGAGAAGCTCACCACGCTACGCAACCAGGCGACGCAGGCGACCAACGCCGCCGCCGCCCAGCGTGCCGCGCTCGATAGCGCCGAACGACGCATCGGCGCGCTCCAGGCGCAGATCCGCCAGGCCGAGGCGCAGGGCGAGACCGCCCAGGCGCAGCTCGCCGCCGCCGACGTCAATCTCGGCTCGACCGTGGTGCGCGCGAGCGTCGACGGCCGCGTCGGCGACAAGAGCGTCCGCGTCGGCCAGTTCGTGCAGTCGGGCACGCGGATGATGTCGGTGGTGCCGCTGGCAAAGATTTACATCAGCGCCAATTTCAAGGAAACGCAGATCGGCCTGATGCGCCCCGGTCAGCCCGCCACGATCGAGGTGGACTCGCTGCCCGGCGTCGAACTGAAGGGCCATGTCGACAGCGTGTCGCCGGGCACGGGTGCCGAATTCTCGCTGCTGCCGCCACAGAACGCCACGGGCAACTTCACCAAGATCGTCCAGCGCGTGCCGATCCGCATCGCGATCGACGCCGGCCCCGATGCCCGCAAGGTGCTGGTGCCGGGCCTGTCGGTGACGGTGAAGGTCGACACGATCTCGGCCAAGGGCCAGCTACGCCGCATCAAGGATCAGGAGAAGATCCGGAGCGACCAATGAGCGGCGCCTCCACCCTCCCTGGCACGCCCGAGCGCGCCGATACGGCCGCCTGGCTGGCGGTGGCCGCAGGCACGCTCGGCGCGCTGATGGCGACGCTCGACATCTCGATCGTCAATTCCTCGCTTCCCACCATCCAGGGCGAGATCGGCGCCAGCGGCACCGAGGGCACCTGGATCTCCACCGCCTATCTGGTTGCAGAGATCGTCATCATCCCGCTGTCGGGCTGGCTGGAGAAAGTGTTCGGCCTGCGGACCTTCCTGCTGATCGCCGCCTCGCTGTTCATCAGCTTCTCGATGATGTGCGGCTTCTCGACCTCGCTCGGCATGATGATCGCCGGCCGCGTCGGCCAGGGCTTCACCGGCGGTGCGCTGATTCCGACGGCGATGACGATCATCGCGACCAGGCTCCCCCGATCGCAGCAGCCGATCGGCAACGCGATGTTCGGCGCGACCGCGATCCTCGGCCCCGTCGTCGGCCCGGTGCTGGGCGGCTGGCTCACCGAGAATGTCAGCTGGCACTACGCTTTCTTCATCAACCTACCGGTCGGCGTCGCGCTCATCACGCTGCTGCTGGTCGCGCTCCCCCACCAGAAGTCCCACTTCGTGCTGCTGCGCGATGCCGACTGGCTCGGCATCCTCGGCCTCGCCATGGGGCTTGGCGGGCTGACCGTCGTGCTCGAGGAGGGTGAGCGCGAGCAGTGGTTCTCCTCGCCCGAGATCCTCTGGCTGACGGTTGTGTCGGTGGTCGGCTTCCTCTTCCTGTTCGCCGGGCAGATCATCGCGCGCAAGCCCGTGATCCGGTTGCGCCTGCTGCTCGACCGCCAGTTCGGCGCCGTGGTGGTGATGGTGACGATGGTGGGCATGGTGATCTATGGCACCTCCTACACCATTCCCCAGTTCCTCTCGGCGATCTCGGGCTACAATTCGCTGCAATCGGGCGAGATTGTGTTGCTGTCGGGCGTTCCGATGATGCTGATGATGCCGTTCACGCCCTGGCTGGTGCAGAATGTCGACATCCGCATCGCCGTCACCTTCGGGATGCTGGTGCTGGCTGTGAGCGCGTACATGGAGACCGATCTTACCTCGCAGTCGACCGGAAGCTCGTTCGCGACCTCGCAGATCATGCGCGGCGTCGGCTCGGTCTTCTCGATGATGTTCATGAACCAGGCGGCGATCCGCGCAGTCTCTCCCGAACAGGCGAGCGACGCGTCGGGGCTCTACAACACCGCCCGCAACCTCGGTGGATCGCTGGCGCTCGCCAGCATCGCGGTGATCCAGGACCAGCGTACCTGGCTGCACAGCCGGCGGATCGAAGAGAGCCTGTCAGCCAACGCTGTCGACGTGCAGGACTATATGGCCGCGCAGACGCATGCGCTTGGCGGGCAGGCGGCCGCGTACCGCTCACTTGGTGACACGATCCAGACACAGGCGCTGACCATGACCTACGCGGACCTGTTCTGGCTGCTCGCGGTTGGCATCGTCGCCGTCACCCCCCTCGTTCTGTTCCTGCGACCACTTCCCAAAAATGTGAAGCCGGTTGCTGTCCATTGAGGAGCGCCATGCGCCCGATCATTGCTCCCCTCGCCCTGGTTACCCTGCTGGCCGGCTGCACCGTCGGCCCGAACTATGCCGGCCCGCCCGCGGCCGCGCCGAAAGCGGCCAAGGCACCACACTTCGTCCGCACCGACGCGGCGCAGACGCCCCCAACCGCGCCCGTCGCGCGTTGGTGGGAGGCCCTTGGCGACCCGGTGCTGAACGATCTCGTCACGCGCGCACTCGCCGACAATCCCAGCATCGCGATGGCTCAGGCTCGGCTGCGGCAGGCGCGCGCGGCGCTCCGTATCGAGAAAGCCAATGAGCTGCCGAGCGCGAACGCGCAGGCGATCTATGCCCATGCGCATCTGCCCGGCATCAACCTGAACGGAAACGGGAACGGGAACAGCGGCAACGGCTCGACCGATCTCAATCTCTACAACCTCGGCTTCGATGCCTCCTGGGAGATCGATCTGTTCGGCGGCCAGCGTCGCGCGATCCAAGCCGCGCGCGCCACCGCCGGCGCCGCCGAGGCCAACCTCGCCGACGCGCAGGTGAGCCTCTCGGCCGAGGTGGTGCAGGCCTATGTCAATCTACGCGATCGCCAGCGCCGGATCGACCTCAACAACCGCTCGGTCCAGATGCAGGAGCGGATGCTGACGCTGACCCAGCAGCGCTACGATCGCGGCACAGCCTCTCGCCTCGACGTCACACGGCTCCAAAACCAGCTCGACAGCACGCGCGCCGACATCCCGCCGCTCAACGCCCAGCTGGAAGCCTATATGGACGAGCTTGCGACGCTGACCGGCGACGAGCCGGGCGCGCTCGACGAGCGCCTGAAGCCGGTGCAGCCGATCCCGCTGCCCCCGGCGCAGGTGGCGGTGGGCGATCCCGCCGTTCTTCTCCAACGTCGGCCCGACATCCGTGCGGCCGAGCGCACCCTCGCCGCCGACACCGCCAAGATCGGACAAGCCGAGGCAGCGCGTTTCCCTAAGCTCAGCTTCATGGGGATCATCGGGATCGGCGGATCCGCCGCGTCGGATCTCACCAAGCTCGACGATTTCACCGCCCTCATTGCGCCGCAGCTCAGCTGGAATTTTCTCGATTTCGGCCGCAACAAGGCGCGCGTCGTCCAGGCCGAAGGGGTGCGTGACGAGGCCGAGGGCCAGTATCGCGCCACCGTGCTCGCTGCGCTGCGCGATGCCGAGGATTCACTCTCGCGCTTCCGCTACCGCCGCATCACGGTCGCGACGCTGGCGCGGGCCAAAGCGGAGGCAGATGAGGCGCTTGCGCTGTCCGAGCAGCGCTACGAGGCCGGCACGTCGACCCTCATCGATCTGCTCGATGCCCGCCGGCAGCAGATCACGGCCGAGCAGAATCTGAGCCAGGCCGAAGCCGGCCTCACCGGCGATTTCGTGGCGGTCCAGAAGGCGCTCGGGCTCGGCTGGGCGCCGGCCACGAGCTGAGGAGAGCGAAGATGTCCTCCTTCGCCTCCATCTGCTTGAACATCGCCTCGATCACGAGATCGACGTCGGTAGCCGATGAATGCGCATCCTACCGCACCCCGAATTAGACATTGGTCTAACGCCGTTGCCCATGGAATAAGGATTACATCGGGTCCCTTGACCGGCGTACTAAAAGGTACGGCCGCCCAATGGAAATGGACGCAGACGCGATCGCGGAGAGGAGCGGCGGTCGGGACGAAATCATCGATTTCGACAGCTTTAGCCTCGTGCCTGCCACACGAGTCCTGACGCAGGAAGGCGTTCCCGTACAATTGGGCGCACGAGCGCTCGATCTCCTGATCGCGCTGCTCGCCCGCGCCGGCGAGATCATCGGCCGGGACGAGTTGCTTAGGACGGTGTGGCCGACAACTGTGGTCGACGAGAGCAACCTGCGCGTCAACATCTCGGCCCTGCGCAAGGCTCTGGGCGACGGCAAGTCAGGCCGACGCTTGATCGCCTGCATTCCGGGCCGCGGCTACAGCTTCGTCGGCGCGGTACGGAAGCGACCGCACGGCGCCCCGCCTGCGTCGTCGATCACCCCAGACGATCGTCACGCGCTGCCTGCGCCGCTGCACCGGCTTGTCGGCCGCGATGACATCGTGTCCACCATCGGGAAAGAGCTACCGCAGCGGCATTTCATCACCGTCGTGGGCGCAGGCGGGATCGGCAAGACATCGGTCGCGCTGGCGGTCGCCGAACAGCTGGCCCC
>FTCZ01007584.1_pt1 | contig 16823 bp, 20 predicted proteins | sample 1658871 | NCBI WGS metagenome assembly FTCZ01 (sample SAMEA3914864, study PRJEB12502) | metagenome | biome: forest; material: soil | place: USA | collected 2012-03-12 | depth 0.3 m
GCCGCCTCGATCTCTTCGGGTGGACGCCCCTCGGGATCGCGATCAGGCATCAGCCCTTCTTGGCAGAGCCTTTGCCACCCTTCTTCTTTTCCGGCTTTTCCAGCGTGGCGGTCCCCTCGAGCACGACAGGAGCCGTGGCGGGCTTGCCCTTGCCGCCGACCGGCGTGCCGTGGCGGCGCATGATGAAGTACTGCTGGCCGATCGACAGCGTGTTGCTCCATGCCCAGTAGATCACGAGGCCGGCCGAGAACGGCGCCATCATGAAGGTGAACATGATCGGCAGGAACTGGAACACGCGCGCCTGCACCGGATCGGTCGGCGCGGGGTTCAGCTTCTGCTGCAGGAACATGGTCACGCCCATTGCGAGCGGCCACAGGCCGATGTTGAAGAAGTGCAGGAACTCCGGCACCTGCCAGTGGAACAGGCCGAAGCCGGTGAAGATCGTCAGCGGATCGGGCGCGCTCAGGTCGTGGATCCAGCCGAAGAACGGCTGATGGCGCATCTCGATCGTGGTGTAGAGCACCTTGTAGAGCGCGAAGAACACCGGGATCTGCAGCAGGATCGGCAGGCAGCCCGCCGCCGGATTCACCTTCTCGCGGCGATAGAGCTGCATCATCTCCTGGTTCAGCCGCTGGCGATCCTCGCCGTAGCGCTGCTTCATCTTCTCCATCTCGGGCTGCAGCGCCTTCATCTTGCTCATCGCCGCATAGGACTTGTTGGCCAGCGGGAAGAACAGCGCCTTCACGATCACGGTCAGGATCAGGATCGAGACGCCGAAGTTGCCGATCTCGAAGTAGAGCCACTCGAGCAGCCAGAACAGCGGCTTGGTGAAGAACCAGAACCAGCCCCAGTCGATCGTGAGATCGAAGCGGTCGATGCCGAGCTTGTCGCGATAGCCGTCCATCACGCGCACGATCTTGGCGCCGGCGAACAGATGGTTCTCGGTGCTGGCCGTGGCGCCCGCTGCGATGGGAATGCCGGCACCGACATAGTCGACCTGGTACTTGTCGTTGGGCGCGGCACCCGTGCCCTTCAGCGTGACGTCGACCTTCTTCTTCTGGTCGGGGATCAGCGCCGCCATCCAGTACTTGTCGGTGATGCCGACCCAGCCGCCGGTGGTTTCGAGCTTCTGCGCCTTGTTGTCCTTGAAGTCCTTGTAGCCGAATTCCTTCAGGCTGCCGTTGAAGACGCCGTAGGGGCCTTCGTGCAGGACGTAGGTGCCCTCTGCCTTGGGCTCACCGTGGCGCACGATCAGCGCCCACGGGTAGAGCGTCACTTCCTTGTCGGACTTGTTCTGCACGCTCTGCTTCACGTCGAACATGAACTGTTCGTCGATCGCGATATCGAGCATGAAGACCAGGCCCTGGCCGTTGTCCCAGCTGAGCTTCACCGGCTTGCCCGGCTCGAGCTTCGTCTGGTCGCTGGTCCACAGCGAGTCGGGGCCCGGCATCTTGAGCGCGGGATCCGAGGCCGACCAGCCGAACTCGGCGTAGTAGGGATGCGCCATGCCGACGGGCGCCAGCACGTCGACCGGCGGGCTCTTCGGATCGAGCTCCTGGCGATGCTTGGCGAGCTGCACGTCGTCGATGCGCGCGCCCTTCAACGAGATCGAGCCGAGCAGCTCGGGCGTGCTGAAGGTGACGCGCGGCGACTGCGCGAGCGCCTGCTCGAGGGTCATCGCCGTTGCCGGCGCGGCCGCCGTACCCGGCGCCGCCGGGGCGCCCGGTGCGGCAGGCGCACCCGGCGTCGACGCAGCACCGGGCGTGGCGGCCGGTGCGCCGGCGGGAGCAGCGGTCTGCGTCGCGACGGGCGGCGGAGTCTTGGTCGGCGGGAACACCGCCTGCCAGCCCACGATGATCAGCACCGAGAGGACGATCGCGACGATGAAATTCTTCTGGTCCATTGTCTCTTAACGGCAGGAAAGAGGACGGCGCGCGGATGGCACCGGGTCATAGCCGCCGGCACCCCAGGGGTGGCAGCGGCAGAAGCGATGGGCGGCCAGCAAGCCGCCCTTGAGCGCACCATGCTCCGACACGGCTTCGATGGCGTAGGCCGAGCACGAAGGTTCGTACCGGCAGGCGCCGACGAAGAAGTAGGCGAGCGTCAATTGATAGAGACGGATCGCACTACGGAGTGCGGAGGAAGCAAGTCGCGAGGTCATGCGGGCGGGAAACTGGCGACTAAGAGCCGCTCGCGCAAGCGATCCGTTGCACGTCATGGCGTCGCTGGCGGATTCGCCGGCGCCAGGGCCTTCAGGCGCTTCAAGGCCTCGACCAACTCCTGTTGCAGGACCCTGAAATCGCGGCTCACCGCGCCCTGGCGGCCGATCAGCACATAGTCGAGGTCGGGCCGGGCCTGGGCGGGAATGACCAGCCGGGCGACCTCGCGCAGACGGCGGCGGACCCGGTTGCGGATCACGGCGTTGCCGACCTTGCGGCTGACCGTGAAGCCCACCCGAACAACCGGTAGCGCCAGATCGGCAGGGACAGGCGCCGCCTGGAGCACGAAGCCAGGCATGGCACAGCGCCGTCCGGCCTGGACGCGCAGGAAATCACGACGATTCGGGAGACGCCCGGGCTGCACCGGGGTCAAAAGAAGACCGAAAAGCTAGGCAGACAGACGCTTGCGGCCCGACCGACGACGACCGGCGATGACCTTGCGGCCGCCGACCGTTGCCATGCGGGACCGGAAGCCGTGCCGCCGCTTGCGGATCAGCTTGCTGGGCTGATACGTGCGTTTCATGACGCAACTCCTCCAAACACAAGCCCCCGCGCGAAGCGGCGGGGGCGAATTCCGTGGGCGAGGGTAATAGTCGCGGTCGTGCCATGAGTCAACGAAAGGCTAAGGGTTTAAAAGGCCCCATGATCATAAAAGCCCTATGACCCTCGTGCTTCATGGCTATCGCCCCAGCGTCTATGTCCGGGTGGCCCGTCTGACCCTGGCCGAGAAGGGCGTGGCCTACGACCAGGTCGAGGTGAATCCCTTCACCGCCGATGCGCCGGCCGCGTATCTGGCGCTCCAGCCGTTCAACCGCGTGCCGACGCTCGTCGATGGCGACTTCGTGCTCTACGAGACCGGCGCCATCACCCGTTACATCGACCGTGCCTGCGCGGGGCCGCCGCTGCAGCCCGCCGATCCGCGCGCGCTTGCCCGCATGGATCAGATCATCGGCATCGTCGATTCCTACGCCTACTGGCCACTGGTCCGGCAGGTCTACGTGCATGCCGTTGCACTGCCGAGGCGCGACCAAGCGGGCGACCCGACGGAAATCGCAAGCGGGCTCTCCGCGGCCGCCAAGGCGCTCACCGCCTTGGAAGGACTCGCAGCCGACGCGGCGTTCCTTGTCGGACCCGCGCTGTCGCTCGCCGACCTTCATCTCCTGCCGATGGTCGCGTACTTCAGCGAGGCGCCGGAGGGTGCCGCCCTGCTCGCGCGACACCCGCGGCTGGAGAACTGGTTCGCCCGGATGAAGACGAGGCCGAGCTACGCCGCGACCGACCCGCGATGAGATCGATCCCGCTTCGCCGCTGGCTGCCGCTCGCGATCCTGCTGCTGGGCATGGCGGCGTTCTTTGCGTTCGGTCTCAATCGCCAGCTCTCCCTCGAGACCTTGAGCCGCAACGAAGCCGAGATCACGGGCTGGGTGACGGCCAACCCTCTGGCGGCGGCGGTCCTGTACGTGGCCGCCCTGGCGACGGCGGTCGCCTTCGCACTGCCCGCCTCGGCGCTGCTCACCGCCGCAAGCGGCTTCCTGTTCGGCGTCTGGGTCGGTGCCCTGCTGTCGGTGTTGGGCGGCACCCTGGGCGCGGCCGTGCTGTTCTTTGCCGCGCGCACGGCCTTCCACGATCTCTTCCACGCCCGCGCGGGCGCAGCGCTTGCCCGGCTGGAAGAAGGCTTCAGGCGCGACGGCTTCAGCTATGTGCTGTTCCTGCGCTTCGTGCCGATCTTCCCGTCCTGGCTGGTCAGCAGCGTCTCGGCGCTGCTCGGCATGAACCCCGGCCGCTTCGCGCTGGCGACGATGCTCGGCATCATCCCGGGATCGCTCATCTTCGCCAGCATCGGCGCGGACTTCGGCCTGCTGTTCAGGAACGGCCAGACGCCCGATCTCGGCGCGATCTTCCAGGTGCGGACCTTGCTGCCGTTGCTGGGCCTGGCGATCCTGTCGCTGATGCCGGTGCTGTACCGGCGCTGGCGCCGCCGCTCATGACCGGCGCCGCGACGATGCGATGGACGTGGCCGCCGGCGACCGGATCGCAGCGATGGGTAAAGCCCGGCTCGACCTGCCAATCCGCCAGAAGCATCGCACCACCCGCCTGACCTTGCACGACCGCGCTGGCGGCGCGCGATTCCTTGCCGGCGCGGGCGACATAGACGACCACGGTCTTGTCGCCCTGCTCGACCGCGAGCTCGGTCGCGCGCACGAACGCGGCCTTGCCACACATGCCGATCAACGGCGCATTCAACGGATGATCGGCGATCAGCCGCAAGATGCCGCCGGCGCAGAAGACGTCGGCGCGCTGGTTGCGGTCGAGGCTGAAGGTATCGCTGGCGCGTTTGACCACGTTCAGCCCTCCACGACCTTGTGCAATGCCGCCAGCGTGCTCTCGGGCTCCGGCCGATGGGTGTAGTCCGGATCGGCCTCGACGGAGCGCACGATGCCCTCCGCGTCGATCACGAAGCGCGCCGGCACCGGCAACTGCCAGGACGGATCGCCGTTGCGGACCGCGAGGTCGTTACCGAAGCCGAGGTAGACCTGGCGCAAGTCCTCCGGCAGCGTGAAGGCAAGTCCGTAGGCCGCCGCGACCGCGCATTTCTCGTCCCACAGGATCGGAAAAGCGAGCTTCTGAGCTTCGACCATGGTCGCGATGGCAGGCGCGAGTTGCGGCGAGATCACGACGAGCGAGCCGCCGAGTCGGGTGATGTCCTTATAGATCGTCTGTAGAGCGTCCAGCTCATACCGGCAGTAGGGTCACCAGGACCCTCGGAAGAACGACAGCACCATCGGCCCGCCGGCCAGCAGCTCGGCCGAGTCGACGCGACGGCCGTCATGGTTGTCGAGCTCGAACATCGGTGCCGGCTGACCGACCTTGACGATGCGGTCCATGATGCCGGAGTGACGCAGGTCCTCCGTCGCGCGATGCATGATCGCCTGGCGTTCGGGCGGGATGCGGGTGGCGGCGGCTGCACGGGCGGCTGCGAGCTTGTCTTCGAGCGACATGGAACATCTCCTTCAGTGGAAGCGTGGTTTCGGGTCGAGCAACGCCAGCGCGGGCCGTGCGACGCTCTCGAGCAGTTTGCGCTCGCGCTTCACGCGCGCGAGCGCGCGGATGCCGACCAGTACGCCGAGCAGATGGCCGGATACCGCTTCGGCATCGATGGTCTTCGGCACCGTGCCGGCGCGGCGCGCGGCCTCGATGTTGCGGCGGAAGAAGCCACGGATCTCGTCGAGATAGCCCGCGACCGCCGCGCCGATCGCGGCATCGTGCGGCGCCACGTCGAGTGCCGAATTGACCAGCAGGCAGCCCTTGCAGTCGGTGTCCTTCAGAGAACGCTCGATGATCTCCGCGAGGAAAGCGTGGATTGCGTCGCGTGGCGCATGCTTCTCCTCGAGCCGCGCCATACGTTCGCGCGAGGAACGGTTGGCGTAACGCTCGAGGCATTTCACGAACAGCGTGCGCTTGTCGCCGTAGGCGTTGTACAGGCTTGTGCCGCCAATCCCCATGGCGTCGGCGAGATCGCGCACCGAGGTGGCGCCGTAGCCATGCGCCCAGAAGCAATCGACCGCCTTGTCGATCGCGCGCTCCTCGTCGAATTCCTTGAATCGTGCCATTGCGGAGTCTAGGCATAATTTTGGATCGAACGCTACAATATTTTTGGTCCGTGACCAAAGGGGCTGAACGGCGCATTCTCGATCCTCGACCTCATGGAGGCGTTTCTTGAACCGCGACCAGATTCTCAAGGTGTCGTCGATGCCGGCGGCAAGCCCGAGCTATCCGCTGCCGCCCTTCCGGTTCGTGAACCGCGAATACATGATCGTCGTCTACGAGAGCGATCCCGACGCCATTCGCGCCGCGCTGCCCGAGCCGCTGGTGCCCGATCCGTCGAACCAAGTGTTCTACGAATGGATCCGCATGCCGGATTCATCAGGCTTTGGCGACTACACCGAATCGGGCGTGGTGATTCCCTGCTCATTCGATGGCACGCCGGCAAGCTTCGTGGCGCAGATGTATCTCGACGACGATCCGCCGATTGCCGCCGGCCGCGAGATCTGGGGCTTTCCAAAGAAACTCGCATCCCCCAAGCTCGAACTGGTGAAGGACACCTTGACCGGCACTCTCGACTACGCGGGCCAGCGTGTCGCCATGGGCACCATGGTCTACAAGCACGAGAACCAGTCGCGCCATCCGGCCAAGACAAAGGCGGCGCTGTCGAAGCTGCAGTGCATGCTGAAGATCATTCCCGACGTCGACGGCAAGCCCAAGATCGCCCAGTTGGTCGGGCTCCACCTCACTGAGATCGCCGTCAAGGGCTCGTGGTCTGGCCCCGCCCAGCTTCATCTGGTGCCGCACGTGAATGCCCCGGTCGCCGCCCTTCCGGTCCGAAAGGTGGTTGGCGGCCGGCATTTCCTGGCCGATCTCACCCTGCCGGGCGGCCAGGTGCTGGTCGATTATATGAAGAGTTGAACGCCGACAGCTAGGCGAGGGCGCCCGGCGGCCTTAAAATGCCGCCATCATGGCCGCCGACGTCACCATTTCCTCCCAGGCCGTCCGGCGCGAAAACCGGCGCTGGATGCCCACCTTCGGCCTGTCCTGGCGGGTGCTGGGCCTTGTCGTCGTGGCAGTGATGACGGCGGAACTCCTGCTGTTCCTGCCCTCGCTCGCACGCTACCGCCAGGCCTATCTCGAGCAGCTGATCGAGAGCGGTACCCTGGCAGCGCTTGCGCTCGATGCCACACCCGACAACATGGTGACCGACGAGGTCAAGCGCGCGCTGCTCAACAACGCGCGCGTCGACGCCGTGGTCGTGGTCGAGCGCAACCGCGCCAAGCGCGCGCTGCTCAACATCCCGCCCGATCCCAGCATGCAGACCTTCAACCTCACGGATCGCAGCGAGCTCGGCAAGATCTGGGACTCGCTGATGGCGATGACGCGCGACGGCGCCCACTACACACGCATCGGCGGCAATTCGATGCGCCTGCCCAACGCCATGGTCTGGATCGTGGTCGACGAGCTGCCGATGCGGATCGCCATGTACCACTACGCCGCCACGGTGCTGCTGCTGTCGATCGCGATTGCGCTGTTCACCGCAGCCCTGCTCTATCTCGCGCTGCGCTGGCTGGTGGTTCGGCCGCTGCAGGTCATCTCGGCCGACATGATCGCCTTCCGCCGCGCGCCCGAGGGACCGGGCAACGAACGGCCGCCGACAAAGCGCAACGACGAGATCGGCGTGGTCGACCGCGAGTTCCAGAACCTGCAGCGCGAACTGCGCGCGTCGCTGCGCCAGAAGACGCGTCTCGCCGAAGTGGGCGCGGCCTCCAACAAGATCAACCACGACCTGCGCAACATGCTGTCGACGGCTCGCCTGCTCTCCGATCGTCTCGCCCGCAGCGACGACGAACGCACGCGCGCGCTCGCCCCCACGATCCTCAACACGATCGACCGCGCCGCGCGGCTCGCGAGCGACGCGCTGGAATATGTCCGCGACCATCCGACGCCGCGCATGGAGGAGTTCGACCTCTCCGACCTCGTCGACGAAGTGGGCGTTGCCTTGCAGGAAGCGGGGGAGGATCGCGATCCCAACCTGCTGCGCGACTGGCGCGACGAGATCGTGGGCGAGTGCCGCGTCAGCGCCGACCGCGACCTGCTGTACCGCGTGATGGTCAATCTCGGCCGCAACGCCTTCGATGCCGGCGCCACCGAAGTAGCCGTGCGCGCCCGCCAGCGCAGCGACGTGATCCTGATCGACGTGGCCGACAACGGTCCCGGCGTGCCGCCGGTCGTGGCCTCGCAGCTCTTCCGGCCGTTCACCACGGGCGGGCGGTCGAACGGCACCGGCCTCGGCCTCGCCATCGCCCGCGATCTCGTGCGCGCGCACGGCGGCGACATCGCCCTGATGGAAACCAGCGACCGCGGCTCGACCTTCCGCTTCACGCTGCCTGTCTAGGACGTCTGGGCTTTCAGCCTCGCCGTGAAGGCGCGGATACGGTGGGCGTTGGCACCCAAATCGGCGCGCCCGACGCGACTCTTGGAGCGGATGTCGATCCGACTACCGCCGCCTTCGGGTCGAATGCGCACCACGATGTCGTCGTGGAAGCCGAACCATTTCGACGTGTCGACCGCTTCGATGCGGCCGTCGTTCGGCGCGCGCGCCACGACATCCCAGCCCATCGCCATCGCCACGGCATCGACTCGCTTGAAGGCTTCCGCCGGCGGCACGTTCAACACGATCGGCGCGAGATCGGGATAGGCGGCGTGTTGCTGCTCGGCCACCGCCTTGCCCGGATAGGCGGGCGGCGTCACCGCGTCGCTGCGCAATTGCAGGATAACGACCATCGGCGGCGGATTGACCGTGTCGGTCGAGACGTCGTTGATGCGCGGCGCGCCGACGGCCTGCAGGAACAGGGTGAGCGGCGCCCAGGCGGCGCCCAGGCCGATCACCAGCGCGAGGAAGGCCGCGACGAAGCCGCGGCGGCGCTCGCCCGGCCGCGTCGGCACGATGGTGGCCAGTGCCAGCGCGATGGCGCCGGCCGCGACGTAGAAGCCGTAACGGAAGAGGCTGATGACGGCGTCGACATCGACGCCAAGGAAGCGATGCAGCGGTCCCGACACGGCGACGATCAACGCGCTCACGCACGCCGCGATGAAGGCCAAGCGCGCAAGGCGGTGGCTGATCGGATTTGTCGGCCGAAATAGCAAGCCGGGCTCCCTGTCATGTTATGGTAACCGTGAACGCGCCGTCATGCACGACACCAAAGAAAAGCCCCTTCCCAAGCACGAGTTACCCGAACGCCGCGCCATGCTGGCGGGCTTCGGCGCGATCGCCCTGTGGGGATCGCTCGCCGCCCTCTCGGTGACCGCGGGCCCCGTGCCGCCGTTCCAGATGGTTGCCATGACGTTCGCGATCGGCGCGGCGCTGGGGATTTTTCGCGCCCGCCGGCGTGGCCTGGCTTGGCGCGACCTGATGCGCTGGCCGCCGCGCGTCTGGCTGCTCGGCGTGGGCGGGCTGTTCGGCTATCACGCGCTCTACTTCGCATCGCTTCAGCTGGCGCCGCCCGCCGAAGCGAACCTCGTCAATTATCTCTGGCCGTTGTTGATCGTGCTTCTGTCGGCGCCGCTCGCGGGCGAGCGCCTGGGCTGGACGCATCTGGCGGGCGCGTTGCTGGGCTTCGCGGGCGTCGTGCTGCTGGCCTTCGGCCGGGGCCTCGACTTCGCCGGCGGCTACATGCTGGGCTATGCGCTGGCACTCGGCTGCGCCTTCACCTGGTCGCTCTATTCGGTGCTGTCGCGCCGCTTCGGCGAAACGCCGACCGATGCGATCGCAGCCTTCTGCACCGCCGCCTCCCTGCTTTCGCTCGCCTGTCACCTGTTGTTTGAGCGCACCACATGGCCCGCCTCGCCCGCGGCCTGGCTCGCTGTGCTGGCGCTCGGCATCGGTCCGACCGGCGGTGCGTTCTATCTCTGGGATCACGCCGTGAAGCGCGGCGACATCCGCGCGCTGGGCGCCGCGAGTTACGCCACGCCCATCCTGTCGACCGGCCTGCTGATCCTGTGTGGCCTCGCGCAGCCGACCAGCACGCTGCTGATCGCCGCTCTGCTCGTCACCGTCGGCGCCGTGCTCGCCTCGCGCGAGATGTGGAAGGGCTAGCCCGGCTCCCAGCCTGGTGGTGCCAATTCGAATCCTTCGAACTGGAAGGCCGGCGCCACGGTGCAGCCGACGAGGGTCCAGCTGCCGAGCGAGCGCGCGGCCTGCCAGACGCCGCGGGGCACGACGGCCTGCGGCAGCTCGCCGATGTCGAAGTCGATGCCGACGCGCAGATGACGCACGCGTTTGCCGTCGTCGCTCAGCGCCAGTTCGAGCGGCGCGCCGGCATAATGGTGCCAGAGCTCGTCGGCGTCGACCTTGTGCCAGTGCGAGCGTTCGCCGGCCTTCAGCAGGAAGTAGATCGCCGTCGACGCGCCGCGCGGAGAATCGGGCGCGCGATACATCTCGCGAAAATGCCCGCCCTCGGGATGCGGCTGCAGCCCGAGGCGGGCAATGATCTCGTCGGCCGTCATCGAGACTCGCCGGTCAGGCGGGCGGCGGAACCGTCGCCTTGACCGACGGCGTCTTGGAAGCCGTCGTGAACCATTTGGCGAGCTTGGGCCGCGCGGCCCGCCAATCGTGGCTGGCGAAGCGGAAGTCGAGATAGCCGAGCGCCGCCACGACCGAAATGGTGCCGATGGTAAGCTTGCCCTTCAGCGACTTCACCTCGGCCTCGAGCGCGTCGAGCACGCCGTCGATCTTCTTCATCTGGCCCTTGCTCCAGTCGGGCCAGCGCTTGTCCTCGGGACGCAGGAAGCCCTCGTAGCGCGCGAGCAGCGCGGCATCGAGCAGGCCATCGGCCATCGCCTGCAGGCGCAGCGCCACCCAGCGTTCGCGGCCCTTGCGAGGCACCAGCTTGCGGCCCTTGTTGTAGGCGTCGAGATACTCGCAGATCACCGGCGAGTCGAAGAGATCCATGCCCTTGACCGAAAGCGCGGGGATCTTGCCGACCGGATTGTGCTTGTCGACGTCGGCGTTGGGCGCGACCGGCGTCAGCGCCACGTTCACCATGTCGATCTTCTTGTCGAGCTTGGCCTCGATCGCGACGATCCTGACCTTGCGGGCGTAGGGCGACGACGGCGAGTAGTAGAGCTTCATCTTGGCCATGGTCCTGGTCTCCTGTCGTGTGCCTGGTTGCTGGCCGCCCTCAGGCCGCGGCGGTGTGAGGGATCTCGGTATCGTTGAGTCGTACCTTGCGCGCAACGTCGATCAGCTGCTGCCAGGTCGTGGTGTCGATCGGCACGCCGTTCTTCTCCCGATCGAGCTTGCGGGCGCGCTCGGGCTCGCCCGGCGTCAGCACTTCCGGAACGCCGGGTTGCGGCCGGGCCGACTTCACCCAGCCCACGAAGTTCTCGACCTCGTCGTCGAAATAGGCGGTGCCGCCCATGGCGGCGGGATCGATGATGATCGACAGCATGTTGTTCACGATATCGGTGCCGTCCTTGACGATCGTGCGCGGGCTGTGCGTGCCGCCGCCGGTCAGCGCGCCGGCCAGCAGGTCGCAGATCACGGCGAGACCGCCGCCCTTGTGCAGGCCGAACGGCAGGATCGCACCGTAGGGCGCATTGTACATCACGCCGGGTTCGGTCGTGGCATTGCCCCTGGAGTCGATCAGAAGACCTTCTTCCATCTGGATCTTCTTGTTGTTGGCGACGCGGACCTTGCCCATCGCGACCTGGCTGGTCGCGAAGTCGAGCACGATCGGCTCCTGGCCCTTGCGCGGCACGGCGGTGCAATAGGGATTGGTGCTGAAGCGCGGCTCGGCGCCGCCGAACGGCGCGACCAGCGACTTGTGGCCGTGCACGTTCACCCAGTGGGTGCTGACCATGCCGGCGCGGGCGCATTGCTCGGCCCAATGGCCAATACGGCCGATATGATGGGCATTGGTGAGGCCGACGACGCAGACACCGTATTTTTTCGCGCGCTCGATGCCGATATCCATCGCCTCCTTGGCGACCACTTGGCCGTAGCCGTGGCCGCCGTCGACCACAATTACGGCGCCATTGTCGCGCGAAATCTTTGCATGATGATTACGGAGGCAGGATCCGGTCGTGGTGTTCTGGATATACGCGGGCAACATACCGACGCCGTGGCTGTCATGGCCGAACAGGTTGGCCAGCACCAGCTGATCGGCGACCAGCCTTGCCTCTTCGGCCGAACTGCCGTCGGCCCGGCAAATCGCCATCGTAAAGGCATGCAGCCGGTCCGGATCGACCCTGACTTCGCCCACGCCGTCCTTGCCGCCCGCCATGCCTTTTCCTCCGATTGCGCTTTGGGCAGGCAAGGTTCCGCGCCGGCCTCTGACTGTCAATCTGACCCTGTCAACAAGACGCTCCGCAGGCCGCCATGCTAGGAAAAACCATATGATACGCGGGGTCGTTCGTTTGGCCTGTCTTCTGCTGGTTTTGGCCGGCGGGACGGTGCCTGTCTTGTCGCTGGCCCAGCTCCCGGGCCAGACGCCGGCACAACGGCCGTTTTCCCAGTTGATCGACACTTGGACCCGCCAGCTCGACCGCATTGCGGCCCGGATCGGCCAGCCGACCCTGCTGCCGGCCGAGATCGATGCCCTGCGCGCCGAGGCGACCGACCTGCACGCGGCGGCGAGCGCGCAGGCGGCGCTGGCGCGCGGCGACCTGGCCGACACCAAACGCCTGCTGGCGCCGCTCGAACCGAGGACCGGCACCGACAAGACCGGGACCGACAAGATCGATCAGCCGCCGGAGACCGACGCGGTGAAGGCCGAGCGCGCGCGGCTGACCGACCAGGCGGCGATCAGCGAAAGCCGGGTCAAGCAGTGCGAGGTCATCATCGTCCGCGCCGACCAGCTGCTCGAGCGCATGACCAAGCTGCGCGGCGACCTCGTGCTCCAGAGCCTGCTGCATCGCGATGCCTCGCCCCTGTCGAGCGCAGTCTGGGCGAAGCTGCCGCCCGAGCTGTCGGCCGCTATGATGAGCCTGGCGTCGGCGTTCGATACGTGGGGCCGCGACGGGCTGGCGTCGCTGCGCTCGGGCAAACAGGACCTCCAGCCGCTCGCCGTGTGGGCCGTGGTCACCATCGCGCTGTGGTGGGGCGCCCGCGCGCTGCGCCATCGCTTCGGGCGCGGCGAGCTCTCCGAACCCGGTCAACGCGACCGCACCATCGCCGCGGCGATCGACGGGCTCGGCATCGTGCTGGTCCCGATCCTCGCGGTCTGGCTGATCGGCAAGCTGCTGGCCGCCAGCCAGCCGCCGCCGCCGATCGACGACTTGCTGCCCGCGCTGATCAAGAACCTGATTGCCTTGCTGCTGGTGCTCGGGATCACGACGACGGCGCTCGCGCCCAACCGGCCGGCCTGGCGGGTGCTGCCCTTCACCGACTCGGCGGCCGATTACCTGTCGGCGGCGATCCGCCGATTGATGGCGTTCGGCCTGGCCGTCGACTTCCTCTACGAGGTGCTCACGACCGGCGACAACCGCGACGCACTGGCGGCGCTGGGCGCACTGATCCTGGCAACGACGGTCGCGCTGCTCACTTTGCCGGTGATGGCGAACCGAGCCTGGCAAGCCGCGCGTCCGGACGGCTCGGAAGCGCCGTCGATGATCGGCGGCACCTGGTGGTCGATCGTGCGGCTGCTGCTCTCGGTCATCGTGCTGTCGTCGATCGTGCTGGCCCTGCTGGGGTTCGCCACGCTCGCCTCGCATATCCATTCGGCCGTCCTGTCGACCTGCCTGCTGGTGGCGCTGGCGCTGCTGGCCCATCACCTGATGGCGGGCGTCCTCGACGCCGCCGCCGCGCCCGAGACACCGACCGGACGGTGGGCGCGCCAGCGCCTCGGCCTGCCGCTCGACAGGCCGCTGCGCGGCCAGTTGATCGTGCTGCTGCTGTTCGACCTCATGCTGGTGCTGGCGCTCGGCATCGCCATTCCCGCCGCCTGGAGCGTCGACATCGACGCCATCCTGCACGCGTTCGGCCAGCTGCTGCGCGGCGTCCGGATCGGCGGCGTCACCATCTCGCTCGGCGACATGGGCATGGCGATCCTGACCTTCGGCGTCTGCCTGCTGCTGGCGCGGGTGATCCGCAACGTCGTGCGCGATCGCGTGATGCCGACGGTCGATGCGCCGCTGCCGCTGCGCCAGTCGATCGACGCGGGCCTCAACTATGCCGGCGTCATCATCGCCATCCTGGTCGGCATTAGCGCGCTCGGCATCGACTTCACCAACCTCGCCATCGTGCTGGGCGCCTTGTCGGTCGGTATCGGCCTCGGGCTGCAGAACATCGCCAACAACGTGATCTCCGGCGTGATCATGCTGATGGAGCGGCCGGTGAAGGCGGGCGACTGGATCTCGGTCAACGGTCACGAAGGCTTCGTGCGGCGCATCAATATCCGCGCCACCGAGATCGAGACCTTCCAGCGCACCAGCGTGATCGTGCCCAACAGCCTGTTCCTGCAGAACCCCGTCGTGAACCGCACCTACTCCGACACGTCGAGCCGGCTCGAGATCCCGATCACCGTGGGCCTCGGCACCGAGGTGGCGAAGATGGAGACGATCCTGCGCGAGGCCGCCCTCGGCCATCCGCGGGTGCTGCGCGTGCCCGCGCCGATCGTGCGCTTCCTGCGCATCTCGCCGACGGGCCTCGACTTCGAGCTGCTGGTCTTCGTGGCGCAGCTGGAGGACCGGCTGGTCGTCACCAATGACCTCAATGCCGCGATCCTGGCCCGGCTGATCGAGGAGAAGATCATCGATCTCCAGGCGGCGGTGGCCGAGTTCAAGCTGCACGACCTCGACAAGCTCGCGGAGGCCCTCGAAAGGACGCCTCCTGAAAGGAAACCGGATGGCGCAGCGCCTCCGCCGCGGTGAGCCGCGCCCTCGGCGCTGGCCGTTCGCGCTGTTGATCGGCATGGCGGGCGTGCTGCTGGGGGCCGCGCTGTGGGCGCACTCGCCCGACATGCCGGCCGACCTGCTGATCGAGCGCTATGCCGGTCCGCAGTCGTTCTTCCTCGACGTCGGCGGCGTGCGCACCCATGTCCGCGACACGGGCCCGCCGGCGGACAATCCCGACGCGATCCCGCTGATCCTGATCCACGGCTCGCTCGAGTCGCTGCATGTCTGGGACGGCTGGGCCAAGGCGCTGGCGCCGCGCGCGCGGGTGATCACGGTCGACCTGCCGGGCCACGGCCTCACCGGCACCTGGGAGCGCGACGAATACACGATCGACGCCTATGCCGACTTCATCGAGGTGCTGGCCGACACGCTCCATCTCGATCGCTTCGCGCTGGGCGGTCATTCGATGGGCGGTGCGGTGGCCTGGAGCTTCGCCTCGACGCGGCCCGAGCGGGTGAGCCAGCTGATCCTGGTCGATTCGTCGGGCTATCCCGGCACCGGCGGGGTGCCGCTGTCGATCCGCATCGCGCGCCTGCCGGTGATCGGCGGTATCGGCATCTACTTCAAACCCGACCAGCTGGCGCGCCGCACCTTGCTCGACGTCTATGCCGACCCCGCGATGGTGACGCCTGAACGCGTGAAGCGCTATGCCGAGCTGCAGCGCTTTCCCGGCAACCGACAGGCCACGCTCGAGCGGGTGCGCACGCAGGAGCCGCTCGATCCCACGACCCTGAAGCGGCTCGACGTGCCGACCCTGATCATCTGGGGCGCGCAGGACAAATGGCTGCCGCCGGCCGACGGCTTCCGCTTCCAGGCCGACATCAAGCGATCGAAATTGTCGATCTTCGAGAAGGCCGGGCACAATCCGATGGAAGAGGAGCCCGCCGCGACGGCGGCCGCGGTCGATGCCTTCCTGCCCGCCGAGCTCGCGCCGCGGCCCGAGACCCTCGTGCCGCCATCTCCGTCGGATGCCGCGACCAGCGGCCAGGTGCGGCCGGCGGTCGAGCCGGTGAAGGACTAAGGCCGCAGCTTCGCCGCGATCTTTTCGGCAGTGAGGCGATTGCCGGCGGGACTCTGGTGATCGGCCCGCGGGCCGAAGATCGAGTCGCGGCCGCCGGCGCGCAGGGGGCCATCGACCATGTCGAACAGGTCGAGCGTCTGCAGTCCGGCCTTCGCCGCGCAGTCGAGCACAAGGAGCGACAGGCGGCGCGCCTCGACACCGTAGGCCTTGTTCTCCCAGCCGTAGGCTGCGTACTGCGCCACGACCAGCGTCGGCACATCGAGCCGCGCCAGCCGCTGCATCAGCGGACAGACGAGCGTCTCGCCGGCGCCGCGCGGCAGGGCGCGCGCGTGGTCGCCGAAATATTCGGGCAGGTCGTAGACCAGCCGCACGCGCAGCATGTCGGCCAGCGCCGACCAGCCGATCCAATGCTCCCACCACGGCAGCTGGCTGCCGTAGGGCGGACTCTCAGGCACGGGCACGTGGCGCAATGCGAGCGCGCCGTCCTTCAGTTCGAAGTACGGCTTCTCGCGGCTCCACAGTCGATGCATCTCCATGCGCCGGATGTCGTCGGCGATGAAGGAGAGCACGAGATGCGCGGGCGTCAACGACGGCACCAGCCGCTCGGCGCGCAGCACGTCGAGGTCGAGGCCATAGCCCGGCACGCCGCCGTTCACGACCCTGGCACGCAACTGCTCCTGCAGATAGAACGGCCAGGTCTGGTCGTCGTTGACCTCCATGCCGTAGGCGAAGGAGTCGCCGATCGCCAGCACGAACGGCGGTCCCTCCAAAACCGGCATCTTGCGATTGCCGGCCGTGAGCACCCAGCCCAATTGCGAATCGTAGGTCAGGCCGGGATCGACCATGCCCGGGTTGCGCATGGCCACGATCTGGTTCGACCAATCCGAGAAGGTGCCGCGCCAGGCGCGCACCGCGAGCTCCAGCGCCAGGAGAGTCGCGATCAGCGAGACGAGGACGAGAGCGGCGCTGCCGAGACCGTTACGACGCGAGGAGCGCTTTGACCTGTTCATCGATGAACGCCGTCTCCTCGGCAATGCCGCGCGGATTGCCGCCGCGATGGCCCCACACCGTGGGGATCTCGACGAGCTTAGCGTCCTTGAGATGCGGCAGCTCTTCGCGATTGTCGTCGGTCTGGAAATA
>FTCZ01007666.1_pt1 | contig 16809 bp, 19 predicted proteins | sample 1658871 | NCBI WGS metagenome assembly FTCZ01 (sample SAMEA3914864, study PRJEB12502) | metagenome | biome: forest; material: soil | place: USA | collected 2012-03-12 | depth 0.3 m
AGTGTTTGGGACTGGACGTAGGAGACATCACATGCTCAAGTTTCTTCGGAACAACAAGGGCGCGACCGCGATCGAATATGGCCTGATCGCTGCCCTCATCGCTGTCGCCGCGATCGCCGCGATGCAGACGCTCGGCAAGAACCTGACGAACACCTTCAACAAGGTCGCCAGCAACATGAGCTGATGCGTACGTTCCTGTGGCGGGAACGCCATCGGACGTACAAAATGGGGCGGTGGGATTTGATCCTGCCGCCCTTTTCATTTTCCTCAATTAACCACATGGTAATCAGATCGTTATCCAATCAATTTATAATTTGTTCATTTCTTATGTGTTACGACCCACCCCGCAGACCCCGGCCCCGGGGTGACTGGTGGAACGAGTTCCAACAAAGGCGAGGAGTAACCGATGCTCAAGCTTCTTCGGAATAACAAAGGCGCGACAGCCATTGAATATGGTCTGATTGCCGCCCTTATTGCGGTCGCCGCGATCGCCGCGATGCAGACTCTCGGCACCAACCTGACCAACACCTTCAACAAGGTCGCCAGCAACATGAGCTGATGTGTGCGTTCCTGGCATGATCGCCATCGGACGTACAGAAAAGGGCGGCGGAACATCGTTCCACCGCCCTTTCTCTTTGTGTCAGCCGCCGTGAAAGACGGGGCCGCTTACCCGATCGCGACGAATTTGTCCCGACGGCGACGGCGCAACTCGCGCGCATCGAGAGGAGACAGCGAATCGACCTCCTCGCCCAGCACCCGCGCGAGCGCCGCGATCGCCTCGGCGCGTCCGCGGTGCGCGCCGCCCACCGGCTCAGGCACGATCCGGTCGACCACGCCGAGCTTGAGCAGATCCTGCGCGGTGACCTTCATCGCGTCCGCCGCGTCGGGCGCGCGCTCGGCGGTGCGCCACAGGATCGAGGCGCAGCCCTCGGGCGAGATCACCGAATAGACGGCATGCTCGAACATCAGCACGCGGTTGGCCGCCGCCAGCGCCACCGCACCGCCCGAGCCGCCCTCGCCCACGATCGCGGCGACCAGTGGTACGCCAAGTTCGAGGCAGGTCTCGGTCGAGCGCGCGATTGCCTCGGCCTGGCCGCGCTCCTCGGCCTGCACGCCTGGGAAGGCGCCCGAGGTATCGACCAGCGTCACCACCGGCAGGCGAAAACGATCGGCCATCTCCATCAGGCGGATCGCCTTGCGATAGCCCTCCGGCTTGGCCATGCCGAAATTGTGGCGCAGACGCGACGCGGTATCGTCGCCCTTCTCATGCCCGATCACCATCACGCGGCGACCGCCCATGCGACCGAATCCGCCGATGATTGCCTGATCGTCTGCGAAGGCGCGGTCGCCGGCGAGCGGCATGAATTCATCGAAGATGCCGGCAATATAATCCTTGAGGTGCGGGCGCTGCGGGTGCCGCGCGACCTGGGTCTTCTGCCAGGGCGTCAGCCGCGCATAGGTCTCGCGGAGCATGCGATCGGCCTTGGCCTCAAGCTTCGAGACCTCCTGCCCGATGTCGAGCGAACCCGCGTCAGCGGTCTCGCGCAGTTCGGCGACGCGGGCCTGTAGTTCGGCGATCGGTTTTTCGAAGTCGAGAAACATCATGGTGCGCCGGTTAGGGCGCTGTGTCGGCTGCGTCAACGTGGGCGCGATCCGCGAGCGGATGGCGCGCGTTGACAAGCTCGATCAGGCGACGGCTGTCGACATGCGTGTAGATCTGCGTCGTCGAGATATCGGCGTGCCCCAGCATCGCCTGCAGCGCGCGTAGATCCGCCCCGCCTTCGAGCAGATGCGTCGCGAAAGCGTGACGCAGCACGTGCGGGCTGATCCGATCCGGCGGAATGCCTGCCTCAGCGCCCAGCGCGCGCACCAATTGGTAGAGGCGTACCCGGCTGAGATGGCTCTTGCCTGACGGAAAGAGCCAGAGCTGCCCGCCCGGCACATGTTGGCGCCAGAGCTCCACCGCCGCTAGCGCCCGATCGGAAATCGGCGCCAGCCGCTCACGCCCGCCCTTGCCCTTGACGATCAGGAAAGGCTGACCGGATCGGATCGCGGCGCGCGGCAGCGAGACCAACTCGGTCGCCCGCAGGCCCGATCCGTAAAGCAGTTCGATCAAGGCGGTGAGGCGCAGATCGTCCAGACGGGGATGCTCTACTGCCGTTCGTGCGGCCAGCACCGCGAACAGGCGATCCACCTCCGCGTGGCCGAGGATCTTGGGGAGTGGCCGCCCCACCGGGCCACGCGGCAAAGCGGCGGAGGGATCGTCGGCGCGCAGCCCTTCATCGGCAAGAAACCCGTAGAAACGACGCAAAGCCGCCGCTTTGCGCGCGATCGTGGCGCGCGCCAGCGACTGCCACGCCTCGCCCAGCCGGGCCAGCGCCTCACCATCGGCCGACGCGAGCTTGCCGTCGAGCGCCACCGACGCGCTGCGCAGATCGGTGCCATAGGCGAGCAGCGTGTTGCGCGACGCGCCCGCTTCCGCCGCGATCGCTTCGAGGAACTGCTCGATCGCGCGCGCATCCTCGCCGCTGGCGAAGGCGGCGCCGGGCCTCATGCCGTCCTCATGTCCGCATCAGGGCCTCGGCGGCGACCATCCGCGCCTCCGGCTCGAAGCCCACCGCCCTCAGGCTCGCGACGATGTGGTAGAGGAACACCGGCGACACCTGCGACCAGTCGGTGGTCTGCATCCCCACCGCGGCAAGAAGCGCGACCGTCGCCGGCTCGCGCCGCGCGGTTGCCGCGTCGATCGCCCGCGTCCAGCTATTGCGCACGCCCAGCGGTACATCGAGCGACTGCGCCAACTTGTCGACGTCGCGCGGCTGAAGCCGGCCCAGCGCCGCGAGGCCGACAAACAGGAACTGCGCGCGCAGCTTCGCCGATCCGCGCCCGCCGGATCCGAAATTGGTGATACGCTTGTCGTCGATCGGCACGAGCAGGCGCGGCGCGCCGACCGCGAGCAGCCCCCATGCCTCGTCGGCGGTCGTGCCGCTGGCGCCGCGCACCACGCCCGCCCAGCGCTCCGTCTGCGTATCGAGCCCGGCCGACAGCATCGCCGCCAGCAGGTTGGCCGTGTCGGACTCATAATCGGATGAAGGAACGATCCGTGCCGCCGCCCGCGCAGTCAGGATGTGCGAGGCATATTGCTCGCGTTCATTCTCGGGATCGGCCCAGAGCGCGCGGAGCGCCACTACCCGATCCGATTCGTCGTGCGCCGCATAAGCCGAGCGCAGCCGGCCAGCCGGCGTATCGTCCATCGCATAGGGATCGCCGCCCTCGGCCAGCGCCGAAACGAAGTCCACCAGATCGGCCGACGACGCAACGCCCAGCGTCGCCGCGATCCGCTCTGCCGGCAGCCGTCCGGCCATCGGCAGCATCGGCGCGCGCGCGCGCCATGCCTGCATTGGTAGGCTGGCATTGTCGAACAGGTTGTCCGGGATCGCGAGGCCGGCGGCGCTCGCCAAGCCGAAGCGCCAACTGGTGAGTTCGTTGACACCGCTCCACTGCACATCGGTCGCGCGGCGGCCATTGGGGCCGGCGCCGACGATCCGCTCGGCGAGCAGCAGGTCGATACCCCGCGCCGCACCCGGCAACGAGCGCGCCCGATCGACCAGCGCGCTGGCGGTACCCGCTTCGCCTGTCAGGCCAGTGCACATCGCGCGCGCCAGCGGCCACGCCATACCCTTGGTCTTGGCGTCCGCATCGTTCGCGACGGGGCAAAGCGCTGCCGGATCAGCCGCGGCCATTCCCGATTCAAGCACCGCCTCATAGAAGCGCGGCGTCGCGCGATCGGGATCGATGCGCTGGACGAGCAGCCGCGCCGCGTCCGCCTCCCCCATGCGGGCGAGCAGCAGTGCGCGCTCGGCGACCCAGTCGGCCGGATCGATGCCACCCGGCGTCGCGATGTCGGTGGTCAGCACGCGCCGCAGCAGCATGGACACCCAACGCGACGCGACGGGCACATCGAGCCGCGCCATCAGCGTAGCGAGAAAGCGCCCCGAGGTGTCGCCGAAGCCGTCAAGCGGCACACCGGTGACGGCGCTGCTGAGGAAGCCAACATGATCGGTCGATCGGCGCGCGAATTCCGGGAGGTCCTGCTTGCGCAGCGCCTCTGTGGCGGCGTTCGTCTCTGGTATCTCGACATTGGCGGTCGCGGCTTCAGCGAGGTTCGCCTCATTCCCGGCTCCGGCCGCGCTCGGGGCGACGGCAGGCGTCGGCGCCTCGCGCGGCTCTACGTTCCGCGTGGTAGCGGGAGGCTGCGGCTGAGTCGGCGGCGACGGAGGCGCCTTGGCGGGCGCTCCAAAGCCCGGCGGCAGGATCGACTGCGGCGATTGCTGGCCGAACGCGGGGATCGCAACGGCCAGCACCGCGACGCCCGCCAACAGGCCGATCGCGGCCTTAGTGTTGCGCGCCATCGGTACCGTTCAGCGTCACCGCCTTCTCGACATGATGCGGCGTCACGCTGACCGAACGATGCGACAGCCAGACGAGACCGGCAACAAGGGCGAGGAGTATGACAATCAGGATGATGCTGGCACGCGACATGCTGCTTCCCGGCGTAAAAGAAAAACAAGGACCAAACGAAGGAGCGCGCTTTTGCCCGATCCCTCGCCCCTGTGTATAGCCCCGGCGCAATGCCGCAAAGCCCGCCATCCCAACGGTCCACCGTCCGCGTGCACCCGGTGCGCCGGCCGATCGTCCTGGTCGGGCTGATGGGAGTGGGCAAATCGACTGTGGGCCGGCGGCTCGCGTCGCGGCTGCACCTGCCCTTCGTCGATGCCGATCGCGAGATCGAGGCCGCCGCCAGCCTCTCGATTGCCGACATCTTTGAGCGCTTCGGCGAGGAAGGTTTTCGCGACGGCGAGCGCCGCGTGATCGCCCGCCTCATCGACGGCCGCCCCAAGGTGGTCGCCACCGGCGGCGGCGCCTTCATGAACGAGCAGACTCGCACGCTGATACTCGACCGCGCGATCGCCATCTGGCTCGATGCCGATATCGACGTGCTGGTCGAGCGCGTCGGCCGCCGCGACGACCGCCCGCTGCTGCATGGCCGCGACCCGCGCGCGGCGCTTACCGAACTCGCCGCCCGGCGTAATCCGATCTATGCTCTAGCGCCCATCCACGTCCGCTCCGAACCGCTGCCGCACGAGGCGACGGTGGACGCGATCCTGAAGGCCCTGCCCTGATGACAACGCTCGTTCCGGTCTCGCTCGGTGATCGCAGCTACGAGGTGGCGATCGTGCCCGGCGGGCTGGCCGAGGCGGGCACGCGCCTCGCCGCTTATGCTCCGCGCAGGCGCTTCGCGATCGTCACCGACGTGCATGTCGCGGCCGCGCATCTTCCAACGCTGACAGCCTCGCTCGCGGCGGAAGGCATCGAGGCCGAATCGATCGTGCTGCCGGCAGGCGAATCGACCAAGAGCTGGGCCAAGCTGGAGGCGTTGACCGATCGGCTGCTTGAACTGGGCATTGAGCGATCGGATCATGTCATCGCGCTCGGCGGCGGGGTGATCGGCGATCTGGTGGGGTTCGCCTGCTCGATCCTCAAGCGCGGATGTGGCTTCGTACAGGTGCCGACGACGCTGCTGGCGCAGGTCGATTCATCTGTCGGCGGCAAGACCGCGATCAACACGCGTGCCGGCAAGAACCTGATCGGCACCTTCCACCAGCCCGCCCATGTGCTGATCGATCCCGACACTCTCGATACGCTGCCCAAGCGCGAGCTTGCTGCGGGCTATGCCGAAGTCGCGAAATACGGGCTGATCGACGATCCCGCCTTCTTTGACTGGTGCGAGGCGAACGGTGCGGCGCTGCTGTCCGGCGATCGCGAAGCTCGCGTCCACGCCGTCGCCACCAGCGTGGCCGCCAAGGCCCGCATCGTCGCCGAGGACGAGCGCGAGACCACCGGCCGGCGTGCGCTGCTCAATCTCGGCCACACCTTCGGGCATGCGCTGGAAGCTGAAACCGGCTTCTCCGAGCAGCTTCTGCACGGCGAGGGCGTCGCGTGCGGGATGGCGCTCGCCTTTCGCTTTTCCGCCGCGCAGGGCCTCTGCCCGGCTGACGAGGCCGAGCGCGTTGCGCACCACCTCTCTGCGATGGGCCTGCCGACGACGCTGGCTGCTGCCGGGGTCGAGGCCTCGGGCGGCGCACTCGTCCGCCATATGCTCCACGACAAGAAGAGGACGGGTGGAAACCTCCCCTTCCTGCTGGCGCGAGGAATCGGGCAGACTTTTCTGTCGAAGGACGTCGATCTGGCGGCGGTCGCGAACTTCCTCGATACGGAACGAGCGGCCTAGGCGCCGCGCCACGCCCCTACTGCCAGCACCAGCCAGCCGACGATCATCAGCAGGCCTCCGACGGGCGGCGTGATCGCAGCGAACCAGAGCGGCGCCCCGAGCGCCATGGCATAGAGCGAACCGGCAAACAGCGCCCCGCCTGCCACGAAACACCATCCCGCCGCGCGTCCCAGCGGCCGACCAAGCAGCGCCAGCGCTGCCACCGCATGGATCAGCTGATAATGCGATCCGGTCTTGAGCCACTCGGCTGCCGGGCCATGCGCCCCGTGCGCGCCATAGGCGCCCGCGATGACCGCCACTACGCCGGATAGCGCCGCGAGCAGCGCCAGAAGGTCATGCTGTCTCATAGCTCCTCATTGTCCTCCAGGCCGAGGGTCGGCCGCCCGGGTCGATAGATGAGCTGCAGCGCCGCGCGCATGTCGCCGGCGTCGTGCTGGGCATCGAGTCGTCGCCGATCGCGCTCGCGATAATCCTCCTCAATGCGATCGATTTCGGGCTCCTCGACACCGATGGCCTCGAGTGCCTGGCGCCCCATCGTGATCGCGCTCTCGTAGAGCTCGCGCACCGTGCCGGTGAGCTCGATCTCGCGCAGCGCAATTTCATGGCGGCGATCGAACAGCCGGACCAGCAGCTTGGCGTTGGGGAAGGCATTGCGCACTGTCGTCAGCACTTCGGGGCTGGCGCGCTCGCCATCGATGCAGAAGCAGATCAGCTTGGCACGCTCCGCCCCCGCCTGACGCAGCAGATCGATGCGCGTTCCGTCGCCATAATAGACGTTCATCTCCATGCGACCGCCGATTTCGATGATCTCCGGATCGGTATCGACGATCGTCAGCGACAACCCGTTGGCGAGCAGAATTTGCGTCACCGTCTGGCCAAAGCGGCCATAGCCGATGACGATCGCGCTCGCCTGATCCGCCTCCTCGGGCCCGATAAGGCCACGCAGCTTGGCGCCCGCCGCGTCGCCGCCAAAACGCCGCGCCAGCGCCATCAGGAAGGGCGTCGTCGCCATCGACAACGTCACCACCGCCGCGAACAGGCTCGCGGCCTCGGGACGGATCAGCAAAGCCCCCTGTGCCTGCCCGAACAGCACGAAGCCAAACTCGCCCCCCTGACTGAGCAGCAAGCCGAGCGCGAAGGCGGAGCGCCGGTCCATCCGCGCGATCCGCGCGATGACGTAGAGCACCAGTGTCTTGACCACGATCAGCGCGGCGGCGAGCCCCACCACGAACAGCGGCCGCGTTGCGATCGCGGACAGATCAAGCAACATGCCCACCGTCAGGAAGAACAGGCCGAGCAGGATCGAGCGGAATGGCTCGACGTCGGCTTCCAGCTCATGGCGGTAGGGCGAATCGGCCAGCATCACGCCCGCCACGAACGCGCCGAGCGCGGTCGAGAGATGCAGCGCCTCCATCAACGCGGAGGCCGCCAACACCGTGAACAGGCCGGACGCGACGAACATCTCGCGCTCGCCCAGCCGGCCGATCAGCCGCAGCGCCGGGCTCAGCACATAGCGGCCCGCCAGCACCAGCAGCACCACCGCCGCGACGGTGTAGAGGCCGAGCAGCCAGCCCGGCGGTGCGTTGACGTCGGCCGGTGCACGGGAGAGTGCCGCGATCACCGTGATCAGCGGGACGATCGACAAATCCTGGAACAGCAGGATCGAGAAGGCGCGCTCGCCGAACTTGGTGTGCAGGCGTCCGGCAGAGCGCAGCAGCGGCAGCACCTGCGCCGTCGACGACAACGCCAGCGGCAAGCCCAGCGCCAGCGCAGCGGCGCCGCTGAAGCCGGTAAAGGCGAATACCACCGCCGAAATGGCGAGGCCCGCGATCACCACCTGCGCCAAGCCGAAGCCGAAAATCTCGCGCTTGAGCTCCCACAGCCGGCGGGGATTGAGTTCGAGCCCGACGAGGAACAGCAGCAAGGTGATGCCGATCTCGGCGATGCCCATCTTGCCCCGCGCATCGCCGACCAGATCGAGCATCTGCGGCCCGATCAACACTCCAGCGAGCAGATAGCCCAGCACCGCGCCGAGGCCGAGGCGGCGAAACAACACCACGGCGGGCAGCGCCGCGCCGAGCATGATCACGCCGTCGCGGAGCAGATTGTCCGCCGCAGTCGCGGGGCTCACGCGGCAGCGCTTCGTCGGGCGGCGCGCGCAACGCCTGCGGCCTCGGCCACCGCCTCGAAAGCGAGCCGGATCGAGGGATGACGGGCGCTGTAGTCGCGCGCCGGGCCGAAGATCTCGAGCCCCGGCCAGTCGCCGGGATCAGGCCGCTCCTTGGCGAGGAAAGCGGTCAGCGCGTCGCGTGCCGCCTCCAGTTCCTCGATCGAGCGGCCGATCGCGTGTTCGGCCATCAGCGAGGCCGAGGCCTGCCCCAGCGCACAGGCACGCACCTCCTGCCCGATCGCAGCGATGCGCTCGCCGTCATCGAGCACAACGTCGACGGTGATGCGGCTGCCGCAGATCGGCGAACGCCGCTGCGCCGATCCCTCAGCCTCAGCGAGGCGCTGGTCGTGCGGGATCGAGGCGGCGAGCCTCAGGATGGTGGCGTTGTAGAGCGCGGCCGACATGCCACCACAGATAGGGTGACGTTACGGCCGCGTCGAGGCGCGATGCGCGTCCTTACAGCGACGAATTGCCGGAGCTGTTCCCGGTCTCGCCAGGATGCTCGCCGCGGCGTTTGGCGACGAGATCGTCGATGGCGTGGCGGCTGGCCTGGAGCAGCGAGATACTGCGCGCGTCGCGCACCCACTGCGGCCGGGGCGACGTGCCGCCATAGCCCAGATCATAGACCAGATTGCCCATCATGAAGAGCAGGGTCACGCCGATCAGCCCCTTCACCGCGCCGAAGCCGAGGCCCAGCGTGCGATCGACCGGCCCCAGCACCGAAGTGCGCGTCCGCTTGCCGATCCGCGCCGCGATCATCCGACCACCGAAGAAGACGATCACCGCGATGAGCACGAAGGCCAGTAGCGAAGCCCCTGCCTTGGTGTGGAGATGCGCGCCAAGCAGCAGCGCGACGGGCGTGTAAAAAACTTTCAGCGCGATCACCGTCGCCATCCAGGCGAACAGCGACAGCACCTCCATCACGAAGCCGCGCATGACGCCCAGCAGCGCACCGCCGCCGACGAAGATGATAACGATGATGTCGAGCAGCGTGAGCGAGTGCATGGAACGCGATCAACTCTTCGGAAAAGCGCCCAAAAGGAGCGGAAGGGATGAGTCGCCCGACCTATCCGCGCCCCAGCAGATGGTCAACGAGCCGTCCAAGCGTCGGGAAGCGGCTGGTCGCGATGCTGCCCGCCTCCATCACCCCGACAGACGGCATCAGCGCGCGCTCGAAGCCCAGCTTTGCGGCTTCCTTGAGGCGGATCGGTCCGTGCGCAACGGGGCGGATCTCGCCCGACAGCGCCACTTCGCCGAACACCACGGCGTCGGTGGGCACTGGCCGCTCGGCCAGCGCCGACACCAGCGCCGCCGCCACCGCCAGATCGGCCGCCGGATCGGTGACGCGATATCCGCCCGCGACGTTGAGATAGACTTCCGCTGAGGAGAAGCTGAGCCCGCAGCGCGCCTCCAGCACCGCGAGAATCATCGCCAACCGCCCCGAATCCCAGCCGACCACCGCACGCCGCGGCGTCGCCCCCGATGCCAGCCGCACGGTAAGGGCCTGGATCTCGATCAGCAGCGGCCGCGTCCCCTCCAGCGCGGGGAAGACGACGGCACCGGCAACACCCTCGTCACGCTGCGTCAGGAACAGTGCGGAGGGGTTGGTCACCTCGTCCAGCCCCGTCTCAGCCATGGCAAACACGCCGATCTCGTCGGTGCCGCCGAAGCGGTTCTTGATCGGGCGCAGGATGCGATACTGATGGCTGCGCTCGCCCTCGAAGCTGAGCACGGTATCAACCATATGCTCCAGCACGCGCGGGCCCGCGATCGCGCCGTCCTTAGTGACATGGCCGACGAGGATCAACGCGCAGCCGGTATCCTTGGCGTAGCGGATCAGTTCCTGCGACGAGGCGCGGACCTGGCTCACCGTGCCCGGCGCGCCTTCGATCGTGTCGCTGTGCATGGTCTGGATGGAATCGATCACCAGCAGCGCCGGCGGCTTGCCGGCATCGAGCGTGGCGAGGATGTCGCGCACCGAAGTTGCCGCACCGAGCTTCACCGGCGCATTGCCGAGGCCGAGCCGGCGCGCCCGCAGCCGCACCTGATCTGCGGCCTCCTCGCCCGAGATATAGGCGACCGACAGCCCGCGATCGGCCAGTCGCGCCGCCGCCTGGATCAACAGCGTCGACTTGCCGATTCCCGGATCGCCGCCGATCAGCGTCGCCGAGCCCGAAACCAGCCCGCCGCCCAGCGCCCGGTCGAGCTCGGCAATCCCGGTCTGTATCCGTTCGGGCAGCACCACATCCGCATCGAGCCCGACCAGTTCGAGCAGTTGCCCGCCGCGCCGGAGGTCATGCTTGGCCGCAAACGGAGTCGCCGCGATTGGCATCTCCTCGACCAGCGTATTCCATTCCGCGCAATCGGTGCACTGACCCTGCCAACGATGGGAAACGCCCCCGCACGCTTGACAGACATAACGCTTGGCTAGCTTGGCCATGACACTCCCGCCCCTTGAACGAAGCGAGAACATAGCCGGGAGGCGAAGCCGCGGCAACCGGCTCCCCCGCCCCTTGTTTGAGAAAGCCGGTACCAGCCCGCTCCCCCGCCCAACCACCCGATCCAGCATGACCATGTCGGGTGGTTGGGCGGGGGAGCGGGCTGGTACCGCACTCAGAAAGCGCCCTTCCGCGCTTTCTTGAACAGGCGCTTACATCGCCATTTTGGCGAGCATGTCGGCATGGCTCTGCACGACCGGGACGATCTTGCCCGCCGTCTCTTTGAGGTGCGCAGCCGTTCCGTTGCTCGCATAGTCCTGCATCAGCGTCAGCGCCTCGGCATGGGCGGCCTTCTGCTGGGTGACGTACATCGTGTCACGTGCCTTGCCCTTGGCGGCACTTAGCGCGGCGATGTCCTTGGTCTGCTTGGCGCTCAGCACCGGGGCGGCCGGTGTCATGCCGTCCGCCTTTGCCGCCGACTTCACCATCTCGGTGCTCTTGGTGTGATCGTCCCGCATCTTCTTGGCGAACGCCGCGACGTCGGCATTGGACGAGGTCGACATGATCCGGGCCTCGCGTTGCTCGAACAGATCGCTGGCCCCGGCCTTGGCGACGAACTCCTTGGGCGTGGGCACCGCAGCCATCGCCGGCAGAACCAGCGTAGCGGCCAGTGCCGCGCTCCCCAGCATGCGGAGAATAGTCATCGAATGTCTCCTGCTCCCTTTATCCTGGCCAACGCACGAGGTGACCATATGGTTCGCCAAGCGACTGAAATCGCACGGTGTCCGTCCTGCACCTTGCAGTCGTTTCGGGGGCATGCGACCCCTGTGTCATGAGGGAGAAGGAACTGCGGCTGGCGTTGGTCTGCTACGGCGGAATCAGCCTGGCTGTGTACATGCACGGGATCACCAAGGAGATCTGGCACCTTGCCCGTGCCAGCCGCGCCTTTACCGCGGGCGAAGAGGCCGGCAGCCGCAGCGAGGATGTCTATCGCCGCCTGCTCGAATCGATCGAAGTCGAGGCGGATCTGCGCCTGCGCGTGCTGGTCGACATCATCGCTGGCGCGAGCGCGGGCGGGCTCAACGGCATCTTCCTCGCGCAGGCGATCTCGAGCGGGCAAACGCTCGATCCGCTGACCGACCTGTGGCTGGAGAAGGCCGACGTCGAGGAACTGGTCGATCCTGATGCGCGGCCGGGTTCACGCCTCAGCAAGATGTGGGCAACGCCGATCGCCTGGGCAATGGCGGGCCGCGAGGCGGGGCTTGAGGAAACGGTCGAGCCAGCCGCGCGGGCTGAGGTGAAGGCCAAGCTCGCCCGCTTCGTTCGCGGCCGCTGGTTTGAGCCGCCGTTCAGCGGCGCGGGCTTCACCGGCATGATCCTCGACGCGCTCGCCGCCATGGCGAAGTGTCCAGGCGGGCCGGCTCTCCTCCCCGAGGGGCAGCCGCTCGACCTGTTCGTGACGGTCACCGATTTCCACGGTCATCCCGAGCGGCTTAAGCTGCATTCGCCCGACGAGGTGGTGGAGACCGAGCACCGCCTGACCATCGCCTTTGCGGATCGCGGGCACGCCGGAGAGGATGGCACACGCATCCTCGGCGATCCGGCCGAGCTCGCCTTCGCCGCGCGCGCCACCGCGAGCTTCCCGGGCGCCTTCCCGCCGTTCAGCGTCGTCGAACTCGATACGGTGCTGGCGGACCGTCAACAGGCGTGGCCGACGCGCAAGGAGTTTCTCACCTGCGCCCTGCCCCGGCAGGCGGCCGCCGGACAGCCCGAGTGCGCGATGCTCATCGATGGATCGGTGCTCGCCAACGCGCCCTTCCGTCCCGCGGTCGAAGCCCTCCGCAACCGTCCGGCCCGACGCGAGATCGATCGCCGCTTCATTTATATCGATCCGCACCCCGGATCGAAGACGATGCGGCTGACTGCCTCAGGCGCCACCGTGCAGCCCGGCTTCTTCCAGACGATCTTCGGCGCGATCTCCGACATTCCGCGCGAGCAGCCGATCCGGGAGAATCTGGAGGCGATCGAAGCCCGCTCCGCCCGCATCGATCGCATGCGCGCAATCACCGAGGCGATCCGCGGCGAGGTGGAAACAGCCGTCGAAGACGCGCTCGGCTCCACCTTCTTTCTCGATTCGCCGACGTCAAGCCGGCTGCTCTCCTGGCGGTCCAAGGCGCATGTCCGGGCGGCACGCGGGGCCGGCTATGCCTATGCATCCTATGGCCATCTGAAGCTCACCGGCATCTGTGAGGAGCTGGTAATCCTGCTCCATTCGCTGGCGGGCCCAGGCCCACGCCCCCCCATCGACGCCTATCGACAGGCGATCGCCGACCATGTGCAGGAACTCGGCCTGCGCGATCCACATGCGCTGAGCGCCGCGGGGGCATCGGAGTCAGCGGTGCTGTTCTTCCGCCGGCACGATCTGCGCTTCCGCGTCCGCCGCTTCCGCTTCTTGAGCCGCCGCATCAAGGAGATGGAGCAGGCCGGCGAGGTGCCGTGTGAGGCCGCGGAGACGATGCGCGAGGCACTGTTCGATGCGCTCACACCCTATCTCGCGCGCCAGTCCGACGCCTTCTACGACGAGGCGGCCTGCGCCGCAGCGCGGATCGCGGTCGAGCAGCCGGGGCCTGCCCTGCAATGGATCGCCGAGGTGCGCGATCTGGCGGTGCTCGATCGGGAGGCCGACGACCGCCTCGCTTCGGCCTTCGCGGTGCTGCCCAGGGCCGAGCGGCGGCAGATGCTGCTCGCCTATCTTGGCTTCCCTTTCTACGACATCGCCACGCTGCCCCTGCTTCAGGGCGAGGGCCTCGACGAGTTCGATCCCGTCAAGGTCGACCGGATCTCTCCCACCGATGCCCGCACGATCCGCGAAGGTGGCGCGGAGGCAAGCCTGAAAGGCATTCAGTTCAATAGCTTCGGCGCCTTCTTTAGCCGATCCTATCGCGAGAACGACTATCTCTGGGGCCGCCTGCACGGTGCCGACCGGCTGATCGACATCGTCGCTTCCACGCTGCCAACCGGCCGCAAGCTGCACGCCGGCGAGATCGCCAGCCTGAAGCGGGACATGTTCCGCGCGATCCTGGCCGAGGAACGCGCGCGGCTGAAGCATGTCCCCGAACTGATCGACGCGCTCGAGCGCGAGATCGGCTGACCGGCTCGGATGCGCCCGGCCGCCGCTGCCGCGATACTTTCGGATAGCCACAAAAGCCGGATTGATACCGAAACGACGAAGGCTGGCGTCGCCCCGCCCTTCCGCATAGAGTTTGAGCCATGCAGTTTCTGAAAACGCTCTTCTGGGTGGTGCTCGCGGTCGCGGCGGTAATCTTCGCGATGCGCAACTGGACACCCGTCACGGTCAGCCTCTGGGGGGGGCTGCTGGTCGACGCCAAGCTGCCCGTGCTGGTGTTCGGCGCCTTCGCGGCGGGTTTCCTGCCGATGTTCACCTATCACCGCGCCACACGCTGGCGGCTGAAGCGCCGTCTCGACAGCCACGAACGGGCCCTTGCGGACATTCGCGGCATCGGCGAGATGGCGACACCCGCACCGGCGTCCCATGCCGACCCGTCCTCCCTCTCGGAATCTCCGGCCCGATCGTGACCCACCGCTCCCCCATCTATGTCGCCCTCGACACCCCCGACATCGAGCATGCCAAGGCGCTCGCCCAGAAGGTTCGCCACCATGTCGGGGGCATCAAGCTGGGCCTCGAATTCTTCGCCGCCAACGGCCGCCCGGGTGTGCGCGAGATGGCTGCGCTGGGCCTGCCGATCTTCCTCGACTTGAAGCTGCACGACATTCCCAACACCGTCGGCAAGGCGATGCAGGCGCTGAGCGTGCTGGAACCCGCGATCGTCACCGTCCACGCCGCCGGCGGACGCGCGATGATGGAAGACGCCAAGGCGGCCGCCCCGCTCGACACCAAGGTGGTGGCGGTGACGATGCTGACCTCGCTCGATCGCAGCGATCTCACGTCGATCGGGTTGCAGGACGAGGTCCACACCCAGGTCGAGCGGCTGACCGCGCTCGCCCGCGAGGCGGGGCTGGACGGCGTCGTCTGCTCAGGCGCGGAAGTCGCCGTCGCCAAGAAAATCTGGCCGGGCGGCTTCTTCGTCGTGCCCGGCGTGCGCCCGGCCGATGGCGTGATCGGTGACCAGAAGCGCGTGGTGACGCCGCGCCAGGCACTTGATCGCGGCGCCTCGGTGCTGGTGATCGGCCGCCCCATTACCAAGGCCGAAGACCCCGACCTGGCCGCCCGCGCGATCGAGGCGACGCTCTAGGAACCGCTAAAGGAGACACACAGGATGCCGGACGAACCCAATGTGAGGACCGGCTCCTGCCATTGCGGGCGCGTGCGGTTCGAAGTGCGCCTGACAGACGGCCTCAACACTGCGCGCCGCTGCTCCTGTTCCTATTGCCGGATGCGTGGTGCGGTCGCCGTGTCGGCGGAGCTCGGCGGCATCCGCTTCCTGTCGGGCGAGGACGCGCTGACCAGCTATCGCTTCAACACCGGCACGGCCGAGCATTTCTTCTGCTCGGCCTGCGGCATCTACACGCACCACCAGCGCCGCTCGAACCCCAATCAGTATGGCATCAACGCCGCCTGCCTAGACGGCGTGAGCCCGTTCGATTTTTCGGAAGTCGCCGTGCTTGACGGCAGCCGCCATCCCAGTGACACGGGCCGCATAATCCGCCTCGGTACCCTGCGCTTCGAGCCGGCGGATTGAGCGCGCGGCCTGAAGTTGACAAAGTTGACACCACAGAAGGGTAAAATTCGCCGAGGGGTGGGGCTTCATGCTGGGAAGGAGCCACGGGGCACGCCGATATCGGCCCTTCCTGACAGACGAATTCCTACATGAAAAGGCTGACCCTCCCCACCCTTGCCGGGAGGGGAGGTTTTGCTGGGAACAGTCCTTCCCCCGCCCTATATCCCCGCCCATGCCGACCAGCGCCAAGATATGCGGGCTCTCCACGCCCCAAACCGTCGATGCCGCAATCCGAGGCGGCGCGAGCCATATCGGCTTCGTCTTCTTCCCCAAGAGCCCGCGCGACATCGAGCCGGCGCGCGCCGGCCAGTTGCAGACGCCGGGTCATGTCGGCCGCATCGGCGTGTTCGTCGATCCCGACGACGTGCTGCTTGCCCACGCGATCGAGGGCGCGCGGTTGACCGGCGTTCAGCTCCATGGGGATGAGGCGCCCGAGCGCGTCGCGGCAATCAAGGCGCGCTTCAAGGTCGAGACATGGAAGGCGATTGCCGTGCGCACCCGCACCGATCTCGATGCCGCACGAGCGCATCGCAGCGCCGCCGACCGCATTCTCTATGACGCCAAGACGCCGAAAGGACAGCTTCCGGGCGGCATGGGCCTGCGCTTTGACTGGAAGCTGCTCAATGGCTTCGCGCATCCGCAGCGTTGGGCGCTGTCGGGCGGTCTCGATGCCGCCAACATCGCCGACGCGGTAAGTATCACGGGCGCCGAGTTGGTCGATGTCTCCTCAGGCGTCGAGTCCGCGCCGGGTATCAAGGATGTGGACAAGATCGCTGCCTTCCTCCAAGCGACGAGCCGCCTATGACCATCGTCAATTCCCTCCGTGCCCAGCCCGACGCTGACGGCCATTTCGGTGCGTTCGGCGGCCGCTACGTCGCCGAGACGCTGATGCCGCTGATCCTCGACCTCGAACGCGAATATCGCGCCGCGCAAGCCGACGAGAGTTTCAGGACCGAGCTGGACGATCTGCTCAAGCATTTCGTCGGCCGCCCGAGCCCGCTTTATTATGCCGAAGGGCTGACCAAGGCGCTGCGCAAGGGTGCACCTGCGGGCAAGGGCCCCAAGATCTATTTCAAGCGCGAGGATCTGAACCACACCGGCGCGCACAAGATCAACAACTGCATCGGCCAGATCCTGCTCGCCCTCCGC
>FTCZ01007003.1_pt1 | contig 16782 bp, 14 predicted proteins | sample 1658871 | NCBI WGS metagenome assembly FTCZ01 (sample SAMEA3914864, study PRJEB12502) | metagenome | biome: forest; material: soil | place: USA | collected 2012-03-12 | depth 0.3 m
GCCGATGACCATCAGGAAGCCGGTCGAGGATTTGGAGACGGTGATGCCGTTGCTCTGCACCACCTGCGGCAGCTGCGACTGGACGAGTTGCAGCTTGTTCTGCGTCTGCACCTGGGCAGTGTCGGGATCGGCTGCGCTGGTGAAGGTCAGCGTGATCGTGGCCGCACCGGTCGAGGTCGACGTCGCCGTCATGTAGTCGAGGTTGTCGATGCCGGTCATGCCTTGTTCGATGACCTTGGTCACCGAGTTTTCGACCGTTTGCGCATCGGCGCCCGGATAGGTGGCGCTGATGTTGACCGTGGTCGGCGCGATCTGCGGATATTGCGAGATCGGTAGCGTGGTGAGCGCGAGCAATCCACCCAGCATGATCACGATGGCGATCACCCAGGCGAAGATCGGCCGGTTGATGAAAAATGCGGACATCGCCTCAGTTCCCGGTTGAGGCGCCTTGCGCCGGTTTCTGGCCGCTATCGGCCACCGTCGACGTGGACGATGTGGAAGACGAGGTTTGCGCCCGCTCCTTGACCTCGCCGGTCGTCTCGTCGATCGTCACTTCAGCACCTGTCGCGTCGCCGCCGGGGCGCACCAACTGCAAGCCCTCGACGATGACGCGGTCGCCGTCGCCGACGCCCGAATCCACCAGCCAGTTGTTGCCGACGCTGTTGCGGACGGCGAGCACGCGCGTCTCGACTTTGCCTTGCGCGTTGATGACCATGGCGGTCGCCTGGCCCTTGGTGTTGCGGGTGACGCCGCGCTGCGGCACCAGGAAACTGTTCTGGGCGACGCCCTCCTCGACCAGCGCGCGCACATACATGCCCGGCAGCAGCAGGCGGTCGGGATTGGGGAACACGGCCCTGAGCGCAAAGGTGCCGGTCGTCTGATCGACATTGGCGCCGGCGAATTCCATCTTGCCGGTCTGGTTATAGATGGTGCCGTTCTCAAGCTTCAGCTTGACGCTGACATTGGGACCACTGAACTTCAGCCGGCCTTCATTGATGGCCTGGCGCAGATTTAGCAGGTTGGTGCTCGACTGCGTGACGTCGACATTGATCGGATCGAGCGCACGGATGGTGGTCAGCACCGTGTCCTGGTTGGCGGTGACCAGCGCACCCGGCGTCAGCGTCGACTTGTCGATACGGCCGGCGATCGGCGCGGTGATCGAGGTGCGGTCGAGGCTGATGCGCGCGGTCTCGACACTGGCCTTGGCCGAGGCGACATCGGCTTGAGCCTGCGCCAGCGTCGCGGCGGCATCGTCATAGTCCTGTTTGGAAACAACGTTCTGCTTCAAAAGGCCTTCATAGCGATCGAACTTGGCCTGCGCCGTCGGTACCGCCGCTTCAGCCTTCTGTTCGGCTGCCTGCGCACTGTCATAGGCCGCCTTGTAGCTGGCCGGATCGATGAGGTAGAGCGGCTGTCCCACCACCACCTCGGCGCCTTCGTTGAACAGGCGCTGCTGGATGATGCCGTCGACCTGAGGGCGCACCTCGGCAATCAGCGAAGCAGCCGTACGCCCCGGCAATTCGGCCGTGATTGCGACCGACTGCGGATGCAGTGTGACGACGCCGACCTCCGGCTTGCCGACACCGCCCATGCCGGCGGGAGCTTTGCCCTGCTCTTGCGAGCAGGCGGCAAGAAGAAGCGCGCCGCACAGAATTCCGGCCCAAGGCGCCAGCCGGCATGGCCTTGCTGGCGAAGGAGATTGACTAGACAGGATAAGCATCTGGATTTTTCCCCGGAATTGCAGTTGCGGCCCGGCCATAGGCGCCGGACCCTTCGACCAGCAGCTTGCCGAGATGTCGGGCAAGGAAGCGCTGGATGTCGTCCATGAACGTATAGACGACCGGCACATAGACGAGGCTGAGCACGGTCGAGGAGATGAGCCCGCCGATCACCGCGATCGCCATCGGCGCGCGTGTCTCGGCATCGGCACCAATGCCAAGCGCGATCGGCAGCATGCCGGCGCCCATGGCGATCGATGTCATGACGATGGGCCGTGCTCGCTTTCGGGCGGCGTCGAGCAGTGCTTCGAAGCGGCTCATGCCGTGCTCCTTCTCTGCAACCAGAGCGTACTCGACAAGCAGGATCGAGTTCTTGGCCGCGATGCCCATAAGCATCAGTATGCCGATCAAGGGCGAGATGCCAAGCGCCTTGCCGGTAATGAGCAGAAAACCGAGCGCGCCGCCGACCGACAGTGGCAGCGCGACCAGGATGGTCACCGGCTGGACGAAGCTGCGGAAAAGCAGCACCAGCGTCAGATACATCAGGATGATGCCGGCGGCGATCGCGGTGGCAAAGCCCGAGAACAGCTCCTGCATGCGTTGGGCGTCGCCGCGTGCCAGCTCGTGTACGCCGGCCGGAAGGTTGCGCATGGCGGGGAGGGCGCGGATGGCTTCGGTCGCCTGGCCGAGCGTCAGGCCGGAGAGATCAGCCTCTATCGTTGCGCTACGGCCCCTGTCGACGCGCGTGATGCTGTTCGGCCCAGCGTTGAAGCCGATATCGGCGACGGCGCCGAGCGGAACGACGCCCTTTGAGCCGGTCAGCGGCAGCACGGCAAGCTTGGCCGGGTCGTCGATCGCCCCGTCCGGCAATGTCACGACAATCGAGACCTGACGGTCGCCGAGGTTGAATTTCGCCAGGCTGGTGTCGGTATCACCGATGGTGGCGATCTTCACCGTCGCGGCGATCTCGGTCGGCGTGATGCCGAGCTCGGCCGCCTTGGCGCTGTCGGGACGCACGATCAGCTCCGGCTTGGTGGTGGCGGCGGTCGAGGTTGGATTGATCAGCCCGGGAACCGATTTCATCTGATCGATCAGCGCGTCGCTCGCCTCTTCGAGCGCTTCACCGTCATCGCCGACCAGCGTGATCGACACCTTGGCGCCGGAGAAGCCGTCGGCGCCGAACTGGATGCGGGCGCCCGGAATGTCGTTGAGCTTTGGCGAGGCCTCGGCCTCGAACTCTTGCTGGCTCATCGTGCGCTCGGCGCGCGGCTTCAGATTGACCGTCACGGTCGCCGTCCGCACCTCGGCGGAGGACGAAGCCTGGTTCGGCCCGCCGCCCGATGTGGCCGCCGTGCCGATCGTGGCGAAGATACCGTCGACAGCCGGCTCCTGGCTGAGCCGCCTGGTGATGTCCTGCACCACGGCCGCCGTCTGCTCGATCGTCGAGCCCGGCTGCAGCTCGACCGAGATCATCGAGCGGCCGCGATCGGCGGCGGCCATGAATTCGGTCGGCAACTGCGTCGCCAACAGCATCGAGCCGGCGAAGAAGGCGATGCCGGCGAAAAGCGTGATCCAGCGATGGCTGAGCGCCTTGCGCAGCAGCCAGAGATAGGCCGGCACCAAGGTCGGCATGTCGTCTTCGTCATGGCCGCCGGCGCGCACCAGATAGGCGCCCATCAGCGGGGTCAGCATGCGCGCCACCAGCAGCGAGAACAGCACCGACACGCAGACGACGACGGCAAAGCTCAGGAAGAATTTTCCGGGAATGCCGGACATGAAAGCCACCGGCAGGAACACCGCGACGATGGTGCCGGTGGTGGCGACGACGGCGAGCCCGATCTCGTCGGCAGCCTCGATAGCCGCCTGGTAAGCGCTGACGCCGGTCTGGCGCATGTGGCGCACGATGTTCTCGATCTCGACGATGGCATCGTCGACGAGAATGCCCACCACCAGCGAGAGCGCGAGCAAGGTGATGTTGTTGAGCGAAATGTCGAAGGCCGCCATCACCGCGAATGTCGGGATCAGCGATAGCGGCATGGCGACGGCCGAGACCAGCGTCGCCCTGATGTCACGCAGGAACAGCCAGACCACACCGACGGCGAGCAAGGCGCCCAGCCACAGCGCCTCGAGGGCCGCGTCATAGCTTTCCTGGACGAAACCGGACGAGGAGGTGACCTCGGTGAACTTTGCCACGGTGGTCTTGGCGCCCATATCGGCAATCGCGGCCCGCGCGGCCCTGACGACGTCGATCTCGCTCGAGCCGACCGATCTGTATACATTGAAGGCGACCACCTCGCGGCCATCGAGATAGGCCGCCTGGCGGGGCTTTTCCCAGCTGTCGACGACCTTGCCGAGATCGGAGAGTTTCACGTCGCCGGCACCGTTGAGCGCAATGCGGGTATCGGCCAGCGCCTCGACCGTGGTGGCGCTGGCCAGCGTGCGCACCGACTGCTCCTGGCCACCGATAGTGGCGCGCCCGCCCGGCTGGTTGACGTTGTTGGAGGCGAGTGTCTGACTGACGTCGCCGGCGCTGATGCCGAGCGCTGCCAGGCGATCGGGGTCGAGCTCGACGCGGATGACGCGGTCGACGCCGCCCGAGCGCGTGATCTTGGAGACGCCGTCGACGCCGAGCAGCACCTTGGCGACGTCGTTGTCGATGTACCAGCTCAGCTGATCTGGCGACATGGTCGGCGCCTCGACCACAAAGGTCAGCACCGAATTGCCTGTCGCGTTGACCTTGGCCACGACCGGCGTCTGGGCGGCGGCCGGCAGGCTGGCCTGCACGCCGGAGACGGCGTTGCGGACATCGTTGGTGGCGGTCTCGGGGTCGGTGCCCAGCGTGAACTCGACCGTGGTGACGGACGAGCCTTCGCTGATCGAAGTGGAGACGTCGTCGACGCCTTCGAGCGTCGCCACGGCGTTTTCTATCACCCGCGCGACCTGCACTTCCATTTCGCTCGGCGCCGCGCCCGGCTGCGTCACCGTGACGGTCACCGTCGGTAGGTCGATGTCGGGCATGTTGTTGGTGCGCAGCTTGGCGAAGCCGTAGAAGCCGGCGATCGTCAGCGACAGGAACAGGACGATGGTCGGAACCGGATTGCGGATCGACCAGGAGGAAATGGCGTTCATTGCGCCGCCTCCGTCGCGTCGCCCGCGGCATCACTGCCAGCGACACGCACCAGATTGCCGTCGCTGAGGAACCCGGCGCCCGCAACGATGACGCTATCGCCTTCGGAAAGCCCGCTTTCGATGGCGACGCGTCCATTCTGGCGGGTGCCGGTCACGACCGGCCGTGCCTTGGCCTTGCCTGCGCCATCGATGACAAAGACCGCCGGCTTGCCGTCGTGCCAGACGAGGGCAGCTTCGGCGACACTCAACTGGCGCGAACCCGCCGTCTCTATCAAGACGCGGGCGAACATGCCGGATTTCAGGCCCGAGCCTTCGCCGACGCCGACATAGACGGTGGCCAGCCGGGTGGTCGAGTTGACCGTCTCGGCAATCGAGGAAACGCTGCCTGAGAAGCTGCGACCGGCGGCGTCGACGATGGCGGCCTGCTGGCCGACCGAGATGGCCGCGAGATCCTTCTCGGGGATGCGGACGCCGACCTCCAGTCTGCCGTCGCGGATGACCTTCATCAGCTCGGTGCCTGACTGGACAATGGACCCGGCAACGGCCGGCCTGCTCGAAACGATGCCGTCGAACGGCGCATGGATGGTCGTTCGATCGAGCTGCGCCTGCAGCCTTTGCGCCGCGGCCTCGGCCTGATCGACGGCTGCCCTGCCGGTCTTGACGGCGGTGGTCTTTTCCTCGGCAGTCTCGGTGCTGATGGCGTTGCTCGCCAGCAGCTTGTCGGCGCGGGCAGCGGCCGACAGCGCGGAATCGAGCGTTGCCTGGGCCTGCGCGACGGCGGCCTTCTGCTCGGCTAGTTGCGCCTTCAGAAGTGAGTCCTCGAGCCGGGCAACGACATCGCCTGATTTCACGCGGTCGCCTTCCTGGACCAGAACATCGGTCAGGCGCAGGCCGCTCTCTTCGGCGCCGATCGTTGCTTCCTGCCAGGCCGAGACGGTGCCCGTCGCGCTGATCGAGGCTGTGACCGTGTGGGGAACGACCCTCTCCACCGCAACGGTAAGCGTCGCGGCTGGCGCAAGCGTCTGCGTGGCCGGTTCGGGCGTGGCGCGGCCATAGGCCTTGAGCGCGGCGACGGCGGCCACAGCGACCAGCAAGGCAAGCAGGAGAAGATGTCTTCTACGCAATTTTACGGTCATCGTGTTTGATGTCGGGCGAAGCGATCGGAAGCGACAGCCGGTATCCCTGAAAGTTCAGTCGAATGGCGTCCTTGATCATCTCCGCCGCAATGGTTGGTTGCGGAGCGCGGCGGCCGATCGCCAGGCCGGGCGCGACGGATGCGATCAAGCGCAGCAGCATGAGCGCTTCCCACATGGTGCTCTCCATCCGCGTCGCGCAGTCTCGGGCCGCGCGACCTTTTCGTTGCAAGAGAAAAACCGGCCGGCCCTTGAACGGGTGGGGTCAGGGGCCGGCCGGCGCAGCCGGTCAGAGTTGCTCGCCATTCCGGGGTAGGGGTGGCGCGAGCTGTCCACCCTGTTCGGGCGGACCTCCGGGTCCGGCTGCATCCGGCGGACCGCCCCATGGACCGGGGGGCGGGCCGTGCGGTCGATCCGCCGAAGCAAGGATTTCGAGCTGATCGGGCGTCAGCTTGGAGCGGAGCGCGGCGATCGCGTCCTTCAGCTTGGCCGCGGAAACGGCGCGCGCCGTGATATCGTCGGCCAGCTTTTCCGGGAAGGCGAACGGATCGCGCTTAGGTCCATCGAGACCCGGAGCGCCGGTGCCGCCCGGACCGAAATCGGGACGCGACGGCGGCGCCAGCACCGCCTGCAGAGCACTGGTATAGTCGCGCCAGGCGTCGAGCTGTTCGGAGCGGATGCCGATGCGGGTCTCAAGCAAGGAAAGGTGGGCCGCGAGCATTTCGGGCGGCGGCGGGCCCATGTGGCGATGACCGAAATCCTCAGGTCCATGCCGCATCGCCCAGCGCGGGCCGTGCCAGGGCATCGGGCTTGCATCGTCCTGCCGATCTATGGCCGGTGGCTGGTCGCTTGGCGCGCCGGGCCCGGGCTGGGCGGCGAGAACCGGGTGGATGGCCGCGACCGAGAACAGGCCGAGAGCCAAAAGTCTGCTTCGCATGACATGATCCTTTCCTGCATGCTTCGGATGGCAGGGAGGATAGGAAGCGACTTTTGCCGCTTCGCGTCGGCGTGTTGCCGAAGGTTTCCGCAAAAAGGAGATTTGTTTCCCAATGTTTCCCGCGCCCTGCGGGAAACGTTCGGTTGCAATTTTTCGTGCCGCTTGGCAGCGGCTCTTCCTATAATCAACAACGAACAACGTAAAACGGGCCGGGAATGCAGGCACAACCCCACATCCTCGTCGTCGACGACGACCGCGAAATCAGGACTTTGCTCGGGCGCTATCTCGACGGTCAGGGTTTTCGCGTGTCGGTCGCGGCCGACCGGCGCGAGTGCGAGCAGAAGCTCGGCGCCGGCCAGTTCGATCTCGTGGTGCTCGACGTCATGCTGCCGGACGGCTCGGGGCTCGACATCTGCCGGTCCTTGCGCGACCGCAAGCCGCATGTCCCGGTCATCCTGCTGACGGCGCTGAAGGAAGATGTCGACCGCATCATCGGCCTCGAGCTCGGCGCCGACGACTATCTCGGCAAGCCGTTCAACCCTCGCGAACTCTCGGCCCGTATCCGCGCCGTGCTGCGGCGCGCGGCGCCGGAAGAAGCGGTGCCGCCGAAGGTTCGCGTCTATCATTTTGCCGGCTACCGGCTGGAGCCGGACACGCGCAAGGTGATCGATGCCGGGGGCGTTGCGATCGATCTTACCGGCGCCGAATTCGACCTGCTGCAGGTGTTCCTCGACCGTCCCGGCAGGTTGCTCTCGCGCGACCAGCTGCTCGACCTGACGCAGGGCCGCGAGCGCGATCCGCTCGAGCGCTCCGTCGACGTGCTGATGAGCCGGCTGCGCAAGAAATTTGCCGAGGCGGGCGAGGCGGCGCTGTTCAAGACGGTGCGCAATGGCGGCTACCAGCTCACCGCGCGCGTCGAGACGACGGATTACCGCGTCCCGACGGCGGAGGCCGGGACATGACCTCTCTACGCCGGCGGCTGATCATCCTTCTCGTCGTTTCGATCCTCGGCGTGGTCGGCCTTGCAACCTTCGTTGCGGTGAAGGTGCTCGGCGGCCCGTCGCCCGAGCTGGTCATGGGCCCGCTGGCGCATCAGATCCAGTACATGGTGCAACTGGCTCCTGGCCACGTGCAGGGAGCCGGCGATGCGCCGGTCACCGTCCGCGAGCAGCCTGCGGCCGGCATCGAAGACCGCAAGCACACGCGCGTGCTGAACGACATCCTGCGTGATGACGGCCTGGATGTCTCGGCTATCGTCACTCGCAATGCCGGCAGCCCCGGCATGGTCGCTTCGGTCGCTTTGCCCGGCAACCGCTGGATGATCGTCGACGTCCCCGACTTCGGCCCGCCGCGCGATGTCTGGTATGGCCTTGCCGGCTGGATGGCGCTGATCGTGCTGGGCGCCACACCGGTGTCGATCTATTTCACCGGCGTGCTGGTGCGGCCACTTGAAATGCTTGAAGCTACCGTCAGCAAGATCGGGTCGGATGGCGTGCTGGCGGCTGTTCCGGAAAAAGGGCCGGCCGAGGTCAGGGCGACGGCGCGCGCGCTCAACGAGCTGTCAGAGAGGCTCAAGGTCGCGATGGAGAGCCGCATGCGGCTGGTCGCGGCCGCCGGCCATGATCTCAGGACGCCGATGACCCGAATGCGGCTGAGGGCCGAGTTCCTCGACGAAGACCGCGAAAAATGGCTGAGCGACCTCGACGAGCTCGATCGCATCGCCGACAGCGCCATCCGGCTGGTGCGCGAGGAGGTCAACCAGGACGCGGTCGAGCCGTTGGAACTGGACAGGCTGGTCTGCGATATCGAAGCCGAGATGACTTCGCTCGGCCACGCCGTCTCGGTCGAACATCTGGACAAAGTCTCGGTCAAGGCAGGCGCGCTCGGCCTGCGGCGGGCACTGCGCAATTTGATCGTCAACGCCGCGACGCATGGCAAAAACTGCACCGTTTCGCTTTCCGCCCAACGCGGGCAGGCCGTTCTCGCCATCGCCGATCGCGGCCCGGGCATCCCGCCGGAGCTTTTGAACAAGGCCTTCGAGCCGTTCTTCCGCGTCGATCCGGCGCGCACGCAATTCATTCCGGGCGCCGGCCTCGGCTTGGCAATCGCCAAGGAGATCATCGAGCGCTATGGCGGAACGATCCGGCTGGAGAACCGGCCAAGCGGCGGGCTGCTGCAGACGGTGGTGTTCGCGGCGGTTTAGGATGAGGCCCGCGCTCGCTGCATCGTGACAGCGCGACCGTTGCGGAACGGCGTCGCAAGATGCGAATTTGGCGATCCAATGTTTTTTCGAGGATGCCACTATGCCCTTACGCAAGATTGTGTTTTGCGCGGCAACGATGATCGTTGCCTTTACAAATTTCGCTGACGCCCGGCCCGATACGCGCAAGATGACGTGCGCGCAGACCCAGGCACTGATCCAGAGCCAGCATGCCGCGGTGCTGAGCACCGGACCGAACACCTATGATCGCTATGTCCGCCAATTCGGCAATGAGTGCGATGCTCCTTACGTGCCGATGGTTGACTATGTGCCGGCCAGTGACGGTCAGTGCATGGTCTATCGGTGCGAAGAGCCGTCGCCTATGGTTCCGGAGTGATCGGCCGCTTTACTTGACCTTTTGGATCTCCGGAGCGGGCGTCTGGTTGCTCGGTGGCGCTGGCGTGCAGTCCGGGCCCTTGCAGTCCAGCACGGGATTCTCGGTCGCAGGCAGGCAGTTTTGCCCCTCGCAGTGAATTGCAGGCGGTTGCGTTGCCGTCTCGCCATTCGACTGGGCTGGCTGATCGTCGGCCCGAACGGCCGGAACGCCTGACAGGGCGGTCATGGCCGCGCATAAGAGCGCTATCGGAAGCCAGTTCATTCTCGCCTCCATAACCGAGAGCCAGCGGAAGTTTACACTTTCGGATTGGGGCCGGCACCCTCTCGCGCGCGAATGGCGTTAACAGTGGGTTTCCGCGCAGGCTCGAAGCCTGCAGCGATCTCGCGCGTAGTCGGCGACATATCTCTTCGAGGGGATTGCTGGTACGCCCAAGGGGAATCGAACCCATGTTACCGCCGTGAAAAGGGCTGGCTTTTCGGTGTTATTCTGTCCGCTGACGTTCGCGAAATCCATAATCTGCGAGGACATGCAGGCACCAGAATTCGGCCGGCTGTTACCACCTTCCCGGAGGGTATGCAGTGGCCGATCTTGGCTGGTCGCTGGATGAATACCGAGAGGCCCGAAAGGCGCTCCAGGAAGTCGCGCCGATTGCCTACGACGACGATACCGAAGAGGTGTTCGTTCGCGGCTGGTACATGCACTGCCCGCCGCAAAACGAGAACCACGCCGCCGGCATCATTTCGAGAATTGCCGAGATCGAAAGCGACGCGATCCGAGAGGTCCTGGAGGCTGAATTTCAAGACGCCAACAAGGCTCGATGGGCGATGAAAGCCAAGAAGGTGGTGGGCGAAAATGTCCACCGTGGCTCACAAACTGCGGATGATGACGATGAAAACCGCAGCCCGTTTTGAAACCCTATCGAAAGGTCTGCATACGGTATCGAGACTGTATCGATGTACGGAGATGCAGATGAAGACGCAGACCTAAACGGAAGAGCAAAAGAAAAAAGAAGACGCCAAAGGAAGAGCGCAGACGACAGACCCAGACGAAGACCTTTCTTCCGGGCGTCCTTGTGCTGCCTCTGCAGGTGCGTGCGAGGGCAGGCTGATGGCTTCAGAGCCCGAGCGTCCAGCCTTCCGGCAAAACTTCCGTGACGGCCAGGGTTTGCTCAACCCTGACAGCTTCAACCAGCTCGGCAGCAGCCTTCAGGGCCAGATCTGCCGAGCGGTCGACCTCATCGAGGCGCCGCATAATCCGAAAGCGGAGACGCACAAGCCGATGCAGTTCGGCGCGCTTCTCTCCAATGGTCAGAGCTTCAAACAACGCGACGACAGCTCCTCGATGCTCAGTGATGTTCCGGCTAACTGTCTCTCAGAGGCATTTTGCCCGCGACATCGCCATACGGCTGGCGGCCACACACAAATGGCGTACACCATGCCGCTTGGACGCCCGTTCGCCTTAAACGACACGTCGGTTCCGAAACGACCTTCGTGGAGATATGGATTCAGCGGCGCATTTCATCGAGGGCAATTTCGACGATGCAGTGGTCAAGCCGAGCACGCAAATGCTGCTCAAATCCTTCGACCTAAAGGTCGAGTATTTCGACACGCTGGTTCGACTGGCTTTGTTGGTGGGGACGATTAGCGGGATAGCGAACTGTGGCCGTTGCAGCTGGGATTCATTTCATGGCGCCGACCTTGCGGCGTCATTCACTCGGACCGCGGGCATAGTGAGCCGGCGTCTTTAACGACTAAGGTCAGGCATCGACTTAGGGGCGCCATTCAGGCTGCGCTGAATGTCGATTCGTCTAAGGTTACCAGTCCACGTCGCCGCCGGTCTTATGATGACGGGTAAGCTATGCCCACAGTCCAGCGCCGTCGATCGCTGAGCAGTTCGAAATTCTCGCTGTCTGATGGACCGCCCAAGTGGCATAGCAGCTTCAACACTTCAGGTCTGCGACAGAGTCCCTATAGCCATCGGTGGTACATCACACAAACTAACGATGTAGCACTCGCTCACTGTTTCGGTCGTCAACTCGCGGCGATGATATCGGAACATTATCGGTTGAGGACGGAAATCGACCGGTGCGTCGAGTTCACTAGGGGGTCTTCACGGCCGGGGGGTGATAAATGACGGTAGTCGGCCAGTCGAGCATAGATGTCGCCGTTATAGGGGCAGGCCCGTATGGCCTGTCCGCCGCCGCAAATATTGGCGCGAGTGATCGCAGTATTCGGATCTTCGGACGGCCGCTTCAGACTTGGACCGATACCATGCCGGCCGGCATGAAGCTTAAATCCGATGGCTTCGCGTCCAATCTGTCGGCGCCTGCTCCCGGAGCGAGCTTGGCCGAGTTTTGCCGGGATAGAGGCATTCCCTACCACGATACCGAACACCCGGTATCACTCCAGACTTTCGTTGCGTACGGTCTGGAATTTCAGCGACGGTTTGTACCCTACCTTGAGACCGCAGATGTCCAGTATGTCGAGCAATGGGGCGACGGGTTCAGGCTGACGATCGGAGAAGGCCAAACTTTGCTCGCCCGACGCGTCGTCTTGGCGGTGGGCGTAACGCACTTCAAAGTGATGCCGAAACAATTGATGGATCTACCTGCTTCGTTGGTCAGTCACAGCGCCGACTGCAGCCTTGTGGATCGGTTCGCTGGGCGCAGCGTGGCCATCTTGGGAGCGGGCGCCTCCGCGATCGATCTGGCCGCGGCCTTAATTGACGTGGGGGCTAGCACGACAATTGTCGCGCGAGCGGGCAGCATTCGTTTTAATTCGGAGCCAAGCGGTGGTCGGCCGACACTGCTGAGCCAGTTCACGAACCCTAGAACCCCGCTGGGTCCGGGTTGGCGATCCCTTTTTGCGTGCAGTATGCCGCAGGCGTACCGCCAGTTGCCGGACCGCTTGCGGCTGGCCATCCTGCATCGCCACCTCGGCCCCCGATCAGCATGGTATCTTCGTGACAAGGTGCTCAGCGGAGCCAACATCTTTGTCGCACAACACCTTGAAGAAGCTGGATTAACAGGCGATCATATCTGCTTAAAGCTGCGAGACGTATCGGGTTCGTTGAAGAGCCTTGAGGTCGAGCATGTGATCGCTGCGACAGGCTATTGGCCTCAAATCGAGCGCCTTCATTTTCTCGAACGCAGTTTACGACAAGCCATCCGCCATTCGGCAGGCGTGCCGATCCTATCACAGTATTTCGAGACTTCGGTTGCCGGCCTTTATGCCACGGGATTGACCGCTGCTGGGAGTTTCGGTCCCTTGATGCGTTTTGTTGCAGGCGCGGATTATGCGGCTCGACGGCTTAGCAGGCATTTGGAGAAGACCCGCAGGAGCCGGCATACTCTCGTAGCAGGCGCCAAGATGCCGCAAGCAATCTGATCATGAATGACACCGCCACTCTCGAGTTTGCAGCCGACAGAACCCGAGCGGCAGTGTTGCCGTTGGAGCTCTTGCGCGATGGCGCAGGCGACAAGTTTGTGTTTCTCTTTCCAGGTATCGGAGGCGAGGCTCGCGAACTGGCGCCTTTGGCTGAACGGCTGACCACACCCGGGCGTATTTTCGGCCTTTCCTACTTGCCCGAGAGCGAAAGCGCGGAAGCCGTTGATCGCCAGGCAACTTATGCTGTCGCCGCCTTGCGCAGCATCCAGCCGCATGGCCCGTATCGGCTGGTCGGTTATTCATTCGGGGCCCTCGTTGCTGTGGAAGTGGCACGGCAGTTGAGGCAGGCGGGTGAGTGGTTGGAACCGCCGATCCTAATCGATGCATTTTACGATCAGAAGTTCTGGCCTGCCAGGGCGTGGTGGATCGGGCAAGCACGCCGGACCGGAGCCCACCTCGCTCAAATCCGCCGGCAGCCGCCGCCCATGGCCCTGAGAGAGTTTGCTTTCCGAGCCGGGCGGCTGGCGCAACGGTTCTGGTCAAGATGGCGGGAATTGCCACCAGTATCCGGGACGCCCACCGAAACGACGATTGCTGCCGCTAACGCCGCCGCGTTGCGCGCCTACGTTCCTTCGCTTTATCCGAGTTCACTCGCACTCGTGGAGGCCGCCGAAACGACGATGTTTGGCTGCCGGCCGTCAGACCTCTGGCGGCCGATAAGTAGGAAACTCGTCGTCGAAGATATCGCCGGCGATCACCTTGACCTCGTGCGCAATCCAACATCGCTCAACCTCCTGGGACGTGCGGTCGACAGGCACTTGGCGCAGGGAGGAGGCGGGCAACAGCCTCTTGCTCTCATCATCACTACTTTTCGATGGCCGGCAACCGCGGGTCTCGCCGAGTCCCTCACTCGCGCCGGTTTTCGGGTAGCCGCGCTTTGTCCGCGGCGGCATCCCATGCGTCGGCAGTCAAATCCGGTATTGTACCGCATGCCGTGGCTGCATCCCGAGCGCAAGCTAAAGTCCCTGGTCGAGTGCAATGATCCGGATCTGGTCCTCCCCTGTGATGAACCTGCCTTGGACCTGCTTCGGAGTATCGGGGGCACCGGATCGAATATCTCTCGCTCGGAAATGATCGACATTGCGCGCGCGACTGGAGTTGACGCGCCGCCGATGCGACGTGTCGACAACCTTGCCGAACTCGACAAATGGATCGAAGAACACGGATTTCCGGTCGTGCTAAAAACGGACGGAAGTTGGGGCGGCAGAGGAGTGGCTATCGTCAACGACCGGCCAGGAGCTGTCCGTGCATGGCTGCGCCTTGCGCGTGGTCCGAGCCCACTCGGCACCGTAAAACGCGCCATCGTCAATGGGAATCCCAACGGCCTGCGGGACCTGTGGCATCGCCGCAGGCCTTGCATAAATGCCCAGGCCTACGTGGCGGGGCGAGATGCCAACGTTGCCCTCGCGGTTAAGGACGGGAGGGTGTTGGCGGCAGTGGTTGTGGAGGTTTTGGAGACCCGGTGCAAATACGGCTCGGCCAGGATCGTACGCGTGATCGACCATCCTGGAATTGTTACTGCTGCGACCAAGATCATGGAACAGCTGCGTTTGACGGGACTCGTCGGGATGGACTTCATTCTCGATGTTGAGGGTGCCGCGCATCTGATCGAAGTCAACGCCCGCGTGACCCCGACCTGTCGGTTGGCGCTCGGTGCCGGCCGCGACCCGGTCGGAGCGTTGCGCAGTTTGTTCCCGGGCGGGACAACAGCTGCTGCGGTTCCTAATCCCACAGGCAGTATCATCGACCTTACGGCACTCGACTGAGTACGAGCGAGCAAACGATCCCCTCGCTGAACGCGTGCTCCGACGTTCTCGTCCGCGAGACGAGGCTCCGTGACGGCTACATCGACGAGGTGCGAATCACCAAAGGGGTCGCCCGGTACGCGTCGGACAGCGGCTTCACCGTGCCGACCGCAGCTTTCCCGCGGAGTTAGCCGGCAATCGTGATCGGCGCGACGAGAGCCGTGAGTTGGAACCTTTGGCCGGCGCCGGCTTTATTTTCCGGCTAGGATGGCTCCTGGCTGTTCCAACCTTGTCTCGCCCGCTGGCTCGCGCCGGCGGGCTTTTTTGCGGCTTCGACCAATTAAATTAACATTTGTGAATGCTTGCAAGCATCCCGACGGAACATGTTTGGATTGCCCGCTCCGGCGGGAGTGGGTGGATTATCTCCAAGCCCGCTGGCCCTGCCGGCGGGCTTTTTTCGAGCTGGGGCGCTTGGGAGGGAAGTGCGCTCTCGCCTGATCGGCGTCGAGATGCTTCGTTTTCAGCAGTGCCACTACCTAGGCCCGTCAGCGCCGCCTTGGAAACTCAATGACCTTTGCCACGGGTTCCGACTCCAGCGGCTCGTGCCCCGGCTCTTCGTGATACGAGCCGCACGGCACTGCGCTTGACGGTTATCCCGAGACCCTTGCCTCCGACCGTCACAGTGTCCTCATCGACGCGCAGCACTTCGCCGGTCAGCTCGATTGTCTGGCCGCTGCTAATGCCCGGCGTGCGGTCCACGATCGAATGAGGCTGGTTTTACGACGGGATCAGCACTTTGATCCTGTCCTCGGTCACTCGCTTGCGCACGGTTGCCGTGATCGCGACTGTGTCGCCGACTTTGATGCTGCCCTTCGCCGTCCTTTGCTCATTAGTCGGGCGCGCCCTCCATCGGCAGGATGGCGACGGTGGTACGCATCGTTCGCCTTCGGAAGGCGCGACGCCACTTGTCGGTGAAGGCGTTGGCTGCGGTCCAGAAAGTCGCATCGGCGTTTCCGCCGCTCAGGTGCTGTAGGTGAAAGTCGATGACGTAGGCTGAATGACCCATGATTTCGGCGTTCAGGCAGAGATCCGCGCCGTAAAGGTGGAAGCCGTTGAGGTCGCTGGAAAAGCCGATCCGCGGGCCTTTGCGCACCACCATGAAGTTCTCATCCAGCGACATGACCGGAACCGGGAATGGCCCGCCCATTGCCGTGTCGCCCGTGTTCGGATCGGTGATCCGGATCGCGAGCGTGCCCGCGTAGGTCCCACCTGCGTTGCCGGCCAGCGCCCATTTCGGGTCCAGCGCCGTCAGTTCGGCCAGTCGGGTGTCGAGTTCAGCCCGGCCATCCTGCATCAGGCGGATGTCCTCGTGGCAGAGGATGACGTATCGGCCTTGTGCCTGGTTGAGGACTTCGTTCAGCCCGTGGAAGGCGTCCCATTGATCGTCGCGCCGGTTGTCAACGACCAGGAACTCGCAGTCGTCCGATCCGAAGCCGTTGGCGACGAAGGTTTCAACCATTGCCTCGTATTGCTCGGTGTAGCGGGACAGCGTGCCGATGGTGTAGGCTTTGGCCTCCGGGCGCCGGGATGTCTTGCTAAGTCGAACGTCTATCGTTTTCGTCATGCGCCTCCACCTCCCACGATGGCGAGTGTTCCGTCTCAGTGTCGCGCCGGCAGTAATAACACCCAGGCCGCCAGCACGGCCATCAGGGCCCCTTGCCCATGCCGATCATGTCCTCGCTGCTGGTAGAGCGATTGTGCCACCAATACGACGACTCTGCGGTGCGCCTGCGGTCTTCTTCAAGGCCTTGCCTATAAGCCGTGGCTTATGCATTATGCGCGCACTCACACACGAGGCGCGGCATGCTGGCACGGACAGGCTTTCATCCTTGCGACATCCACGCCATTGCCCGCACCTGCGACGTCACCCTGCACGACAGCGCTGACAATCGGTCGAACCGGCCGCAAGCCGGGGCACTGCTATTGCAAGCCGGCAGTGCGGGACATAGGCCGCCAGCACGGCGCATCGCATCTCGCCCTGGTGCTGAAGCTCATCAACTCGACCGGCAACGGCCGC
>FTCZ01007767.1_pt1 | contig 16774 bp, 15 predicted proteins | sample 1658871 | NCBI WGS metagenome assembly FTCZ01 (sample SAMEA3914864, study PRJEB12502) | metagenome | biome: forest; material: soil | place: USA | collected 2012-03-12 | depth 0.3 m
AGGATCATCTGGCGGACGGCCACGATGCGGTCGCCCTCGAAGAACATGTGCTCGGTGCGGCAGAGGCCGATGCCCTCGGCGCCGAACTTGCGCGCCTGGGCCGCATCGGCCGGCGTCTCGGCGTTGGTGCGGATACCCAGCGTGCGGAATTCGTCTGCCCATTCCATGAGCTCGGCGAAGTCGCCCGACATCTCGGGCTGCACCGTCGGCACGACGCCCAGGATGATCTCGCCGGTGCCGCCATCGAGCGTGATCACCTCGCCGGTCTTCACCGTCGTGCCGCGCACGACCAGCGTGCCGGCCTTGGCGTCGATGCGCACGTCGCCCGCGCCCGCGACGCAGGGCTTGCCCATGCCGCGTGCCACGACGGCGGCGTGGCTGGTCATGCCGCCGGTCGAGGTCAGGATGCCTTCGGCCGCATGCATGCCGTGGATGTCCTCCGGCGAGGTCTCGCGGCGGACCAGGATCACCTTCTCGCCGGCTTTCGCCTGCTTCTCCGCGGCGTCGGCCGTGAACACGATCTTGCCCGAGGCCGCCCCCGGCGACGCGGGAAGCCCCTTGGCGATCACCTTGCGCTCAGCCTTGGGATCGAGCGTCGGATGCAGGAGCTGGTCGAGAGAGGCCGGCACGATGCGAGCCACGGCCTCCCTCTTGCCGATCAGTCCCTCGCGCACCATGTCGACGGCGATCTTGAGGGCGGCCTTGGCGGTGCGCTTGCCGTTGCGCGTCTGCAGCATGTAGAGCTTGCCGCGCTGGACGGTGAACTCGATGTCCTGCATGTCGTTGTAGTGCTTCTCGAGCGTCTGACGCACGCCGACCAGCTGCTTGAACACCTCCGGCATCACCTCTTCCATCGCCGGCGCATCGGACTTCTGTGCGTTCTTGCCCTCGATGGTGAGATGCTGCGGCGTGCGGATGCCGGCCACGACGTCCTCGCCCTGCGCGTTCACGAGATATTCGCCGTAGAACAGGTTCGAGCCGGTCGACGGATCGCGCGTGAAGGCCACGCCCGTGGCGCAATCCTCGCCCATGTTGCCGAACACCATCGCCTGGACGTTGACCGCAGTGCCCCAGCTCTCGGGGATCGCGTGCAGGCGGCGATAGGTGATGGCGCGCTGGTTCATCCACGAACCGAACACCGCGCCGATCGCGCCCCACAGCTGCTCGCGCGGCTCGAGCGGGAACGGCTTGCCGGTGCGCTTCTCGACGATCTTCTTGTACTCGGCGACGATCATGCGCCAGTCGCCGGCCTTGAGGTCGGTGTCCATGTGGACGCCGAGATCCTCCTTCTTGAGCTCGAGCACTTCCTCGAAATAGTGGTGCGCCACGTCGAGCACGACGTTGGAGTACATCTGGATGAAGCGGCGATAGCTGTCCCAGGCGAAGCGGTCGTCGCCCGACGACTTGGCCAGCCCCAGCACGGTCTTGTCGTTGAGACCGAGGTTCAGGACGGTGTCCATCATGCCGGGCATCGAGGCGCGAGCGCCGGAGCGCACGGAGACCAGCAACGGGTTGTTGGCATCGCCGAACTTCAGCCCGACGATCTGCTCGACGGAGGCCAACGCGGCCTCGACCTCGTCGTTGAGCTCGGCCGGATAGGTTTCCTTGTTGGCGTAGTAATAGGTGCAGAGCTCGGTGGTGACCGTGAAGCCCGGTGGCACGGGCAGCCCCAGGCTCGACATCTCGGCCAGGTTCGCACCCTTGCCGCCCAAAAGGTTGCGCATGTCGGCACGCCCCTCGGCCTTGCCGTTTCCGAAACTGTAAACCCACTTGGCCATCATCAGCCCTCGATCTTCGAAAAGTCGGCCACCTGGTCCATGGTGGCGCGAATCTGGTTGAGCAACTTCAATCTGTTGAGCCGCAGGTCCGGCTTGTCCTGTATGTTAACTGTGACCTTATCGAAAAAGGCGTCGAGCGGCCCGCGCAGACCCGCAAATGCATTCATTGCACCGGCAAAATCCTCACGCGCCAGCGCGGGCTTTACCGCCTGTTCGGCGGACCCGAGCGCTGTTGCAACGGCTTTCTCCTCGGCTTGTTCCAGCAGTGCGGCATCTGGCGCGCCGGAGATTTTCGCCGCGAGGCTCTTGTCCTTCTTTTCCTCGGCGCGAACGATGTTGGCCGCGCGGCCGTAGGCGGTCAGCAAGTTCTTGCCGGCCTCGGTGGCGAGGAAGGCCTGCACGGCCTCGACCCGCGCCAGCAGGCGCACGAGATCGTCCTCGCTACCGGCTGCGAGCACGGCGTCGACCACGTCGTGGCGCACGCCCTTCTCGCGCATCTGCACCTTAAGACGCTCGGCGAAGAAGGCCATCAGGTCCGGCGCCTTGAAGAAAGTGCCGAGCGGCAGGCGGAGCCTGTTCTCGACCACGATGCGGATGATGCCGAGCGCGGCACGGCGCAGCGCGAAGGGATCGCGCGAGCCGGTCGGCTTCTCGCCGATCGTCCAGAAGGAGATCAGCGCGTCGAGCTTGTCGGCGAGCGCCACCGCGATCGAGACAGGCGCACTGGGGCAACGATCGTTCGGACCGGCCGGCGCATAGTGGTCGCCGATCGCATCGGCCACCGCGGCGGGAAGCTTTTCGTTGAGCGCGTAGTAGCGGCCCATGATGCCTTGCACCTCGGGGAACTCGCCCACGACGCCGGACACGAGGTCGGCCTTGCACAGACGCGCCGCCTGCTGGACCTGCACCGCGTCGGCGCCCGGCACCAGCTTCGCGATCTCGCCTGCAAGCTTGGCGATGCGCTCGACGCGCTCGGCCTGCGTGCCAAGCTTGGCGTGGAACACGATGCCCTTCAGCGCTGGGAGGCGGCTTTCGAGCGTCTGCTTGCGGTCCTGGTCCCAGAAGAACTTGGCGTCCGCCAGGCGCGGCCGCAGCACGCGCTCGTTGCCGCCGACGATCGTGGCGCCGCCGTCGCGCGCCACATTGTTGGCGACCACGACGAAACGGTTGGCGAGCGTGCCGTCCTTCTTCGTCGTGACGAAGTACCGGAGATGCGTCTTGATCGTGACGATCAGCACTTCGGCCGGCAGGTCCGTGTACTGGGCGTCGATCGTGCCCATCAGCGGCACCGGCCATTCGACCAGGCCCGCGACCTCGTCCATCAGCCCATCGTCCTTCCTCAGGACGACACCGGCGTCGGCACAAAGCTTCTCCGCGCGCTCGGCGATGATCTTCTTGCGCTCCGCCGGATCGAGGATGACGTGCGCGGCACGCAGCTTGGCTTCGTAGTCGGCAAAATTCGAAACGGCGAACGAGCCCTTGCCCAGGAAGCGATGGCCGCGCGTTGTGTTGCCGAACGGGATCGACGCCATCTGTCCGCCCGGCGAGATCTCGCCCGCCAGCACCTTGCCGTCGAACAGCGCCACGATGCCCTGCAGCGGGCGCACCCACTGCATCGTGCCGCTGCCCCACCTCATGGACTTGGGCCACGGCAGCGCCTTCATCGCGGCATCGACGATGCCGGGCAGTGCGTCGGCGGTCGGGCCGCCCTTCTTGTTGATCACGGCGAACCAGAACTCGCCCTTGCCAGTGTCGCGCTTCTCGGCCTGGTCGAGCGAAGCAAGGCCCGCGCCCTTCAGGAAGCCCTGGATTGCCTGGTCCGGCGCGCCGACCCGCGGCCCGCGTTTCTCTTCGTTCACATCGGCGCGCGCCGCCGGGATGCCGTCGACCACCAGCGCGAGCCTGCGCGGCGTGACGAACGCACGCGCCTCGGTGAAGGTGAGGCCGGCAGCCTTCAGCCCGTCGCAGACGAGACGCTTCAGATCCTCCGACGCGCGCGTTTGCATGCGCGCGGGAATCTCTTCGCTCAGCAGTTCAAGGAGAAGCTCGGCCATCAGGCGGCTACCTTCGTCTGCGTCGCCAGCCACTCTTCGCAGCACGCCTTGGCGAGCGTGCGCACGCGCAGGATATAGCTCTGCCGTTCGGTCACGCTGATCACGCCGCGCGCATCGAGTATGTTGAAGGCGTGGCTCGCTTTGATGCACTGCTCGTAGGCCGGCAGCGGCAGCTTCTTCTCGATCATGCGGCCGCATTCCTTCTCGGCGTCCGCGAAGTGCCGGAACAGCATCTCGGTGTCGGCATGCTGGAAATTGTAGGCCGACTGTTCCTGCTCGTTCTGCAGGAAGACGTCGCCGTAGGTCAGCGGCACGTTCGACGAGGGCGAATTGTACGGCAGGTCGTAGACCGTCTTCTTGTCGAACAGGTACATCGCCAGCCGCTCGAGACCGTAGGTGATCTCGCCCGCGACGACCTCGACCTCGATGCCGCCGACCTGCTGGAAGTAGGTGAACTGCGAGACCTCCATGCCGTCACACCAGACTTCCCAGCCGAGTCCCCAGGCGCCAAGCGTCGGGCTCTCCCAGTCGTCCTCGACGAAGCGGATGTCGTGCAGGGAGGAGTCGATGCCGATCGCCGTCAGCGAGCCGAGATACAGTTCCTGAAAGTCGGCCGGCGACGGCTTCATGATCACCTGGAACTGATAGTAGTGCTGCATCCGATTCGGATTCTCGCCGTAGCGGCCATCCGACGGCCGGCGCGAGGGCTGCACGTAAGCTGCGTTCCAGGGCTTCGGTCCGAGTGCGCGCAAGGTGGTGGCCGTGTGAAATGTGCCTGCGCCCATTTCCATGTCATAGGGCTGCAGGATCAGGCAGCCTTGGCGCGCCCAGTAGTCCTGCAGGGTCAGGATCAATTCCTGAAAGCACTGCGGCTTGGAAGGGTTCGACACGGGCATTCCTTGAAGCTCAAGAAGGCCTTGTGTTTCCGTCACTTAGGCCGGTTTTTGCGGTGCGGCAAATTAGGGGCCACCCTACCCCCGGTCAAGCACCGCGACCTCACGGCTGGGGGCAGTCCGACCGGCTGCATTTGGCCGTCCCCGCTGTGACATAAGCCCCGCAAACCGGGCACGGACGGGTATCTTCGACGACGCGGGTCTTTGTGCGTGCCGTCTGCGGCGGCGGGGGAGCCGGCGGTACGGACGGCCGATTGCCGCCCAGGAAATTGAACCACCGATTGGCGGTGGTCCAGATTCCGTAAGCCGCGACCGCGAAAATCACGATTTTCAGCAGAAATCCCATGCTCGCGTTGTGAGGCTGGCGCACAAGGTGGTCAAGCACGCTATATGTCGACTCCATGAATGGAAGTGAAAGCCCGCCGCTCGACCTCTTTGTCGTGGGCGGCGGCATAAACGGGGCGGGAATCGCCTGCGACGCGGCGGGACGCACGCTCAAGGTCGGCCTTTGCGAAATGAACGATTTCGCCAGCGCCACCTCCTCGAAGGCGACCAAGCTGATCCACGGCGGCCTGCGCTACCTCGAACATTACGAGTTCCGGCTGGTGCGCGAGGCGCTGATGGAACGCGAGGTGCTGCTGGCCAAGGCGCCGCACATCTCCTGGCCGATGCGCTTCGTGCTACCGCACGAGCCGCACCTGCGTCCGCGCTGGATGCTGCGGCTCGGCCTCTTCCTCTACGACCATCTCGACTGGCACATGACCCTGCCCAAGTCGGAAGCGGTCGACCTGCCGACCTCGAAGTTCGGCCGTGGCCTGAAGCCCTCCTTCAAGAAGGGCTTCGTCTATTCCGATGGCTGGGTTGACGACGCCCGCATGGTGATCTCGAACCTGAAGTCGGCGCGCGAGATGGGCGCGGCCATCTATGCCCGCCATCGCTGCGTGTCGGCGCGCCGGACCGGGGACGGCAAGCTGTGGCAGATCGAGCTCGTGGGACCGGGTGGCGCAAAAGTGTCGCTCCGCGCGCGCGGCCTGGTGAATGCGGCCGGCCCCTGGGTGAAGCACTTCCTCGACGAGCAGACCCAAGTGAAGACGCCCAAGAGGGTCCGTCTGGTCAAGGGCAGCCACATCATCGTGCCGCGCCTCTATGACGGCGACCACGCCTTCATCCTGCAGAACAGTGACAACCGCATCGCCTTCGTGGTGCCCTACGAGCGCGACTTCTCGCTGATCGGCACGACCGACATCGCCGTCGAGTCGAGCGAGAATCCGAAATGCACGCCGGAGGAAACCGCCTATCTCTGCGAGCTAGTGAGCCACTATATGGACAAGCCGGTCAGGCCGGCCGACGTGGTGTGGACCTATTCGGGCGTGCGGCCGCTGTTCGACGACGGCGACGACAATCCCTCCGCCGTGACGCGCGACTACCACCTCGAGGTCGATGCGCCGAACGGGGCGGCGCCGGTGCTCTCGGTGTTCGGCGGCAAGATCACGACCTATCGCAAGCTGGCCGAGCACGCCCTCGAGGACCTGCGCAAGTTCTATCCGAAAATGGGCGGCGCCTGGACGGCGCACAAACCGGTGGCCGACGGCGAATTCGCCGACGCACCGACCTTCGACCTGGCGTTCGACCGGTTCGTCGACGGCGCGCAGAAGGCAAAGCCCGGCCTGCCGCCGGAATTCATTCGCATCCTCGCACGCCGGCATGGCGCGGGCCTGGACGAGCTTCTGGAGAATGTGAAATCCCCCGCCGATCTTGGCCGGTTCTTCGGCGGACATCTCTACGAAGTCGAAGTCCGATATCTGATGCGGGAAGAATGGGCGGCCGATGCCGAAGACGTCATGTGGCGGCGCACCAAGGAAGGGCTGCACATGACGGCCGATCAGCGCAGCGTCTTTGCACAGTGGATGAGCTTACAACTTCCTAACAAATAACAAGGCCGGCGGGGCACGTTTGCGGAAGGCCACCCGTACTGAGAGGCAGGGAGAATCATCGTCCAAGCCCCTCTCAGGAGCCCCTACAATGTCGTCCCGTATGAAGATCTTGGCCGTTTCGACCGCCCTTGCTGCGGTCGGCGGCTTTGCCTGGCTGTCTTCGGCTGTCGCCTTCGATGGTGGGTTCGACGGCGCACCGCAGATCGCCCAGGCTGCCCCGCCGGCCGCCTCACCCCCGGCGGCCGGCGGCGGTACCGATCAGCCGAAGGCCGAGCAGCGGCGTGCCTTCAATCCGCGCAACATGTGCTTCGAGCGTACCGCCCGCAGGGCCGGCGCCCGCGCCTACCTCAAGGCACGGCTCGATCTGAAGCCCGAGCAGATGTCGGCGTGGAACGCCTTCGAGAAGGCTGCCGACGCGGCGAGCGCCAAGGACAAGGCGCGTTGCGCGACCCTGCCGACGGAAGTAAAGACTCCGCCGAAATTCGACGAGCGCCTGAACATGCGCGAAGCGATGATGAAGTCGCGGCTGGAGTCGCTGGAAGCGGTCAAGCCTTCCCTGACCGCGCTGTACGCCGCCCTTACGCCCGAGCAGCAGGCCCTCTTCGATCGTCCGATGATGGGCGGCCGTCATCATCGCTCGCGGTGGCACGGCCGCGGCTGACCTGACTTGAGCTGACACTACGTCGCGGGCGGCCGACGCAAAAAAGCCGCCCTTCTTGCGTGTGCTCGGCACGCAGAACGAGGGAGAGTAGAGTTGAATTATCCGACGGCGCGGCGCGCCGAATTCGATTGGCTGCGCGTGCTCGCACTCGGCATGCTGATGCTTTTCCACTCCGCCATGGGCTACGGTTCATGGCCCTGGCAAGTGAACGACCCCCACAACTCGGTCCTGCTCGACAACTTCCTCGACTTCGTGCTGCGCTGGCGCGTTTCGCTGGTGTTCATCGTCTCCGGTTCGGCCCTGATGCTGGCGCTGCGGCGCCGCCAGCCCAAAGCCATCCTGCGCGAACGCTGCGCGCGGCTGCTCGTGCCCCTGGTGTTCGGCGTCCTCGTGATCGTGCCGCCGCAGGTCTATCTGGGACGCGTCCAGCAGGGACAGTTCCACGGCTCGTTCCTCGATTACCTGCCGCACGCCTTCAACGGGATCTATCCCAAGGGCAACCTGACCTGGAACCATCTGTGGTTCATTCCCTACGTGCTCGTGCTCACGGCCGCCGCGCTGCCGCTGTTCGAGCATGTGCGCCTGCCGGCCGTGCGGCAGCGGCTCGGCATCGTCCTGCAGGCGACGGCACGATTCCATCTTTACTGGCTGCTGCTCGTGCCGCTGATGCTGGCCGACCTCATCCTGCGTGGTCAGGACAACGATGCCCACGAGTTCTTCGGCGACGCGCATGGGTGGATCGAATTCGCCACGCTCTTCCTGCTGGGCGGCATTGTCGCCGAGTGGCCCGAGGTCCTGAAGGCTGTGCAGCGCGGCCGTTTCGTTGCGCTGGGCATCGGCATCGCAGCCTACGCCGCACTTCGGTTGATCTGGCCGGACATCGGTGAAAACCCCGGCGTTCTGCCGCCCGGCCAGTCGATCGCCTGGTGCTGCGCGTCTGCCGCGAACCAGCTCGCCTGGGTAGTGGCGGCGCTAGGCTTCCTGACGAAGCACTTCAACCGCAGCTCACCCGCCCTCGCCTACCTTACCGAGGCCGCGATGCCGGTCTACGTGCTGCACCAGACGCTGATCGTCTTCGCGGTGTATCACCTGCATCACGTGTCGTGGCCGCTCGGCGCAAAGCTCGTGATCACGCTGAGCTTCGCGACCCTGGGCGCGCTCGGTATCTACGAAGTCGCGATCCGACGCAGCAAGTGGCTGCGCATCCTGTTCGGCGTGAAGCCGCGCGCGCAGGCGATCGGGCCCGAGCTGCTCGTTCAGAACACCGGCCAGAGCGCCGGGGCCGTCACCAGTCGCTCGACCGGACGATCTTCATAAGATCGTCCGCCATGGTGAGCGCGGTCAGCACGCCGGTCTTGGGATTGTCCGGCATGGAACGGCCGAGCCGCTCGAGCCGCAGTTCGCCCGAGTCGCTGATCACCTCGAGCCGGCTCGCGTTGGTGCCGGGCGGCAGCGTCGGATCGGCGACCAGCTCGATGTCGGTGCGGTCGAGCCCCGCGCCGCACAGCGCCACGGTGACGGCGAGGTTGGCGTTCTTCGGATAAAGGCGTCCGGCATCGGCCGGCGTGCCGGTGAAGATCACCGTCGGCACCTTGATCGAGGGCAGGTCGAAGGCGGTCTCGGCCGGCGTGCCGGTCCAGGCATGCGGCGGCTTGATCGAGGTGTATTTCACCTTCTCGAGCTTGCCCAGGCGCATGGCCAGCAGCCCGTCGAGGCCCGCGATCGCACCGGCCGGCAGGCGCAGGCGCGCGCCGCTCTTGGCGGCCGCGGCGCAATGCTTCTTCCACAGCTTGGGATCGCCGTAGGCGCCGGTGGCGATCACCATGAAATCGATGCCCTTCTCCAGGATGGTCTCGCCCCAGTCGCGCACCGCCTGCTGGCTCGCCGCCTCGACCACAATGTCCGGCTTGAGCTTGAGCAGCGCCTTCAGGGATTCGACGACGGCGACCTTTCGGCCGACCGCCTTCTGGGTGGCCTTGGCGCGGCCCTCGCGCACCAGGACGCCCACGATGTCGATGGCGGGCTTCTTTTCCTTGAACACGTCGAACAGCATCTGGCTGATCGCGCCATAGCCGATCAACGCGATTTTCAGCCGCTTTTTCTTCGCCATTCCATCCCCCGGACTCGCAAAACCGGCGGGACTATAGCGGCTGGCCGCGGGCCTTGCGACCGCTTGGGGGCACCGCTATAACCGCGCCTCGCCAAACGGCCGGGGCGACTCTCGCGTTTTCTGACGGAGTGTAGCTCAGCCTGGTAGAGCACTAGCTTCGGGAGCTAGGGGCCGGAGGTTCGAATCCTCTCACTCCGACCAATTTGGCGAGAGACCGGAACGGCGCACCGCAAGGTGCGCCGTTTCTCTTGGTGCAGCCCTGCGCCTCGGCTATGCTTCGCGCAATCAACGCCGATAGGGAGGCTGCTATGATAAGCGTACCCTCTGCGTCGCGTAGACAATTCCTCAAGCGTACAGCGTTGGGTGCCGCCGGCACCTTTGTCGCACCGTCCATCGTAAAGGCCGCTCCGAAGCCCCTCACGATGATGCACGAAAGTTCGTTCATCCCGCCGTACGACGCCTTCTTCAAGAACAACCTGGCGGCCGCCTACGAGAAGGCGACGGGCATCAAGGTGAACTACGACGTGGTGAGCGTCGGCAGTCTTCTGACCCGCGTCACCACCGCGGCCGAGAACGGCAGCGGTCCCGACTTGTCCACGGTCAGCTTCAACTGGGCCTTCCTGTTCGACGAGAAGCTCGTCGATGTGAGCGATATCGCCGCCGAGATCGGCAAGGAAAGCGGCGGCTGGTACGAGACGGCGCAGGAAGCCGTCGTGGTCAATGGCAAATGGAAGGCGATCCCATATGCCAACATTGGCCAGCTCATGAACTGGCGCACCGACTGGTTCAAGCAGGCGGGCTACGAGAAGTTCCCCGATACCTGGGACGAGCTGCTCGAAGCCGGCATCAAGCTCAAGAAGATGGGCCATCCGTTCGGCTTCGAGCTCGGTCATGGCTTCGGCGACAATCACGGCTGGCTCTATCCGCTCCTGTGGTCCTATGGCGGGCGCGAGGTCGAGGCAGACGGCAAGACCATCGTGATCGATTCCGACGAGACCGCGCGCGCGGTGGACTACTGCCGCCGGCTTTACAAGGAGACCATGGTCGAGGACTGCCTCGCCTGGACCGACGTCAGCAACAACAAGGCCTTCCTGTCGGAGCAGATCTCCTGCACCAACAACGCCGAGTCGATCCTGTGGGGAGCCAAGAAGGATTTCCCCGACATAGCCAAGGTGATCGACCAGTCGGAAAATCCGAAGGGGCCGAAGGGCCGCTTCCATATGCTCAATCCGCAGGCCCATGCGATCTTTGCCCATACCCCGGACAAGCAGGCGGCCAAGGACTTCCTCCGCTGGCTGATGGCGCCCAAGCAGCTCGGCCCATGGTACGATGTGGCGGTCACCTACTACCAGCCGTTCCTGCACGCCTACGACGACGCGCCGATGTGGAAGGTCGAGCCGCGCAACCTGCCGTATCGCGACGCGCTCAAGACCGCGCATTTGCCGGGCTGGCCGGCGCCGCTTAGCCGCGCGCAGGTGGAGACCATCGCCAAGTACGTCGTGATCGACATGTTCGCCAAGGCGTGCGCGGGCAAGTCGACCAAGGAAGTGATCGCCGAAGCCAAGGCGCAGCTGCAGCAGATCTACAAGACGGCGTAGGCGGATGACCGCGCCTTCGCTCGCGCCGGTGCTCACGCACCGGCGGTCGGCGTTTTTGTTCGGCCGCTGGGTCGAAAGCCCAAATGTGTTCGGCTGGCTGATGGTGACGCCGCCGATCCTGTTCCTGGCGGCACTGGTCGGCTATCCGTTCTTCTACGGCATCTGGCTGAGCCTGATGGACCGCCCGGTGGCGAGCGAAGGCACGTTCGTCGGCCTCGCGAATTACATCGCCGATTGGCACAACCCGGTGTTCTGGCAGGTGGCGCTCAACACCTTCGTCTACACCGCGTTGGCGACGGTGGTGAAGATGGTGGGCGGGCTGGGGCTCGCCCTGGTGATGAACCAGAACTTCCGATTCAAGAACCTCACGCGCGCGCTCCTGCTGCTGCCGTTCATCGTGCCGACCGTGCTGTCGACCATCGCCTGGCAGTGGATCCTCGATCCCGCCTTCAGCGTGATCAACTGGACGCTGATCGCCACCGGCCTGATCGATCCGCCCGGCCCGAGCTGGCTCGGCAACCCGCACCTCGCCATGGTGTCGCTGATCGCGGTCAACGTCTGGCGCGGGCTGCCGTTCTACGCCATCACGCTGCTGGCCGGCCTGCAGACCATCTCGCCCGAGCTCTACGAGGCCGCGACCATCGACGGCGCCGGCGCCTGGGGCCGCTTCCGCTACGTCACCCTGCCTCTAATGAAGCCGATCATCTTTATCGTCACCATGTTCTCGGTGATCTTCACCTTCGCCGATTTCCAGCTGATCTACGTGCTGACCCATGGCGGGCCGGCCAACGCCACGCAAGTCTTCGCCACCTATGCCTTCGACATCGCGATGGGCGGCGGCCAACTCGGGCAGGGCGCGTCGATCGCACTCACCATGGTGCCGGCGCTGGCGCTGATCATCATCGCCATGGCGATCTACATGCGGCCGGAGAAGTCATGACGGTCGGCGGCTCCGCGGGACGCCTGCTGAAGCTGTGGCTGCCGCTCGGTGCCTCGTTGGTGTTCGCGCTGTTCCCGTTCTACTGGATGGCGATCACCTCGCTGAAACCGAACCAGGAGCTCTACAGCCGCAAGGTCATGCCGCTGATCGTGCACAATCCGACGCTGAAGCACTATGTCGACCTGATCACCGAAACCAATTTCCTGCAATGGACCTGGAACACCTTTGTGGTCGCGGTGATTTCGACGGCGATCTCGCTGGTGCTCGGCGCCATGCTGGCCTATCCGCTGGCGCGCATGCGCTTTGCCGGCGCGACGATGGTTTCCTTCGCGATCGCCGCGACCTATCTGGTGCCACAGCCGTTGCTGTTCGTGCCACTGGCCGACCTGATCAACCGGCTCGGGCTTGGCGATACGCTGACCTCGGTGATCCTGACCTACCCGACATTGCTGATTCCGTTCTGCGCCTGGCTGCTGATGGGCTATTTCCGCACCGTGCCGATCGAACTGGAGGACGCCGCCCGGATCGACGGCGCGAGCCGACTGCAGACCCTGGTCAAGATCGTCCTGCCGTTGTGCGGCCCGGGCTTCATCTCCGCCGGGATCTTCGCCTTCACCCTGGCGCAGAACGAGTTTCTCTACGCGCTGATCTTCCTGACCAAGACCGAGGTGCGCACCGTGCCGGTCGGCGCCATCGCCGAGCTGGTGCGCGGCGACGTGTTCTATTGGGGCCAGCTGATGGCCGCGGCGCTGCTCGGCTCGATCCCCGTGGCGATCATCTATTCGTTCTTCGTCGAGCACTATGTCGCGGGGCTGACGGCCGGTTCGGTCAAGGGCTGACGGCGACAGGGGCGCCTTGCGGGCGACGAATAGTTGCGCCCGCACCGGGACCGCCGAATACTAGCCAAGTAACATCCCCGCCAACGCTCCTGGAGGAACGATCGATGTCATTCTACCGAGGCATGACCGGCGAGAACGTCACAATCAACGGCGACAAGGGAACGCCGATCACCGCTTATGTGGCCAAGCCGGAGGGCAAAGGCCCCTTTCCCGGCGTCGTGCTGATCCACCACCTGCCGGGCTGGAGCGAACTCTACATCGAGACGACACGGCGTTTCGCACACCACGGCTACATGGCGATCTGCGCCAACCTCTATCAGCGCGAAGGCGGAGGCAGCGACGGCAATCCGGATGACGTCGCCGCCAAGGTCCGCGCCGACGGCGGCATCGCCGATTCGCAGATGGTCGGCGACACGGCGGCCGCCGTGAAGTGGATGCGCGCGCAACCCGGGCACAACGGCAAGGTCGGCCTTTTCGGCTCCTGCTCGGGCGGCCGGCACGCCTTCATCTATGCTTGCCAGAAGAAGGACGTCGATGCCGTCGTCGACCTGTGGGGCGGCCGCGTCGTGATGGGCAAGGAAGAGCTCAACGCCAAGACGCCCACAGCACCGATCGACATGACCAAGGACCTCGCAGCTCCCCTGCTCGGCCTGTTCGGCAACGATGACCGCGCGCCCAGCCCCGAACAGGTCGACCAGCACGAGGCCGAACTCAAGAAGCACGGCAAGAACTATGACTTCCATCGTTACGACGGGGCCGGCCACGGCTTCTTCTACTGGCACCGGCCGCTTTATCGGCCCGAGCAGGCGATGGACGGTTGGAGCAAGGTGTTCGCCTTTTTCGGCAAGCACCTGGCGAAGTAGGAGGCACGACCATGTGCACGTCCATCATCGAGATCGCCCGCGCTGAGGGCATGGCAAAGCGCGGCGACGAATGGTTCCCGCTGTCGCAGGCGGTGGTGGCCTACGATCATGCGCGTCACGCCCCGCTGGGTGACGTGATCACGCTCGACTTCATCAACAGCCGTCTCGATCCCGGCGCGCGGGCCGGCGTCGAGCTGACGCTCGAGACGGCCAAGGAACTGCGCGCCGCGCTCGACCGGGCCATCGCCGCCGCCGAGTTCGAAGAGGCGGAAGTAAGAGGCAAAGGCGCCAGGCCCGGTCTTGCCGTGGCCGCATGACCAGGATCCTGACGCTCTGTCTCTGCTTCGGCCTTCTTGCCTGCACGACGCCTCGGACGCCCGACGTTGCCGCCCAGCCGACCGAACAGCCGGGCGCGACACGCTACTTCATGGCACACGGGGCGCTTGTCGCCTGCACCAAGACGGGGTTCGACACGATCTGCCGCTAATCTGAAGCGGCCTGCAGTTGGCCCTTGCCCGCTGCCGCGAAGAGGCCGACAGCTTGTGCATGTCGGAGCCGTCTTTCCTTGCCGGGCGGTTTCCGCCCCACCGCATCCTGACCGGCTGGCTGGGCGAGACACAGGCTGCCCGGTTGATGGCCTACGGCCTGGCCACTGAGGCGCAGTTTGTGCCGACCAAACTGAACGACAACGGAGCCGGCCGCCTCGACGACGTGGTGCGACATTCCTCTGTCATGAAGGATCTCGGCGCTTTCGCCGGTCCCTTGCGCCGCAAGGCGCTCGCGCTGCAGGCCGGCCTCGAGACGGCGTTCGACATGACGCGTGCACCGGCCAACAGCACGCAGATGGAGATCGTGGCGCATGGCGACGGCGCCTTCTATCGGCCGCACACCGACACCTACACCGGCGACGAATACACGCCGGGCGGCCGCCGGCGCCTGACCATGGTCTATTATTTCCATCGCCAGCCGCGCCGCTTCACAGGCGGACGCCTGCGGCTCTTCGATCTCGGCGGCGAGCAGTCGATCGACATCGAACCGGCGCACGACAGCCTGCTCGTCTTCCCGTCGTACGCACGGCACGAAGTGGAGACCATCTCCTGCCCCGGCGGCGTCTTTGCCGATAGCCGCTTCGCCGTGAACATCTGGCTCTGCGGCTGAACTCTATTCTGCCTGGACGCCGGCCTTCTCGATGATCGGTCGCCACAGCTCGATCTGGGATGCGAGCTTCTTGCGATGCGCCTCCGGCGTCGCCTGGTCGAGCGGCAACAGGTAGGTCTCGATCTTCTCGAGCTGCTGGGCTACCGACTTGTCCTGCACGATGTCGCGCAGCGCCGCGTTCAGGATGTCGATGATCGGTTTGGGCGTCCCGAGCGGCGCATAGAAGCCGTACCACGCCCCCATATAGAGGCTCGGCATGCCGACTTCGCCGGCCGTCGGCACGTCGGGCAACGACGCCATGCGCTGGGGCGACGTCAGCACATAGGCGTGCAGATCGCCGCTGCGGATCATGCTCGACGTCGTCGTCGGCAGGTCGCACAGCAGGTCGACCTGGCCCGACCGCACGTCGACGACCGCCGGTCCGGCGCCCTTGTATTGCACCATGGTGATCGGCACGCCAAGCGCCTCCTGGAACAGCATCGCGCAGAGGTGCGTGGCGCTGCCCATGCCGGAGGAAGCCATGGTGAGCTTCTCCTTGTTGGCCTTCGCATAGGCGACCAGCTCGGCGAAGTTCTTCGGCGCGAATTCCTTGCGCGCCAGGATCACCATTGGCGCTTCGGCGAACAGGCCGATGAACTCGTAGGACGTGAGAGGGTCGAAGTTGAGCTTCTTGTAGAGCAGCGGGATGGTCGACATGCCGATGTGGTTCAGCAGCAGGGTGTAGCCGTCGGGCTTGGCCCTCGCCGCCTGGATGGAGCCGATCGCCCCGCCCGCACCGCCGACGTTCTGCACGACCACCGTCTCCTTCAGGCGCATGCGCAGCGCCTCGGCAAGGGTTCGCGTCAGGTAATCGCTGCCTCCGCCCGGCGCATAGGGCGTGATCAACGTGATCGTCCGGCTCGGATAGGCTTCCTGGGCCGCAACGGGCTGCAGCACGTGCAGCCCGGCAACAAGTGCGAAAAGAAAGACCGCTGTGCGGCGCATTGTTTTCTTCCTCCCGATCCCCCGCGGATGCTGAGGGAACAGCGGCCTCTTTACCAGCACCACGACAGGCGTAAGCTCGCCTCATGAAAATCGAACGGCCTGATCCCCGCATCGGCGCGATCGCGACCGATGTCGATGTCCGCACGCTCTCCGACGGAGACTGGGACAAACTCTATCGCGCCTGGCTCGACGGCATCGTGCTGGTGGTGCGTGGCCAGACGCTCACGACCGAGGAGTTCCTGGCCTATTCTCGCCGCTTCGGCCGGCTGAAGCCCCACCGCGTGAAGAAGACGCGCCATCCGGAGCATCCCGAGCTGACGGTGATGGGCGTCGGCACGCGCAAGCCCGACGGCCAGGTCGACAAGACGATCTACGATCGCGGCGGCGGGTGGCACACCGATTCGCCCTGGGACACCGAGATCTGCAAGGGCACCCAGCTCTACGGCATCGCCATCCCGTCCTATGGTGGCGATACGCTGTTCGCGTCCATGTACGACGCCTACGACACGCTGCCCGACGGCCTGAAGAAGCGCATCGAGGGCCTCAAGGCCGAGCACGTCTACGGCGGACGCGGCCGGCGCGGCAACGACCTGCTCGATCCCGAGGACCGTAATCGTCCCCCTGCCGTCCATCCGATCGTGCGCACGCACGAGGAGACCGGCCGCAAGTCGCTGTACGCCAATCCCTATCACATCGTCCGCATCCAGGATCTCGCCGACACCGAGAGCGAAAAACTGATCGCCGAGCTCACCGACCACATGGTGACGACGACGGCGCAGTACCGGCACAAATGGCAGGTCGGCGACATCGTGATCTGGGACAATCGCTGCGCGCTCCATTCAGCGACCGGCGGCTATCCGATCGAGGAGAAGCGCATTCATTGGCGCGTCACCATCATGCAGGACGCCGCCGAACAGCGTCGTGCCGCCTAGGCTAGTGAATCAAGACGTTCCGTAGCAACC
>FTCZ01001966.1_pt1 | contig 16772 bp, 17 predicted proteins | sample 1658871 | NCBI WGS metagenome assembly FTCZ01 (sample SAMEA3914864, study PRJEB12502) | metagenome | biome: forest; material: soil | place: USA | collected 2012-03-12 | depth 0.3 m
CTCGCACCCGGGTTAAGCATGAGGAAGGCAAGGCCAGCACTTCCCACTCCGCAGCCAAGATCGACAACCGCGCCGGAATGGCGAACCGCTCCGGCAAGGAGCATCGCGTCCAGGCCCACCCGATGGCCGCTTTTTGGCTGCTTCAACCGAAGCCGTCCGCCGAGCACGGCATCGTCGGTTGTTTCAATCAAGCGATAGCTCCGCGCCAAACCCGGCATCACTCAGAATCCGGCGCGCGGCGGCGATGTCCTCCTTGATGACCATCAGCCGTCGCGGGATCGCGCCGATCGAACCCTCGAGAATGCTCATATGCGTGTCGAAGACGTGAAACGTGATTCCTCGTTCTTCGAGCAAGGATTCCACCCGACTGAGCACGACAATGTTATTGGTTCTGATCAATTCGAGCATCTGCTGGTCGCGCTTCCGGCTGGTTTCTCTGGCAAGAATGATTGCGTCACGATCGCACGTTGCTAAAAGCAAGCCGGGCATGCAAGCCTCGATGGTCGCTGCGGGCGGCTTTGAAGGATGAAGGGATCGACAGTGGGTGTTGTCGTTTCGATGGAGCAGCGGAAGCCGTCCGGCGGCGTCGATCTGCTCGTAGGTCTTGTCCGGCAGGATATGGAACAGGTCAACCAGACGATCCTGTCACGTACGGGCTCGGATGTCGCGATGATCCCCGAGGTCGCCAAGCATCTCATCAGTTCCGGCGGCAAGCGCCTGCGCCCAATGCTCACGTTGGCTGGTGCCGCCCTTTGTGGATATTCGGGCCTTGGCCACATCAAGCTCGCCGCTGCGGTCGAGTTCATGCACACCGCGACGCTGCTGCACGACGACGTCGTTGATGAAAGCGAATTGCGGCGTGGAAAGCTCGCCGCCCGCATGCTCTGGGGTAACGAGGCGAGCGTGCTTGTCGGCGATTTCCTGCTCGGCCAAGCCTTCAAGATGATGGTCGAGGTCGGCTCGCTGCCTTGCCTGGACGTGCTTTCGACCGCCGCGACCGTGATCGCGGAGGGTGAGGTAATGCAATTGGCGGCCGCCAAGAACACGGCAACCTCCGAAGACGAGTATCTCGCCGTCATCCGCGCCAAGACGGCGGCGCTCTTTGCGGCGGCCTGCGAGGTGGGCCCGATCCTTGCGGGCGGCGACAAGGCGGCGGTCGCGGCAGCTCGCGGCTACGGCATGAATCTCGGCATCGCCTTCCAGCTCATCGACGATGCGCTGGATTACGGCGGTACATCCGCGACGCTCGGCAAGAATGTCGGGGACGATTTTCGCGAAGGCAAGATCACGCTGCCGGTCGTGCTGGCCTATCGGCGCGGCACGACCGAAGAGCGCGCGTTTTGGGGCCGCGCCTTGCAGGAAGGCGAGGTCAGCGACGGCGATCTCGAAAAGGCGATCGCAATTCTGCGCCAGCATGGGGCGCTCGACGATACCGTGGAACGCGCCCGTCATTACGGGGCGATGGCGAAGGATGCGCTGGCAATCTTCCCTTCCTCGCCAATGAAGGAAGCGCTGGTCGCGGTTGTGGATTTCTGCATTTCCCGCGCGCATTGAGCGCAGCGATCGTCACAAGATCAGCGTCGGAATGACCCACCAATCGGGATGATCGGCGCTGATTGACTTGGCCGCGGCAGCGGCGGTGCGACAATCCTCGTAAATGCCGAAACAGGTCGCGCCCGATCCTGACATGCGGGCCAAGTGGCAGGATTGCTGTTTCTCCAATAGGGCGAGCACATCGCCGATCACTGGCAGAAGCTGGATCGCCGGTTTCTCCAGATCGTTGACGCCCTCGGCGAGTTCTTCCGGCCCTCGGGAGATCGACGGCGCACCGCCAATCGGGTTGCCGAAGCGCTGGCCAATCGCCAATCCCAGTTCGCGGAATACGACTTGCGTCTCAAGCGGAACGCCTGGGTTGACCAGGACCGCGAAAAGCTTCAGTGGCGCCGGCAGGTCCACGATCTCGTCGCCAATGCCGCGCATCATGCAGGCTCTTCCCAACAGGCAAACCGGTACATCGGCTCCAAGCGAGGCCGCGATCTCGAATAACCTCGGATGATTGGCGGGAATCTCATTGGTCCGCGCCAGCAGACGTAGCGTAGCGGCAGCATCCGACGAGCCGCCGCCGATGCCGGAGGCAACTGGCAGTCGCTTGATCAGGTTAAATCGTCCGACGCGTGCCCGCGGGAATCGTACCCGAAAAGCTTGTGCGGCCTTTAATACGAGATTGTCGTCGCCCGCCGTGATGCCATCGGCCATCGGGCCGCCAACCTCAAGCGACAGCGTTTCTCCCGGAAGCAGGCTGAGATCATCGCCGATTGCCGCGAAGGCGACGAGACTTTCGAGATCATGGTAGCCGTCAAGTCGTCGGCCAAGAACCCGCAGCGTCAGGTTGATTTTGGCCGGCGCGTGTTCCTTCAGCAGCATCAGCGCCTGCAATCAGCCGCCGCTGCCATCCTTCTTGCTTGTATCGACCGCTGTCGTTGGCGTTTCGTCGGTCAGGCCATTATCGATCTTGGCGAGAATCTTGGTGAGATCGTCAGGTTCAGGCTTGAGGTCGCGGGTGTGGTTCCACTGGAATTTCGCCTCAAGCTTGCGTCCGACCCTCCAATAGGCATCGCCGAGATGGTCGTTGATGGTTGGGTCCGCAGGCCTCAACTCGATCGCGCGCTCAAGATCCTTGACCGCGTCCTCGAAATGACCACGACGAAAATGCGCCCAGCCGAGGCTGTCGACGATGTAACCGTCGGAAGGCGAAAGCTCGACCGCCTTCTTCAGCATCGGGAAAGCCTCGTCGATGTGAAGGCCCATATCGACCCAGGAATAGCCGAGATAATTCAGCACCTGCGCCTTGTCGCGACGATCGACGGCGTCGGTCGGCTCCGCCGGCAGGAGCGTAAGCGCCTTCTGGAAATCAGCCTCCGCTTTCGGCCATTCCTTGGCGCGTTCATAGGCGATTCCGCGGCCATAGAACAGGTTCCAGTTCGAGCGCTGCGGATTGGCGAGCCGCGAAATTGGTCCCGAATAGGCCTCAGCCGATTCCGACCAGCGCTTCTTTGAGCGCAACAGAGCCGCGAGCGTATCGACGGCGTCGAGATCGTCTGGGCTGCGCTCGACCTGGGCCTTCAGCGCGGTGATGCCCTCATCGCCGCGTCCCATTTTCTCCATGCAGACCGCACGGCGGATCGAGGCGCGGCTCTTGAAGGCTGAGCTGTCCGGGACTTTCTCATAAATCGCCGAGGCACGATCGCACTGGTCTGTCTGCTCGAAAATCTCGGCCATGGTGAAGCCGACGATTTCATTGCTCGGATTGAGATAGCCCGCAGTCTGGAGATAGATCAGCGCCGCGACTTCATCGCCCGACCGGCCGCCGAGGGTGCCAAGCCCATAAAACAACTCCGAAGCGCCTTCGGTTACGGTCGAGACGAGCGGATCGGGAATCTTGCCAGAGCGAAGTTCGGCCAGCGGCTGCGCGATCAGCGGCTGTGGGCGCGACTGCTCCTCGAGCTTGCCATAAATCTTGAGCGCTTCATCCGTATTGCCGTTGCGCGCCAGCATGCGGGCATAGGTATCGGCAACCCGGATGACGCCAGGATCGGCCTCATAAGCCGCCTTCAGACGCTTCAGGGCTTCGGTCCGATTGCCTCCGACATCGGCCATCAGCCCACCGAAGAAGTTGCGATAGGAAGACAGCCCCGGATCGCGAACCGCTTTGTCGCTCGTAGCCAATGCCTTGTCGAGATTGCCGGTGCCGACATAGGTCCAGGCGGTTAGGATGCTCGCCGTCAGGTCGGCATTCGCGCCTCGCCCGCCGGCGTTGCGGAACTGCTCCCGCGCGGCGGCGTATTGCCGATTCTTCAGCGCGCGAACGCCGAGGAATATCCGCGCAAGACCGTTCTTCGCGTCGCGTTGAATGACGCGTTCTGCGAGCCGCCCGCCTTCCGCGAAATCGCCATCCGCGACGCTGGCAATGAAGGCGCGATTGAGGAGGTCCTGGTTCTTGGTATCGCCGCGCAGCGCTTCGCGCCAGTATACAGCGCTTGCGGCTGTATCGCGCTTGGCGCCCGCGATCAGCGCCGCGAGGAAATTGCCCGAGGAACTGTCGGCCAGATCGAAATTCGTTCCCGGCGCCTGACGCGCGACGGCAGGAATGGAAACGAGACAGGTCGCTGCGAGCAGCGCGCTCATTGCCAGGGCGCGGACGGTCGATGTCGCGGTCAAGAGGTTATCCAATCCCGATTCGTAAGATGGAGGTTTTTGCCACAGGCAAATTCAGGGTCAACATGGCCAGTTTCTTTTGACTGAGCAAGGCGCTGCGACGAGATCGCGCAATAGAGGCAAGTTCAGTTCCGTGCATGCTCAGGCGGTCAGGCTGGAAACGCTTCAATTGCGTTGCAGAAAGGTCACGTCGCACGATGGAACAATGTGGCGTTAATGAAGCAAACACGTGGCTACTCGACAGTTTGCGCGAACTGGTCCACCAGTTTTTCGTCCTATAGATCAAGAGGAAATCTTAAATGAGCAAGATCGTTGCCAAGGTTCTCGTCATCACCCTGCTTGCCGGCTTCGCCGCTGCCTGCGCTACGCCGCCGGCTCCGACAGCTCCGGTCGTCCGCAAGGGCTGATCAGCGACTCCTCGCAAACTGTCTGGCCATTTTCGACAAGGAAATGGCCAATAAAAAGGCCGCGCGAGATAATCGTGCGGCCTTTTTTTGTTTAATCGATGCCCGTTACATATCGGCGTAGTTCGGACCGCCGCCGCCCTCGGGCGTAACCCAGACGATATTCTGCGCCGGATCCTTGATATCGCAGGTCTTGCAGTGGACGCAGTTCTGCGCGTTGATCACGAAATGCGGATCGCTCTTATTCTTCTGGTCGGCATAGACGACCTCGTAGACGCCAGCCGGGCAGTAAAGCCGCGCCGGTTCCCCGTAAAGCGGCAGGTTCTTCGCGATCGGCACTGAGGGATCGCGCAGCTTCAGGTGCGCGGGCTGGTTCTCCTCGTGATTGGTGCTCGACAGGAACACTGAGGAGAGCTTGTCGAAGGAGACCACGCCATCCGGCTTCGGATAGCTGATCGGCTTGGATTCAGCGATCGGCTTCAACGTCGCATAATCCGGCTTGCCGTGCTTCAGCGTGCCGAACAGTGAAAAACCGAACCATTCCTGCATCAGCATGTCGAAGCCGCCAAGCGGGATGCCGAGCAAGGTGCCGAGCTTCGACCAGAGCGGCTTGGCGTTGCGGACCTTCCAGAGGTCGCGGCCAATATCGGAAGTACGCCAGGCCTGATCGTAGGCGGTGAGTTCATCCTGCGCCCGGCCCGCCTTCAGGGCCTCGACGAGATGCTCCGCGCAAATCATGCCGGACAGGATCGCGTTGTGGCTGCCCTTGATCCGCGGCACGTTGACGAAGCCCGCTGCGCAGCCGACAAGCGCGCCGCCCGGAAAAGCGAGCTTTGGCACTGACTGGTAGCCGCCCTCGGTGATGGCGCGCGCTCCATAGGAGAGCCGCTTGCCGCCTTCGAATGTTTCGCGGATGGTCGGATGCGTCTTGAAGCGCTGGAATTCGTCGAAAGGCGAGATATTCGGGTTAGAGTAGTTCAGGTGAACCACGAAGCCGACCGCGACCAGGCCTTCGTCGAAATGATAAAGGAAGGAGCCGCCGCCGGTCGAGTTGTCGAGCGGCCAACCGAAGGAGTGCTGCACGAGGCCGGGCCGGTGCTTGGCCGGATCGACGCGCCAGATTTCCTTTAGGCCGATGCCGAATTTCTGCGGATCGCGGCCAGCATCCAGGCCGAAACGCTGGAGCAATTGCTTGGTCAGCGAACCGCGCGCGCCTTCGGCGAAGATCACATATTTCCCGCGCAACTCCATGCCGCGTGTGAAACCGTCGGTAATGCTGCCATCCTTGGCAATGCCCATATCGCCCGTCGCGATGCCGGTGACCGCGCCGTTCTCATCATAGAGGATTTCGGCGGCGGCAAAGCCCGGATAGATTTCGACGCCCAGCGCCTCGGCCTTGGTCGCGAGGTAGCGGGTCACATTGCCAAGCGAACCGATGAAATTGCCATGGTTCGACATAAGCTTCGGCATCAGGATATTCGGAAGCCGAACGCAGCCGGCCGGCCCGAGCACCAGGAAATGGTCGGCCTTGACCTCCGTCTTCAGCGGTCGCTCGGCATCCTGCCGCCATTCAGGCAGCAGCCGATCAAGGCCGATCGGGTCGATCACCGCGCCGGAAAGAATGTGCGCGCCGACCTCGGAGCCCTTCTCGACCAGCACGACGGTCAATTCCGGATCGAGCTGCTTGATGCGGATGGCCGTCGCCAGGCCTGCAGGGCCGCCGCCGACGATCACCACGTCGTAATCCATCCCTTCGCGTGGCGTCGCGAGTGCTTCCTGCAGATCCATAACCGTTCCTCGATCCGTTAGTTCACATATAAACTAATTCGACATCGCGATGCAATCGCTCGTCTTCCAGCTTTAGAGGCGCTAGATGTAGCTGCACAAGCGCCATGGGTCGAGTATTGCATGGCGCTGGAGATCACGATGTCCGATCCGCGCGAGAGCGCTGCTGCTCTTCTTGCCTGGTATGTCGAGGCGGGCGTCGATATTGCCATCGACGACGAGCCGCATGACCATTTTGCACCGGCTCCTGTCGCGGCGCCGGCCGTTGTGGCAGCCCCGTCCGCTGCGACCCCGGTTCCGGTGCGTCCGGCGAACGCCTTACCTTCACCCGAGGAAGCGGCTCAATCCGCGCGCCTTCTGGCGCCAAGCGCTGCCACCCTCGAAGAGCTCAAGGAAATGCTGCTGCATTTCGATGGCTGCGCCCTGAAAGGGACCGCGACCCAGCTCGTCTTCGGTGACGGTGATCCGAGCGCCCGCGTCATGCTGGTCGGCGAAGCGCCGGGGCGCGACGAAGATCTTGAGGGGCGGCCCTTTGTCGGCCGCTCCGGCCAGTTGCTCAACCGGATGCTGGCGGCGATCGGCCTGCGCCGCGCGGAGGTCTATATCGCCAATGTCGTGCCTTGGCGTCCGCCGGGTAACCGGACACCGACGCCACAGGAAACCGCGATCTGCAGACCTTTTATCGAGCGCCAGATCGCTCTCGTCGATCCGAAGGTGCTGGTTTGCCTAGGCGGCCCCTCCGCGCAGACATTGCTCAATCAACGAGACGGCATCCTGCGATTGCGAGGCAATTGGTTCGACTTTGACGCCGGCGGCAAGCGCGTCAAGGCGCTGGCCAGCCTTCATCCCGCTTACCTCCTGCGGCAGCCCTCGCAGAAAAAACTGGCATGGCGCGACTTTCGCGCTGTTCGGAAAGTGCTCGACGAGGCATGAGCCGGACGGATTGGAACATCATTTATAAGACGGCGGTTCAAAGCGGTGGATCAGCCTGCTAAGACTGGGGCGCAGGCTGTAACGGGTGGGATTTACAATGCGGCTCGATGACGTTCAGGAATCCGATCAGATCGAGGATCGGCGCGGCAGTGGCGGTATGGGCGGCCTGCCGGGTGGAACCGGAGGGCTTGGCATCGGAACCGTATTGATTCTCGGTGTCATCGGCTGGGCGCTTGGCATCAATCCGGCCGTGCTGATCGGCGGCGCCGAGATGGTCCAGGGCATGCGCAATGGCGGCCAGCAACAGGTCAGCCGCCAGTCACAAACGGGATCGCCGACCGACAATATGGGGCAGTTCGTCGGCAAGATTCTGGGCCAGACCGAGAAGGTCTGGAGCGAGGTGCTGCCGCAGCAAGCCAATGTGAATTATACGAAGCCGCAGCTTGTGCTTTTTGACGGGGCGACCCGTTCCGGTTGCGGCACGGCGCAATCGGCGATGGGCCCGTTCTATTGCCCGCTCGACCGCAAAGTCTATCTCGACACCAGCTTCTTCCGCGAGATGCAGCAGAAGCTCGGCGGCGGCGGCGACTTCGCCTACGCCTATGTGATCGCGCATGAGGTCGGCCACCACGTCCAGAACCTTCTGGGCATTCTGCCAAAGGTCCAGCAGGCGCAGGAAAATCTGCCGAAGCGCGAGGCAAATGCACTTTCGGTCCGCGTCGAGCTGATGGCCGATTGCCTAGCCGGCGTCTGGGCCAACCACTCCAAGGATCAAATCAAGATCGACGAAAATGACATCCGCGAAGCCATGACGACCGCCAGCGCCATTGGCGATGACAAGCTGCAACAGCAGGCGCAAGGGCGTGTGGTGCCGGATAGTTTCACACACGGTTCCTCGGCGCAGCGCATGCAATGGTTCACGCAGGGTTGGCAGAGCGGCAGCGTTAAAACCTGCAACACATTCCAATCCCGCCAATAGCGCTCTCGTGAGCGAACAGGCCTTCATTCCGCAACGCATCGCCATTCTGACGGTGTCTGATACGCGGCAGCAAAAGGACGACCGTTCGGGCGACACGCTGGTTAAGCGGCTGGAAGCCGCTGGACATATCCTCGCCGCGCGCCAAATCGTGACTGACGACGTATCGGCGATCCAGGACGTCTTGCGCGGCTTCATCGCCGATGCCGGCGTCGAGATCGTAATATCCACGGGCGGTACGGGCTTCACTGGCCGGGACGTAACGCCGGAAGCGGCCGAGCCGCTATTCGAAAAGCGCATGGATGGCTTCTCGTTCCTCTTTCATCAGGTTTCCTACGGAAAGATCGGCACTACGACGCTGCTCAGCCGCGCGACCGCCGGCACCGCCAACGCGACGATCATCTTCTGCCTGCCGGGTAGCCCTGGCGCCTGCAAGGATGCCTGGGACGCGATCATTGGCCCGCAGTTGAACGCGCGCACCAAGCCGCATAACCTGGTTCTATTGAAGCCTCGCATGAACGAGCACCGCTAAGGACTGCTGTTCAGCTCTCAAATACTGCACGCAGCGGCGTGGCCTTCGCGCGGCAGCCCAATTGGCCAGCTTTACCCTTCATCATATGGCTTTGCGGCAGAAGCAGCATGTGGTGGCGCGTGCTGGCCAGGCCGAGCAAAAGCGCCGCGCGGGCAATAACGATTTTCTGAAATCCTCTCGCCGGGAGGATCGCGGCGGGCGTCATCCGCAAAGCAGCATGACGCATGGCCTCGTCCGACCAGCCTTCGGCGGGAATCTGCCCCGATTGCATGACGATCCACCAGCCGGGCCTCCGCCGACGTTCGGCAAGGAATAACTCCTCGCTATCAGCGCCGGTCACGAGGTCGCAGCCGGCCTCATCCGCTAGATGACGAAGAGCTTCGCTGTCCTGCGGCGCCTGCAGCACCACGCGCCCGACATGTCCAAGCACCACGCCCGGCACGAGCGCCGCCAGACTTTGCGCTGCGGCGGCCGGATCGTCACGGCAGAGCATGAAGATATTCAGCATGCGCGGCCGTTAGCATGCCGGTCGCAGCCTGGCGAGTATCTTGACGAATCGTAGTTTGTTTCTATTTTGTTCTCATTCATCGGAGAACGTCATGCGACCGCAAGGGTCTCGCCTCATGCCCGTCTCGCCCGAGACGCTGATCGGCAGCGCCGTAGACAGCGAGCGCCGTCGCGGGCGTGGCGCCGTCAGCAATGCCAGCGGCCGTTTCGAGTCCCAGGCCCGCGAGATCGTCGATGACGGCTGGGGTAGCGCGGATGACTTGCCCCCGTTCAAGACGGAGGTGACGATCGAGAAGCCGAAGACGGCAATCACCCGCAACAGTTCCCCGGATATTTCCTTCGACCGCTCGATTAATCCCTATCGCGGCTGCGAACACGGCTGTGTCTATTGTTTCGCACGGCCGACCCACGCCTATATGGGACTTTCGCCCGGTCTTGATTTCGAGAGCAAGCTCTTCGCCAAGCAGAACCTGCCGGAATTGCTGGAACGGGAACTTGCCGCGCCGAATTACCAGCCACGGACGATGGCGATCGGCACCAATACGGACCCGTATCAGCCGATCGAACGGAAATACCGGGCGATGCGCGGCGTGCTGGAGGTGCTGGCGCGCAGTTATCATCCAGTGGGGATCGTCACGAAATCCGCATTGGTGACGCGCGATATCGATCTGCTTGTGCCCATGGCGGAGCGCGGCATCGCCAAGGTCGCGATTTCGATCACGACGCTCGACGCGAAGCTTGCCCGCAGCCTTGAGCCGCGCGCCGCGACGCCGCAGCGTAGGCTGGCGGCGATCCGTGAATTGAGCGCGGCCGGCATTCCGGTGAGCGTGCTGGTCGCGCCGATCATCCCCGGCGTGAATGATGCGGAGATCGAGACTATTCTGGAAGCGGCGCACGAGGCCGGCGCGCGTGAAGCAGGCTACGTGATGCTGCGGCTGCCGCTCGAAGTCCGTGATCTCTTCCGAGAATGGATGCTCGAGCATGCGCCGGGTAAACTTCGCCATGTCATGTCGCTGATTCGCTCGACGCGTGGTGGCAAGGATTACGATTCGAAATGGGGAGAACGGATGACGGGCCAGGGCCCCTATGCCTGGATGACCGGCAGGCGGTTCGAGATGGCCGCCGAGCGGATCGGTTTTGCGCGCCGTCGACTGAAGCTGCGCACGGACCTGTTCACGCCACCCGTGATGCCGGGCGGCCAGCTCGCTCTGTTCTGATGCCTAAACAGGGCCCAACTTACGAGCGCGAGGCGATGCACCGCGCATCCGGCAGGCTTGTCGTCGCCGGGGTTGATGAAGCCGGCCGAGGGCCATTGGCCGGGCCGGTCGCGGCTGCGGCCGTGATCCTCGATATGGGCCGCATTCCGCCTGGCCTCGATGATTCGAAGCGTCTGAGTGAGCTGGAACGTGAGGAACTTTTCGGCCTGATCATGGGCGAAGCCGTCGCGGTCGGCGTCGCACTGGTGCCTGCCGCCACCATCGATCGCATCAACATCCGGCAGGCGACGCTGCTCGCCATGCGCCGTGCGGTCGCCGCGCTATCGGTCCGGCCCGATCAGGTGCTGATCGACGGTAATGACTTGCCGACGGGATTGCCCTGTCCATCCGAATTCATCATTGGCGGCGACGGGCTTTGCGTCTCCATCGCGGCCGCTTCGATCGTCGCGAAGGTGACGCGCGACCGGCTGATGCGGAGGTTGGGCGAGGCTTGCCCGGCCTATGCCTTCGAAGTGCACAAGGGTTACGGCACCCCCCTCCACCGAGCAGCCATCAAGCAGCATGGGCCGTCGGCCTATCATCGCGTGAGTTTTGCGCCGTTCAAAAACGGGACACCGTAAATTTTGAACGTTAAACCCCGTCTTCACGCTGAGTAGCCATAGTCGCGACCGTCAGTAGCGTAAACGGGCCGACGTCATGAGTATCGCGCGTTCCGAGGCCACCGACCCGAAGCCACGGAAACAGGTACTGCGTACCGGGGCTTCGACGGTCGCCTCCTCTCCGGCCCTGGGTGGCTTTCTCGACCGAATCCTCATTGGCGATTGCGTCGCTTCGTTGGAAAAGCTTCCCGCTGCTTCCGTCGATATGATCTTCGCCGATCCGCCTTACAATCTGCAGCTCGAAGGCGCGCTCCATCGCCCGGACCAGAGCCTTGTCGACGCCGTCGACGATGAGTGGGATCAGTTCTCGAGCTTTGCCGATTACGACGCCTTCACCCGCGCCTGGCTGCTTGCCTGCCGCCGCGTGATGAAGCCGAATGCGACGCTCTGGGTTATCGGTTCCTATCATAATATTTTTCGCGTCGGCGCGACGCTGCAGGATCTCGGTTTCTGGCTGCTGAACGATATCGTCTGGCGCAAGGCCAACCCGATGCCGAATTTCCGCGGCCGACGTTTCACCAATGCGCATGAAACGATGATCTGGGCGAGCCGCGATGCTACCGCCAAACGTTACACCTTCAATTATGAGGCGCTGAAGGCCGGCAACGAGGATGTGCAGGCGCGCTCCGACTGGTACCTGCCGCTCTGCACCGGTGGCGAACGTTTGAAGGACGATAACGGCGCCAAGACGCACCCGACGCAAAAGCCGGAAGCATTGCTTGCCCGCGTCATCATGTCGGCCTCGAACCCCGGTGACGTGATTCTGGACCCCTTTTTCGGCACCGGCACGACCGGCGCGGTGGCAAAGCGCCTGGGCCGCCGCTTCATCGGCCTCGAACGGGATTCAGGGTATGCCGCCGCCGCCGAGGCGCGCATCGCCGGCATCGAACCGCTCGACGATCCGCTGACCTCGCTTGTCCCCAGCAAGCGCGAGGAGCCTCGCGTCGCTTTCTCGGCTGTGGTTGAAGCTGGGCTTCTCGCGCCGGGAACAGAGCTGCTTGACGCGAAGAAGCGTCACCGCGCGGTTGTTCGTCCTGATGGCACCGTCATGGCCAATGGCATTATCGGCTCGATCCACAAGATCGGCGCGCTGGTGCAGGGCTTGCCGGCCTGCAACGGCTGGACCTTCTGGCACCACGAGCAAAGCGGTATGCTGCAGCCGATCGATGCCCTGCGTGGGACCATTCGTCAGGCCTTGGCCGCGTAATCCAGCAACGCAATATCGACCGCCTTGCGGATCGCTGTCGGAAAACCGGCATCTTCGATCTGAACAGCCGGAAGCCATCGCATGCCTTCCGGCAACCGCCCGAAGCCCGGAAGCTCGGCAACGAAAACCGCGAGTTCCAGCCGGAAATGTGTGAAAATATGGCTCGCCGTCTCGTCAAGCCGCAGCCAGTTGGCGTGAAACGGCGCGCCAACGGGTGTTGACGGCAGTGGAGCGCCGACGCTCCACGCGCTGCCCGGCACTTCCAGCATGCCGCCGAGCAAACCTTTGTCGGGGCGCGTGCGCACCACGATCGCGCCATCGGCATCGAAGGCGACGAAAGCTGCACCACGCCGCACCGGCCGCTCGGTTTTGGCTGCCTTGGTCGGATATGTTTCCTGATCGCCCATTTTTCTGGCCGAGCATGGCGTGGTCCAGGGGCAGATGCTGCAGGCGGGCTTGCGCGGCGTGCAGATGGTTGCGCCGAGGTCCATCATCGCCTGAGCGAAATCGCCGGCGCGGCGTTGTGGTGTAATGGCGTCCGTCAGCAGCCGGATTTCGGGCCTCGCCTTCGGCAATGGCGTCGTGAGGCGATGCAGCCGGGTGATGACACGTTCGACATTGCCGTCGACTACGACCGCACGTTCATCAAATGCGATTGCCGCGACCGCTGCCGCAGTATAGGCGCCGATGCCCGGCAGCGCGAGCAGGCCAGCCTCGGTTTCCGGAAAGCGCCCATTATGCTGGAGCGTCACCGCTTTCGCGCAGGCATGAAGGTTTCGTGCCCGGGCATAGTAGCCAAGCCCCGCCCAGGCCTGCATGACGTCTTCGCTTGGAGCTGCCGCCAGATCCTGGACCCGTGGCCAGCGGGCGAGGAACTTCTCGTAATAGGGTTTGACCGCCGGCACCGTCGTTTGCTGCAACATGATCTCGGAAAGCCAGACATGGTAAGGGTCAGGCCGCGCGCCCGGTTCCGACCGCCAGGGCAGGCGGCGGCGATGGCTGTCATACCAGGCAAGCAGTGTTGCAGGCTCGATCGCGCTTTCGCTTTGCATCGGGCGCGTTTAAAATCAGCCTGAGCTTTTGGAAAGCGTTCCGATCAATGTCTCAACGCCAATCTTCCCTGGCCGCGCCGCTTGCCGATCTGGTCGAGGAGTGCGTGGCGCCGGCATTACGCAAGCAGGGGTTTGCTTCCAGCGATATTCTCGTCAACTGGGACGAGATCGTCGGCGCACGGCTCGCCAGTCGCTCGGAGCCGCTGGAAATCCGCTGGCCGCGCCGTCCGCCACGCGCCAATCCGGAAGATCCCGGCGAGGCAGCGACGCTGATCGTGCGTGTCGATGGCGGTTTCGCCATCGAATTCGAATATGGCTCGAGCTTGATCATCGAGCGCATCAACGCGCATTTCGGTTGGCGTTGCATTGGCCGCATCATCATTCGGCAGGCGCCAGTTACTCCGCGAAAGCCCGTTGCCCGGCGTCCCACCGCTCTCGATCCTGCCGCCCGGGAGCGATTGGGCGGATTGGTGCGAGATACCGAGCCGGCGCTCTCGGCGGCGCTTACGCGGCTTGGAGAGGGCGTGCTTGCGCCTTCGCCGGCCAAAAAAACGGCTGATTGAAGAATCTGATCAGGAAAGCGTGATCGGGCCACGCCGCGCAGTTGCCACATTTTATAGAGCGGTTAGGAAGGGTGCCAAACCTGCCGCGCCCTTCCCGGAGAAAGTTACCGCATGATCAAGTCCGTTCTCAGCCGCCGCGAATTCTCCGTCGGCCTCCTCGCAGCCGCGGCCCTTACGATGGTGCCTGGCTTGGCGCAGGCACAGCAGGCAGTCGAGGCTGAACTAGCCAAACAGGGCGCGCTTGGCGACGTTTGGCTCGGCGACGACAAGGCGCCGGTGACCATGATCGAATATGCCTCGATGACCTGCACGCATTGCGCGCATTTCCACGAGACGACCTACCCGGTCCTCAAGACCAAATATATCGACACCGGCAAGGTGCGCTTCACGCTGCGTGAATTCCCGCTCGATCCGCTGGCCGCCGCCGGCTTCATGCTCGCGCGCTGCGCGGGTCAGGGGAAATATTACCCCGTTGTCGATCTGCTGTTCCAGCAGCAGAAGAACTGGGCTTTTGTGGACAAGCCGGTCGATGCGCTGCTGGCAACCGTCAAGCAGGCCGGCTTCACTAAGGAAAGCTTCGAATCCTGCCTCAACGACCAGAAGACGCTCGATGCCGTCAACGATGTGCGCCAGCGTGCCGCCGATAAGCTCGGCGTGGATTCGACACCGACCTTCTTCATCAACGGCAAGATGGAAAAAGGCGCGCTTGAGCCGGCTGCGCTCGACAAGCTGCTCGAGCCTTTGCTGAAATGAACGGACGCTTTTCATTTCTTGGCGCCCTGGGGCTGGCGTTGCTGCTCACTCTCGGCGCTCCAACCAAGGCGCAAGTCGCGCCCGAACCAGATGGTACTCCGCCGGATATGGCTGAGCTGATGAAGCCGCCGAGCTTCGGTGATGTCGGGCTTGGCAAGGTTGATGCGCCGGTCACGGTGATTGAATACGCCTCGCTCACCTGCCCGCATTGCGCGGAATTTTATTCGAGCGTCATGCGGCCGTTCAAGGAACAGTTCATCGATACCGGCAAGGTGCATTTCATCTACCGGCCGTTCCCGTTGAATGCGGTGGATCTCGGCGCTTACACGATTGCTCAGTGCCGAGGGAAGGACGCGTTCCTGCCGATGGTCGATCTGCTGTTTGCGCGGCAGGAGAAATGGGCCTTTGTCGAAAAGCCGTTCGATGCCCTGATGGCGACGGTGAAAGAGGCCGGTTTCACACAGGATTCAGCTGTGGCTTGCTTGAAAAACACGGCGATCTCTGACGGTCTGAAGGAGACGGGCGACCATGCCGAGGAAAAACTGGGCGTCACGGGTACGCCGACCTTTTTCATCAACGGCAAGCGCTATGTCGGCGCGCTGAACCTGGCCGAAATATCGGCCATCATCGCGCCGCTGATCAAGAACTGAGCCGCACCCACGAGGCGCGGTCTCGTGGGTTGAGGCATGAAGTTCGAGCGGCTCAAGATCGTTGGTTTCAAGACCTTCGTCGATCAGACGGAGTTCGTGATCGAACGCGGCCTGACCGGCATCGTCGGGCCGAACGGCTGCGGTAAGTCGAACCTCGTCGAAGCGCTGCGCTGGGTGATGGGGGAAACCTCGCACAAGTCGCTGCGTGCTTCCGGCATGGACGACGTCATCTTCTCCGGCAGCGGCGGCCGGCCTTCGCGCAATATGGCCGAGGTTGTCCTTACCATCGACAATATCGACAAGCTCGCGCCGGCGATCTTCAACGATGCAGACCTCTTGGAGATTTCGCGGCGGATCGAGCGCGAGGAAGGGTCGACCTACCGGATCAACGGCCGTGAGGTTCGCGCCCGTGATGTGCAGCTTCTCTTCGCGGATGCTGCAAGCGGCGCTCGTTCGCCTGCCCTGGTTCGGCAAGGCCAGATCGGCGAGATCATTGCCGCCAAGCCGCAGCAACGCCGCCGTATCCTTGAGGACGCAGCCGGCGTTGCCGGGCTCCATTCGCGCCGGCACGAGGCGGAACTCAGGCTGAAGGCGGCGGAAGATAATCTTGTCCGTCTTGAAGATGTGCTCCAGCACCTCGAAGGCCAGATCGACAATCTCGGCCGCCAGGCAAAGCAGGCAGTGCGTTATCGCGCTATTTCGGCGGAAATCCGCAAGAATGAAGCGCTGGCATTCTATCTTAGCCTTGCCGAAGCGAATGATGCGCTGAAGCTCGCCGAGCGCCAGCTCGATCTCGACACGCGTCTCGTCGCCGAACGTACCAGCGTGCAGGGCGAAGCGGCGCGCGCGCTGGCTGTTGCCGAGCATGCGATGGAGCCGCTGCGGCAAGCCGAAGCCGAGCGTGGCGCGGCCCTGCAACGGTTGCGCCTTGCCCGCGAAAATATCGCCAATGAAGAAAAGCGTATCGCCGAGCGTTCCTCAGAGCTGGAGCGCCGCCTGAAGGAACTCGCACGCGATCTCGAACGTGAGGGCCAATTGGCACAGGACGCCGCGCGAGCACTCGATGGATTGCAAGCCGAGGGAAAGACGCTGCAAGCGACGCTTGCCGCCGCCAAATCCGATGATGGCGCACTGAAGCAGCGCAGCGAGGGCGCCGAAGCATTGCTTGTTGCCGCCGAGAAAGCCCTTGGCGATGGCCAGGGTGCGCTGGCCGATCTGAACGCCCGCCGTCAAGCCGGCGAGCGGGCTCTGAACGAGGCGACTGGCCGGGTGGCGCGCATCGAGGCGCAGAAGGCCGAGGCCGCACGGCAGCTTGATGC
>FTCZ01006266.1_pt1 | contig 16763 bp, 16 predicted proteins | sample 1658871 | NCBI WGS metagenome assembly FTCZ01 (sample SAMEA3914864, study PRJEB12502) | metagenome | biome: forest; material: soil | place: USA | collected 2012-03-12 | depth 0.3 m
GCTTCGTGATGGACGATGGCTGGTTCGGTGCGCGCAACAACGACCATGCGGGGCTCGGCGACTGGACCGTCAACCGCACCAAATTCCCCAATGGGCTGAAGCCGCTGATCGACAAGGTGCATGCGCTCGGCATGGAGTTCGGCCTGTGGGTCGAGCCCGAGATGGTCAATCCCGACAGCGACCTCTATCGCGCGCATCCGGACTGGGTGATCGAGATGAAGGATCGCCCGCGCACCGAGCAGCGCAACCAGCTGGTGCTCAATCTCGCCCGCAAGGATGTGCGGGACTATGTGCTGAAGGCCGTCGATGACCTTGTTAGCCACAACGACATCCAGTTCCTGAAGTGGGATCATAACCGCAACTGGTCGGAGCCCGGCTGGCCAGGTGTCGATCCTGCCGACCAGCAGAAGCTCTATGTTGACTATGTCCGCAACCTCTACTGGATCATCGGGGAACTCCGGAAACGTCATTCGAAGCTCGAGATCGAAAGCTGCTCAGGCGGTGGCGGTCGCGTCGATCTCGGCATCATGGGGCTGACCGATGAGGTCTGGCCGTCGGATAACACCGATCCCTTCGACCGGCTCACTATCCAGGACGGCTTCACCCACGCTTATGCGCCGGCCACGATGATGGCCTGGGTGACCGATTCCCCAAGCTGGGCGAACAATCGCGTCACCTCGCTCGACTATCGCTTCCTGTCGTCGATGCAGGGCGGGCTCGGCATCGGTGCCAACCTCAACAAATGGGGTGAGGCGGATTTCGCCACCGCGGCGAAAATGATCGCCGCCTACAAGCAGGTGCGACAGACGGTGCAGCGGGGCGATCTCTATCGACTGCTCAGCCCTGAGGACGGCGCGCAGCGATCTGCAACCTTCTCCGTGTCTGCCGACCGCAAGCAGGCGGTGCTGTTCGCCTTTCTCCATTCCAGCACCAAGCTCGACGTCCTGCCGAGGATCCGGCTCGCGGGGCTCGATCCGGCCAAGCGTTATCGCGTCCACGCGATCGACGCCGCGCCCGCCGCCGGTGATCCGGTGGAGAGCGGCGCCTACTGGATGAGCGCTGGCATTGATCTGCCGATGAAGGGAGACTTCCAGGCGGAGGGGCGGGTCTTCGAAGCGGTCGACTGACCGGCGCTCAGGTCAGCATCGCGTCTCCGAGATGGTGCCAGGGTGAAGAGCAGGAGGCCGGCTGCGGTCACGGCCAATCCGCAGAATGGCGAAGCTCATTTGCAAAGACCCGGCGCGAGTTGACGAAGGCGGCGCGCTCGGCGAGGAAAATGATCGGGCGTGGCATATTCGCAATTTTCCTTCGCCAGAGTGTGCCTGTTCGACGATAGTTGCGTGATGTGCGTCCTCGCTTTCGCCTGGCAAGCCCATCCCCGTTGGCGGCTGATCATGGCCGGCAACCGCGACGAGTTGCATGCGCGTCCCACGCGGGCGCTGGCCCGGTGGGATCATCCGGACCATCTGCTGGCCGGGCGGGATCTGCAGTCTGGCGGTACCTGGCTCGGCGTATCCGAGCGGGGGCGCTTCGCCGTGGTCACCAATCTCCGCGGCTATGGCGCCCCGGAGACCGGCCGGAGTTCGCGTGGCAAACTCGTGGTCGATCTGCTGGCCGGCGAGGGGCGCTATTCGGATGTTCATGAAGCGCGGCTATCGGACTTCAATCCGTTCAACGTGATCGTGGCGGATGGTGAGCAGGCCTGGTTCCTGTCGAACCGGCCGGAGCCAGTCCGCGCCGCCCTGGCACCCGGCCTCTATGGACTGTCCAACGGTACGCTCGATGAACCCTGGCCCAAGACGATGCGACTCAAAGCCGTCCTCCTCGACTGGATCGTCGATGGTGCCACCCATCCCGAGGCGCTGTTCGATGGTCTGCGCGAAGAGGCCCTGCCCGACGTGGGCGTTCGCCCGTCCGCACCATCGGACGTGCCGGAGGAGCCAACGCTCTCCTCGATCTTCATCCACAATCCGATCTACGGAACCCGATGCAGCACGGTCGTGGCGCTCGACGATCGAGGCAACGGCCTGATCGTCGAGCGTCGCTACACGCCGGAGGGCGAGGCCGCCGGCGAGACCAGCCTTTCCTTCTCATGGCCGTTCGCCGGTTGATTGCCAGGTTGGGAACATGTGGCCGGTGAACGACATGTAGCCGGCGGGAGGGCAACCCATGGCGAATTCACACGATCGGCTCATCTTCCGGCCGGACGACGTTGATCTCTCGCGATCGCCGCTGCGCCGCGGAATTGCTGAGCCGACCTATGTGCTGGGCGCCTTCAACCCGGGGCTGACCCGGCTCCCGAACGGCAATCTGCTGCTGATGGTGCGTATCGCCGAAGCGCTGCGGGAGCCGATGCGGGATGGGGCGGTCCGGGCGATCCGCTGGACCCCGCAAGGCTATGTTCTAGACGCGCATCGGCTCGACGGCGTGAGCATGAGCGATCCGCGACAGTTCGCCTTGCGCCAAGGCGCACACCGGCTGCTCGCACTTACCTCGCTGTCCTGGCTGCTGCCGGTTGAGCTCGATGCCGAGGGCACGCGCGTCGTCGCGGCGCACTATGACGCGGCGATCGAGCCGGTCGCCTCCTACCAGGACTATGGGGTCGAGGACGCGCGGATTAGTCGCATCGGCGACACTTGGTACATGACCAGCTGCTCAGTGAGTCCGGAGCGCCATTGTACGACCCTCCACATCTCGCGGGATGGGCTGCGATACGCATTGCAGGGCATTGTGCTCGATCACCAGAACAAGGACATGATCCTGTTCGAAGGCCTGATAGGCGGGCGCTTCGTGGCGCTGACCCGGCCATTGGGTGAGGTCTATTTCGCCTATCCCGAGGAGAGCCCGTTTGCCGGCGGCCCCTCGATCAACCTCGCGACCTCACCCGACTCGCTGCACTGGAAGCCGCTCGAAGCGCCGGGCATACGTGCGCGCAAGGGTTCGAGCTCGGCGATGAAGGTGGGCGGGGGAACCCAGCCGATCCTGACCGAGCAGGGCTGGCTGCTGATCTATCATGGCGTCGAGGCGCGCGAGACGGTCGGTATCTATCGCAGCTTCTGGGCGCTGCTCGACCGGAACGATCCGGGCCGAATCCTGCGTGTGGAAGACGAGCGACCGCTGCTGGAGGCGGATCCCGAGCTCACCCGATCGATCGCGCACCAGATGTACCTGCCGACGCCGGTCGTCTTCTCGACGGGCATCGTCGACGCCGGCGACCATTACATCGTGGCGAGTGGTGAGGCCGATCTCGCCTGCCGCCTGACGCGGCTCCCCAAGTCGCTGTTCGCCTGAGTGGGAACCAAGCGCCGGTCGGCCGGTTGGCGGCACGAGCCAGAGGAGGAGGATGCGATGAGCTCCGGCGAAGCCGCCCGCGAGGAAACGAGCCACCTCGACCCGCTCTTCTCCCGCGCTGGCCGCTGACGGGGGCGAGGGGATGACGGAGCCCTGGTGGCAGGTGGGGACGATCTACCAGATCTACCCCCGCTCCTTTTGGGACAGCGATGGTGATGGCATCGGCGATCTGGACGGAATCCGGCGGCGGCTGGATCACCTCGTGGCGCTCGGCATCGATGCGCTCTGGATTTCGCCCATCTTCTCGTCGCCGATGGCCGACTTCGGTTACGACGTCGCCGATTATTGCGACATCGATCCGCGCTTCGGCACGCTCGCCGACTTCGATGCGCTGCTGGCGGCGGCGCATGACCGGGGGTTGCGCGTGCTGCTCGACTTCGTGCCGAACCACACATCGAGCGAACATCCCTGGTTCGTCGAAAGCCGCTCCTCGCGGGAGAGCTCGAAGCGCGACTGGTATCTGTGGCGCGATTCCAGACCGGGCGGTGGTCCTCCCAACAACTGGATCAGCGACTTCGGTGGATCCGCCTGGGAGTGGGACGCCGCAACCGGACAATATTATTACCACGCCTTCCTGAAGGAGCAGCCGGATCTCAACTGGCGCAATCGCGCGGTGCGCGCGGCGATGATGGACGTGCTGCGCTTCTGGTTCGACCGTGGTGTCGACGGTTTCCGCATCGACGTGCTGTGGCACATGGTGAAGGCAGCCGATTTTCCCGACAACCCGGCCAATCCCGTCTATCGGCCGGAGATGGGGGAGATGCACAGTGTTCTCCAGCTCCACTCAACGGATCAGCCGGAAGTGCACGCGATCGCTGCCGAGATGCGGGCGATCGCCGACGCCTACAGCGCACCGGGCCGGGAGCGCGTGCTGATCGGCGAAATCTATCTGCCGATTGCGCGGCTGATGACCTATTATGGCGGCGCGTCCGCGTCCGGCGTGCACCTGCCCTTCAACTTCCAGCTCATCGAGGCACCCTGGGATGCACGGCACCTCGCCCGCCTCATCGCCGATTACGAGGCGGCGCTGCCACCGGGCGGCTGGCCCAACTGGGTGCTCGGCAACCATGACCGATCGCGTATCGCGTCGCGAGTGGGTGAGGCACAGGCCCGCGTCGCTGCCATGCTGCTGCTGACGCTGCGGGGCACGCCGACCCTCTATTATGGCGACGAACTCGGCCTTCCGGACGTCGCCATCCCCCTTGAAAGAGTGCAGGACCCTCGCGAGCTGCGCGAGCCGGGCCTCGGCCTGGGCCGCGATCCGGTGCGCACGCCGATGCCGTGGGATGGCTCGCCGCAGGCCGGCTTCACGACCGGCACGCCCTGGCTGCCGCTGAATGCCGACTGGCCCACCCGCAACGTCGCCGCCGAGGCGGATATTCCAGGATCGATGCTGGCGCTGCATGGGGCGTTGCTGCGGCTCCGGCGCACGACTCCGGCGCTTTCGATCGGGCGCTTCGTGCTGCTGGAGGCGGAGGGAGACGTGCTCGCCTATGAGCGTCTCTCGGGCGACGAAAGGATCGTGGTGGTGCTGAATCTCGGACATCGGGAGCAGAACTTCCGGCTTCCCGAGCGCGACCCCCGCTATGATCTGCTGCTTTCCACGCGACCGGATGCGGCGCCGGTGCCGGGCGGATCCATCACGCTCCGGCCCGACGAGGGGCTGATCCTGCGTGCCGAGCCTGCCTGATGCGGATCGCGATGCTCGCGCCAATCGCTTGGCGCACGCCGCCGCGCCATTACGGCCCGTGGGAGCTGGTGACGAGCCTCCTCACCGAGGCGCTGGTCGCGCGCGGCGTGGACGTGACGCTGTTCGCGACGCTCGACAGCCAGACCGCCGGCACGCTCGCCGGCGTCGTTCCCGCGCCCTATTCGGAAGATCCCTCGATCGACGCCAAGGTGTGGGAGATGCGCCATCTGGCGCACCTGTTCGAGCGCGCTTGCGAGTTCGACCTGATCCACAATCAGGCGGATTTCCCTGCCCATGCCTTTTCGAGGCTGGTTGCAACGCCGATGGTGACGACGATCCATGGCTTTTCGTCGGCTCGGATCCTGCCGATGTACGAGCCCTATCAGGACCGGGTGCATTATGTCGCGATCAGCGACGCCGATCGCGCACCTGGCCTGCGCTACGCCGCCACCATCCACCACGGCATCCGGCTGGAGGATTTCCCGTTCTACCCGCACGGCGGCGACGATCTTCTGTTCTTCGGTCGCATCCATCCCGACAAGGGCGCCCGCGAGGCGATCGAGGTAGCCAGAGCGAGCGGCCGGCGGCTGCGAATGGCCGGCATCGTGCAGGATCAGGCCTATTATGAGCGCGAGGTCGCGCCCGCGCTCGACGGCCGCTCGATCCTGTACGGCGGCCCGGTCGGCGGGGCGGAGCGGGCGCGCATCCTGGGGAGCGCCCGAGCGCTGCTTCATCTCATCAGCTTCGACGAACCCTTCGGCCTCTCGGTGATCGAGGCGATGGCCTGCGGCACGCCGGTAATCGCGACACGGCGGGGCTCGATGCCCGAGCTGATCGAGCATGGCGCGACTGGCTTTCTCATCGACCATGTCGGGGAGGCCGTGGAAGCGGTCGAGCGGATCGGCGAGATCGATCGCCGGGCCTGCCGTGCGGCGGTCGCCAAGCGTTTCACCGTCGAGCGCATGGCAGACCAGTACCTCGCGCTCTATCGGTCGATCCTTGGCTGAGCCGCGTCACCGCTTTGGGTCGGGCTGGCCTTTCCAGTGCGCGAGTTTCGACGTTCGGCCGATGCCGGGATTGAAACTGTTGCATGGGTCTAGTGCCCGGTAGTGGGCGACGAGCGCGGGCCTGGCGTTGTAGAGATGGCCGACATTGTGCTCGGCCGGATATTGCGCGCCGCGCGCGTCCAGAAGCTCCCACATCCGATGCTCGAGCGCGATCGTGTCGTGGCCCTTGGCGACGATATAGTCCTGATGGAAGACGTGGCAGAAGAAGTGGCCATAATAGAGCTTGTGGAGGATGGGTCGCCATGCGCTCACCGCCAGAGATTGGAGCGGGCGAGGTCGATGACCCCGTCGGCGCGCCCGTTCATGATCGCCTTCACCATGTAGTGCGAAAAGCCCATGGCCCCGTCTTGCGGTCGCGTCATCCCTACACCGCCGCCGCTTGCCCATGGAGTGCTTTCTGCGCACCGTCGTGGACGTCGTCGCGTCTATTTTTGCGCATTTCCCGAACGCCCGCGGGGTGCCGAAGCGCGGGCAACATCTTTTAACATCACCCAACTGGCCCTCGTTCGGCATTCGGGGCAGGCTTCCATCTCCAAGGTGTTTTGTCCGGGTCCGTCCGAAAGGTCGCCGCGATGCAGAACAAAGCCAGCCTTCCACGCACCACCGCACGCGACGACGACATCATCACCTTTCTGCTCCAGGACGCGCTTGCGCTTCTCGATCGGGACCAGCTCTCGGCGCGCCGTCGAATCGAACAGGCCCAGGGCGTGGTGCAGGGGCAACTCGGGGCGGCCGTGGTGCTCCGCGGCGGACTGGCGCCGTGGCAGGCGCGCAAGACCGAGGTCCACATCCGCGAGCATCTCGGCTCCAGCCTCCGGATCGAGGAGGTCGCTACCGCCACACGATTGAGCGCAGGCTATTTTTCCAAGGCGTTCAAGACCACCTTCGGCATGTCTTTTTCGGACTATGTGATCAAGAGCCGCATCGAACAGGCCAAGCGGTTACTGGTGACGACCGATCACCCCATCGTACAGATCGCGCTGGTGTGCGGTATGGCCGACCAGGCGCATCTGACGCGCCTGTTCAGCCGCAAGGTGGGAATGCCGCCGAATGCGTGGCGGCGGCATATGACTGCTGCCGGATCCGGAGCTCGCGCTTAGTCGTGAAACAAATCGCTCGACCGGAACTTCTCATCGAGAAAGCGGCCCTGCGTCTCGAGCGCGAGCAGGTCGCCCCTGGAGAGGTTGTCTACAACATCGTTCATCTGCTTCTCGAGCAGCGCGAGCTGGCCGGTGAGTTGCGCGTCCGCGGTCTGGCCGTCGCTCAACTTGGTGGTCGAGCGCACCCTGGCCGGCAGCGCGGCATAAGCAGCGAGCGTGGTCGGGATATAGTCGGCCATGATCTGGCGGACCGAGATCACGCTCGGATTGGCCGGGTCGATCGCGCGTAGCTTGGGCTCGATCGACGCCGCCGCGGCGAGGATACTGGCGAGATGCGCCTGAGCCGGGGCAGGAAGCTGCGGGCCGACCTTGCGTGCCAGTCGCCGCAGGTCGGCCGGAAGATCGGCGACCGGTACGGCACGCAGCGCGAGCGGTGGCGGCGGCGCCACAAGCTGCGCGCCCAGGAAGCCGGCGGCATAGAGCCCCGCCGTGATGGCCCACCAGCCCGCGTCGATCACGCCACTGAACATCAGCCCCAGCCCAGTCGCAGCGCCGAGCAGCCCGACGACGTTGCGGCGGTCACCCAGAACGATCAGCCACTGCTCCATCGAATGGCCTTACTGATAGCCGCGAATGTCGCGGAAGACGGCAGTGAGGTCGCCCTTGCGCGCGTCAAAGGTGCGTCCTCCGGTCAACGTGGCGAGTGCGTTCATCTCGTCGACATCACCCTCGCCGAACAGGATCGGGAAAACCCGGATCGCCCGTTTCTGGGGTGGCAATGCGGCGTAGAAGCGGGCGAACTTCCTGGCGTCCATGCCGGCATTGTTCTCGCCGTCGGTCATCAGCACGATCGAATAGACGCGGTCGGGCGCACGGGGCTGTTCGGCGACGGCCTCGCGCATCGCCTCGGCAACGGCATCGTAGATCGCCGTGCCGCCGCTCGGGAAAATACCGTTGACCCTGGCAAGCAGCTCCTTGCGTCCCGCTGGGTCCGCACGGTCGATTGCAAAGCTCTGCGTGGGATCGACCGTGCCGGCGAAGCTGATCAGCGTGGTGCGCTCACGATCTGCCAGCCGCGCAAAGCGACCGGCGAGCGTCGAAGGGTCTCCTTCGACCAGGCTGCCCATCGCTGCCTTCATCGCGTCCATCCGCTCGCCCTCCATCGAACCCGAGCGATCGAGTACGAACCAGCTCCTCACCGGTCGGCGCAACTTGTCGAGATAGGCGGTGAGCAGCGTGTCGACCGCGTCGAGCCGTGCGGGGAAGGGGAGGTCGACCGCCGGCTCCGCCCGCATGCCTGATGCCAGCGGTACGCTCGCGTCGGCAGGTCGGCGCATCGTGCCGGCGAAATAGCCCTGCTCGTCCTTGCCGAGCAGTAGCTTGGTCAGCTTGTCATAGTCGACGCGCCGGGCGCCGTTGACCAGCAGCAGCGGATAGTCCGCCGTGACGGCGCCGTCGCGAGGAAAGATGAGGGTGAGCGGCTGTTTGAGTGTGCGGTTGAGGCTGAGCAGCACGCTCTCGTAATTGATCATGCCGTCGAGCCGGTCGGCCTCGCGTGCATAGGCTTCCGCCAACCAGCCAGAGGAGCCCGCCGTCAGCGCCTGGCCCTGGAGGAAGCCCTTCAGCGCCGCAGCATTGACGTCGCCGCTGCCGAGCCCTTCGCCCTTGCCCGCAACGGAGGATGCGACCGCGACCAGGGCGGAGAGGCCACTGTTCGAGGCGGTGGGGTTGGTCATCGCATAATGCAGCTTGCCTGCGGCGGCGGCGGCCGCGATCTCGGCCCAGCTCGGTGGCCTGGTGTTCCAGCCGAGCGCCGCCGCGACAGAGGGTTTCACGCCCAGTACGATCTGCGAATACATGATCTTGGTCGAGGCGATCGGCTTCGCCTTGAGCGCGAGACCGGTATAGGCGCCGTTCGCGACCCAGACGGCATCGACCTTCTCGCCGCGATTGACGCGATCGATGATGTCGAGCGTGCCGGCATATTCGAATTGCACCGGCACGCCAGCCTTGCTCGCGTCCGCGACGATCTGGGGCTCGACGTCCTTGAGCTCAGATCCGGCGAGGATGTGGAAGGCGTTGGGGTTGGGCTGCTCGCCTGCCCCGCCGCCGCGCCCGCACGCCGCCACGGAGAGCAAGAGGAGCCATCCGAGCAGCCGTGCGAGCATCGTCATTTCAGCTTCGCCTCGATTACGCCAATCATGGTTTCGAGCGTCTCGAAGCTCGGCGGATCGGCCACGTCCAGGATGGTTGCGGGCGCGGCGATGCCGGATTTTGCCCAGTTCGGCGGCACGCCCGCATCCTCGGGCAATCGATAGCCATAGCGGTGCGCCGCGTCGCGGATGTCGGGATCGGTCGCCAGCAGCGTGCCCAACCGCCGCGCATCGTCTGTATAGGGCACGAACACATTTTTGGAGAGGATCGTCGGCGTGGGCAGCAGCACCACCATCTGCCCTTTGCGCGGCGCGTCGGGCTTGAGCAGATATTCGACGACCTGGCTCTCATAGGCGAAGAGCAGCGGCGTCTTTCCCATGCCCATCGCCGTATAGTCGGTGAACGGGCTGGCGCTGCTGCCTTCCTGGAAGCCCTGGCGCAGGAAGAGCGGGGCGAGCGTCTCGGCGACCGACAGGGCGGTGGCGCGGTCGTCCACCACCGCATCGCCATTGGCGATATAGCTCAACAGCGAGAGATACATTGCCGCCGAGTTCGACTTGCGGACGTCAGTGGTTGTCACCAGCACGGCCTTGTTGACCGGGAAGGCGGCCGATCCAGCGAGATCGCGCCAGCGCTTGTCGGCCAGCATCAGCGCGACGAGCTTGTGCATGTCCACGGTGCGGAACTGGCCCCGGCCGGTCACTACGCCGTTCGCGGCGAGGATGTCGGCGATCGGCGCCCAGGTGGCGATCACCATCGGGGTATAGAATGGCGTCACCTCACCCTGCGCATGGCTGACCAGCTTGAGCTTGGTCGCCGCCGGCGCACCCGAGGGCCAGCCGAAGGCGTAGGCGCCAGGCTTGTAGGCGGTGGCGATCTCGCGGCTGCCGACGCGATCGGCGCGCACCTCGAACCCCGCCTTGAGCAGCGCCGCCTTCACGGCCGGATCATCGAGGAACGGCTCCTTCTCGGATCCGATCGCTCCGGTGAGGAGATGAGTGGCGGCCGCGAGGCGCGCGCTCTCACGCTGTCCCTGAAGTACGTGGTGCGATCGAAATATACCGAACCCGACGCCTGCCAGCACGATGACCAGCAGCAGGAGGGGCAGGATGCGACGCGGGTTCACGGGAAAAGGATAGCGGCGGACTATTACAACTGTCGAGCGGCCCTCGCCGATTTCTCCAGGATATTTTCGAACTTCACGGTCGCACCGCTGGCGATCCATGATTAACGAAAGTGAAGCGCCGCCGAGCCATTGCACCAACTCGCATCTGTTCGGAGCAGGATCAGCACGGATGCGACGCGCGTTGTCCCACGGTGACGAACAGGCCCCCTTCGGCGGAGAGCGAGCCGATCCATCCGAGCTGGGCGAGCCAGCCCTCCAGCCACCAGCGGTCCGGCTCGGACGCGAACAGATCCTCGTCTTCCTCTGCCAGCAGCGCGGAGGGGAAGGCCCTGACATAGTCGATGTCGTTCTCTGCAAACCACCGCCGGACTTCGGCAAGCGTGTGGCGATGCTCTTCGGGATGGCGGTACTGGTCGCGGATCCAGGCCTCGCGGCGCGCCGGCTCGGCGGCGCGGTCGGCAAGGACGGGATCGCCCCAGATCCAGCGCTCGCCAGACATATGGTAAGCCGCGCGCCGCAGCCGGAGCGGAATGCGCGCAATGCTGTTGTACAGGCCGACGACGATCATTCCCCCCGGACGCGCCAGCCTTGCGAGCCGCCGGAAGGATTCGCGTGGATCGGGCGTGTGGTGGAGCACCCCCGAGCAATAGACGAGGTCGAACGCTGCGGGGCGCAGGCCCGGCCGGGCGAGATCGGTTTCGACGAACATCATCCTGTCGATCCCGAAACGCCGCGCCGCCGCAGCGCCAAGCAGCAGCGATGCGCGCGTCAGGTCGGCGCCTACGACGACGCGATCGGCCCGCGCGAGGTAGAGGCTCATCTGCCCGGTCCCGCAGCCGACTTCGACGATGCGCGCGTCACCAGGGATCGCGGCATCGAGCAGGCGCGCGAAACGGCTGCGCTCGGCGCGGGCACGTAGCCAGGTGAGGCTGTCGCGGGGCGGATAACCCGGGAAGGGGGCGGCCGAATAGAATTCGCGTACCCGGTCCGTCCGGTCGTCGCCCGGCAGCCGCAGGGCCGGCACACCGTCGGCTGCGTCGTAATGCGCCCCGCACCCGTCGCAATTCCAGCTGGCGCCGAGCGTGCCCCCACAGGCGGGGCAGGCGAGCAGCGCCCGGAACGGATCCTCCATTCAGAAGATCGAGTAGACGAACGGCGCGAGCGCCTCGACGCTCGCAGCCAGCGTCAGGATCAGCCCGGTCAGGCACAGGAAGACCGCCAGCGGGATCATCCATCGCCGCCCCGATCCCGAGCGCCACAAGCCCTGCGTCAACTCCGCGGTCGTGCCGAAGGTGCTTCCGAAAACGACCAATTGCCGCCTGATGCGGCCACGCTTCCTGATCATGCGACATTCTCCAAGGGTACGTCTTGCGGCAGCCTTTTCTTGCGGATGCGGGAGTTGCCGGCGACGAGCAGGTCCATCCCGCTGCGGCGGAAGGTCGAATATCCCTCCGCGACGCTGTTGACGATCGGCTCGCCCGCCAGGTTGAACGAGGTGTTGAGCAGCACCGGCACGCCGCTGCGGCGGCCATAGGCTTCGAGCAGCGCGTGGAGGCGGGGCTCCATGTCACGATCGAGCACCTGAACGCGCGCGGTGCCGTCGACATGCGTCACCGCCGCCAGCCGCTCGCGCCATTCCGGTCGCACAGGAAAAACGCCGGACATGAAGCGCCCCAGCCGCGCGCCGCCCGGTGGAAGATCGAAGAAGCGGGAGGCGTGCTCGGTCGCCACTACCGGCGCGAAAGGCCGGAACTCCTCCCGATATTTGATATCGCGGTTGAGCCTGTCACGCATTGCAGCGGCATGGGGAGCGGCGAGGATGCTGCGATGGCCGAGCGCCCGTGGCCCGAATTCGAGCGCGCCGTCCATCCAGCCGACGATGCGCCCGTGGGCGAGATCGTCCACGACCTCCTGCACCAACCTCCGCTCGTCGAGCTGCTCGGCCGGAAGACCATCCTCCGCAGCCAGCCGCAGGAGCGCGGCTGGGTCCACATCCGGGCCCCAGTAGGGATGATCGGGAACGTCGCGATGCGGCTGGCCGAAGAGAATCCGATCGGCATAGAGCGCCGCACCGAGCGCGCAGCCTGCATCCCCCGGAGCGGGCGGCACAAGGATGCGCTCGAACCCGGATTCTGCGAGCATTCGCATGTTGGCGACGCCATTGAGCGCGACCCCGCCGCCGAGGCACAGATCGGGCAGACCCGTCTCGCGCTGGAGCGCGCGGGCGATGTCGACCAGGATGTCCTCCAGCACGCGCTGCGCGCTCGCGGCGATGCCGGCGAAGCGGCGACCTTCGGCAGTCGCGAGATCGATCGGCTCATAGGGGCTGCGGGGCGGCCCGAACAGCGTGACGAAGCGCTGTGAGAAGGAACTTTCGACGCTGCTGTGGAATTCGAAATAGCTCAGGTCGAGCTCGAAGGCACCGTCGGCCGTGCGCCGGATCACCCTCCGCACGTCGTCGACCCTGTCCGGTGTGCCATAGGCGGCGAGGCCCATCACCTTATACTCGCCCTCATTGACGGCGAAGCCGAGATAGGCGGTGAAGGTCGAGTAGAAGAGCCCGAGCGAATGCGGGAAGCGCAGCTCGCGCAGCAGCGTGATGTCGGTCGAGCCATCGTCCCGCTTTTCGCCCGTGCCGACCGAGAGCGTCGCCCATTCGCCCACCCCATCCGCAGTGAGGATCGCCGCATGGCGGCTCGGCGCGGCGATGAATGCGTCTGCGGCATGCGACTGGTGATGCTCAATGAAATGTACCTTCCGCCCGGGCACGCCGAGCTGGGAGGCGATGATCCCGCGCATCCAGAGCTTCTCGCCCAGCATGTTCTTCATCGCCTTGGGGAAGGCGTGCCAGGATCGTGGAAAGCTCCGTAGAAGGGTCGTGAGGATGCGGTCGAACTTCAGCGTTGGCCGCTCGTAGAAGATGATCGCGTCGAGCTCACCAGGCTCAAGGCCGCCGCGCTCGAGGCACCATTCGATCGCAGCGAGGGGAAAGGTAGAGTCATTCTTGCGTCGAGACAGCCGCTCTTCCTGCACGGCGGCGACGGGCAATCCGTCGATCACCAGCGCCGCAGCGGAGTCGTGATAATGGGCCGAAATTCCGAGGATCTTCATATCAAATCCGTCGATGGAGAGGGTCGGGTCGCGCGGACGGGATCGGGATCCAGCCGGACCGCTCCCGCCCTGCCGCGCGCCGGGCGAGCAGCGCGAAAGGCGGCAGCAGGACGAAATACTGGAGCGTGAGGATCACCATCGCCATTATCCCGGCGAAACCGGTCGCCAGCCGCAGATAGGCTTTCCAGAGCCGGCGTAGCCGGGCCTTCCAGAGCAGCATGCGGCGCCGGCCCGGCGCGATGCGATCGAGCTCGGCCAACGAATAGCGCATGTGGAATTCCTCATCGCGAAGGATGCGGTCGAACACGGCCCGGGTTGACGGATCGCGGCCCAGCACGCTGCTGTAGGTCGCGAAATCGCGCGCCGCCGCGGACTCCGAGAGGTGGATGAAGGCGAGCAGCGCGCTCTCGTCTTCATCCTCGACACGCAGGTCGTCGAGCCCGCGCTCACCCGGCGCGATCCAGTCGGCAAACGAGGCGCCTGACTGCCGTGCAGGGAGCGCCGCGCGGATAGCCATGCCGCGCGCGCGGAACAGCTTGGCATGTCGGGCTTCGTCCCGGGCATGGGCGAAGAAGCGCCGCCTTAGCACCGGATCCTGCGTGAGTTCGGCAGCGCGGACCAGATCGCGGCCACCATCCGCCTCGACTTGCGCAAACTGGAGCAGTTTTCGCGCACGCCGCTGTGGGCTCGCCCACACGACCCAGTAGAGCGGACGCAGCACCGACCGCATCGCATCAACTCCCCACGCATAAGGCCCATGCAGACTGCGCACCGCGCCCGTCCGCCCGACCCGAGCCTCCATGTGACCGGTTAGTGTCATGGCAGGGCAGGGAGGTTCAAAGCACCTCCGGAGGAGCTCCCGGTGCGTCCGTATCACAAATGAACCGAACAGAGTGTGCCCGGAACATACCCGTTGGCGAAGGAAGGTTGTCATGCAGAAACGAGTTGGTCTGTGCATAGTCGAGAACAATTGGGTCGTGGGGACTTCCGCGTGACGACGCGCAGGTCCGGAGACCGGAAGACGGAGCAGCCGATCGCCCATATTCATGCGGTGGGCACGGCCGTCCCATCGAACGACATCCACGAGCAATTCGTTGCCTGGGCGACGCCTCGGCTGGCCGATCCGCGCGAGCAGGCGCTGTTCCGCCGGATGGCCGCGCGGTCGGGGATCGAGCATCGGTGGTCGGTGCTCCCTCGCGCACCGGGAGGCGGCTCGCCAGTCGAGCCGGGCGGTTTCTATTCCGGGAACCGCTTGCCGTCGACCTCCCGGCGGATGGAGTTCTACGCCGACGCGGCCCCGGCGCTCGCGCTGGAGGCGATCGAGGCGTTGCGGTGCAAGACCTCGCTCGATGGGATCACGCATCTCGTGGTGGCAAGCTGCACCGGCTTCATGGCGCCCGGCGTCGATCAGGTGATCGCCGAGCGCCTCGGCCTTGATCCGGGCATCGAGCGGACGCTGGTGGGCTTCATGGGATGCTATGCGGCGGTCGCGGCGCTGCGCGTCGCCCATCATATCGCCCGGTCCGATCCGGAGGCACGCGTGCTGGTCGTCACCGTCGAGCTGTCGACCTTGCACCTGGTCGACGCACGGGCGATCGAACCGCTTCTCGCCATGCTCCAGTTCGCCGATGGTGCCGCGGCGGCCGTGGTGAGCGCTGAGCCTGCGAGCCTCGCGATTGATCGCTTTTTCGCGACCACACTGGCCGACAGCCGGGACCTGATCCGCTGGACGATCGGCGACGAGGGGTTCGAGATGCATCTTTCGGGCGAGGTGCCCGGCCGGATCGGCGACGCCCTGCGCGAGCCCGAGGCGCGGACAAGGATCCTGGGTGAGCATGAGCCTGAAGAGATGAACTGGGCCGTGCATGCCGGGGGGCGCTCGATCCTCGACGCGGTCGAGCATGGGCTGGAGCTTCCGGCCGACGCTCTGGCGGCCTCGCGTTCAATACTGGCGCGCTACGGCAACATGTCCTCCGCGACACTGATGTTCGTGCTGGCGGATCTGATGGCGCAGCCCAGCCAGCCCGACGGTGTCGCGCTTGCCTTCGGGCCCGGCCTCGCCGCCGAGGGCTTCCGGTTCCGGAGCGTCTAGCGTGGCGCCGCCGTTCGCTCCGTCAGTCGCGGATGCGCTCGACGCAGAGCCTGAACGGAAAGCGGCGAGCGATCATCACGATCTCCGAAGATACACCGGCGTCGGCGAGGATCGTCCGCCATTCGTTCGGGCGGAAGGAGCGCGCGATCGACAGCGTGCCGTCCTCGCGGACGATCCTGTGCACCCCCATCAGCCGCGCCAGCAGCGGGAAGCCGGCATGCGCGAAGCGGTGGCGATGCAGGTCGCTGATCAGCCAGCCGCGCGACGAATGGCTTTCCATATAGCGGATGAATTCGCCGAGCTGCTCGTCGGTCATGTGATGTGTGACCTGGCTGCTGACGATGAAGTCCAACGGGCCCGCGACGTCGTGATAATCCCCGGTCCGATAGTCGATGGCGAGGTCGGACGGGGTGGCGGTCTGCGCGATGGCGGCGCTGCGTGGATTGAGATCAACGCCGACCAGCTGGGCGTCGATGCCGCGCCGTCGCGCCCAGTGCGCGATCGCCCGCAGCATGTCGCCCGCGCCGAAGCCGACGTCCAGCAGGCGGAAGCGCTGGAGGCCCTTGGTCGCCCGTTCGAGATAGCGAAGCGTGGGATGGGCCGTGAAGGTCCAGCGATTTACGCGGGACAGGTCCTGCAGGACCCGGGCGTAGGTTTCCACGTCGAGGTCCTCGGCGTCCATCTGCTCTTCCGTCCGACAGCGGATCGCGAGTGTCGTCATGCTTCCTCCTCGCTCGTGCCCGGCGTCCGTCGCGGCACCGGCGCTTCTTGGTTCGGATGTATCGCTGCGAGAGGCGCAGGCGCGCGCCTCTCCATCAATGATTTCCATAGCACGGGTTGCAGTATGGTTCGATGATTCTCAGCATGAATATTGAGAAATTTCTTGTGCCGTAAATATGTGGCATGAGAAGTTTCCTGCTGTTTTGCTGTTTAGGCGAGGTTGTTCATGATCTATCCGCGTCGAGAGCAGGTATCCTTTGCCGTGGCGGATCATTATGACGAGCTTGATACGATCTATCGTGCGCTCTGGGGTGAGCATGTGCATCATGGATTGTGGAAGACCGGCGGGGAA
>FTCZ01001108.1_pt1 | contig 16716 bp, 14 predicted proteins | sample 1658871 | NCBI WGS metagenome assembly FTCZ01 (sample SAMEA3914864, study PRJEB12502) | metagenome | biome: forest; material: soil | place: USA | collected 2012-03-12 | depth 0.3 m
GCACGGGACATGACGTCACCCACGCGCATCGCCTCGGCGCCATGTGCGCGGACGTCCGCCGCGGCTGCCTCCACGATCCGCGTCCGCGTCTGCGCCTTGTGATCCCGATCGTACCGCATGGCCCCTATCTGGCGGCTGTCCACCCGGATGCCAAGCCGCTCCTTGTCGTTGATATGATCATTATCATATTATCGTCGACACCCCGATGCGAAGCACCAAGGAGATTCTCATGTCCGTTGCCGATCCTGTCGTCATCGTCGCCGCCACCCGCACGCCGCTCGGCAAGTTCCGCGGCGCACTCGCCAGCGTGCCCGCCCATGCGCTCGGAGCCGCCGCGATGGGGGCGGCGCTCGAACGCGCCGGGCTCGCCGCCGACAAGGTCGATGAAGTGCTGATGGGCTGCGTGCTGCCCGCCGGACAGGGCCAGGCTCCCGCCCGGCAGGCAGCGCGCGGCGCGGGCCTGCCCGACGGCACCGGCGCCACCACCATCAACAAGGTCTGCGGATCCGGGATGAAGGCGACCATGCTCGCCCACGACCTGCTGCTCGCCGGTTCGGCGCGGATCATCGTGGCGGGCGGCATGGAGTCGATGTCCGGCGCGCCCTATCTGCTCCAGCAGGCGCGCGACGGCTATCGCGTCGGCCATGGCCAGATCTTCGACCATATGATGCGGGACGGACTCGAGGACGCCTATGAACCCGGCCGGCCGATGGGCGATTTCGGCGAGGCGGCGGCTTCCGAATATCAGTTCACCCGCGCCGATCAGGACGCTTTTGCGGTCGAGACGCTGACGCGCGCGCGCCACGCGGTCGAAAGCGGCGCCTTCGCCGCCGAGATCGTGCCGATCGAAGTGCCCGTGAAGGGCGGCACCAAGCGCGTCGAGCAGGACGAGCATCCGCTGTCGGTCTTGCCCGAGCGCATCCCGACGCTGAAGCCCGCCTTCCGCGCCGACGGCACGATCACGGCGGCCAGCGCATCGGCCAACGCAGATGGCGCGGCGGCGCTGATCCTGACCCGCCGTTCGGTGGCGGAAGCCGAAGGGCTGCCAATCCTCGCCGAGATCAAGGGCCATGCCACCCACAGCCAGGCGCCTGAATGGTACACCACGGCGCCGGCGCCGGCGATCCGCAAGCTGCTCGACCGCGTCGGCTGGAGCGTCGATGATGTCGACCTGTTCGAGGTCAACGAGGCTTTCGCGGTGGTCGCGATGATCGCCGGTCGCGAGCTCGGCATCGGGCATGACAGGCTCAATGCCGATGGCGGCGCCTGCGCGCTCGGCCATCCGATCGGCGCGACCGGCGCGCGGCTGATCGTCACGCTGCTGCACGCGCTCGAGCGCCGCGGCCTTCAGCGCGGCGTCGCCTCGCTCTGCATCGGCGGCGGCGAGGCTACCGCGATCGCGATCGAGCGCGTCGATCAGGCCGCCTGAGACAGGTCCGACAGGAAAAAATCGATCTCCCGCCCGACCGTGGGCCGCGCATGTGCGATGTGCGCGGCCAACGCCTGACCAATACTTGACAGCGCCGCTAGTAGAGCAGGTAATGCCCCCGCATCGGAGGGCGGCGACCATGCGTTTGTCGGGGACTCGATGGACGGCATCGGGACTAAGCGCTCGCCGCGCTTCCCTTGTCGATCCCTGCTCGCCTGAGATCAGCGCCGCGCGACGATCGCTTGTTGTGCGGCGCGATCAGGCCGAGCCGCGATGGCGCGCCCGCCATTCCCCCACCACTCTGGAACGCGCCCGGCCGAAGCGGCGCCACCGGACCCCATGATCCCGCGTCTGCCTTTTGCACCCGAGGGCAGCACGCCACCCGGTGGAAGGCGCCCCTCGCCAGCCCCGGGGGCCAGGCCCCGGCCGGCGGCTGAACTGGCAGAAAGCGATGCGAAGAAGGATGCGGCGCGTCAGCGGCTTCGCCTGATCGTCGCCACCCTCCTGATCCCTTCGATCTGCGTCATCGATATCGTCACGCCCCCTGACATCGAATTCAAATCGCTCTACGTGCTCGTTCTTATCGTCGCGGGGGGAGGCATCGACGGGCGGGGCATTTGGCCCTGGACGATCGCCTGTCTGATCGCCAGCGTCGGCACCTTCGCACTGCAGGTGAACCCCGCGCAGGACGTGCCAGCCGACGCCCGGTTCGCCATCGCGCTTCTCACGATCCTCTGCACCGCCTTCCTGGTCGCCCAGCAATCGGCCGCAATGGCGCTGGTGCGCCGCCAGTCGCGCGCGCTGGACGTGGCGGCGACCGCCGTCCTCATCCGCAGCATGGACGGCGAGATTCTGCTCTGGAACCGCGCCGCCGAGGAACTATTCGGCTGGAGCCGTCGCGAGGCAGTCGGGCAGAATGCCGACCGCCTGCTCACCAGCCGCTTCCCCGAACCGCTGGAGGCCATCCGCACGCAGCTCGGGGCGAAGGGCACATGGGAGGGCGAGATCGAGTATCGCCACCTCGACGGGAGCAGCGTGACCGTCTTCAGCAACTGGACGCTCCAGGACGACACACGCAGCCAGGCCCCGATGATCGTCGAGACCGACAGCGACGCCCGAATCCGCAGGGCGGCCGAACTGCTGCGGCTGAGCGAGCAGCGCTACCGCACCATCTTCGACTCGCTCGCGGTGGCGGTGCTGGAACATGACTTCCTGCCGGTGATAGCGGCGATCGACCAGCTCCACGCCGATGGCGTGACCGACGTGCGCGCCTATCTGGCCGACCATCCCGACTTCATCTGCGACATGCGCAAGAAGGTGCGCATCACGGGCGCCAACGATACCGCCATCCGCATGCTGTGCGCTTCCTCCAAGGATGCGTTATGCGAGACGCTCGACGAGATCCTGCCGGACACCGACGAAAGCTTCGAGCAATGCCTGGCGGCACTCGCCGAAGGGCAGTCGAGCCTGCTGACCGAGACGAAGATCCGCGCGCTCTCGGGCGAATCGATCCCGATCATCCTGATGCTGAGCTTCCCCAAGGAGTGCACGTTTGATCGCGTGACCGGCTGCTTCATCGATATTCGCGACCGGCTGAAGATGCAGGCAACAATCGACCGCACCCGCGCCGATCTGGAGCATGCGCTGCGTGCCGCCAGCCTGGGCGAGCTTACCGCGTCCATCGCGCACGAGGTCAACCAGCCCTTGTCAGCGACCATGAGCTACACCCAGGCGAGCCGGCGCTGGCTCAACCGGGAGCCCCCCAACGTGGCCGAAGCGCGCACCGCGCTCGACGATGCGATCATGGCGACAGAGCATGCCAGCAACGTCGTCAAGCGCATCCGCAAGCTGCTGGGACGGACCGACCCGGATCGCCTTCCTGTGCCAATCGATACCGCGATCGCCGAGGCGGCGCGCCTCGTCCAGGCCGACGCAGGCGCCAACCGCGTGAAACTCAATCTCGATCTCGATACGCACGGCGCAATCGTGCTCGGCGACAAGGTCCTCCTCCAGCAGGTTCTCATCAACCTGCTCAATAATGCCATCCAGGCGATGGAGGGGGTGAGCGATCGCGAACGGCGCCTGCTGCTCGACACCCGGCTGTCCGATGAGCTCGTCCAGGTCCGCATTCTCGACACCGGCCCCGGCTTTGCCGAGGGGGCGGCCGAGCAGGCCTTCAACGCCTTCTACACAACCAAGCCGCGCGGCATGGGCCTCGGCCTGTCGATCTGCCGCTCGACGGTGGAGTCGCATGGTGGCGCGATCCGGATCGAGAACCGGGCCGACGGGCCCGGCGCGATGGTGACGTTGGAACTTCCGGTCGCGTCCTGATCGGCTTCAGCTGTCGAGCTGGCCGAACACCTGACCCAGGCAGGCGAGCAGCCGCTGTTCGTTGATCGGCTTTTCGATGAAGCAGATTGCGCCCGATTTCTGGACCTGCGCGCGGACCCGCTCGCTTGGAAAGGCGGTCATGAAGATCACCGGCGGCGCGGATTCCTGACCGGCGAGGATCTGCTGCAGCTGCAGCCCGCTGGTGCCCGGCATCTGGATATCGGTCACGAGACAGCCGACGTTGTCTTTGTCGTCCGCCAGAAGATATTCATCGGCCGATGCAAAGGTTCGCGCAACCAGACCGAGTGAGCGGATCAGGCTCGCCATCGACGCCCGCACAAGTTCGTCGTCGTCGACAATCGCTACAAGATGGTTCTGCACCGAACAAGGCTCCCTCTATCCCCAGTCTCGGAGGATAGGTCGAGCGCGCGGCAAGCGGAATCATACAGCATGTCGAAAAGCCTATACAATGGTTTAGGCGTGGCCGGCCGTTCTTTCCAGCGCCTCTGCCATATGCACGAGGCCGGCCAGTGTGCGGGCCTCCATCTTGCGCATCATGTTGGACCGGTGCAGCTTGACCGTGATCTCGCTCAATCCCAGCTCCGCCGCGACCTGCTTGTTGAGCTGACCGGACACCACCAGCGCCATCACTTGCTTTTCCCGTGGGCTGAGCGAGTCAAAGCGGGCACGCAGCACGGCGAGGCCGGCATCCCCTTCGCGGCGGGCGCGATCGCGCGTCAAGGCGGTTGAAACGGCGTCGAGCATGTCCTGGTCGCGGAACGGCTTGGCCAGGAAATCGACCGCGCCCGCCTTCATCGCCCGCACCGACATCGGGATATCCCCATGCCCGGTGATGAACACGATCGGAATCTCGTGTCCACGTCGGGCCAGTTCCGCCTGCAGATCGAAGCCGCTGATATGGGGCAGGCGGACGTCCATCACGAAGCAGCAGACGCCATCGGGCATTCGCGCATCGAGCACCTCGCGCGCCGACGAGAAGGATTGCGAACGCAGCCCGGCCGAATGGAGGAGGCTCTCCATGGACGAGCGCACCAACGGATCGTCCTCGACGACAAGCACGATAGGCTCGTCTTCATGGGAAGCGCCAGCGTGAGATGTCTTGCTCTCGATCAAGCGGCCCTCCCCGGGACCAATGTAATACCCACTCTAACCGATTTGGGCATCCCGCCTCAACCGGTGCGACTATGGCCCTACGCGGGTGCGATATCCGGGTGCATTCCTCCGGCGAGGGAGACCCATACGAAGGGCTAGGTGTGCCATACGCGGCGGCCTAGCGCCGATACCAACGTCCGGTAGAAGTTTCGCTCGCCCTAGCAGTAAAGTCAGGTGGTGATCTCCGGACGACCCCGTTCCGAATCCACGCTTACAGCATGTCGTTGAAGGGAGTTTCCCGTGATATCGGAAGCCATATCCCGTGTACTGCCAACCAACGAAAGCAGCCTTTTAGATCAGGAACACGCTGATCGCGCGGCGCTCTTTTCCGTGAGCTACACGCCTCATCAGGAAGAGCAGGCCATTCCCGGCGCAAAGACCCTGGCTACGCTGAAAATCTTTCTGGCGCAGGCGCGACAGGCCGTGTCCAGCGATCCCCACGGCGCGAAGCAATATGTTGAACGCGCCCTGGCTCTGCTGTCCCACGAAGGCCGCAGGTCCGCCACTGAAAACCCCTCCGCCCTCTCCATCGGCGGGCTTGCCTCGTGGCAGATGCTGCGGGTCAAATCGATGATCGAGGCGAGGCTCGGCGAAAGGCTCCTGATCGGGGAGCTGGCGGCAGCCGTCCGGCTCAGCCCCAGCCACTTCGCGCGCGCGTTCAGGCGCAGCGCGGGATGCTCGCCTCACCATTATATGCTCCAGCGCCGGGTCGAACGCGCCAAGGAACAGATGCGAAGCAGCGATGCCCCCCTGGCGCAGATCGCGCTGGCGTGCGGCTTTTCCGATCAATCCCACTTCACGCGCTGCTTCAAGCGCTGCGCAGGGGAAACGCCGACCGCCTGGCACCGCCGCGCCGCCAGAGCCGATGTCGGAGACCATGCAAAGCCGGTCGCGCTGGTCTGACGATGACATGAGGCGCCCCGGCCGGCTAAAGCCGCTGCCATGTTGCGCCTTACCGAACTCAAGCTGCCGCTCGACCATCCCGCCGAAGCCCTGCGGACCGCTATCATCGAACGGCTGGCAATCGCACCCGACGACCTGATCGATTTCTCCATTGCCCGCCGCGCCAACGACGCCCGCCGGAAATCCGCGATTCTTCTGGTTTATTCGGTCGACGTGACACTCCGCGACGAAGCCGCGGTGCTCGCCCGCTTGGCCGAAGACCGTGACATCCGACCGACTCCCGATACCGCATATCACTTCATCGCCCGGGCCCCCGCGAATCGGTCCGGGCCGCGGCCGGTGGTGATCGGCGCCGGGCCCTGCGGCCTGTTCGCCGGGCTGATCCTCGCACAGATGGGCTTCCAGCCGATCATCGTCGATCGCGGCAAGGTGGTGCGCGAGCGGACCAAAGACACCTGGGGCCTGTGGCGCCGCGGCGTGCTCAATCCCGAATCCAACGTCCAGTTCGGCGAAGGCGGCGCCGGCACTTTTTCCGACGGCAAGCTCTACAGCCAGATCAAGGATCCGCGCTTCCTCGGCCGCAAGGTGTTGACCGAGTTCGTCAAGGCCGGCGCCCCGCCCGAGATCCTGACAGAAGCGCACCCGCACATTGGCACCTTCCGCCTGGTGACAATGGTCGAGAGCATGCGCGAGACAATCGAGGAGCTCGGCGGCGAGTATCGCTTCGAGCATCGCGTCGAGGATCTCGACATCGAGACCCGGTCCGACGGCACGCGCCGCCTGCGCGGCCTGCACCTCCATACCGGCGACTATCTCGAGGCCGACCATGTGGTGATGGCGGTCGGCCACAGCGCGCGCGACACCTTCCACATGCTCCACGAGCGCGGCGTGCATATCGAGCCCAAGCCCTTCTCAATCGGGGTGCGCGTCGAACATCCGCAGGCATGGATCGACAAGGCGCGCTTTGGCGCCTGCGCCGGCCATCCCGATCTCGGCCCCGCCGCCTACAGCCTGTCGCACCACTGCGCGAACGGCCGCACCGTCTACAGCTTCTGCATGTGCCCGGGCGGCAAGGTGGTGGCGGCGACCTCGGAGCCCGGCCGTGTCGTCACCAACGGCATGAGCCAATATTCACGCGCCGAGTTCAACGCCAATTCGGGTGTCGTGGTCGGCATCGATCCGGCGCGCGACTATCCGGACCATCCGCTCGCCGGCATCGCGCTGCAGCGCCATTGGGAATCGCTCGCCTACGTCGCTGGCGGATCGACCTATGCCGCGCCCGGCCAGAAGATCGGCGATTTCCTCGCCGGCCGGCCGTCTACCGAACTGGGCGAGGTGATCCCCTCCTATCGGCCCGGCGTGCATCTGACCGATCTCGCCCAGTGCCTGCCCGACTTCGCCGTCGAGGCGCTGCGCGAGGCGCTGCCTGCCTTCGGCCGCCAGATTCCCGGCTACGATCATCCCGACGCGATGATGACCGGGGTGGAGACGCGCACCTCCTCGCCGATCCGCATCACCCGCGGCAAGGACGGGCAGAGCCTCAACCTCTCCGGCCTGTTCCCGGCCGGCGAAGGCGCGGGCTATGCCGGCGGCATCCTCTCGGCCGCCGTCGACGGCATCAAGGTCGCCGAGGCGGTCGCGCGGAGCCTGACCGGCACGGCCTGACGCCGGCGACAAGCGCAGGCCGGAGGGAACCCGTCGGGCCCCTCGTCACCAACCGCGCCGATAGTAGCGGTGCGGATAATAGGGGCGGGGATAAGCGCGGTGATAGTACCAGACATGGTACGGATAGGGCCGATAGACCCAGCTACCGCCATAGTACACCCAAGGCCTGTACCAGCCCGGCGCAGCATAGACGTAGCTCGTGCCATAGCCGCCATAGGAAAAGGCCGGAGCGCCGCCCCGCACGACATAGCCCGGCGGGCAGCCGGGGCTGGTCGCGTTGCTGCCGGCGCTGCTCGCTATCGCCGCCCCGCCGGCGGCGCCGACGGCCGCGCCGGCCAAAACGCCCGTTCCATGGTCGTGGCGACCGGATAGCCCCGATCCGACCAGCGCGCCGAAGAGACCACCGATGACCGCCCCGGTCCCGGCGTCGCCATGCGCCTTCACGCAATAGCTCTGCGCCCAATGCTGGGCATAGTCGGCGTAGCGCTGGTCCTCCTCCTGCTGCCGCGCAGCATCGGGGCCGGGCTGATAGCCGGGCGGCGGCGGCGGAGGCTGCGAGCCATCATAGCCGGGCGGCGGCGGCGCATCGTCATAGCCCGGCGCGGGCGACTGCGGGTCGCCATATCCGGGTGACGGAGCCTGCTCGTCGCCGTAGCCTCGGTCATAGCCCGGCGCGGGCGGCTGATACCCTTGAGCCGGTGGCGCTCCATAGCCGCCATCCTGAGGATAATCCTGGGCGGCAGCGGCCGACAGCGCGAGCGGCGACACCGCCAGGCAAACGCCGCTCGCCGCAAAGATCGTTTTGGTCAGTAAATTGGAGGTCATCATCTGATCCCGGAACGCGATACGGCCCAATGGAAGCACTGCCTGGCTGAATGGCGACTGAGCATAACGGTTCGCCTGCGCGATCTAACCGGTCGGCCCGTTCGGCCGAAACACGCCCTTCAGGACCGCCGGCGCATAAAGAGACGTCGGCTCCGCCCGCTCGATCGCGCCCACCCAGGCCGGCGAGCGGGCCAGCCAGGCCACGAGCTGATCGCGAAAGGCGCGATCACCACGGCCGGCTACCGCCAGCGCAGCGGAGAGATCGAGCGCGGCGGAGCGGATCGCGGCCTGCTCCCGCCCGAGCGCCGGCAAGGCATAGCGCTCGTCGATCTGCCCGAGCTGCCAGCGGGCCCCCTCCACCATCAGCGTGGCGGTTGCCCGATCGGGCCGATCGATCGCGGCGATGGCGGCACGAACGGCGCGGCGCGCATCCGCGACATCCGCCGCGACCGTCACGGCCTCGTCGCTCTTGCCTGTGCAGCGCGCCGGATCCATCGCCCGCACATAGGCGGCGAGCCCCGCGAGGACGGCAGGCGGCGGCGCGGCACCGTCGAACTCGTCCACCACCAGTCCGCGTATGAACGCGCCAAGGGTGGGCTGGGCCGGGTCCTGATCGACACGCAGATGATGCTTGTCGCCGCCGAGGTCCGGGATCGGGACCGGATTGTCGATGCCGTCGTCGCGTCGCGTACTGAACAGCGCCGAGGTGACGTCCGCAGTACCCGGTGGTCCGGACAGACCGGGAAAGGCGAAGACGGCGTTCGACCGCCCGTTGCGATGGCAGCTCGCGCAGTTCAGGCCGGCGCGCGCCGCCTGCCCGCCGAGCAGCATCGGCGTGCGGAAGGCGACGCGGCCGATCTCGACGGCATAGCGGTCGTCCGGCGGCACCGGCGGGCCGAGGCATTCGACCGGTCGCCGCGCCAGCACGGCGGCGACGTCGCTGCCCTGCGCGATCCAGCGGGTCTCGCGGATCGGCGGGCCGGCAGGAGACGCCGCCATGCCTGCCAGAGCGCCCGCAAGCGGGATCAGCCACAGGCGCGTGCGGATCAACCCGAAGCCCTCAGAGCCCCGCCGAGCCCTTCGGATCATGGCCGAGCGCGATCCACCGACCGAGATCATCCTGTTCGACGCAGCCATAGGTGCACAGCGTATCGAGCCGCGCCAGCATCCTCCTGGCGCCGTTGAGATCGCCCCGCTCCACCTTCAGCTCGCCATAATATTCGGTCGCGCCGACATGGTTGGGATCGAGAGCTAGCACCTGCCGATAATAGCCTTCCGCGGTATCGAGCCTGCCGAGCTTGCGGTTCACATAACCGATATAGGTGAGGATATCCGGGTGCGGGCCGAACGCCGTCTCTGCCGAATGCAGCGCCGCCAGCGCCTCCGTGTATCGCCTCTGATTGATGAGGCGCACCGCGTCCTGATAGGCTTGATCGCCATGCTCGGGCGTCGCGAACATCAGGCTGACGCGCCGGAGGTCCGAGCCCTTGCCGGCATCGGCGGCGGGAGAGAGGGCGCTTTCCACCGCTGCCGTCGCGGCCTTCAGTTCCGCCGCATCCGGGCAGGTGTCGCCACAGGTGGCCGCGCGAGCCTTCAATCCATCGAGCTCGGCACGAGCTTTGTCGGTTTGGCCCAGCTTAATTTGGGCGAGCGCGAGCTGCCGATGGCTGCCGATATGTTGCGGATCGACTTTAAGCGCCCGCTCGAAGAAGCGGGACGCGCCCTTGGCGTCATTCTCGCCCGCTTTGGCGAGGCCCATCATGTAGAGCACGTTCACATCCTTGGGCGACATCGACAGCACATGGTCCAACGACCGCTCGGCGTCGCGATAACGATTGGCGCTGAGCGCCTCGACGCCATCCCGATATTCCTTCACGACGTCATATTGCGGCGCCGAGTTACTCGGCATCTGGTTGAAGCCGCCTCCGCCCCCGCCGCCGGAGGAGGCCAGCGCGCCCGCTGATGTCAAAAGAGCCACCATCGCCACCGAGGGGCCCGCATAACGTCCGATGATCTTCATACGTCACGCTCCCGGCAAGAGAGATCGTTTCGGAATCGAAGCACATCAGCTTGAACCTAGCAGATGTGCGGAATGTACTGGATTGCCCCGAACCCACAAGCTGCCCGAACCGAATATGAGGCATGGCTCGCGGAGTCGGAGGGTGGTAGCGACACTTCGCGACCGTTACGATTATGGAATGGAGGCACGGCGTGGGTTTCTCCTTTCTTCCACCCGCCCTGCTGGCACTGACCCTCGTTTGTGTGCTCGTCATTCGCGGGCGTTCAATCGCATTCCAGATTTTGACCGAGATCTTCCTGCTGGCCGTGCTCGGCGGCTTCCTGCTCGCGCGCGGAACCTCGCCGCTTCCCATCGAAAAGGAGCTACCGTCCGGCATAACTGGCGCGTGGCTGCGCGCGCTGGCGGTCGGCTGGTGGCTGGTTGGAGCACGGCTGGTGACGACCGTCACGGTCATTGCGCTGGGCCATGACGCCCGATCCAAGCAGGCCCGGCTTTTCTCCGATCTCGTGGCCGCCGCCATCTATCTGACCGCGGTGCTGATCGTACTCAATTCGGTTCTCGACGTTCCGGTGCGCGGCCTGCTCGCAACGTCTGGCGTGATCGCGATCGTGATCGGCCTTGCCCTCCAGAACACGCTGGCCGACCTCTTCTCGGGCATCGCGGTGGGTCTGGAGCAGCCCTTCCATGTCGGCGATCGCGTGACGGTCGGCGATCATGCCGAGGGGACCATTGTTCAGATGAACTGGCGCTCGATCCGCATCCAGACCGACGGCGAGGATCTCGCCACGATCCCCAACAGCATCGTCGCCAAGAGCCAGATCATCAACCGCAGCGTGCCGACCGAGCGGCGCGCCGCCTCGGTTGAGATCACCACCGCGTCAACCGCCCGATCGGAGACGCTGATGGCTCTGATGCGGCAGGCCGTGCTGCTGTGCACGGGCATCCTCGAGCAGCCCGCCCCCTCGATCACACTTAAGCGGATGGGGACACGCACCACGACCTTCTCGATCAACTTCTTCGTACCCACCAGCGGGGTCATGACCAGCACGAAGAGCCAGCTGCTGCGGCAGGTACGCCGCCTCTTCCGCCATGCCGGCATCGGCGACGGGGCGCCGCCGCCGCCCACCACCCTTCTGGGCGGGCTGGTCCTGTTCGAAGCGCTTACGGGCGATCAGCTCGAGATGCTGGCCAAACGGCTCATTCCCCGTCTGCTCGATCCCGGCGACCTGATGTTCGAGCAGGACAGCAAGGGCGCGTCTCTCTATATCATCCAGGCCGGCATACTGGAGATCAGGCGGCGCGACGCCGATGGACAGAGCAAGGCGATCGGCCGCATCGGCCCGGGCGAATATCTCGGCGAGATCAGCCTGATGACAGGGGACCCGCGGCCCGTCAGCGTCGCCGCCCTGACGCCCTGCGAGTATCTGGAGCTGCCCCGCTCGGCGCTGGAAAAGCTGATGGAAGAGAATGTCGAGGTGAGCGCCGCGATGGAACGCTCGGTCCGGCGGGGGCTGGACCTGCTCGACCGCGACGATGCCGCCCGGTCCAGTCACCCGCTGGACGAGGGCGGAACGCTGCTCAACCGCATCCGCAAATTCTTCCGGCTGCCAGCGTGACGGATCAGTGGCCGTGCAGCACCAGAACGGCGCCCCCGATCCCGTAGCCCTCTTTCCACGCGGCGAGCGCGATCCGCCGTGTCCGGTCGCCGTCATCGACCAGCAGACGGGCATCGAGTGCCTCGACCTGGCCGCCGCCCAAGACATGCTCGAGCGCCCTACTGACCTTGTCGCGGGATGCCATTGCGAACAGGTCGGTGACGCGCGATCCCTCGAGCCGCTCGGGCGCGATGCCAACGATCCGCGCGAAATTCTGGTCGACCCGGGCTATGGAGGCGCGCACCGTCAGCTGTGCGGTGCCGATATTGCCATGCGCCGCGAGCGCCGTCCGAAGCGCCCGGGCACCGGACAGCTCGGTCTCCGCCTCCTCTTCAGATGAGGCAGACTGCAAGGTGAGTGCGAGGCCCGTGGGCCACGGGAAGGCGTGAAGATGCAGGCTGCGACTGTCGCGCCCCGGCAGTTGCAGGCGGGCCGGCGCGTCGCTTCGCAACACGCGCCGGATCTGCGTCTGGAAAGGCTCTTCGGCGAGGTCGGGCAGCAGATCGAACAGCGAAATCCCGACCAGCTTTTCCCGGCTCTTGCCCAGCATCACCGAAGCCAGTGTGTTCAGGTCCCTGAGGCGCAGCGACTTGTCGAGCACGACAAAGCCGACGTCGATGCGCTCGGAGAGCGGCGCGTGATCGACGATCAGCTCATAATCCTCCAGCATCGGAGCGTGCGTGAACTTCGCATAGGCATCGGCCGCAAGAAGCACGCAGCGTGGGCGGCCATGATGGGTGACGACCAACGGCGCGCGCGCGGCGCGATCCTGCCAAGCACCAAAATTCCGCGTAATTTCTGCAGAAGACACATATTGCAGGGATTCGATCTGCGTCATTACCCATCTCCGTCTCCGGATAGTGACGGAATTGGGGGATTCTATCAATTAGACTTATATCTAGTTTAATCTTGTATTAATGATTTCACGCAAATCACGCAACAATTACGCCTGAATACTGCCTGCGTAGATTTGCGTAATGACAAGCAAGCATTGCGCATATCCCTCACGGGCCCGGCCTGGCCATCTCCGCAGCGACGTGCGGGGCACGGCCATCATCGAGATGGCCATCGCGCTTCCGGTGCTGCTCGCGCTGGTGATGGGCATCATCTCCTACGGCGACTGGTTTCTCACGGCGCACTCCGTGCAGCAGGCTGCCAACGACGCCGCCCGGGCAGCAATTGCCGGACTGACAAGCACCGAGCGTCAGCAACTGGCCTCGGACAATCTCCAGACCATGCTGCGCCGCGGCGGCTCGCTCCAGTCCGCGAATGCGACCATCGCGGTCGACGACGACGGCAGCACGCTGGCGGTGCGCATCCGCTACGACGCCTCGCGGGATCCGCTTCTGCACATGAGCTTCGTGCCGCCCCCCAGCCCCATCATCCAGCGCAGCGCCGCCATAAGCCTCGGGGGACTGTAATGGCGAAGGGTTGCCAAAGCCTCTTGCGGACCCTCCGCGAGAATCGACGCGGGGCGGTGACGATCGTCATGGCCATTTCGCTGACGTCCATGCTGGCGGCCACCGCCTTCGCGGTCGACATGGGCTCCGTATATCTCGCCAGCCGCAAGCTTCAGGGCACGGCGGATGCCGCGGCGCTCGCCGCCATCGACCTGCCTGCTTCGCCGACCAGCGCCGCGCAGCAGGTCGTGGCGGCAAACCATCTCGCCAACGCGCAGGTCGCCGGCCTCGTGGCGGGAACCTACACGCCCGATGCCAGCATTCCGGTTACCCAGCGCTTCGTGGCGGCGACACCCTCGTCGAACGCGGTACAGGTGACGCTGACGCAGGCCGTGCCGCTGTTCTTTGGCGCCATCATCACCGGACGCGGCGCGACGCAGATCAAGGCCACTGCCATGGCCGCCCGCATCGACTATGCCGCCTTTTCCATCGGCACCCGCCTGGCCGCGGTGCAGGGCGGGCTCGCCAATGCGCTGCTGTCGTCCTTCGCCGGCACGAACCTCAGCCTGTCGCTGGCCGATTACAACGCGCTGGTCGGCACGCAGATCAATCTGCTGACCTTCTCCAAGGCGCTGGGCTCCCAGCTCAACCTGACGGCCGCAAGCTTCAGCGACACGCTCGCGGCCAAGGCGACGCTTCCTCAGGTGCTGTCGGCGTTGGCCGCGTCGTCGGGCAATTCGGCCGCGTCCTCCACGTTCCAATCGCTGGCGCTGAAGGTCCCCCCGACAACGGTGCAGCTTTCCAACCTGATCGATCTCGGCCCCTACGCCTCACAGGATCATGCCGATCCCGCGACCGCGATCTCGGCCGACGGTTATTCGATCCTGCGCGAAACTCTCGCGCTGGCCAACGGCTCGCGGCAGGTGGCCATGGATCTCGGCGTCACGCTGCCCGGCATCACCTCGTCCCAGTTGTCGCTCGCAATGGGCCAACGCCCGGAGCACACTCCCTGGCTGGCGGTCGCGCAGGACGGCAGTGTCGTCGTCCGCACCGCGCAGGCCCGCCTCTATCTCGATACCCAACTGGCCGGCGGCGCCACGCTGGGTCTCCTCTCGCTGCACCTGCCAATCTACACCGAACTGGCGGAGGCACAGGCCAAGCTGGCGGGCATCGCCTGCCAGGGGTCGTCCACGGCCACGGTGACACTCAGCGCGCTGCCCTCGGTCGGATCCGTCGCGATTGCAAATATCAATACCGGGACGCTTCCCAACTTCAACACGGCAGTCGCCGAGCAGCCGGCGACCATCGCACATGGGCTGCTCGTCAACGTCGTCGGTCAGTCCCACATCGATCTCGGCGGCGTGAACTGGCAGCAGGTTACCTTCACGCCCTCAGACATCGCGGCCAACGCCATCCACACCGTCTCGACCGGAGACCTCACGCAGGGTGTCGCCAGCTCGCTGGTCGGGAAGATGAACCTGAGCGCCCAGGCCCTCGGCATCGGTGCCAACCTCTCGGGTGTCACTTCCTCGGTCGGCGCGCTGCTGACGCCGGTCGCTCCTACCGTCGACGGGCTGATCGATCAGGTCACGGAGTTGCTCGGAGTCCATGTCGGCCAGGCGGACCTGCAGGTCGACGGCGTCCGCTGCGGCAAGCCATCGTTGGTCGGGTGATGGCCTCGCGGATCGAATATCAAAGCTCGGTGACGCTGGGCGGGATGGCCGCGATGTGCGCGGCGATCGGCCTGTGCGCGCTGGCGCTCGGTCAGCTGACCCGATCCACGCCCACCCCGCTTGCGTTGATCCTGCTCCTGCTGGCCGGCGCGGGCGGCCTCATCATCATCCTGACCCGGGTGGGCCTGCCCTATCCGGTCAAGATGGGATGCATCCTTGTGACGCTCGGCGTGATGTTCCTGACGGCGTCCACCAACGACATCTTCCGCATGAAAGCGACCGCCAGGATCACCGGCGGGACCTCCACCGATTCGGCCGATTCCCCGCCGAATGCCGCGGCGTCCGCGATCACCCCGCCCGAAGACCGGTTGCCCGCCGGCGCGACGGTCCGGCTGACAGGCTCTTCGCGCGGCGATCTCGGGTGGGCGAACCGACTCGACACAGCACTTAGCGGCCGGATAGGCGGTCCGTCCTCCGCATGGCTGAGGATCGAGGGCGAAGTGTCCGCCAGGCAGCGCGATGACAAACGCCTCGTCATGATCAGCTGGGGCATCGGCGGATCGGGCGGCAGCGTGACATGCGGATCGACCTCGATCACCGGTCGCGACGGGAACGCGATTCTGGACCAGGCTCGCGAGACGTTCGAAGCCGCCGCCGCCCGCTCCAACAGCGAGAAGCGGGCCTCCTGCCTCTAATGCGGTTCAAAGGTTGCGCATCAGCCCGCCGAGCACGCCGCGCACCAGCTGACCGGCGAGCCCGCCCGAGGAGGAGCGCCGGCCGGTGCCGAAGATCTGGCGGCCGACCTCGTTGGCGACCTGCCGCCCGATCGATGAGGACGCCGAGCGCGCCGCCGACTGAAGCATCTTGTCGAACATCGACGGCTGGGCGCCGGTGCGCCCCGGCGCGGCAGGCGCCTGCGCGGCCGCGGCAGTCGCGGCTGCCGTCTTGGCGGCGAGCTTTTCGGCCGCCGATTCGCGGTTAAGCGGGGTGTCGTACTTGGCGCCGAGCGGGGAGAGCGAACGCAGCGTCGCGCGCTCGGCCGGCGTGATTGGGCCGACGCGACTGCGAGGCGGCTTGATCAACGTGCGCTCTACCGGCGACGGCGCGCCGTCGGGCTGGAGCAGCGAGACCAGCGCCTCGCCCACCTTCAATTCGGTGATCGCGGTGGCGACGTCGACACCGGGATTGGCGCGGAAGGTCTCGGCGGCCGCCTTCACTGCCTTCTGATCCTTGGGCGTGAAGGCGCGCAGCGCGTGCTGGACGCGGTTGCTGAGCTGTCCCGCCACCGTCTCCGGCACGTCGATCGGGTTTTGGGTGATGAAGTAGACGCCGACACCCTTGGAGCGGATCAGCCGCACCACCTGTTCCACCTTTTCGAGCAGCGCCGGCGGCGCTGAATCGAACAGCAGATGCGCCTCGTCGAAGAAGAAAACGAGCTTGGGCTGATCGGGATCGCCCACCTCGGGCAGCGCCTCGAACAATTCGCTCAGCATCCACAGCAGGAAGGTGGCGTAGAGCTTCGGCGACGCCATCAGCTTATCGGCGGCGAGGATCGAAATCTGCCCCCGCCCCTTGTCGTCCGTCAGCATGAAGTCGTGGATATCGAGCGCGGGCTCGCCGAAGAAATGCTCGCCGCCCTGAC
>FTCZ01002827.1_pt1 | contig 16672 bp, 16 predicted proteins | sample 1658871 | NCBI WGS metagenome assembly FTCZ01 (sample SAMEA3914864, study PRJEB12502) | metagenome | biome: forest; material: soil | place: USA | collected 2012-03-12 | depth 0.3 m
AGCGAGCTGTTGCCGACGCGCACGACCTGCGCGCTCGCCTCGATCATCTCGCCGACCCGCGCGGGTGCGGCGAAATCGATCTTCTCCGACGAAGCCGTGACGAAGGGCACCCGGCCATGGCGCGCGGCGGCGAGGAATGCCACTTTGTCCATGTGCGCAAGCGCCACGCCGCCGAACAGCGTGCCGTGATGATTGGTGTCGCCCGGAAACACCATGTCGATGAGCTGGACGACACCGCCCGCGGCCTTCGTCACGTTCATCTCAGGCCGCGACCAGCTGCTCGGCGCGAAGCGTCCGCGCGGCGGCCACCATCGCTGCGACGGCGGGCTTCACCTCCTCCCATTTGCGGGTCTTGAGGCCACAGTCGGGATTCACCCAGAGCTGCTCGGGCCGCAGATGCCGCTGCGCTAGGCGCATCAGAACGACGATCTCCTCCTCGGTCGGCACACGCGGGGCGTGGATGTCGTAAACGCCCGGCCCGATTGCGCTCGGATAGCGATAGCGGGCGAAGCCTTCGAGTAGCTCCATCTGCGACCGCGCCGTCTCGATCGAGATCACGTCTGTGTCCATCGCGCCGATCGCGGGCAGGATGTCGTTGAACTCCGAATAGCACATGTGGGTGTGGATCTGGGTCGCGTCCGCCACGCCGGCGGCCGAGAGGCGGAAGCAGTCCACCGCCCAGTCGAGATAGGCCTGCCCGTCACGCTTGCGCAACGGCAGGCCTTCACGGAGCGCCGCTTCGTCGATCTGGATCGCCCTGGCGCCGGCCGCTTCGAGATCGAGCACCTCGTCGCGGATGGCGAGCGCGATCTGGCAGCAGGAGGCCTCACGCGGCTGGTCGTCGCGGACGAAGGACCAGTTGAGGATCGTCACCGGGCCGGTCAGCATGCCTTTAACCGGCTTGCCGGTGAAGCCTTGCGCCGTCCGCCACCATTCGACCGTCATCGATTGGCGGCGGGAGACGTCGCCATAGAGGATCGGCGGCCGCACGCAGCGCGAGCCGTAGGACTGGACCCAGCCGCTGGTGGTGAAGGCGAAGCCGGACAGCTGCTCGCCGAAATATTGCACCATGTCGTTCCGCTCGAACTCGCCATGGACGAGCATGTCGAGGCCGGCTTCTTCCTGCCAGCGGATCGCCCGCTCGGTCTCCTCGCGCAAGAACTGCACATATGCGGCATCGTCGAGACGGCCACGGACATGCTCGGCGCGGGCATGACGGATCTCGGCAGTCTGCGGGAAGGAGCCGATCGTCGTCGTCGGAAAGGCCGGGAGCCCCAGCATTTCGGCCTGCGCCCGGGAGCGCTCCGCATGGCCCGAGCGACGCTCGCGCATGTCGGGGGTCACGCTGGCGACGCGCTCGATAACAGCCTTGTCATGGACGCTCGGCGAGGTCCGGCGGTTGGCGGCCGCCTTCGCCGAGGCGGCCAGCTGGCCAGCGACGCGGGCACGTCCTTCGTTGAGCGCGTGCTTGAGGACAGTGAGTTCCTCCACCTTCTGCACAGCAAAGGCGAGCCATTGCGTCACCTCCTCGTCCAGCTTCGTCTCCAGCGCGAGATCGACCGGAACGTGGAGCAGCGAGCAGGACGGCGCCAGCACCAGGTCGCGCGTTGCGGCGATCGGCTCCAGCCGGTCGAGCAGCGCTTCGAGGTCGGCACGCCAGACATTGCGCCCATCTATCACACCGAGCGACAGCAGCAGCGATTTCGGCGCGGCCTTCAGCACCGCATCGAGCTGGCCCGGAGCGCGCACGAGATCGACGTGCAGGCCCGCAATCGGCAACGAGGCGGTGAAGCTCAGATTGTCGTCCAGCGCGCCGAAATAGGTGGCGAGCATCAGCTTCACATTGCAGCGACTGAGCTTCGCATAGGCGCGCGTCAGCGCCTGCCGCTGCGTCTCGTCGAGATCGAGCACGAGGATCGGCTCGTCGATCTGCACCCACTCGGCGCCGGCGTGGGCGAGCTGGCCGAGGATCGCGGCATAAAGCCCCAGCACCTCGTCGAGGAAGTCGAAGGGATCGACGCCGCGCCCCTTGGCGAGACTGAGCCACGTTACCGGGCCGAGCAGGACGGGCCGCGTCTCATACCCTTGTGAGCGGGCCTCGCGGTATTCGTCGACGATCTTGAGCGCCCCGAGCGCCAACCGCTGCCCAGGCGCAAGCTCAGGCACCATGTAGTGATAGTTGGTGTCGAACCATTTGGTCATCTCACAGGCGGTCAGGCTGGCGTGCGCATGCCCGCAGCCGTTCTCCGCGCCCGCGGTTCCGCGCGCCATCGCGAAATAGGTGGCGAGATCGGCCTGCCCGTCGGCGGCACGATAGCGGGCCGGGATCGCGCCCAGCATGACGCTCATGTCGAGCACATGGTCGTAAAGGGAGAAGTCGTTGGACGGCAGCCAGTCGACGCCCAGCGCCTTTTGCCGAGCCCAGGAAGCGGTCCGCAGGCCCGAGGCGGCTTCAAGCAGTTCGGCCTCGGAGGCCTTACCGGACCAATGTTTTTCGAGGGCGAACTTCAGTTCGCGGCGTGGCCCGATGCGCGGGAAACCGAGCGTGGCAACAGTAATAGTCATAGTCTCCAACCCCGAAGAGGGGCGGGAAACCCAGCCAGGCACAGACATGACACGCGAACGGAAAGCCCGGCCGCGCCCATGCAAGCGACCAGACCGGGCACCCCGCCGGTGGACGTCATCGCGTCGGAGGCAGGTCTCCTGGCTCACGGGTCAACACGGACGGTCTGGCCTTCCCGGCGGGGCGAACCCCGTCAGTGACACGTAACGACCGCCGCTCGCCGCTTACAGTTGCGGGGGCAGCGCCGGTTTCCCACCGGCTTCCCGTCTTAGCTCCGGCACGGGCAGCACCCGGTCGGAGAACCTCGACGCTTTAAGCATCGTGAACAGGCGGGCCGGCGTCAAGTGGGATATAAAGAATTCCTTATGACCGCTCCTACCCCGGCGGCGACATGGGGTCGATGAGAGCAACCGCCTTGCTAAAAACAGGCGGGGCATGGGCTTCGCAGTGACGCCCAGAAAATCAGCTCAGCCCAAGTTCCGATTGGAACGCGAGGCTCGCGACTGCCCGCTCGTTTGCCAAGACGCCAAGGACGTTTGATCGCGCAAAACGACAAGGATCTGGCCAAGCGGGAAGCTGGTTGGGGTTAGCGCGGTCTCCGGCCGCAGCGGTCCGGCGTCACTGCCCTGTCGGGAGAGACTTGCGCCATCCCCTCTCGCGGAACCCGTCGCCTGACGTCCCTGTGGAATCCCTTGGTTCACGCCGCGCCTGACACGGACCTGTGGTCGCTCTACCAACGCCCACGCGTCGAGGGGTAGAACCGAATAGTATCTGGCGCGCCATCAGCTGAATTGAGCAAGCTTCAGCCGTACATTAGGCAAGCCCGGTCTTGCGGTCTTGCGACCGAAATCGCCGGCCGTATCGGTATGCAAACGGAAACCATCTGGCCACTGGCGGGGCAATCCCATAATGCATTTTCCCAAGAGAGCCGTTGCCATTCTGTTTGCGGCGGCGGTTACAGCTTGTCATGCAAATGACGACAAAACCGGGAACAACACCGATGCAACTCAGCCCCAAGCATCGAGCCTGGTGACAGCAACCCGATCGATCGCACCCCCTCATGGCGGCGTTGCGGTGCCAGCGGCGATCCAGCCCCCATCCGGCCAAGCGCTTGGTGTAATCTCCTCCGATCCCAAGCCCGCGATGATCCCGATCAGCGCGGACGAGAAAATCAAGCACCACCACATTTCACTCGGCGACTTGCGGGCGGAATCGATGCTCTCGACAGCCTTAAGCGGCGAGAGCGCCGTGCAATCCTTCCCTTCCAATCCTGTTATGCAGCGAAATGAGCTGACGCGGACGGTTGTGAACCTCGAGGAGCTGATTTCCGCGCAGAAATTGCCCGAATACGCGACCAAGTGGCTTGCGGATGACCGCCAGCTTTTGGCGTCTGTGGGTGAGGAAGATCCAGCGGCCGCGAAGGCAGCAGCGTCCGGCTTTAACGCACTGGGGCCGATGTGGCGGGTCCCGGTCATGTTTGGAACCTATGGCGCGAAGGGTTGCTCGGGCGAAGGCTTCACCACCCGGATCACCGGCGGGCTCATAACAGTTGACGATCACTCGCCGGGCGCAAGCCGGAGTCATGTCGTCCAACAAGCGTCCCTTTCCGGCAACTCAGCGCGACTCACCTTCCAACCTGACAGTCCAACTGCGCCCAGCACGGGCACAATGACGGTGATCGGGAGGGCGCACCTCATACTGACGCTCGGTGACACCAAGAAAGAGCTCTATCGCTGCGACACTCTGGAGGACGGAACAGAGCTGAAGCTTGTTCCTGTGGTAGATCAGGCCAAACGCCAAGCAAAGCTCGAGCAGGACGCCCTAGCCTTCCGTAACATCTGTCAATCAGGAGTGCTCGGCGAGAGCCGCGATTGCGCCTGCGTGGAGACAAAATTCAGACAGTTGCACGATGTTGATCCGACAGCGGATGGGAGCACGATCGCCGGCCAGGTTCCGCTCAACATTTGCTTCGACGAAGAAAAGACCAAAATGGTCGCGACCAACCAATGCACCGAATTGTACAAGCTGATGTTCCCGAATGATATTCGAAGATTATGCGCGTGTTACGCAGAGAAACTCGTACAGAAAGAGCGCGTCTCGGCAAACCGCACATTAGGCGGAGACGTATCCGAGAGAAACTTGGCCATGAACAGCTGCAGGATAAGTCTTGGCGTGAAATGACCACAGCCTTGGTGAAGATCGGCTAAACATCTATCACGACCGGAAAAATCGGTTTTACCGGGGGCGGTCGGTTAACACTTTAACCGTCCGCCCTCCGGCTCATCGATCAGAACAGCGCCCCGCACCGCGCCGCAGCGCTAAAAATTCGCTCACTCCGTGGGTGCAGCAACGACGCTGGCTTCACTCTTCTTCGCTGGGCGACCGCGTTTCGCCGGTGTTTTGGCAGGTGCCTTCGCAGCTACCTTTTGGGCCACGGCACGAGCAGGTTTCGCTGTCTTGCTCGCGCGCTTTGCCGACGCCTTAGGAGTTGCTGCCGCTGCACCCTCGATCACGGGGGCGCTGAAAGCCTTGGAATCAGGCGTGGCCTTCCCCTTGGCCATAGTCTGCTTCTTCCCAACCTTCTGCCCGAGGCCGATCTGCAGGGCCATTGCCTTGCGCGCTTCTGAATAAGCGGGCGCCACCATCGGATAATCCGACTTCAGGTTATAGCGCTCACGATATTGGGCCGGTGTGAGGCCATGCTGACCGAGATGCCGCTTGAGCGTCTTGTACGGCTTGCCATCGATCATCGAGAGGATGTGATCGCGAGATCCAAGAGACTTCCTGACCGTCACCGCCGGGCTGTATTCGGCCGGCGCTTCATCCTTCTGCGTCTCGGCCCCGGCAGAACGTGTCGAGCCATTCAGTTGGAGATCCGAAACCGCCTTGTGCACGTTCGCGATGAGAGCCGGTACGTCCTCAGGACGCATGTTGTTCTGACCCACAAAGGCCGCGACGACGTCGATCGTCAGGTGGATCAGCTCATTATTTTCTTCTGACATGGGGCACCTCGAATCTACCAATGCACGCAAAGCGAATTGCGCTCATTTTGGTTGCTTCACATCGATAGCTTTTTCAAGAGACTAAAAACAGGAAACGCCATAAGTGCAGCAATATTCGTCTCTCTTCTGAGGTGTGCCATCGGAACTTTTGAACGGTCGCAGGAGGACCCACCCTGCCAGCTATTTGAAATAGATCACATAAATTTGAGCCTCGTTCTGAACGATTTCCGCGTGCTCGGGTTGAGCAATCTGGTGTCGCCCCACATGACAGGTACGGGTTTCTAAGCTGTCGAATTGGTTGGCGCGTCGCGAAGCGTCGCTTTTCGGCCGCTCAATGGCCGGTCAATTTATTCTCATTGCGGACAATCCGGCCAATCTGGACATGTCGAAACTGGGTACAATCACGGGGCATCGTCTTGACGAGATCGCGCCTATCGTCGTGCTTGCCGCGAAGGATGGTGTGCGTGTGCGCATGCCTTATATTGTGATGATCGACCGCCACCCAGTCGAACTTCGTCGAGGTCGCGCTCCATCGCAGTCATGAGACGGCGAGTGAACGGCTTCAGATCCTCATATTGCGCCCCCCCTCGGCCGACACGATGAAGCGGAACTGATGACGGTCACTGGCGCCGCGCGCGAGGAAGTCCTGATAGTACTCCTGGCCCCGTGCCGCCCCGTGTAGGTCCGTACGCTCGACATTCGGGAAGATGTGCGCTCCACCGCCACTGCCTCAACGATCGTCATAGAGCTCATCGGATGATCCGTTTCCCCGTCGCTCGCTCGCGTCGAGAGCACAGCCGCGACGATGGTCGGCGGGAGCGCCTGTCAGGGCTGTAGAGGCCCCTGCCTGCGCGGCCCGAAGCGGCCTTGGGGGAGAACCCGATATGCGAAGCAAATTGGCAGGTACCCGCGGGGTCATGAGAGGCGGTCCGCCGACCATCATGCTGGGCCTAGTCGAGACCCGTTTATCCAACGACCCAGGGCTCGCGCGCCCCCTTCCCACAAACACCGGATCAGTCAGCGATTTTCACGAACCGACGCCAACCCGTCGGCGTTGTACAAGCCTGATGACAGGAGCTGATCATGGATATCGAGAGCGACGGCCCCTCCGACGAACGCGGCGCCCTGCACTTCTACGCCGCTCTTGCCGACGAGTTGATGCGTACCCTGATCACGCGAAGTATCCTGTCTCGCGCCGACATTCAGGAGATCGAGAATCGTGCCGCACGACGCGTAGGGACGATGCCCCGCGCCTGGTGATCCGCGCATCGCCGAAAAAGCGGGAGCAGCCGAAGCTGCCCCGCAGTTCAGGGAAGAGCCGGGCGCACAGGGGGGACGCCCGACACATGCTGACGATCAGGGAGGGGATGCGCCAGCAAGGACATACTGGGCGGGACCAGCTGTCGGCGATATGAACGACGCACCATGCCTGTCCGCCAGCTCTCCCTCCATGTCGTCGGCGCGAGCCATACCAACCGCAAGGGCGGCGGCGATCGCCGTTTCGAGATCCTGCTCTGCCCGCCGGGCGAGCCCGTCGAGCTGGTGCCTGAACCACGCAATCCGGTCGATCCGCAGGCCATTGCCGTGTTCAGCGCGCGCGGAGTCCAGATTGGTTATCTGACCGCGGAACGTGCGCCGTGGATCGGATCGATGATGCGCAACGGCACTGACATCGTCGCCATCTTCCAGCAGGCGACAAAGACGGGTGCTGTGATCCGCATCGGCCTCGACGGCGAGCAGCCGACCCTTCCCGAGATCCGGCCGCCCAAGCCCGAGCGTCAGGACGAGGACGCCTTTTGGCCCGACTATATCCCGCCCGACGACTGAGAAGGCGCATGTGCCGGAGTTGGACCGGCCGCCCGTGATTGGGGGCCAGAGTGGCGCGTGGTCTCGGGCGGCAAGCGCGTGTCCATCGCCAGGTGTAAAGCATATCGCGCCGGTTCTGCATTACAGGCCGCGCACAATCCCGGATAAACCGGTACAGGCCGGTCGGCGCACTTGGCGTCACGTGCCAGAGCAGGCGGGGGACCGGCGCGCGGCGCGCTATCGACCGCTGCGCATATTCGCGGACGAAACGCTAAGCTTGCTCAGATCGATGAAGTCGAGTTTCGTGGCACATACTGCGTCAGGAGGACCGGTCCAAACCATAATGGTCGACGGTCGGAAGGGACCGGCTTTCAGATCCGGCGACCCGCGCCGCGTGTCGTTCGTCCTCAGGATCGAGGCGGTACCTTTGAAGTCGGGCACAGGTCGCGGCAACACCTCGCCAGTTCGGCTTCGGCCGCCGCAATAGATCCCAGCCATCGCGCCTCTTCAGGAGAAGCGGCGTGGATTGCGCTGGCCAGTCATCCTGTACGCGAGCCTGTCAATCGCGGCCGCAGCCTTGTTGCTCGGCGCCACGCGCACGGTGATGGGAGAGGGGTAAATCGGCTTTGTCTTTAGGGGAATGGCAGGCGTCGCCCCTGTGTGCCCTTTCACCATCTCATTTCTCCCCGCGGCGCTTCCGAACGGTCATTGCAGCCGAGCAAGGAACCGCGAAATATCTACAGCACATAAGTCCGCGCGTCCGCGCGATCAAAGGCCGGGCTGCACCATCGTCTCCCTCGACGCACTTAGCCGACCAGCCAATAATAATGCGGTGAGGCTGAGGACAGCGGCTCCAGCGAGGTAGAGCCCGACGGACGCTAGCCCGCCATGTTCGGCCAATAATTGGGCCAATAGGGGCGTCAATCCACCGCCGAGAATGCCACCGACATTGAAGGCGAGCGACGTACCCGTGTAGCGCACCTTGGGCGGGAACAGTCCGGGCAGCCAGGCACCGAGCGGCCCGTAGACGAAGCCCATGGCAAACAACGCCAGGACCAGAAAAAGAAACACGCCGCCGATATGTCCGCTGCCGACCAGCGGCGCCAGCAACGCGCCCGCCATGATCGTGCCGAGACAGCCCCAGATCAAGACACGCCGCGGATCGAGAAGTCGATCGGAGAGCCAGCCCGCCAGCAGGATGCCCAGACCCATGAACAGGATCGCGCCAAGCTGCGCCTCCAGGAAGGACTGGCGGGCATAGCCGAGCTGGGTCGTGCCATAGCCGAGCGTGAAGGCGGTCGCGATGTAATACAGGGCAAAGCACGCGACGACGCCCAGCGTGGCGATCACAACGGGTCCGGAATGGTTCCGCAACACCTCGGCGAGTGGCACGCGGGGCGGTGGCTCCTGTTCGATCGCGGCGGAGAAGGCAGCGGTCTCGGTGAGCTTAAGCCGCACCCACAGGCCGAGGCCGACCAGCAGCGCGCTTGCCAGAAACGGAATGCGCCAGCCCCAGTCGCGGAATTGTTCCGGGTTCAGCCCAAGGCCTAGCAACAGGAAGAAGCCGTTCGCCGCGAGGAAGCCGACCGGTGCACCGAGCTGCGGCATCATGCCGTACCGCGCCCGCCACCCCGGCGGCGCATTCTCGACTGCCAGCAACGCGGCCCCGCTCCACTCGCCGCCCAGGCCGATGCCCTGTCCAAATCGCAGCAGGCACAGCAAAGCGGGCGCGATCCAGCCCACCATCGCGTAGGTCGGCAGGAAGGCGATCGCGGCCGTTGAAACTCCCATCAGCAGCAGCGAGGCGACCAGCGTCGACTTACGGCCGATCCGATCGCCGAAATGGCCGAACAGGGCGCCTCCCAGCGGACGGGCGAGGAATGCCAGACCGAAGCTCGCATAGGATGAAAGAAGCTGAGCGGAAGCGGAGCTCGCAGGAAAAAACAGAGGCCCGAACACGAGGCTGGTCGCCGTCGCATAGATATAGAAATCGTAGAACTCCACCGACGTACCGACCAGGCTCGCCAGCAGGATGCGTCTCGTCTCTCGTGCCTCGCGCATATCCCTCGCCTGTGTTGTTGCTGCGCCTCTGTTCCGAAGACACGAGCCGAACGATGTAAACCGCTAAAATGGTTTCCGCTCGTGGCGCGCGGTCGGCACGCACGGGCGGTAGGCGACGGCGCTTCGCCGAACGGGCGCCGGCTCTACTAGAAATTCGAAGAAGAGCAAAGAAGATGCGATATTTGAGACTGTGCGTCCAGTCAGTGGGACAATAAGGCGCGCTGATCCGATCAATTTCGCTTTCTCTCCGATGTTGTTTCGCGCGCATCTCACGGCCTTGTGCGATACGGGTCGTAAAAGCTGGCCTTCACGCGCCCCGAGCCGATGCCGGGGCGCCGCCCATCACCGCTTTGACTCCGATGACCACGCAATCGATCATCCGTGCCGTACAGGGCGATTCGCAAATCTCGTTGCGCTGATTGGGCAAACTCGGTTCCTGGAACAGTCGCGGAGACATATGTGCGCGAAGTGCTGGATGTCCTCGCAAGCCCCCAGCTGACCGCGATGGGCTTCGTCGGCCTGCTTTGCGCAGCCCTGTTGCGTGCAGCCGGATCCGAACATCGTGCCTTTCGAATGCAGTGCGGAGCGATCGCGATAGCATCCGCCATCTGGCTTCTCCTCGCAGGCCTGGGCATGTGGGGACCGGATCTGGCGCGCTGGTCACCGGTCGCACTTCTCTTCCTCGCCCTGCTCGACGACGATCGACCCGGAGCGGAGTTGCCGGGAGGGCAAAGGCAAGACGGGCGACCGACGGTGGAAGATGATCAAGCGTGGATGATCGCCATGGGACGTGAGGACGCCCGCATCGAGCCTGGCGCCGTCGAAGCGGGTCCCCCTCCCCGCTAGAAACGCCCTTATCCTTTGCCGTTTGAGATTCCGAAAAACCAAAGCGCGAGCAGGATCAAACCGATCACGAGGGCCGCCTTGATGATGCGTCGCACGATGCTCAGGAGCCAAGGCATGCGGGAAAGCAAAAGGGCCGTGCCAAAAAGAGCACCAATAGGAACTGCGAAGTCCATGACGACGGAGCCGAAACCGACTGTGTAGGCTTTCCAGGCCAGATAGCTTGCTAGCCCGATACCGATCATTGTTGCCAGGGTGAGATCAGGATCGGCCGGCGGCGCTGATGGACCCGAGGTATACGAAGGATCGTGAGCCCAAACGGAGCCGGTTCCGCCGCAGGTGGGGCAGAGCGAGCCGTTGTATATCCTCCCTCGGCCGGAGCACACAAAACAAACTTGATTCATGGCTGCCGCCTCCGACGTGGTGGATGCCAGCAGCGCGACAGAACCGATGTGCTCGTCCTCAGCAAACGAAACCCTGTGCCACCATATACCGCGCGCGCTCGCGGAGCGAAGCACGGGGAGACCGGCGGGGGCTATGATCGGACGACTTGCCTGATCGAAGATTTTCCATCCTACCAGTTTTCGCCGAACGGCCTCGCTTCGACCTCGAAGCTCCACGCCTGCCGATCCTGATGCACGAGGAACCAGGCAACCTCCGCAACGCCCGCGGGGTTCACGAAAAAGCTGTCGGGCTTCTCCGGCATCGCCTTACGGGTTCCTGGCAAATCGACCACTCCGTCAACAATTGTCAGGGCGACGTGGATTCCTTGCGGCCAAAGCGTCCGGGCCATGGATTGGGCAAGACTCCGCTGCGCCGCCTTGGCGGGTGCAAATGCAGCAGTGCTCTTGCCCCCGCGCAGCGACGCAGTAGCGCCGGTGAAGATGATAGCGCCGGCACCTTTTGTCTTCATCGCCGGGATCACGGCCTGAGCACAGAGTAAGGAGCCGTACGCGTTCACCCGCCACGCAGACTCAAACTCATCCGGCGTGATATCTTCGATCCCCTTGAAAACACCCGAGCCTGCGTTGAACAAGAGCACTTCCGCGGGGCCGAGATCGGCAGTGATGCCCTTGAAAGCCCGATCGACGGAATGGGGATCGGTGACGTCGCACACATAGCCTCGCGCGCCCTCAATCTCGCTTGCCAACGCCTCCACCTTGTCTGCGTCGCGCGCCAGCAACGCCACTGCGTAGCCGCCTTTGGCGAACCGCCGCGCAAGTTCAATACCGTTACCGGGACCGGCCCCGGCGACCACCGCCACACGTGTTTCAGTGGACATGGAGTATCTCCTATCTCCGCAATCGGTGAACGCTGACGCCAGTCGATATGCATCATTCCTAGCAGACGGGGGTCAGCGCCTCTGTCGGATCCTTGTTCCTTCTGCCGAGGTCGCCGACCGCGCCCGAGCCGCGTTCGGATGGCATCGCAGAGGACAAGGCATGAGGCATTAATGGCCCTATCGAGTTCGGTGATGATCTTCCGGGCTCCGGCGAAGCCTGTATTGGCGGCCGGCACGGCGGCGTAGATCGCCGTCTGCATCAGCACCTCATTGAGTTTGTCGCGCGTAAATCCGCCCTGGGTGAGCCCGGCGCAAAGATGCAGCGCACAACTCGTCCCAGCGGAAGGCGCGAAGCGCCAGACCGCGGGCTCGAGCTCCGACCCGATCGCGAAGGCACCGGGTCGACCACTTCTCTCGATCCGATCCGCGTCGATGGATGGGCGCCCCGCGCGGGCTAATTGCGTTGCTCCGGTTCGACCTTGAAGCCGCTTCGGAGCACTTACGGGGACCACAATCAATGGGAGGCGTCGCGCGTTATTCATGTTACGGATGTGTTACAAGTACGGCGAATGAGTCTCCGATGTTTGCTTCCAAATCGCCCGCAATAAGAAGCTCCCGGCCAATCGGCGGTCCCGGCCCGACCGCCCGCCAGACCGACAGGCTCACCGAACGCGAGCGCCAATGCCTGCGGCTGGTCCATCGCGGATTCGAATCCAAGGAGATCGCGGGCCAGCTCGGGATCTCGACGGATCGAGTGAACAAGCTGACGGGGTCGGCCAAGCGGAAACTCGGCGTTTCCCGACGCACGATCGCAGCCCGCATGCTTGCCGAGGAAGAACAGCCCGCTTCGCCCGAGCCGTTACCCACCCATTCGCTGGGTGGCATGCCAATGGGTGTCGCGGCCTCGCCTGCCGTGACGCTAGATGGTCACACCGACGAAGCGGGCGGAGCCGAACAGGAGGGGGAAGCCCCATCCGATCGACTGTCCCTGATGGCGACGGATCGGCCAAGTCTTTCGATGGCCGCCCCGCTTCCGCTTCGCGGAGTGAGGAGACTCTTCAATGACCTTGATCGACGTTCGACACTCGTCGCGATCGCCATGATCGCCATGGCCGCGACGGCAGCCGCGGGCGCAGGCGCTTCGCTGCTCCTCGTCCTGAACTGGCTTCAGGCGGCCCGCTAGCCCCACCTCCATCGCAATCTCGACAACCGCGCACGTCTGCTGCGCGAAAGGATGCCTCATGCCTGCAAAGCGTCTCATCATCGCCCGCTCCGTTGCCGAGCGACTTCACGCCGCCGAAAAGGCCCTGGATATAGCCGTCGCACGCATCGGCGAACTCAATGCGGCATTGCCGCTGGCCCGGCTCGACGCGATGCTCGCGGCCGAGATTGGGCAGGATGCACTCGAAAGCTCGGCAGCCGCCATCATGCTGGCGGCCCGCACCCGCGAACAGCTCGTCATGACCCATAGACGCCTGAAGTCGGCCAGCGACAGCATCGGCCTCCACGAAGTGGGCTTCGGCGACGCGCTGAAAGCGCCGTCCGCGACAGTCACACCCCTCCCCGTCGGCCAGGCAGCATGATGAGGCTGACGTCGCTCGGGCTTGACCGATCCCCCCCGAACCGCGCACCTCGACACCATGCTCCGGCACGGCTTCTTCGATATTCTGCTTCTCGGCACGTGCGGCTACGCACTCCTGAAGGGCGGCCTACCGGAACGGTTGGGTGCGTTGATCGCGCTCTGCGGGACCCTGTTCACGATCCTGGTCGCTTCAACCTATTTGATGCGTTTCCGGCATGTCGAAACCGGCGTTTTCCTGGTCGACCTGCTCGTGTTCGCCGCCTTCACCTGCCTCGCGGTCCGCAGCGCGCGGTTCTGGCCGGTCTGGATTGCGGGCCTCCAAGGCGCGACCATTATCGAGCATCTGGTCAGGCTCGTGGCACCCGGCATACTTCCAAGAGCCTATATGGACGCCGTCGCGCTCTGGAGCTATCCGATCCTGGCGCTCCTCTTGATCGGAACCGTCCGCCATCGTCGCCGACTCCAGCTGTCGGGCGCCGATCCGTCCTGGAAGAACCCGGCAGGAGCCTAGCTCACGCGACTTTGCTGGGAGGGCGCAGATGGGTCCGCTAAATGTCCCCGCCCCCGATCGGATGGCGACCGACGCACGCGACCCGCCAATCGAACGGCGACGCCGGCAATGTCTCGCGCTCCTCCACGAACGACGGGTCGTCGGGGATCTGCTGGGTTTTCGACTCTGCCCGGATCCGGTGTGGGATATCCTGCTCGATCTCTACCTTGCCCATCTCGAGCATCGGATCACCTATCTCTGGCAAAGCTGCGTTGCGGCCAACGCTCCCATTTCAAGCGCACACCGCAAGATCGGTGAGCTGATCGAGCTTGGCCTTGTCGAGCGGACGGGCTCCTTCGCCGACAAGAGGCTGGTTGGCGTCCGGCTAACGCTAGAGGGCCGAACGAGGTTTGATGAGCTGACGGATCGGTTGCTCGATCAGACGCTGGACTAACGGTCCGACTTGAGCATTTACCTCACCAACACGCGCTTGCCCGCCAGCCCAATGGATACCGAAGTCTCTTTCAGATAGACGTCGGGTTCCGATATGCTCGTCCATGGCTGTTCTCCATAGATGCTTGGGCCCGGATTTTCGTCGTAAGCCCGTACTTCCATTCTAGTGGGGAACAGCCACCTGCCTTTTCGCCTAGCCAATCACGCGTCCACCTTTTGGCCGTGGATAACACCGACCTCGCCTGGAAGCGGCATCTGCGCGCCCTCAACGAAGCGCGCCATCTTCCACCCCGCGCTCGTGCGCACGAAGCCAAGTTCGAGATATGCATAAACTAGGACGTCCATGCCGGTTTTGGCGCGGCCCATTCCCGTCACATAGGCGTGGCCGATCGCCTCGTGCTCCTCCTGATGCGAGAGCCGGAAGTTGGTGATCAGGTGAGCGTGATGGCTCATATCGGCGAACACCCGAACGAAGAAGTCTCGGATACTGTCGCTCCCGTGGATCGCAGACAATCCGAGCCCGCTCAGATCGAAGCGCGCATCTTGCGTGAAGGTGTCTACCAGTCCATCGATATCAGACAGCGAGTCACACGCGGCATAGTAGGCAAGCAGGCAATCTTCCATCGCGCGGTGATCCTCGATCGCGCGGATCCGGCCCTCAAGGTCGAGCATGGCATTCTCCTCATTCGGTGCGGCCGCGCTATCAGCGGCGATCTTCCAGATAGTCGTTCAGGACCTCATGGAACCGGCGGACGCGTGCCTCCTGCTCGCTGAGGCAGGCGTCGCGATAGCCGCGCGAATGGAGCCCGCGCTGCTGCATGACGGCGACGCTTAGGTCCTGGTCGATGAAGTCGCCGACATCATCCACGCCGAAGATGAGGTTCTCCAGAGGCGCCTCGGCCAGCGGACGCATGCCCGCAACCGTCGCCACCTCCACCTGTCCCTCGTTGCGCGGCGCCAGCGCCATATATTCAAACGTGCACTTCTCCGGATCGGTTGGGTGCGGCTCGGTGCGGAAGAGATGCACAAAACCCCCGAACGGCGAGGCGGTGATCGTGACGTTCGGGAAGATCGTGTGGTGATAATGATCCGTCAGCTCACCGTCTTCTAGCCGGGAGATATAGTGGTGACCGCTGAGCGGCCCCTTTTCGCGCTTCGCCTGCTGCAAGGCCTCGCGCGCCTCGCGAGCCCGGCCGGCGAAATCGGCGGGATCGAGATTCCATTCGCGCAGCATGGCCTCCCAGAGGGGCTCCACATCGTTGGGACTGTCGGCCCGCATGGAAGGACGCCCGAGCTCGATCATGCGATTGTGTCCGCTCGGATACATCTCGAACACAGTGGCCTTATAATCTTCGTCCACAATCTGCCGCATCTGCGGGTGGACCGTCGGCAGATGATAGCTCTCGTTGAAATTATCCGAGGCGAACTTCCAGTTGGTGTCGACCGCAACCCTGCGCCACAGCACGCGCACCATGTCTTCGACGCCGCGATTGGCGAACAGCGCCTGCATGGGATCGAGATATTCGGCCAGCGGCAGGGCGTTCTCGTCCATGCTGTACCAGACGAAGCCGGCCCAGCTCTCGCTCGGCAACTCCTTCAGCCGAACGCGCCCGCAGGGCGATCCCCCGCGGAAGTTTTCGGAATCTTGTGCCTCGATCAGGGCGCCGTCGAGCGCGTAGCGCCAGCCATGATAGGCGCAGGTGAACGACGGCATCGAGCCTTCCTCGAACCATACGAGCCGATTACCCCTGTGCTGACAGACGTTGAAGAACGCCTTCACCGACATGTCCTGCTGGCGCACGATGAGCACGGATTCGTGGCGGAAGTTGTGGACGACGAAATCGCCGGGTTCGGGAAGCTCGCTGAGCCGGGCACCGATATGCCACACCCGCGTCCACATATGCTCCCACTCGCGCTCCATAAACGCCTTTGACCAGTAGCGGTCGCCGGTGATCGGATCGCCGCGCAGATTTTCGCTCGTGCCGCCGTCCAGCGCGGCCGACGTCGGATCGGGGGTGCGATGCATGTCCATGCCGCTCTCCATGCCCGGCGTTTGACCGGGGTTTCATTTTTTGGTTGATCGACCAATAATCTGCCCCGACGGCACGCGAGTCAATTCGTCGGCGCGGCAGCAGGGCCTATGCTTTATGGGAGGTAGGATGGACGCTGCAGCAAGAAGGGGCGCCAACACGCCGATCCGCCGCCGCGCCTCCGCGACGCGTCAGCGCATCCTCGATGGTGCCGAAGCCCTGTTCTCGCGTCAGGGCTATCACGCCGTCGCGCTCGCCGACATCGCAACGGAGGCCGGCGTGCGCGTGGCCTTGCTCCATTATCACTTCGGCACCAAGGACGAGTTGTTCGCGGCCGTGATCGAACGGCGTGCCCCCGAGAATGTCGCGGGTTTGAAAGCATCACTCGCGATGGCGCTGGCAATATCGGGTTCGCGCACCGAGCGCCGCGCGGCGATCATCCGCGCCTTCATCACGCCGGTCATCGAGAAGTCCATGCGCGGGGGCGAGGGCTGGAAGAATTATATCCGCCTGCTCGCGCGGCTGGCCAACCTGCCCCAGGAAGAAAGCTTCCTGTCGCC
>FTCZ01006277.1_pt1 | contig 16639 bp, 13 predicted proteins | sample 1658871 | NCBI WGS metagenome assembly FTCZ01 (sample SAMEA3914864, study PRJEB12502) | metagenome | biome: forest; material: soil | place: USA | collected 2012-03-12 | depth 0.3 m
AAATGGTCCAGCACCGCGCGGCCGTGCTTGTACCAGGACGACAGATGCGGCGACGGGTGGGGATTGTAGAGCACCGTCGGCTTGCCGTTCGCCTGAAACGGCAGGCGCCGCGGCACTTCCGGCAGAAGATCGAACTTCGGATAACCGACCGTCGAAAGGCGCTCCGGCGAAAGACCCGCCTCTTCGATCAGCCGATCCCGGATCTTCGGACCGGACACCAGCACATGGTCGAACCTGGCGCTCGCCTTGTCGAAGCCGATCGCTCGATCGCCTGCGCCATGCCGGGTGTGGACGATGCGCAGATGGTCGAGATGGTAATGGCTCTTGAGCATCAGCGACGTCTTTTCCGCGACCACCAGCACGTCGAGCGAAGCGAAGAAATCGAGATTGTCGCGATAGATGCCAAGCTTGGTGACCGGGAGGATCGCCTCCAGACGCCGGGCGATGCGCGTCAGCGGCCGCCGCAGCGAGAGCTGGACCATGGGCAGTGTCACGCCTTCCGCCGCGGAGATTCGCTTCACCTCGTCGGCGAGGCGACTGTTGGCGGTCGCCACCACGATCTCTACCTTTGGCGCCAGTCGCGTCATCGCGATGGCGATCGGCAGCGAGTGCGCAACCTGATGAATTTGGTCGTGGTTGAACAGGAAGCCGATTTTCATAAGTGCCCGATGCCGTGCGCGCGTGTGTGAAAAGGACGTAGCCGATCGTCCGTTCCCGCAGCTGTTCAGGGTATTAAATCGCGTTCATGGAAGTTTTCATGACTCCGGCCAGCGTGCATTTCCCACGGTTCGAGGATAGAGCGCCCGAATGACCGCCCCAGTTGCTCCGGGCCGAACGCCGGTCGCGTCTCCGCCTGCCCAAGAGCCCAAACAGCCTGAATCCGGCCTGAAGAGGGTGCTGGCGAATCTCGCGCACCTGCTCGGCGGCAAGGCGGCCGCCGGCCTGATGAGCCTCGTCTACCTGGTGATCGTCGCCCGGACGCTGGGCGTCAGGGATTATGGCATGCTGGTGCTGGTGAATGGCTATGTGCTGTTCGTCGGCAGTCTGGTGGCCTTTTCCGGTTTCCACGGCGTCGTGCGCTACGGCTCGCTCGCCGTGGCGGCCAACGATCCGGTACGGCTGGCGCGAATCGTGCGGTTCATGTCGGTCGTCGAGCTGGGTTTCGGGCTGCTGGCCATCGTCGTGGCGGCGGCGGCGGTGCCGCTGGTGGGGCCGCGCTTCGGCCTGTCGCACGAAGCCATGCGGATCGCCGTGCCCTACAGCCTTGCCGTGCTGGCGACCGTCCGCGCCACGCCGCAGGGATTGTTGCAGGTCGCGGGACGGTTCGACCTCATCGGCATCCATCAGGCCGTGTCGCCCACCGTGCGGCTGGTCGGCACGCTGATCGTCTGGGCGATCGGCGGCGGGCTTGGCGGCTTCCTGTTCGTCTGGCTGCTGTCCAGCATCGCAGAGGGCGTCGCGATGTGGCTTCTCGGCCTCTTCGCGTGGCGCAAGCTGATGGCGTCGGAGCCGCTGCGCGGGCCATGGCGGGGTCTGGTCCGCGAGCCGACCGGCTTTGGCCGCTTCATCTTCGTGACCAATCTCGACATCACCCTGCGGGAGCTGGCTCCCAATCTCGCGCCGTTGACCGTCGGCTGGATGCTCGGCCCTGTCGCCGCAGGCCTTCTTTCGCTGGCCCAGCGCGCCACGACGTTGCTCGACCAGCCCTCCAAGCTGCTGAGCCAGGCAAGCTATGCGGTGCTGGCCGACCAGGTGGCGCGGGGGCGGTTCGACCAGCTGCGTCACACCGTCTGGCGGAGCGCGACCATCGCCGGACTGATCGCCGCGCCGATCGTTCTGCTCTTCTGGGCGGCGGGCAACAAGCTCCTGCCGATCCTCGGCGGCCATACCTTCCAGGGCGGCGCGGTGATCGTCACGCTGATTGCCGGCGCGCGGCTGGCCGGGCTGATCGCCTCACCCATCGCGGCCGGGCTGACCGCGCTCGGCAAGCCGCAGCGGTCGATGGCAGTGACGCTGGCGACCAATCTCGCGCTCTACCCTCTGCTTCCGGTGCTCATCCTGTGGCTGGGGCTGCATGGCGCGGGCCTGCATGCGCTTTTCCAGAACGTGATCGCCACGGGAATGCTGATCGTCTTCTTCACGCGGGATGCGCGAGATCCCCCACCTGCCCCGGCTTCATGACGACGGGTCTTCGATCCCGCGACGGAAAAGACGGCGCCGTTCGTTCAAGCGGCATCGCCCATTTTCCGGGACAGGATCACCATGAAGACCAGCACCCGTTCGCTTATTCTCGCCGCCCTCCTCCCTATCGCCGGCACGGCCTGCGCGCAGGGCAATACCCCCGCGAGCAGCCAGGGCAGCATGACCCTCGACCAGTTCATCTCCCGCCAGTCGGAGCGGCTCATGGCCGCCGACACCGATGGCGACGGCAAGCTGAGCAAAGCCGAACTCGCGGCCCAGATGCAGGGCGGTCGAGGCAATCCCGATCGGATGTTCGCCCTCATGGACACCAATCAGGACGGCTTCATCGACAAGGACGAGATCCGCACTGCGCTCACCCGTCGTTTCCGGCGGATGGACCAAAACCATGATGGCGTCGTCACGCCCGACGAACGCATGGCGCTCCGCCAGCAGCGCCGCGGCGCAGGGCAGGACAGCGCCTCGCCTCAGCCGTGACGGGATGACCGATCGCGATGGCGGCCGGAGACCCACGATTTGAATCGACACGATCCCGACAGCGACCTGCTGCGCCGCATTGCACGCGGCGAGGAGGCTGCTGTACGGGAGATCGTCGGCGCGAAGCTCCCGCGCGTGCTGGCGCTGGCGACGCGGATGTTGGGAGAACGCGCGGAGGCCGAGGACGTCGCTCAGGAGGTCTTCGTCCGCGTGTGGCGTCACGCCGGGCGCTGGCAGCCGGGGCGTGCTCTTTTCGGCACGTGGCTCCATATGGTGACGCTCAATCTCTGCCGGGATCGTCTCCGCCGCCGGCGCGAGCATACGACGCCCCAGCTCCCCGACCTGCCGGATCCTGCGCCCCTGCCCGACGAGGCACTGGACGAGGCGGAGGCGGCCGGCTCCGTGTCTGCGGCGATCATGGCCCTGCCCGAACGGCAGCGGGAGGCCATCCTGCTCGTCCATTATCAGGACATGACCAACATCGCCGCGGCGGAGGTGCTGGAGATCAGCGTCGATGCGCTGGAAAGCCTGCTTGCCAGAGGACGGCGTACACTTCGCCGAAAGCTTGTTCCCGACGCCGTGAAGGATGAGAGCCATGACTGAGCTCAGCCCCGCCCGTTTCGCCGCACTGGCGGAGGCCTACGGCGGCGATATCGGGCGCTGGCCGGAAGAGACGCGCGCGGCCGCTTTTCGCATGGCTGCCGATCCGGCCTTCCAGGCGATGCTGGTGGAAGCCGGACGGCTCGATCTCCGGCTCGACCTGTCCCGGACGGAGCCAGCCTCGGCGGAATTAAGGGCGCGGATCATCCGCTCCTGGCCCCGGCCGCTGTCGCGCAGGGCGAAGATCTGGTGGTCGGGCATCGGCATCGCCACTGCACTGGCGGGCGCGGTGGCAGGCTCGATGGCGGCCGCGGCCGTGCTGCCGGCCGATCATGGCGGCGAGCCGGCGACCGCTTTCGGCGATTTCGCCGAACAGGAGGCCTAGATGTCCCCTCGAAGCCTCCGCATCGCCCTGATCGTATCGGTTCTGGTCAACGTCTTCCTCCTCGCCTCGATCGTCGGCGGCGTTGCATGGCTGCACGCACAGCACCCGCTGATCGGCGCGGGATCGCTCCGCATCGCCGGGTCCGAGCTTCCGCCGCCCGAACGCCGCGCCTTCCGCATGGCGCTTCGCGAGGCGCGGTGGAGGATGCGCCCCGTCGCGCTCGCCGGCCGGCAGGCCCGGTTGGACGCCTCGCAGCTGCTCCGGGCCCCTGTCGTCGACCAGGTGGCCCTGGCGGAGGCTCTGGCCCGCGCGCGCAATGCGGACGTCGCGATCCGCGAACAGCTCGAAGGCCGGGCCATCGCCTTCGCCGCCACGCTCCCGCAGGCCGACCGTGCCAAGCTGGCCGACGGGCTTCTCCGCCGCCCCGGCGCGCAAGGTCCGCGGGAGATGCGCTAGTCGCGACGGATTGGAGACGCTCGCCCGTTCAAGCCCTGTCGAAGCGCATTGCATGGATTGGGATCATGTCCGTGACCACCGTCGCCCTCTCGCCTGCCGCGATCGCGCTCAACCGCTTCGGCCTCGGCGCGCGCCCCGATGATCCGCCGCCCGATGATCCCCGTCGCTGGCTGACCGAACAGTTCGATCGGTTCGACGTGCGTCCCGCAAGCTTCGGCGCGCTTCCGGACGGCGGCGAGATCATCAAGACCTACAAGCAGGGCCAACGCGATCGCCGCATGGCCGCGCGGGCGATGCCACGACCCGACAGCGGCGCCACCTCTGCCGAGCCGCCCCGCACGGCAGCGCAGATGGCGATGCGGCAGGACGTGGTCCAGGACATCCAGGCGCTCTATCGCCAGTCGGTACAGGCCCGAACTCAGAGCGCGCTGGAGACGGATGCGCCCTTCGTCGAGCGCCTCGTGCATTTCTGGTCCAACCATTTCTGCGTGTCCGCCGACAATCCGCAGACCTCCGCATTCGTCGGCGCCTTCGAACGCGATGCGATCCGCCCGCATGTGCTCGGTCGTTTCGAGGACATGCTCCTGGCGGTGGAACGCCACCCAGCGATGCTCATCTATCTGAACCAGATCCAGTCGATCGGTCCGGACAGCCCCGCTGCCGAGCGGGCCGGGTTGCGCCAGGCCAATCGCCGCCCCGGCCTCAACGAAAATCTCGGCCGGGAGATCATGGAACTGCACACACTCGGCGTCCGGTCGGGCTACGGTCAGGCGGACGTGACGGAGTTCGCGCGGGCTCTGACCGGATGGACGGTCGACAATCTCGGCGGGAGGCTCGACAACGGCGGTCCGCCAGACTTCATCTTCCGCCCGCAGCTTCATGAACCCGGCGTGCGGACGATCCTCGGCAAGCGCTACGCGCAGGCAGGCGAAGGGCAGGCCCACGCGGCGCTTCTCGATTTCGCCCATTCGGATGCGACCGCGACGCATATCGCCACCAAGCTCGCCCGGCACTTTGCCGGCGATACGCCGCCGACGACGCTGGTGGAGCGTCTCGCAAGCCGTTTTCAACAGAGCAAGGGCGACCTCCCCTCTCTCTACCGGACGCTCATCGCCTCGCCTGAACCGTGGGCGCCGCAGCCGCTCAAGTTCAAGACGCCATGGGAGTGGACCCTGTCCTCGCTGCGCGGGCTCGGCCATACCGATCTCGGCTCGATGAAGATCGCGAGCCTCCAGAACCAGCTGGGTCAGCCCGTCTGGAAGCCCGGATCGCCGGCCGGCTGGGACGATACCGCCGCCACCTGGGCCGCGCCGGATGCCCTGCTGCGCCGCGTCGATCTCGCGCAACGGCTCGCCGCGCCGATCGGCGATCGGCTGGATGCGCGGACGCTCGGCCCCCGCCTCATTCCGGCGTCGTTCAGTCCCGCCACGGCCGATCAGGTGGGCCGCGCCGAAAGCCCGGTCAGCGCGCTTGCCCTGCTGCTCGTCTCGCCCGATTTCCTGAGGAGGTGAAGGCCATGCCGTCCATTCTCCACCGCCGCCGTTTCCTGTCCTTCGCGGCCTTTGGCGCCGGCGCGATCCTCGTCGGCCCCCACATGGCGCTGGCCGCGGTCGAGACCGAGCGGCGTTTCGTGTTCATCATCCAGCGAGGGGCGGCCGACGGGCTCGACATCGTCATCCCCTATGCCGATCCGGCCTATGCCGCGCTCCGGGGCAAGCAAGCCGTCGATCCCGCGCAGGCCCGCAAACTGGACGGGCAATTCGCGCTCCATCCCTCACTCACCCAGCTCGCGACGATGTACGATCAGCGGCAGGCGCTGTTCGTTCATGCGGTCGCTTCTCCCTATCGAGACAGGTCGCATTTCGACGGGCAGAACGTGCTGGAGACGGGCGGTGCCCAACCCTATCAGCTGAAGGACGGATGGCTGAACCGCCTCGTGGCGATGCTCCCGCGCGCTCGTGACGAAGCCATCGCCTTCGCGCCGACCGTCCCCATGGCGTTGCGGGGATCGGCCGAGGTGACGTCCTACGCGCCCTCGGCTCTACCGGAGGCGCCCGACGATCTTCTGGCGCGCGTCGGCCAGCTTTATGCGGCGGATCCGCAGCTCCATCCGCTCTGGATGTCGGCGCTGGAAGCCAAGGGCCTCGCCGGAGACGCCGCCAGCCGACAGGATCCGGCAAGCCTCGGAAAGTTCGCCGCGGGGTTCCTCACCAAGTCGAACGGGCCGCGCATCGCCATGCTCGAAACCGGCGGATGGGACACGCACAGCAACCAGCAGGCCCGGCTCGCTGCCCAGTTGAAGGCGCTCGATACCCTGCTTGCGGCTCTGCGCGACGGGCTCGGCCCCGTCTGGGCGCAGACCACCGTGCTGATCGCGACAGAGTTCGGCCGCACCGCCGCCGCCAATGGCACCGGCGGCACCGACCATGGGACCGGATCGGTCGCCATGGTCGTGGGTGGAGCGGTTCGCGGCGGGCGCGTCGTGGCGGACTGGCCTGGCTTATCGCCCTCGCAGCTCTACGAAGCGCGCGACCTCAAGCCCACTGCTGCACTCGACAGCCTGATCGCGGGTGTCGCCGGGGAAGCGCTCAACCTCGATCCGGAGCATCTCGGACGGGCTCTCTTTTCATCACCCGCCGTCGCTCGACCATTGACCGGGCTGGTCTCCGCCTGATCTCAGGCCGGCGGCGCGGTGCTGCCTCGTCTGATGAGGCCATAGGCCAGTTCCCGGCGGAAGCGCGCGTCGCCCGGTGCAATGCGGTAGCCCGGATCAATCAGGATATCGACGGCCGCTGCCGCCATCTCCTCGACCGGCTGGTGAACCGTGGTGATCGGCGGCCAGGCGATCCGCGCCGTCGCGGTATCGTCGAAGCCGGCGATCGAGAGGTCCGTCGGCACCGTCAGCCCCAGCTTGGCCGCCGCCGCCGAGACGCCGAGCGCCATGTCGTCGTTGCTCGCAAAGATCGCTGTCGGGCTCGCCGGCCCTCGCAGCATCGCCTCGCCGGCCTCGATGCCGCTCCGGAAGGTGAAGTCGCCCGACGCGACGCGCTGCGGAGTCACGTTCAGCCCCGCTTGCCGCATTGCGTCCAGAAACCCGGCCAATCGCTTCGGCGTCGCGGCGTGGCTCGGGATTCCCTTGATGAAGCCTATCTCGCGATGACCGAGTTCGATCAGGCATCGCGTCATGTCGAACGCGGCCCGCTCCTCGTCGATGTCCACCACGCCCGAACGCTCCAGATCCTCACCCGGCGAGACGCGGACATAGGGCAGCCTCAAAGCTTCGAGGCGCTCCAGCAGCGGAACATGGCGGCAAACCGGCGGCGTGAGGATGGCGCCGTCCAGCCTCAGCGCATCGATGCTCGTCATCATCTGCGCCTCCCAGCATGGAGACGAGATATCCAGCGGCTCGACGACGAGATGATAGTTCCGCTTGCGGCACTGCATCAGCGCGCCGCGCTGCATCGCCACGGCGTAGCTCGACCAGGCTGGATCGTCGAGGAACAGCCCCAGCAGATAGGAGCGCGCGCTCGACAGGCTGCGGGCGAAGGCGTTCGGCCGATAATCGAGCGCCTCGACCACCTTCATCACGGCATCGCGAACCTCGGGGCGGACATGCGCTTCCTGGTTGATGACCCGTGACACGGTCTTGGGCGAGACGCCGGCCTGCGCGGCGACATCCTTGATCGTGATCGTCACAGCAGCCCCCGTTTGCGAGGCGCGCGGTACAAAGCAAAGGCAAGGATCACGATATAACAGCCCCCCGGCACCATCAGTGAAGAAACCAGCCCGTAAACGTCAGCCACATAGCCGGTCAGGACGGGTATCAGCGCGCCCCCCACCACCGCCATGCACAACAACATCGCTGCGAGCGGCGCGTCCGCCTCGTCGTCCGGCAGCGCGAGCGCGTAGCCGAGCGGGAACATGACCGAATGGCACAACCCGATCGCCAGGATCGCGATTGCGCCACCTGGGCCCCTAAGGCCGATCACGATCGCCAGAAGCAGCAGCGCTCCACAGGCTGCCAGCATCAGCATCCGGGCGGCCGGCATGCGACGGAGCAGAAATGCGCCGCAGAAACGCCCCACCATCGCGCCGCCCCAGTAGAGGCTTACGAGACGTCCTGCCGTGACGGCTCCCACACCGATCGTGCCCGGAAGCATCAGGTAGCTCACCGCCAGCGTACCGACCGTCACCTCCGCGCCGACATAAGCGAAGATCGCGATCACCCCGGCTCGCATCGGTCCGTCCGCCAGCAGGCGCCGGATGCGTCCGATGCTCGGAACGGCATCGCGGGACCGCTCCGCCCGCGGGAGCAGGTCACGCCCCGCGAAGAAGCCGAAGGCCAGCGCCAGAAGACCGATCCCCGTGCCCAGAAACGGAATCGCCGGCACGAGCCCACCCTGCCACACACCCAGCAGGAACCAGGCCCCGATCAGCGGCCCCAACACCGTACCCAGCGAGTTGAACGCCTGAAGCAGCGTGAACCGCGATGCCATGGCAGGCCCCGGGGCGGCCGCGGTAATCACGGCATTGCCCGCGATCTGTAACACGGTCGCGCCGGATGACAGGAGCAGCAACGACCCCAGCACCGACGGATAGTCCCGCGCACCGTTGGCGACGGAAAGTGTCAGGCACCCGGCTCCCATCACCGCCAGCCCGCCTGCGATGGCGCGCAGATAGCCGATCCGGACGATCATCAGCGCAATCGGCAGGGCAAACAGCAGATAGGTCGAATAATAGGCCAGCTGAACGGCCAGTGCCTGATGATAGTTGAGCCCCAGCGTCAACCGAAGACGCGGGACCAGCAGATTCACCATCGAATTCAGCAAGCCGCCGCCCAGATAGACGCCGATCAACAGCCGAAACAGCCGGTCCGCGCGTCCGTGGTCCAGTTGCCCTCTCCCCCTCGAAGGGGCGAACGCTAACGATGTGCAAGGCTGCAACACAAGCCGTCCCTTCCTCGACAACGATGTCAAAATATCTTTGACATCGATGTCGGCTTCTGTTTGAAGGCCCGCCAAGCCCCGTCGAACTAGGGCGATCTCTTGGGAGGGATGGATGACCCGGCATATCCTTGCCGCGAGCACTGCGCTTGCGGCCACGCTTTTTGTCACCTCGAACGCTTTCGCACAGGACGCCGCTGCCGCGCCCACCCCTGCCGCGGACACCGGCCAGATCCAGGAAATCACGGTCACCGCCACCAAGCGCGAGACCAACCTGGAGCGCACACCGATCGCGATCTCCGCCTTTGGCCAGGACCAGCTCAACAAGCAGCAGGTCAAGGACGTCACGGGCCTCGCCGACTTCGTGCCCAGCCTTCACTTCGCCCAGCAGGGCGACCAGGCCGCGATCACGCTGACGCTCCGCGGCATCGGCAACGACAGCGCCTACACCGAAGTTGCCGACCCGGAAGTCGCCATCTACGTCGACGGCATCTACTCGCCGCGCGCGCAGGGCGCCTCGGTGCTGATGTACGACATGGAGCGCGTCGAGGTGCTGCGCGGCCCGCAGGGCACGCTGTTCGGCCGCAACGCGACCGTCGGTGCGATCAGCCTCGTTTCCGCCAAGCCGCAGCTCGATGCGTTCCACGCCAGCGTCGAAGCCGTAGGCGGCAGCTATAACCGCTTCGGCGTGCGCGGGATGATCAATATCCCGGTGACCGACACCTTCGCCGTGCGCGCCGCGTTCGTCACCGATCGTCACGACGGTTACATCGACTTCCAGAAGCCGCCGGCCGGCCTGGGTATCAACCAGTCGGCGTTCGTCACGGGCGGCAAGAAATATTACGCCGGCGACCAGAAGTCGGCGCGCGTCAGCGCGCTGTGGAAGCCGAACGATCGCTTCACCTGGAACCTGAGCGGCGAATATTACAAGGATACGGGTTCGCCCATCCTGTCGCTGATGCAGACTCCGCGCGCTGGCCAGAAGTTCTGGTCCGCCCTGATCGACACAGCGCCGCAGCAGGACCGCTATTCGGTCGGCATCCGCTCGAACGCGAGCTATGATCTCACCGATCACATCCAGCTCGCCTACATCGCCGGTTGGTCGCGCGTGGGCGGCAGCGGCGATTCCGACGCCGATGCGGGTGTCTACCCGCCCTCGATCAACACCGACGGCTCGATCAATCTCCCGAACGATCAGTTCGGCGAGAACCGTACGGTCTACTCGCGCTATGACTTCCAGAGCCACGAAGTTCAGCTGAAGTCGACCGGCAAGAACACGATCGACTGGATTCTCGGCGGCTATTACAGCCACGAGAAGAACAAGATCCGCTTCGATATCGACCAGCGCAACGGCTATCGCGACGGCACCTTCAACTGGGCCGGCAGCTTCATCCAGGCCGATCGCAAAATCGACTCGCGTGCAGTGTTCGGCCAGGCGATCTGGCATGTGAACAACTGGATCAATCTCACCGGCGGCATCCGCTACACGTCCGACAAGAAGCAGGACATCGGTGGTCGCAACGTGACGTTCGCCGGCTGTCCGACGGGCGATCAGGCTTGCGCTGCGGCGATCAAGAACCTGCCGGGCATCTTCGGCATCGGCGGCCATGAGACCGCGCAGCAGCTCGTTGACCAGCTGAACGCCCAGACCGCCCAGTACGGCAACCTGTGGGGCATCTCTGCGAACGACGTGAAGGGCACCTGGAACAAGGTGACGTGGCTGGCTCGCGCTGACGCCAATGTCACCGACACCACGCTCGTCTATGCGTCGGTCAGCACGGGCTTCAAGTCGGGCAATATCGAGGACGGCGGCCGCACCGCCAACCCCGAGACGCTGACGAACTACGAAGTCGGCTCGAAGATCCGCCTGTTTGGCAACCACGCGACCCTGAACGTCGCGGGTTATTATGAGGATTTCAAGGGCTATCAGGTCAACCAGGCGATCACGACCCGTGACGCTGCCGGCAACATCACCGGCAGCCAGATCGTCACGACCAACGCCAAGGGTGCGAAGGCGTACGGCTTCGAAGCGGAGTTCAACGCCAACATCACCCGCGCCGACCGTGTGCAGCTCTCCGCGACCGTCCAGAAGACCAAGCTCGACGACCTGATCACGGTCGACAACCGCCTGTATCTGGCGCCGACCGGTGCTCTTCCGCTTCAGGGCCTTCAGAACCTGAAGGGCAATGAACTGGCGCACGCGCCGCGCTTCTCGATGACGGGCAGCTACGAGCACGACATCGACCTCGGCGACCATGGCACGCTGACGCCGCGCGCCACGGTGCACTACGAGACCCGCAGCTGGCTGAGCTACTTCAACGGTGACGATCCCTCGCGCTACAACGGCGCGGGCACCGATCCGAACCATGTCAGCGGGAACTTCGGCTCGTCCTTCGACAAGCAGAAGGCCTATGCGAAGATCGACCTGAGCATGACCTACACGCCGGCCAGCAAGGCCTACTCGATCGAAGCGTTCGGCCTGAACGTTACCGACAAGCGCATCCGCACCAGCGCGGGCGTCGGCGGCGGCCCGAACGTCGGTCTCGCTCCGGTGTTCTTGTCGAATTACGAAGCGCCTGCGACCTGGGGCGTCCGCGTCAAGGCCAACTTCTAATCGTGCTTCCCCACCCGGCGCGTGTCCTGCCGGGTACTGCGGCCATCGTTCGTGACCGGGCGATGGCCGCCATTTATTTTCAATGGACTACCCGCAATCTTTCAGCTGAGATCGAAGACGCATGACGCACAAGCGTATTGTGATCGTGGGGGGCGGAACGGCGGGTTGGCTAACGGCGGCCTATCTGTCCCGCAACTTGCCGGGTGCAAGACAGCCGCACGGCTGGGCCATCACTCTCGTCGAATCACCTGACATCGGCACGATCGGCGTCGGCGAAGGCAGCTTCCCCACACTGCGCTCCACCCTCGCGACGCTCGGCCGCAGCGAGGCGGAATTCCTGCGCGCAAGCCATGCGACTTTCAAGCAGGGCGTGCGCTTCGTCGGCTGGGCGGGCGGACCGACCCCGGGTTCTGACGCTGACGACTATTTCCATCCGTTCAACCTCCCCTTCGGCGGTGACGCGCCGGGGCTGCTGCCCTTCTGGCTCGACCGCGCGGCCGACGCGAAGCGCCCCCCTTATGCCGATGCCGTCACTGCCCAAGAGCGCGTGATCCGCGCCGGGCGTGGCCCGAAGCGCGTCCAGGACGGCGATTTTAGCGGTCCGATGAACTATGCCTATCATTTCGATGCGGCGCGACTGGCAGGCTTCCTTCGCGATGTCGCGACCTCCAACGGCGTTGAGCGGATCGAGGCCACGATCGCGACCGTCGATCGCACCGAACAAGGCGACATCGCCGCTGTCCGTCCGTCAGACGGTGGTCCGGCGATCGAGGGCGATTTCTTCGTCGATTGTTCGGGTTTTAGGGCGCTGCTGATCGGCGACGCGCTCGGTGCCCGCTTCCGAAGTGTCGAGGACGTACTGTTCAACGATCGCGCGATCGCTCTCCAGATCCCGCATGAGCGGCCCGATACGCCCATCGCCCCCTATACGCTCGCCACGGCGCATGAGGGGGGCTGGATCTGGGATATCGGCCTGATTGACCGACGCGGGACAGGCTGCGTCTATTCCAGCCGTCATATGTCCGACGACGAGGCCGAAGCGGTGATCCGTCGCTATGCCGGCCCGGCCGAGAAGAACCTCCAGACCCGCCGGCTTCAGTTCCGCACTGGCTATCGCGAGGAGCAGTGGATCGGCAACTGTATGGCGATCGGCCTCTCCGCCGGCTTCTTCGAGCCGCTGGAATCGACCGGCATCATGCTGATCGAGGTCGCAGCACGGATGCTGGCCGAGATGCTGAACGGTCCCGTCGATCGCGCAGCCCTCGAAGGCGCCGCACGAAACTTCAATCGCCAGATGCCCGCCCGCTTCGAGGCGATCGTCGAATTCCTCAAGCTCCATTATGCGGTCAGCCGGCGCGCCGACAGCGCCTATTGGCGCGACAACACCGATCCGGCCTCATGGCCGGAAGGACTGCGCGACAAGATTGCCCAGTGGCGGCGCCGCCTCCCCTCGCGCTTCGATTTCGTGGTCGATCACGAAACCTTCCTGCCGCCGAGCTGGGCGTTCATCCTTCATGGGCTCGGCTTTAAAACCCAAGCCGGCATCGGGGCCTTCGCAGCCTCTCCAGGCGACGGAGCAGACGCAGCCACAGCCTTCGAAAGGGTGCGCCAAGCCGCCGCGCAGGCGGTCGAGGCCCTGCCCGATCATCGTACGCTGCTTAATCACTATCAACGACAGAACTGAGAGGGGGCCCTTATGCGCGTAATCCGTTCCTCGATCCTGCGACACATTCTGCTGGCGGGCGCTGCGCTCTCTATTGCGGCTCCTGCCTTGGCAGCCGCGCCGCGCGCGCCTGCCAAGCCGTGGCTCAATCGGAAGTTGGGCGCGCAAGCGCGCGCATCCGCGCTGGTCTCGGCGATGACGCAGGACGAGAAGCTCCAGCTTGTCCGCACCTGGTTCCCGCCCTTCGCGCAGGGCAAGCCCGGCGCGCCTGCCGACATGATCCCGTCCGCCGGCCAGATGGTCGGCGTTCCGCGCCTCGGCATCCCGACGCTTCGCGAGAGCGACGCCAGCCTCGGCGTTGCCAACCAGGTCGAGCAGCGCAAGGGCGACGTCGCCACAGCGCTCCCGGCCAGCCTCGCGACGGCCGCGAGCTTTGACCCGCAGCTTGCCTATGCCGGGGGCGCGATGATCGGTTCCGAGGCGCGCGCCAAGCGCTTCAATGTGCTGCTGGCGGGCGGCGTTAATCTGACGCGCGACCCCTGGGGTGGCCGTGACTTCGAATATCTGGGCGAGGACCCGCTCTTGGCCGGCGTACTTGACGGCGCGCACATCAAGGGCGTTCAGAGCAACCACATCGTCTCGACGATCAAGCATTATGCCCTGAACTCCCAGGAAACCGGCCGCATGGTGGCGGACGCAAAGATGGACTGGACGGCGCAGCACGAGAGCGACCTCTTGGCGTTCAAGATTGCGATCGAACAGGGCCGTCCCGGCTCGGTGATGTGCGCCTATAATCTCGTGAACGGCGACTATGCCTGCGAGAACCATGAACTGCTGACCACCATCCTGCGCGGCGATTGGGGCTATAAGGGCTTCGTCATGTCGGACTGGGGTGCGGTGCATTCCACCGCGAAGGCCGCCAATGCCGGGCTTGATCAGGACTCCGGGGCCGAGCTCGACAAGATGATTTATTTCGGCGCGCCGCTGAAGGAGGCTCTGGCGAAGGGCGAGGTTTCCGCAACCCGCCTCGACGAGATGGCCAAGCGCGTGCTGACCGGGGTCATCGAAACCGGCCTTTACGACGATCCCGCCCCAGCCACCAACCAGCCGATCGACTATGCCGCCCATGCCCTCGTCGCCCAGAAGGCGGCCGAGGAAGGCATCGTCTTGCTGCGCAACGAAGGCGGGATGTTGCCCCTCGCGGCGCAGGCCAAGCGGATCGTCGTGATCGGCGGTCATGCCGATGTCGGCGTGCTCTCGGGCGGCGGTTCGTCGCAGGTCCGTTCGGTCGGCGGCGTGCCGGTCGAGATCCCGCTGAAGAGCGGCCCGGCGGCTTCCTTCGCGCGCACCACCTGGCACAATTCTTCGCCGATGAAGGCCATCCAGGCGCTCATGCCCGGCGCCGAGGTCACCTATGTCGACGGCACCGACCCGGCCGCCGCCGCTGCGGCCGCCAAGTCGGCCGACATCGCCATCGTCTTCGCGACGCAATGGCGCACCGAGGCGGAGGACATCCACAACCTGACGCTGCCGGACAATCAGGACGCGCTAATCAACGCGGTCGCCGCCGCCAATCCGAAGACCGCCGTGGTCCTGGAAAGCGGTGGCCCGGTGTTGATGCCATGGCTGAATAAGGTGCCGGCGGTGCTCGCCGCCTGGTATCCCGGTCAGCGCGGTGGCGAGGCGATCGCCAACATCCTGTTTGGCAAGGTCAATCCGTCGGGCCGTCTGCCGATCACCTTCCCGATCGCCGAGAAGCAGGCGCCGCGCCCGGCGCCCGTCAACCTCGCCGCGATCCAGGCGGACGACGCAGCGTCCAACGCGGGCAGCGCCGGCGGTGCCGCCGCGATCTTCCCGATCGAGTATCCGGAGGGCGCGAACGCAGGCTATCGCTGGTACGAGGCTCAGGGCGCCAAGCCCCTGTTCGCCTTCGGCTACGGTCTGTCCTACACGCGCTTTGCGTACAGCAACCTGAAGGTGACGGGCGGCGCGACGCTCGCCATAAGCTTCGATGTCCGCAACACGGGCGAGCGCGCCGGTGCCGACGTGCCGCAGATCTATGTCACAGCGACGGGCAAGACCGCCCGCCTCGCCACCTTTGAGCGTGTTGAACTGAAACCGGGCGAAACGCGGCATGTGACGCTCACCGCCGAGCGTCGCGTCCTGTCGAGCTGGGACGCGAAGACGCGCGGTTGGCACCTTGCCGGCGGCCGTTATCGCGTGGCGCTATCCCGCGCGGCCGGCGATGCAGCGCTCACTGCCGACGCGACGATGACCGATCAGCGCTTCCGTCCCTGATCGACCTCGACGGGCGGCGCGAGACAATCGCGTCGCCCGCCTCGCATCCGCCGGGAGACTGGACGATGTGAGAGTTTATCCGGATTATCCGCACGTCATATTCCAGAGCCTGGGCGCACGGAGCGCCGGGGCGAGGAGACGCTGATGGCGGAGTCACCCGAATTCGATCCCGTTGCGGCGTGGCAGAACCTCGTCAGCCAGTGGGAGCGGCAGGCCAACGCGCTGTCGGCCAAGCTTAGCGGCAGCGAGGAATTCGCGGGGCCGATGAACCAGGCGACCAAGATCGGCCTCGCCGCGCGTCAATCCTTCGACGACGCCATGGGCAAGTTCGTCCAGTCGATGCAACTGGCGACCGGCGCCCAGATGCAGTCACTGGGTGAGCGGCTCGACCGAATCGAGCAGCAACTGGCCCAGATCGCCGCAGCCGTCGAAGCGCGGCCCGCCACGCCCGCGCGGCCCGCTCCCCAGCCCCGTCGCACACGCACTCCCCCGGGTGCGGAGCAATGAGCCCATCGGCGGGCGCGTCTGATCCCGCCGGCATGGGCCAGCGCGTAAAGACGGAAATCGACCGCGCGATCCTCCGCAACATCAAGGGATTGGAATTCCTAACCGCGCCGCGACCGCCAGTCGGCGCCATGGCGAATGATCTACTCGTCCGACGTGGCACGATGGCGCTCTATCGGTATCGGCCCGTCACAGACGAGGTCTATCGCCTCCCGCTGCTGCTCGTCGCACCGCCCAGCAACAAGGGGTATATCTTCGACCTCGCGCAGGGGCAGAGCTTCGTCGAATTCATGTTGGAGCGAGGCTATGACGTCTTCCTGCTCGACTGGATGCCTCCACGCGCCGACGAGGCGGAGATCGCACTCGAAGACTATGTGTTCGATTTCCTGCCCGATGCCGTTGCCCGCATCGCTGAACTGACGGGCGAAACACAGATCAGCCTTTCCGGCTACTGCATGGGAGGGACGCTCGCCGTCATGTACGCGGCGCTGGTGCCGGAC
>FTCZ01001343.1_pt1 | contig 16620 bp, 11 predicted proteins | sample 1658871 | NCBI WGS metagenome assembly FTCZ01 (sample SAMEA3914864, study PRJEB12502) | metagenome | biome: forest; material: soil | place: USA | collected 2012-03-12 | depth 0.3 m
GGCGGGGCAGGTCCATTGGCCGCTCGGGCGGGGGGCGCAGGCGGTGGGCGAGGTCCACGGCATCAATCCCGGAATGATCGAGGAGGGAGGCGCCACCACGCCTCCGATTGTCGACGTGCGGCTGGACGACAAGCAGCTGGCCTGCCGCTGGCTCACGCATGTGCGCTTCGCTGGGCTCGATTCGCGCCGCAGCGTGGTGGTGACGGAAACGCCGCAGGGCCTTGTCTACCAGAGTTTCGATTTCGCGCGGCGCGGGCCGGTGATGCGCCCCGACGGCGTGCAGCAGAGCAACCGGCCAACGCTCCGCCTGCTCGGCGGCTCCGAGATTGTGGGAACACGGGGTGGCTTCCGCTTCGCCAACGCCGACAATGTTTATTTCATTCAGCTTCCGCGCCAGGGCGAGCCGGCGACGCTGGTCGTCACCCGCAAAGGGCGGCTGGTGCAGACCGAGGCGCTGGTGGGGTTCACCTATGCGCCGCCGATTGGCCGTGCGCCCGAGAAGGTGAGCGCGGCGCTGGGCCCCGATTCCGTCTGGTCGGGCGTCGGGCTCGACGCCTGCCGGAGCGCTCCGGATCCCAAGTCGGTGGGCGACTGTCTAGTCGAACAGATGCGCAGGGGTGGCGCGTCGGCGGCCTCGATCGCCTTCACGCGCAAGCAGATCGCGGCGAACGATCCGGGCTATGTCTCCGCCTGGAAACAGGCCGGGCCAGTGGGGATCGCCACTGTCACCTATCCCTTCCGTGCCAACACGAATGTCGTGACCATACTGGTACCTGCGACGGGCGACCCGATTTCGGTCGACGCCTATCAGCTTACCGCTGCAGATAAGGCGCGCGCCGATTACCGTTCCAAGCAGGCCCAGTATCCCGATGCCGTCCTGGTCCCGCCGGGCACGGTGTCGACTGCCAAGAGCCCGAATGGCGGCCTCAGGATCCTGGTCACCACGCCGACCGCCGTCTGCCATGCTTGCGCGCCCGCGGGCAGCATCGTGGTCGGTTATGACTTCGATGCGGCGGGGCATTTCCTCGGCGCGGGAGTCGTCGCCGTCGCCTGAGGGCGTCTCGGGCTTGCCTCGATCGCCCGGGGGCGGGTAAGCGCGAAACGTAGTTTTCTTACCAATCGAGAGTCTTCCCACCCATGTCCGCGATGCTCAAGATCACGCTGCCCGACGGTTCCGTCCGTGAGGTGGCTCCGGGGACCACCCCGGCGGACATCGCGGCGGCGATCGGGCCGGGCCTCGCCAAGGCGGCGATCGCGGCAAAGGTGGACGGCGAGCTGCGCGACATCGGCCGGCCGCTTGAAAATGACGCTAAACTCGCGCTGGTGACCGCGAAGGATGAGGCCGACGCGCTCGAACTCGCCCGCCATGACTATGCGCACGTGCTGGCGGAAGCGGTGCAGTCGCTCTTCCCGGGCACGCAGATCACCTTCGGCCCGGCGACGGACGATGGCTTCTACTATGACTTCGCGCCCAAGGATCGCCCCTTCACAGAGGAGGACCTGCCGGCGATCGAGGCGGAGATGCGCCGCATCATTGTCGCCGACAAACCGCTGGAGCGCGAGGTCTGGTCGCGCGAGCAGCTCATCGCCCGCTGGCAGGAGCAAGGCGAGACGTTCAAGGCCGAATGGGCCGCCGAGCTCCCCGAGGACGAGGAGCTAACGGTTTATCGCTCGGGCGGCGACTGGCTCGACATGTGCCGGGGTCCGCATCTCGCCTCCACGGGCAAGCTCGCGGCGGACGCCTTCAAGCTGACGCGCGTGTCGGGCGCCTATTGGCGCGGCGACCAGAAGAACGCGATGCTGTCGCGCATCTACGGCACCGGCTGGCTGAACAAGAAGCAGCTCGATGCGCATCTCCATCGGCTGGAGGAGGCCGGCAAGCGCGACCATCGCAAGATCGGCCAGGAGATGGACCTATTCCATCTCCAACAGGAGGCGCAGGGCTCGGTGTTCTGGCACCCCAAGGGCTGGACGATGTGGCGCGTGCTGGAAGCCTATATGCGCCGCAAGCTAGACGCCGCCGGCTATCTCGAGATCAAGACGCCGCAGCTGATGGATGCGAAGCTCTGGGAGGCTTCGGGCCACTGGGGCAAGTATCGCGAGAACATGTTCGTGGTGCCCGATGAGGTGCCTAACACGGTCGAGGGCGAGGCGGTGTTCACCGGGGAGGGCGACCTGATGGCGCTGAAGCCGATGAACTGCCCGGCGCACGTGCAGGTCTTCCGCCAGGGCATCACGTCCTATCGCGAACTGCCGATGCGGCTGGCTGAATTTGGCTGCTGCCATCGCAACGAGCCGCACGGCGCGCTGCATGGCATCATGCGCGTGCGCCAGTTCACGCAGGACGACGCACACATCTTCTGCCGGCCCGACCAGCTCGTCGACGAGGTGCGGCTGTTCTGCGATCTGCTCGACTCGATCTACAAGGATCTCGGCTTCGAAAAGTACGCGATCAAGCTGGCGCTCAGGCCTGACAAGCGCTTCGGATCCGATGAGATGTGGGACTGGGCGGAGCAGTCACTGCGCGATGCGGTGGCTGAGACGGGTCGCGCCACGCCGGAATTCGGCTGGGAGGAGCTGCCGGGCGAAGGCGCTTTCTACGCACCCAAGCTCGAATTCCACCTGACCGACGCAATCGGGCGCACGTGGCAGTGCGGCACGCTCCAGACGGATACGGTGCTGCCCGAGCGACTCGACGCGAGCTATGTCGGCGAGGACGGTGCGCGCCACCGCCCGATCATGCTCCACCGCGCGATCCTGGGCACGTTCGAGCGTTTCCTCGGCATCCTGATCGAGCATCATGCCGGCAAGTTCCCGCTCTGGCTGGCGCCGGTGCAGGCAGCGGTGGCGACGATCGTCTCCGAAGCCGACGATTATGCCGGGGAGGTGGCGGCGGCGCTCAAGGCGGCCGGGCTGCGCGTCGAGACCGATCTTCGCAACGAGAAGATCAACTATAAGGTGCGCGAGCACAGCCTCGCGAAGGTCCCCTATCTGCTCGTGCTTGGGAAGCGCGAGGCGGAGGAGCGCACCGTAGCGCTCCGCCCGCTGGGGGCCGACGCCAGGCAAGAGGTAATCGCCCTCGACGCGCTGGTCGAGCGGTTGCAGCGCGAGGCTCTGGCGCCCGACATGCAATAAAAGCGTGCAAGCGTAGCCGGGAGAACATGGATATACTCCCGACTGTGTCGGCCCGGACCCTTCCGTTCGGGCGCGCGAATCTCTATATCGCGCACGTTCAGGCTACAAACAGGAGAAGCCGCTATACGACCGCCGATGATGCGCCGCCCGCTGGGTGCGCCCCCGATGCCGCTGAATGGCCCCCGTTTCGACGAGTTCATCAACGTGCCGCGCGTGCGCGTGATCGATGAGGCGGGCGAGAATCTGGGTGTGATGTACACGCGCGAGGCGATCGAGCAGGCCCATGAGCTGGGCCTTAACCTGGTCGAGGTTTCTCCCAACGCTGATCCGCCCGTGTGCAAGTTCCTCGACGTGGGCAAGCACAAGTACGAGGCGCAGAAGAAGGCTAACCTCGCCCGCAAGAGTCAGAAGACGCAGGAGATCAAAGAGATCAAGATGCGTCCGAACATCGACGATCACGATTATCAGACCAAGATGAAGAAGATCTTCGAGTTCATCGAGGAAGGCGACAAGGTGAAGTGCACCCTGCGCTTCCGCGGCCGCGAGCTCGCGCATGGCCAGCTCGGCATGCAGGTGCTCCAGCGCGTCCAGGCCGACACAGCGGAAATCGCCAAGGTCGAACAGTTCCCGCGTATGGAAGGCCGCCAGATGCTGATGGTCCTGGCGCCCAAATAAGCCCCGAGCGGATGTTCAAGCGGATCGATGGGCTCCTGTCGCCGGCTGTGCTGGCCGAGCTGCGCCGCATCGCGGCGGCGGGGCCCTATCTCGATGGGCGGGTGAGCAACCCGCACAACACCGCCAAGAAGAACGCCATCCTGGGCGACCAGCAGGGTCGCGCCACCTCCGCCAAGATCATGGCGGAGGCGCTGCTCGCTCACGAGGATTTCCGCAACTTCGCCTTTCCCAAGGTGGTAGCGCCGCCGCTCATCACCACATACCGCAAGGATATGGCCTACGGTCTCCACGCCGACGCCGCCTTCATGCCGATCGGCCAGCGCCCGCTGCGCTCGGACCTGAGCTGCACGATATTTCTCAGCGACCTCGACAGCTATGACGGCGGTGCGCTTCGCATTGTGCTGGGCGACACCGAAGTCTCGATCCGCTATCCGGCCGGTTCGGCGATCGTCTATCCGTCGAACACCATGCACGAGGTGACGCCGGTGACGCGCGGCGAGCGGCTGGTGGGACTGACCTTCATCGAAAGCCGCATCGCCGATCCTCAGCAGCGCGAATGGCTCTACGAGCTCAACGAGGTGGCGGCGCTTGAGGGGCTCGGCATGCGGCCGGAAAATTACGGGCGGCTGCAGCGCGTCCAGGCCAATCTTCTACGCCTTTGGGGCGACGCGGGCTGATTATCGGGCGAGCACTCCATCGATCCAGCGGAAGGTGTGGCCCAGCACCGCGAAGAACAGCGTCATCAGCGCCATATTGAAGGCCACGGCCGCTCCGCCCCGCGTCGCGACGTTCATGAACGGATAGGGGTACCAGCCGGTCGCCGCGCCATGGGCGAAGGTCCAGGCGGCATAGGCGACCGGATAGATTAGCCAGTGCAGCGGGGCGGAGCGGGCGATGCCGCCATGGCGGCCAAAGAGCACCCAGCCGGTCAGCCACATAGCCGGCACCAGCTGGTGGACCAGCAGATTGCCCCACCAACCGATCGGCGAGAACTCGACATGCTTCGCCAGCAGCAGTTGGAAGATCACCGCGGTGACGCTGATATAGACCGAAATCGCCGTGCGGGTGGAAGACCGGATTGCCCAGCGGTGCAGATTACCTCGGCTCCGCGCGATGCCGGTGCTAGCCACCATCACCAGCATGTTGGTTAGGATGGTGAAGAAGCTGAAATAGATGAGCAGGCGCTCGGGCCAGATTTCAGGATGGCGTGCGATCGTGGCGTACAGCTCAATGGCGAGGCCAATCAGCGCCAGTAGGGCGAGCAGGCCGTGCCAGAGGCGCGATGGTTTCACGAATCCGGTTCCCACAGCTCGATCGGATTGCCTTCCGGGTCATGGATGCGCGCGAAGCGTCCGACGCCGGGCGTGTCCCATTCGGCGCGCCGCTCGACTGTGATGCCGGCGGCGACCAGCTTGCCGAGCAATCCGTCGAGCCTCTCGACGCGCAGATTGAGCATCCACTGGCGGTCGGCCGCGAAATAGTCGCTGTCGGCAGGGAAGGGAACGAAGGCCGTGGGGCCCGTGTGCTGCGTCCAGATCGCCCCTTCGCCGGCATCGATGCCAAGATGCTCGGCATACCACGTCGCCAGCGCCTGAGAATCGCGCGCGCGGAAGACGAGCCCGCCGATGCCTGTCACCCCCATCTTATGTTCCCCCGTCCTATCCGGTGACGATCAGGCCGCCTCGTCCAGTGCCTCCCCCGTGGCAGCGGCGAGCAGCCGCCGCTCAAGTGACCTCGACCGCTGGGATCCCGACAGCTTATCGCCGGTCAGGTCGGTCAGGTAGAAGGTGTCGACTGCGCGCTCGCCGTAGGTCGCGATGTGCGCCGAATGGATCGTCACCTTCGACTGGAAGAGAGCGTGCGCGAGCGCATGGAGCAGCGCCGGCCGGTCGCGCGCATTGACCTCTATCACCGTGTAGCGGTTCGACGCCTTGCTATCGATCAGCACCACCGGCTCGATCTCGAAGGCGTCGGCGCGCATGCGGGGCAGCGGCTTTGCCGCCAGCCGGTCGGCGAGCCGGGTGCGGTTGGCGAGCGCGTCCTCGATAGCGATGCGCAGTCGTATCAGCCGTTCGGGGTCGTCGAAGGGGCGACCGAACGGGTCCTGCACCAGGAAATTGTCGATTGCCCGGCCGTCGCGCGTGGTGTGGATGCGCGCGTCGATGATGTTGCCGCCCGCAACATGGATCGCGCCGGCGATGCGGTAAAACAGGCCGGGATGGTCCGACGCATAGACGGTGACGAGCGTTGCCTCGCGCTCGGCGTCGGGGCTGGCGGCGATCGAGAGCGGGCGCCCACTTTCGTCCGCCTTGGCGATGGCGCGGGCGTTGGCGAGCAGAATGTCCGGCGCCTCCGCCACCCAATAGCTTTCCGGCATGCGTGCCGCGAAGGCGGTGAAGCGCGCATCGTCCCAGCCGAGCGCCTGGCGCAGGTGCGCCTGCTTGTCTTCGATCCGCTCGCGCCGACCCTTCTGCTTGTGGCCCAACCGCAGCACCTCCTCTGCGGCAGTGTAGAGATCGCCGAGCAGCTGGCGCTTCCAGCCGTTCCAGACGCCGGGTCCGACCGCGCGGATATCGACGATGGTAAGGAGCAGCAACAGACGGAGCCGCTCGGGCGACTGCACCTGCTCGGCGAAGTCGAGGATGGTTTTGAAGTCCGAAAGGTCGCGCTTGAACGCGGTCGCCGACATCAGCAGGTGCCAGCGCACCAGCCAGGCGACCATCTCGGTCTCGGCGGGCGTCATCCCCAGCCGCGGGCAGAGCCGCTGCGCCACCTCGGCGCCGAGGATCGAATGATCGCCGTCGCGACCCTTGGCGATGTCGTGCAGCAGCACCGCGACATAGAGTACGCGCCGCGCGACGACCTGGTGGATGAGTCCGGTCGCCAGCGGATGGTCGGTGGGCAGCTCGCCCTTTTCGATGCGGTTGAGCAGCTCGATGGCGTGGATGGTGTGCTCGTCCACCGTAAAGTGGTGGTACATGTCGAATTGCATCTGCGCCACGACGCGGCCGAAATCGGGCACGAAGCGGCCGAACACGCCGGCCTCGTTCATCCAGCGCAGCACCGTGCCGGGGGTATGGGGGCTGGTCAGCAGCTCGAGGAACAGCGCGTTGGCGCGGTGATTGTCGCGGACCCCGTCGACCAGCTTCGCATCGCGGGAGGCTTGGCGCATGGTGAGCGGGTGGATCTCCAGCCCATGCCGGTCGGCGAGCGTGAACAGCTCGACGAGGCGCACCGGATCCTCCGCAAAGAACCCGTCGAACGGGGTCGCGAGCCGGCCGCGATCGGTGACGAAGCCCTCCAGCTTGCGCGGCCGCCGCCGCGCCCCGATCACCGGCATGGCGAAACGACCGCCCTTGCGCGCGAAGCTCTCGTCTAGATGGGCGAGGAACAGTCCGGTCAGTGTGCCGACCGCTTTCACAGTCAGGAAATAATGCTGCATGAAACGCTCGACCGCCGAGCGGCCGGGCCGGCCGTTGTAGCGCATCCGGATCGCAATATCGCGCTGGAGGTCGAAGGTCAGCCGCTCCTCGGCGCGGCCGGCGACGATGTGGAGGTTACAGCGCACCGCCCACAGGAAATTCTCGGCGCGCTGGAACTGCTTGAGCTCCTCGGCGGTGAGCAGGCCGGCGCCGACCAACTCGGGCACCGAACGGACCTGCAGCACATATTTGCCGATCCAGAACAGCGTGTGGAGGTCGCGCAGGCCGCCCTTGCCCTCCTTGAGGTTGGGCTCGACGACATAGCGGCTGTCGCCCATCCGGCGGTGACGCTCGTCGCGCTCGGCAAGCTTCTCCGAGACAAAACTCCGCGCGGTGGCGCGCATCACCTCGTTCTCGAAGCGATGCTTGGCCTCGTCGTAGAGCGCCGCGTCGCCCCACACGAAGCGGCCTTCGAGCAGTGCTGTACGGATGGTGAGATCGGACTTGGCCATTTTCACCATCTCGTCGAGCGAGCGGCTCGAATGCCCCACCTTCAGCCCCAGATCCCACAGGATGTAGAGGATTGTCTCAATCACCTGCTCGGCCCAGGGCGTCTGCTTCCAGGGCGTGAGGAAGCCGATATCGACATCGGAGAAGAGCGCCATCTCGGCGCGGCCATAGCCACCCACCGCCATCAGGGTCAGCCGCTCGCCGGCGGTGCGGTTGGTGCGCGGCAACAGCCGCTCGGTGGCGAGATCGAAGACGATGCGAAGGATCTGGTCGGTCAGGAAGGCGTAGCTCGCCGCCGTTTCCAGTCCGCGCGAGGGGTGGTCTGCGAGGCGCCGCGCTATCTCGGCGCGGCCGTCGTCGAGCGAGCGCTTGAGCAGCACGGTTGCCTCGCGCTTCAGCGCGACAGGATCGTCGGTCAGCGCGGCGAGGGCGTCGGCGAGCTTGCGCCGATCGATGATCGCGCGACGGCTCGGAAGGCTTTCGAAACGGGCGGCCATGGCGAAGATGTAGCGTGTTGACGCCGGAGCGCCAGAGCGATGGGGCGTTGGAAGTAAGGTAACAACATATTGCCCGCCCGGGGCGCGTCGAGAGGCGATCGTGTCAGCCCAAATCCCACATTGGAAAGGGTGGCGAGCGGATGGCGGTAGGACGGCCGCCAGTTCAGAAAAGGCAGGACCGCAACGAGAAAGGCCGACGTAAACAGGCGGTCGCGCTTCCACCTGGCGTGATTGTTCCGCCCGCAGCGCTTACCCCTCGTTCGCCAAACCCTTCAGGCGATAGACCAGCTCCAGCGCCTGGCGCGGGCTGAGCGCGTCGACATCGATCACCGCCAGTGCCTCGCGCAGCGCGTCGGGGGCTTCGGCCTCGCGCTCGACCGCCGCGGCGAACAGCGGCAGTTCGTCGAGCCCCGCTGCGATCCCGCCGGTCTTCTCGCGACCTTTCTCCAGCCTGGCGAGCACGTCCTTGGCGCGCGCCAGCACCGGCTTGGGCAAGCCCGCCAGCCGCGCAACGGCGAGGCCGTAGCTGCGGTCGGCCGGGCCCTGCGCCAGCTCGTGGAGCAGGACAAGGTCGCCCTTCCATTCTTTCGCCCGCACATGGTGGAGCGACAGCGCGTCAAGCCGCTCGGCAAGCCGCGTCAGTTCATGATAGTGGGTCGCGAACAGGCAGCGGCAGCGGTTGGCCTCGTGCACCGCCTCCACCACCGCCCAAGCGATGGCGAGGCCGTCATAGGTCGACGTGCCGCGCCCGACCTCGTCGAGGATCACGAACGACCGCTCGGTCGCCTGGGCGAGGATCGCGGCGGTCTCGATCATCTCGACCATGAAGGTCGAGCGGCCACGCGCGAGATTGTCGGATGCGCCGACCCGGCTGAACAGCCGGTCGACGAGGCCGAGAGTGGCCGACGTGGCGGGCACGAAGCTGCCGGCCTGCGCCAGCACCGCGATCAGCGCGTTCTGGCGCAGGAAGGTCGACTTGCCCCCCATATTGGGGCCGGTGACCAGCCACAGGCGCGACTGCTCGGACAGCCGGCAGTCGTTGGCGACGAAGCGCTCGCCCGACGCCGCCACCGCCGCCTCGACGACCGGGTGGCGCCCGTCCTCCACCTCGAAGCAGGCGTGCGGCACGATCTCAGGCCGGCACCAGCCGCCCTCGATCGCGCGTTCCGCGAGCGCCGCCGCAACGTCGAGCCGGGCGATTGCGTCGGCGGTGGTGGCGATAGGGTCGCGGTGCTTCAATGCAGCGTCGATGAGCTCTTCCAGATGCGCCTGCTCGGTGGCGAGAGCATGGGCGCCGGCCTGTGCCACTTTCATCGCTAATTCGTGCAGCTCGGGCGCGTTGAAGCGGACGACACCCGCCAGCGTCTGGCGGTGGGTGAAGCCCGATTCCGGCTTCATCAGCGGATCGGCGAACTTGGCGCCGACCTCTATATGATAGCCGAGCACGCCATTGTGGCGGATCTTAAGGCCGGGAATGCCGGTCTTCTCGCGGTAGCGGGCCTCCAGCGCGGCGATGGCGCGGCGGCCGTCGCCAGCGAGACTGCGCAGCTCGTCGAGTGCGGCATCGAAGCCCTCGGCGATGAAGCCGCCGTCAGACGCATCGATTGGTGGCGTGGCGACCAGTGCGTGCGACAGCCGGTCGACCAGTGGGCCGTGGCCGCGCAGCGCCGGCAGCAACTCGGTGAGGAGCGCGGGCGGGCCCTCCAGCCGGTCGAGCAGATCATGGAGGTCGCGCGCGCCGGCGAGCCCGTCGCGGAGCTGGCCCAAGTCGCGCGGTGAGCCGCGGCCTGCTACGAGACGGCCGAGCGCACGGCCAATGTCGGGTAGCGCCCGCAGCGCCGCGCGCAGCCGGTCGCGGACCGCACCGTCCTCGACAAAGTGGCTGACCAGGTTGAGCCGCGCGTCGATCGCGTGCGTCTCGTTAAGCGGCGCGGAAATGTCGGCGGCGAGCAGCCGCGCGCCGGCGCCGGTGACGGTGCGGTCGACCGCGTCGAGCAGGCTTCCCTTGCGCTCGCCGGCCTGGGTGCGGGTGAGTTCGAGGCTTTCGCGCGTTGCGGCGTCGATCGCCATATGGTCTTCGGCGGTGCGCGCGGCCGGCGGCTGGAGGAAGGTTGTCCCTCCCTGCGCGGCGCGGTCGAGATAGGCGAGCAGCCCGCCCGCCGCTGCCAGCGCCGGCCGGTCGAAGCTGCCGAAGCCGTCCAACGTCGCCACACCGAAGCGGGCTTTCAGCAGGCGCTCGCCTTCGCTGCTGGCGAAGGTAGAGCGGGCGGCGGTCACCGCATCGGCCGGGCCGATCGCCGAGCCTTCGGCCACCACCACTTCGGACGGGCCGAGCCGCGCCAGTTCCGCGTCCAGCAAGGCGGCGGCGACCGAGGCGAGCTCGAATCGGCCGGTCGAGATGTCGGAAGCGGCGATGCCGATCCGCCCGCCCTGCTCGGCGAGCGCCACCAGCCAGTTGGCGGCGCGGGAATCTAGCAGCGTTTCCTCGGTCAGCGTGCCGGCGGTGACGAGGCGGATGATCTTGCGCGCGACAAGCGCCTTGGAGCCGCGCGCCTTCCTGGCCTGCTCGGGCGTCTCGACCTGCTCGGCCACCGCGACGCGGTGTCCGGCCTTGATCAGTCGCGCGAGATAGGCGTCGGCGGCATGGACCGGCACCCCGCACATTGCCACCCCATCGCCGCGCGAAGTGAGCGCGATGTCGAGCGTCGCCGCCGCGATCGTCGCGTCCTCGAAGAACAGCTCGAAGAAGTCGCCCATGCGGTAGAACAGCAGGCAGTCGGGCGCTTCAGCCTTCAGCCCATGATATTGCGCCATCATCGGCGTCTGTGCGCCGGGCTGTGCTGCTGCTGCTGCTCCCATCGATGGCGTCGATATCGGCTTTCGTGAAAATGAGAAGTCGCTTTGCCTTGTGACAGGCGATGCGATGCCGCATCAGGGCCGAAAATCAGAGTTGGGAGATGTTACGATGGCCGAGCGCCTGCAATTTTCCGAGCGCGAGGCGCTGCTGTTCCACTCGCAGGGCCGGCCGGGCAAGATCGAGATCGTCGCGACCAAGCCGATGGCCACCCAGCGCGATCTGGCGCTGGCCTATTCGCCCGGCGTCGCGGTGCCGGTGCTGGCGATCGCGCAGGATCCGGATACCGCTTACGACTATACCGCGAAGGGCAATCTGGTCGCGGTGATCTCGAACGGCACGGCGATCCTCGGCCTCGGCAATCTCGGCGCGCTGGCGTCGAAGCCGGTGATGGAAGGCAAGGCGGTGCTGTTCAAGCGCTTTGCCGACATCGATTCGATCGATATCGAGCTCGCCACCGAGGATGTCGGTCGACTGATCGATGCGGTCGAGTTGATGGAGCCGAGCTTCGGCGGCATCAATCTCGAGGACATCAAGGCGCCCGAATGCTTCGTGATCGAGCAGACGCTCCGCGAACGCATGAACATCCCGGTGTTCCATGACGACCAGCACGGCACCGCGATCATCTCGGCCGCCGGCCTGATCAACGCCGCACACCTGACCGGACGGCGGCTCGAGGATCTGAAGATCGTCGTCAACGGCGCGGGCGCGGCCTCGATCAGCTGCACCGAGCTCGCCAAGGCGCTCGGCGTCAAGTCCAACAATGTGATCCTCTGCGATTCCAAGGGCGTGATCTATCGCGGTCGCACCGAAGGTATGAACCAGTGGAAGTCGGCCCATGCGGTCGAGACGAGCGCGCGCACGCTCGATGAGGCGATCGAGGGGGCGGACGTGTTCTTCGGCCTGTCGGTCGCCGGCGCGCTCACCAAGGAGATGGTGAAGAAGATGGCGCCCCGGCCGATCATCTTCGCCATGGCCAACCCGGACCCCGAGATCCGGCCCGAGGATGCGCTGGAGGCGGCGCCCGACGCGATCATCGCCACCGGCCGATCGGACTATCCCAACCAGGTCAACAATGTGCTGGGCTTCCCCTTCATCTTCCGCGGCGCGCTCGATGTGCGCGCGACGACGATCAACGAGGAAATGAAGATCGCTGCCGCGCAGGCGCTGGCCCAACTCGCCCGCCAGGAGGTGCCGGAGGAAGTGGCGGCCGCTTATGGCGTCGCGCACAGCTTCGGGCCGGATTACATCATTCCCGCGCCATTCGATCCGCGGCTAATCGAGGTGGTGCCCGCCGCCGTCGCGAAAGCCGCGATGGATTCGGGTGTGGCGCGCAAGCCGATCGCCGACATGGCCGCCTATCGCGAGCAGCTGAAGGCGCGGCTCAACCCCACCACATCGGTGCTGACCTCGGTCTATGAGACGGCGCGCGCCCACCCCAAGCGGGTGCTGTTTGCCGAAGCCGAGGAAGAGGTGGTGCTGCGCGCTGCGATCGCTTTCAAACAGGGCGGCTATGGTGTGCCCGTGCTGGTCGGCCACGACGACGTTCACGACAAGCTGAAGGCCTTGGGCGTCGACGATCCGGCCTCATTCGAGCTGCACAACAGCCGGCGCACGCCACTGAAGGCGGAGATGGTCGAACGGCTCTACGAGAAGCTGAAGCGCAAGGGCTATATGCGCCGCGACGTCGAGCGCATGGTCAACCGCGACCGCAACATCTTCGGCGCGCTGATGGTCGAGATGGGCCATGCGGACGTGATGGTGACGGGCGTCACCCGCCATTTCCGCCAGACGCTCAACGAGGTGCGGCGCGTGATCGATTGCGCGCCCGGCCATCATCCGTTCGGCATCCACCTGCTGATCGGCCGCAACCATTCGGTGTTCATGGCCGACACCACCGTGATTGAGCGGCCTACCGCCGAGCAGCTTGCCGACATCGCCGAGCAGACCGCCGAGGTGGCGCGGCGCATGGGGCAGGAGCCGCGCGTCGCCTTCCTCTCCTATTCGACCTTCGGCAATCCGACGGGCGACTGGTTGGGGCCGATCCGCGAGGCGGTGGCGGAGCTCGACAGCCGCCAAGTGAATTTCGAATATGAGGGCGAGATGGCGCCCGACGTCGCGCTCAACCCGGCGATGGCCAAATATTATCCGTTCAGTCGCCTGTCCGGCCCCGCCAATGTGCTGGTGATGCCGGGGCTGCAGTCGGCCAATCTCTCGGCCAAGCTGTTGAAGGAGCTGGGCGGCGATTCGGTGATCGGCCCGATGCTGGTGAATCTCGAACACCCGGTCCAGATCGCCTCGATGACCTCGACCGCGCGCGAGCTGGCGACGCTGGCAGTGCTCGCCGCCGCTGGCATCGCGCGCTGAGGGTCAGCCTTCGAGCAGCCCCCGCACGCGCTCCAGCAGCGCGTCGGGGGTGAAGGGCTTGACTAGCATCGCCTCGGCGCCGCCATGCCCGGTGGCATCGGTGCCGGCATAGCCGCTCATCAGCAGAATGCGCGTGTCGGGCGCGCGGTCGCGGATTTCGGCGGCCAGCGCGAAGCCGTCGAGGCGCGGCATCATGACGTCGGAGATGACGAGATCGGGCGGCGGGTTCTGCCGCGCGAACAGCGACAGGGCCGAGCGCCCGTCATGCGCTTCGATGACTCGATAGCCGACGTCGCGCAGCGTCTCGACCACCAGCTCGCGCAGCGCGTCATTGTCCTCCACCACCAGCACGCAGGCACAGCGCGGCTGCATTTCCACCACGGGCTCACGGAACTCCGCCGGCGCAATCGGCGCCTCGCGAGTGCGCGGCAGCCACAGATGCACTGCGGTGCCCTGGCCGGGATGCGTATCGAGTGTGACAAACCCGCCCGACTGACGGACGAAGCCATGCACCTGGCTCAGCCCTAGGCCGGTGCCGCGCCCCACGCCCTTGGTGGTGAAGAAGGGCTCGAAGGCGCGGGTGCGCACGTCCTCGGTCATGCCCATGCCGCTGTCGGCGACGGTGAGCCGGACATAATCGCCGGCTGCGGCGCCCTGTCGCGTCGCCTCGCGCTCGTCGACCGTCCGGTTGCCGAGGCTGATCAGCAGCGTGCCTCCGGTCGGGTTGCCGGCCATCGCGTCGCGAGCGTTGACGGCGAGATTGATGATTGCGTTCTCGAGCTGGTTGACGTCGATCGCCACCGGCCAGGCATCGTCTTCGACGACCAGCTCTATCGTGACGATCTCGCTCGCTGCGCGCTCGATCAATGTGCGCATGCCGGAGAGCAGCGCGGCGAGATCGGCCGCACGCGGTGCGAGCCGCTGCCGTCGGGCGAAGGCGAGCAGACGCTGGGTGAGGGTGGCGGCGCGGGCGGCGCCTTCGCCCGCCTGGGCCAACGCGCGCTCCACCCGCGCCGTGTCCCCTCGCTGAAGCCGGCGCGCGGCGATGTCGAGATTGCCGACGATGATCGTCAGCAGATTGTTGAAGTCGTGCGCGATGCCACCGGTGAGCTGGCCGAGAGACTCCATTTTCTGCGCCTGGATCAGCTCCACCTCGGCGGTGCGCAGTGCGGTGTCATCGCGGCCGATCGCGTAGATCAGCTCGCTCTCGCGACGCAACGTCCAGCTGATCGTGCGGATCTCGCCCTGATGGTCGAGATATTCGCGGGTGAGCGGGACCGAGTGACCGTCGGCAATGGCATCGAGATTCGGGCTGCTGGCGGGATCGAGCAGGAACTGGCGCATCGTCACCGCGCCGGGGACATCGAGCGAGCCGAACACCTCCTGCCAGGACGGGTTGGCGGCGATCACCCGACTGTTGAGATCGCACACCAGGATGAGATCGTGCGCCAGCGTCCAGAGCCGGTCGCGGTCGCGCATCGCATGGGCGTGGACCGCCGCGTCGAGCCGGGCGATGCGGCGCAGCTCGATCAGCGCGGCAGCCTGGCGGGCGAGCGCCGCCAGCGCTTCCCGGCCGTCGAAGCGTTCGCGCGGGGTGGGATCCAGCACGCAAACCGTGCCGATCGCATAGCCGTCCGGGGTGTAGATGGGAGCGCCCGCATAGAAGCGGATGAACGGTTCGCCGGTAACCAGCGGATTGGCGGCGAAGCGCGGATCGCGCGAGGCGTCGAGCGTGACCAGCACGCGATCCTGCCGGATCGTCCGGTCGCAGAAGGCGACCGAGCGCGGCGTCTCGCTGAGGTCGAGGCCGATCCGCGCCTTGAACCACTGGCGCTCGGCGTCGATCAGGCTGATGAGCGCGGTCTGCGCGCCGGTGATGGCGCGAGCGATCGTCGCGATGTCGTCGAATCCGGCCTCGGGGTCGGTATCGAGCAGTTCAAGCTGCTGCAGCGCGGCGAGGCGGGCCGCTTCGTTCGGATGGCCGGTTCTCGCCATCCGCGCCGCTTACGGCTCGGTGCTGCCGCCCGGATTGTCGGAGGTCCGGCCCTGCGGTCCCGCAGCGCCAACCGCGCCGATATTGCCGAACAGCTCCTGGAACAGGCTGCGCTTGCGGCCGAGCGTCGGTGTCTTGTCGGCCACCGGATGGATCGAGACGACCTTTTCGAGGCCGCCCCGCTCGATGCTGCTGACATTGCCGGCCGGATCGAAATGCACTGCCAGCGTGAGCTGGCTCACCGGGGTCGGGGCGCCAAAGGAGAACTGCTTGGTCGCGCGCGACACATAATACCAGGTGCGGTCGTCGAACTCGCCGGCGAAGCTGGGCGCGCCCAGCGTTTTCTCCACCGATTCGCGATTGTCTACGCCCGGCTGGATCGCAGCGACCAGCGTGCGGTCGACGATATAGCCCTGATGTCCGCGCACCCGGGCGCAACCCGACAGACCTGCGGCCAGTGCCAGGGCCGTCACGACGACACCCCCCGCGTAGCGCTTGCTGGCCGACATTCGCATCTCCTCCATACTCCGGGGAGCCCCATCCCGGCCCACACTTCAAGCGCCATTGCATCGGCGAACGAGCCGCTCAATATGCCCTGCGCACGCGCTGCACAAGGCGCGTTGCGGACAAGGATCTGGGCGATTTGGTCACTCTCCTCAAGCGTTTCCTCGGGCCTCGTGGCGATGTGGGCGCGCTTAACCCGCTCTACGACGCGGTCGTTGCGCTGGCGCGTCGTCCGCACTGGTATCTCGACGGTGCCGTGCCCGACACGTTGGACGGCCGTTTCGACATGGTGTCGAGCGTGCTGGCGCTGGTGCTGCTGCGGCTCGATGCGCTCGATGCGCGCGAGGAAACGGCGCGACTCACCGAGCGCTTCGTCACCGACATGGACGGGCAACTCCGCCAGCGCGGCATCGGCGACCTCGTCGTCGGCAAGCATGTCGGGCGGATGATGAGCCAACTCGGCGGCCGGCTCAGTGCCTATCGCGAGGGATTCGCCGAAGGCGGCGACCTTGCTGGCGCGATCGATCGCAACATCCACCGCGGCGCCGCCGTGCCGCAAGCGGCGCGCGCGCATGTCGAACAGGGGCTGCGCACGGTTGCGGACGGGCTTGCCGCGCGCGACCTCCCGACGATGCTGGCAGGAGACATCGCATGACCCAGCCC
>FTCZ01002274.1_pt1 | contig 16605 bp, 13 predicted proteins | sample 1658871 | NCBI WGS metagenome assembly FTCZ01 (sample SAMEA3914864, study PRJEB12502) | metagenome | biome: forest; material: soil | place: USA | collected 2012-03-12 | depth 0.3 m
CCAAGAATCCTGGAGAGGTGGCAGAGTGGTCGAATGTACCTGACTCGAAATCAGGCGTACCGCAAGGTACCGTGGGTTCGAATCCCACCCTCTCCGCCAAGAAGTACGAAATCGGGCCTCAGGGCCCGTTTTTCGTTGCCTTCTACCAATCTTCTACCGGTCCGCGAAGTGAGCGGAATCGCAGCACGCCCTTTTGGCGTCCAGCCAATCTCGGCTGTGAACTGATTTGATCGGCGCAGGACGCATTGCGCGTTGCCCCGGGCACGAACCAGTCGAGTGCGGCGGCACCCCGACTTCACGGAGCTGGCACCGCGCCATCTCGCGATGAATGGCGCGGCGGGCAACCCGGATATGGCCGTGGCCGCCTTCTTCCAGGGCGTTTGAGTCGCAGGTCAGAGTATTCTCGGCAGCGTCTGCGTCCTCGCGGTGAACAAACTCACTCGCGCACATGCCACCAGCCATGCCCGATACCCTCCAAGACCTCCAAGGTCGTCTCACCCGCTTCGCCCAGGCTCGCGACTGGGGCCAGTTCCATTCTCCGAAGAACCTCGCGACGGCCCTGACGGTCGAAGCGTCTGAACTCCTCGAGATCTTTCAGTGGATGACAGAGGACGCAAGCCGCTCGTTGCCAGATGAGCAGCGAGCCATGGCAAGGTCCGAGATCGCAGACGTTCTCCTGTACCTCGTGCAACTGTCGTCCGCGTTGGGCGTCGATCCCGTCGCCGCCGCACAAGAGAAACTGGAACTCAACGAGCAGCGTTATCCTGTCGATCTCGCACGAGGCAACAGCAAGAAATACAACGAGTTCTGACCGTCGCTGGGGAGGGCAGGCGTGATCATCTACCAAGAGACCAAGGCGGGGTTTCTGCATCACGTCTTCGAGGATGACGTTCAGGACGTCATCCTCAGACACTACAAGGCGTCGGTCGGCGCGAGCGTAGCCAAGCCGATGATCACCTCGTGGGCCAACTCGTTGATGGAGATGGCCAAGGTACTCAAGGACGACGAAATTCCCGACGACGCGGGCATCGCCATCGAGTATCAGCTTCCGCAGTCATCCAGGCGCATCGACTTCATCATCACGGGTGAAGGCGAAGATGCTCGGCCACGGGTCGTGATCGTCGAGCTCAAGCAATGGTCCGAATCGCGACGCAGTGCCAGGGACGCGATCGTCTGGGCGCGGCGCGGCGGAAGGGCGGGCGAGACGGAAGGAACGCATCCTTCCTACCAGGCATGGACATACGCCGCCTACCTCGAAGACTTCAATACAGAAGTTCAACGCGGCGAGATCGGCCTGCAGCCGTGCGCGTATCTCCACAATCATCCGCGGGACGGCGAGATCGATCACCCGCACTACGCCGAGCACATCGCTCGCGCCCCGCTCTTCCTGAAGTCGGAAAAGGACAAGCTTCGGGCCTTCATCCGCAAGCACGTGCGCAAGGGCGACCGCCAGCAAGTCCTCTATGCGATCGAGCAGGGCCGTATCCGGCCGTCGAAGACGCTGGCCGACAGCGTCGCGCGGATGATGCAGGGCAAGTCGGAGTTTCTGATGATCGACGACCAGAAGGTCGTCTTCGAAGCGATCCTCGCCGCCGATGCCCGGGCAGAGCGGCGCAAGCAGGTGGTTATCGTTCAAGGCGGCCCGGGCACCGGCAAGTCGGTCGTCGCCATCAATGCGCTTGGTGCGCTGCTTGCACTCGGACGAAATAGCAGGTTCGTGTCCAAGAATGCCGCGCCGCGAGCGGTCTTCAAGGCGCGGCTCACGGGCACCTTCACCGCCACGCGCATCAACAACCTCTTCACCGGCTCGGGCGCCTTCGTCGATGACGAGCCGGATGCCTTCGACACGCTGATCGTGGACGAGGCGCATCGACTGAATGAGAAGAGCGGTCTCTATGGGAACCTCGGCGAGAACCAGATCAAGGAGCTGATTCGCGCCTCACGCTGCTGCGTCTTCTTCACGGATGACGATCAGCGCGTCACGTTCGACGACATCGGCGAAACGGCGGAACTGCGGGCGCACGCGGAAGCCCAAGGCGCGGAGGTCACGCAGTTGCAACTGGCTTCGCAGTTCCGCTGCAACGGCTCCGATGGCTACCTCGCCTGGCTGGACGACACGCTCGACATCCGAGCGACGGCGAACGATCGCCTCGACACCTCGGAATACGACTTCCGGGTCTTCGGTGATCCCGTCGAGATGCATCGCCTCATCGCCCTGAAGAACGAGGCCAGCAACAGAGCGCGAGTCGTGGCGGGCTACTGCTGGAAGTGGCCCAGCAAGAAGGATTCGACCGCCTGGGACATCGAGATGCCGGAGTACGGCTATCGCCGCCGATGGAACCTGACCGACGACGGCAGCCTGTGGATCGTCAAGCCAAAATCGGTGGAGCAGGTGGGATGCGTCCACACCTGCCAGGGCCTCGAGCTCGACTACGTCGGCGTGATCATCGGGCCGGACATGATCTATCGGGACGGACGCATCATCACGGATGCCACGCGTCGCGCGACATCCGATCGATCGGTTCGCGGCTTGAAGACGCGGCTGAAGGAGGATCGGGAATCGACCTTGGCTCTGGCGGACCGCATCGTCAAGAACACCTACCGCACCTTGATGACGCGCGGAATGAAAGGATGCTTCGTCTATTGCACGGATCAGGCGTTGGCCGACTACCTGAAGAGCCGGCTGAGTGAAGCCGTGGCTTCGAGCGCTCATCCGGCGCCAGTCGAACAAGGGCCGACAAGCGTCATCCCCTTTGTGCGTGTGTCGCCAGCGGAGCGAGCAGCGGGCGCGCCTGCACTTCCGCTGATCGATCTGCAGATTGCGGCGGGATCGTTCTCCGATGTTCAGGCGCTCGCCGATGCTGCTGCAGAGTGGATCGTTCCGCCTGACTGGCTGCGTCCCCGACCTGGTTACTTCGTTGCCCAGGTCGTTGGCGAGTCCATGAACCGCCGCATTCCCGACGGCGCCTGGGCGCTGTTCAAGGCCAACCCGCAAGGCTCACGGCAGGGCAAGGTGGTCGTGGTGCAGCATCGCAGCATCGATGATCCGGAGACGGGCGGACGCTACACCATCAAGGTCTATTCGAGCGAGAAGGCGGCGACGGCGGATGGCGGCTGGGAGCATCGGCGAATCACTTTGAGCCCCGATTCGGATCGATCTGAATTTCAACCGATCGTCATCGACGCAACTGCAGCGGCGGAGAGTGAACTCAATGTGGTCGCCGAGTTCGTGGCGTTGGTGGAACCGTAGCGCCGAACATGCGATTTTGGTGGGTCAACCAGAACCAGACCTACCGCCACGAGGTGCGCGGCGGCTACCTGTGGTCGCCCCAACGCAAGGCCAACGGCGCCCAGAATCCTTACTACGACTTCATGCGCGGCGTGAGTCCGGGCGATCTCATTTTTTCGTTTGCCGATACGTGGATCCGAGCGATCGGCGTTGCCCGCTCCAACGCGTACCCGGCGCCGAAGCCACTGGAGTTCGGCACCGCGGGTGCCTACTGGGATCAGATCGGCTGGCGCATCGATGTGAATTTCCACGAGCTGCGCACAGGCTCCATTCGGCCAGCCAACCATATGGCGTTGTTGGCACCTTTGCTGCCCGCGAAGTACGCACCGCTTCAGTCCGATGGACGAGGACTCCAGAGCGTCTACCTCACCATGGTGGACGATCCGCTCGCCTCCATGCTGATTGATTTGATCGGGCCTGAGGCGCGCGCTCTCGCGCGACATCTCTTCGTGTCCGATAGTGATTTGCCGTCAGCGACCGCCGTGGGCCTGGTTCAATGGGAGGAGCACGAGCTCGAGATGGTTCGGGACGATCGAGCCATTCCCGAGACGGAGCGACAAGCCCTTGTTCTCGCGCGCCGCGGCCAAGGCTTGTTCAAGGAGCGGGTCATGCGACTCGAGCGTGCCTGTCGAATCACGGGCGTGACGAACGAAGCGCACTTGCGTGCCAGTCACTGCAAGCCGTGGCGCAACTCAAGCAACCACGAGCGAATCGATGGCGAGAACGGTCTACTGCTCACGCCCTCGATCGATCATCTGTTCGATCGTGGCTTCATTGGATTCGAGGGGAACGGCGACCTGATCCTGGCTCCCGTCGCTGATGGCGCATCGCTTCAGCGCATGGGCATTGATGCAACTCGACGCGTCAACGTGGGTGCTTTCTCTGATGGGCAACGAAGCTATCTGAGATACCACCAAGAGCAGGTCTTGCTTAGATCCAGGTTCATTCCCGGAGGCTGATTCGCCGCCGCCAATCACGGAGGCTCTGCTCCCGTCGAGCGGCCAATCGGTTCCTGTCGCCTGAGGCCAGCGACCGCCGCAAGCCGAGTTGCACTACACGATCGTCTAGCCCTGCGAGTCAGGCGATGGTCTGCGCATCTGCGCCGTCATTCCACCCACGCTCGAGTCCTCGCGGTCCAAAACGGGGACTGCTTCGCCTTCTCTCGCCCCGCCGAATTGATCAGCCGGGTTGATATATCCCCACGCGGCGAGTCGACGTCTTCCCACTCCTCGTCGCGGCGCCGGAGTCGAAGACAACGGTGTGGCGAGAAGAGGCGCGACCGTGCCTGCCGACCACTTGGAACCCGACCATGTACGCCCCCCTGAACCGTTTCGTCCTGGCAGCCGCGCTCGCGGCCGGAGCCCTGCTGGCCTGGCCGGCCCACGCCACGACGTCGGGGGGCACGTTCCAGGTCAATGCGACCGTCGTCAGCGCTTGCACGGTCTCCGGCACCGTGCTGAGCTTTGGCGGCGCGATCGATCCGTTGAGCTCCGCGGTGCCGCTCGATGCCAGCTCCACGCTGAGCGTCCAGTGCACCAACACCACGCCGTACGCGATCTCGCTGAACGCGGGCACCCACGCCGGCGGGGCGTCGAACTTCGGCGCGCGGGCCATGACCAGCGGCGGCAACTCGCTCGCCTACCAGCTCTACGTCGACAGCGCCCGCTCCAGCGTCTGGGGCGACGGCACCGGCGCGTCGGCGACGTCCAGCGGCGCCGGCACCGGCGGCACGCAGGCCATCCCGATCTACGGGCGCATCTCGTCGCTGTCGGGCGTCGTGCCCGGCTCGTACACCGACACCGTCACCGTGACGATCACCTACTGAAAGGGGAGTCACCGTGTCGCACACGCTTTCTCGCGGGCTGCTGGTCGCCTTCGCCTGCCTCGCCGCGATCGCGGCGCGCGCCGCCGACCTGACGATCATGCCGGTGGCCGTGCAGCTCGACGCCGCGCACGATCGCACCACCGTGCGCGTGAGCAACACGGGCAAGGCGCCGGTGGTGCTGCAGGCGGATGCGATCGGCTGGTCGCGCACCGACGGCGTCGACCAGGACACGGCCACCGACGACCTGATCGTCAACCCGCCGGTGTTCACGGTGGCGCCCGGCGCGACGCAGATCTTGCGCGTCGGCCTGCGCCGCAACAGTCCGGCCGAACACGAGTCGACCTATCGCATGGTGCTGCGCGAGGTGCCGTCGGCCGCGGACGCCGCCGACGCCTCGGTCCAGGGCCAGGTGCGCGTGCTCGTGGCCTTACGCGTGCCCGTGTACGTGGCGCCGGCGGTGGTGCGCCACGAACAGCGCTGGGCCGCGCGCTACGACGCGTCGGGCCGTCTCTACGCCTCGGTCAGCAACACCGGCAACGTCCATTTGAAGATCGGCACGCTGCGCCTGGCATCGCAGGACGATTCGGCCGCCACGCGGCTGCAGGGCCCCGAGTCGGTGCTGATGCCGGGCGAGGTTCGCCAATTCGCGCTGCAGCGGCCCACGCCGGTACCGGCAGGCCAACCCATGAGCCTGGAGGTCCTCACCGACCGCGGCCTGCAGCATGTGCCCCTGGACCTCGCCAGCAACTGAACCCCCCGCCGCCGTCGCCCGCCACGTGAGTCGCGCGCTGCGCGCCGTGCGCGCGTTGGCCGCATGCGGCGGCGTGGGGCTGCACCTGGCGGGCGCCTGCGCGCCGGTCGCCGACCCGATGCTGCTGGCGGTGCGCGTCAACGGCGTCGACGGCGACGACAGCCTGCGCGTGCTGCGCATCGGCAACCGGATCGCGGTCGACCGCAACGACTGGGCCGCGCTGCACCTGCGTCCGTTCGCCGGCACGCCCGTGCGCTTCGACGGCCAGGACTACCTGCCGCTCGACACCGTGCCCGGCCTGCGTTCGCACGTCGACGGCGCGAGCCAGACCCTGGTCATCGCCGCCTCGGCGTCGGCGTTCGCGGGCGTCGTGCTGCGGATGGACACCAGCGTCACGGTGGCCGCCATCCCGGCCGCGCCTGGCGCCTACGCCAACTACGATGTCGAATTGCAGCACACCGTCGTTGGCGGCGACCCGCGCGTGGCGTACTCGGCGTCGTTGCAGCTCGACGCCGGCGTCTCGGCCTTCGGCGGCTCGCTCACGAGCAGCGGCCTGCTGGTGGACGACGGCATCCATCGCCGCGGCACGCGCCTGGACACCACCTGGACGCAGGACAACCCCAAGCAGATGGCCAGCCTGCGCGCGGGCGACGCCGTCACCAACCCCGGCACCTGGGGCCGTGCGCTGCGCTTCGGCGGCATGCAGTGGGCGACCGACTTCTCGCTGCAGCCCGGCTTCCTGCCGTTCCCGCTGCCGTCCGTGCACGGCGAGGCGACGTTGCCGTCGAGCGTGGACGTCTTCGTCAACAACTCGCGCCGCCTGCAGAGCGACCTGCCGGCCGGCCCGTTCGACCTGAACGAGCTGCCCGTCGTGACGGGCAACGGCGAGGTGCGCCTCGTCGTGCGCGACGCGCTCGGCCGCGAGCAGGTCATCACGCAGCCGTACTTCGCGAGTCCCGCGCTGCTGCGTCCGGGCCTGCATGCGTTCTCGGTCGAGGCCGGCGCCGTGCGCGAGGACTACGCGCTGCGCAGCGACCACTACGGCCACGTCGTCGCCGCGGCGACCGATCGCGCGGGCGTGACGGACAGCTTCACGCGCGAGCTGCGCATGGAGTGGGCGCCCCATCTCGCGACCGCCGGGGCCACCGGCACCTGGCTCGTGCCGCAGGTCGGCGTGATGACCCTGGGCGCGCTGGCCAGCGCGTCGGGCGACGGCAACGGCGGTGCGCTGACGGCGACTCTCACGCACCAGGGCCGCGTCTGGAACGGCAGCGTGCAGCTGCAACGCAGCTCGCGCGATTTCGCGCAGCTGGGCGTGCTTGCCGGCGACGCGCTGCGCAGCCAGGCATCGGCGACCGTGGGCGGCAGCGTCGGCGCGCTGCCGCTGGGGGTGGGTGTCGTCTACCAGGCGCCGTGGAACGGACCCGCACAGCGGCTGCTGTCGTTCAACGTGGGCGCCGGCCTCGGCCGCTTCGGGTCGCTGGGCTTCTATGGCCTGCGCGACTTCACGACCGGCGCGACGACCGTCTCGCTGAGCTACAGCGTCTCGCTCGATGCCCGCACCGGCGTGGCGCTGGGCGCGACGCGCAACGCGACGCCAGGGGCGGCGTCCAAGGTGGGCTACCAGATGGACGTCCAGCGCAACCTGCCCGAAGGCGAGGGCGTCGGCTGGCAAGTGGCGGCGCAGGACGACGACCGCGCGCAGGCGCAGCTGTATGCGCGCATCCCGTGGGCCGACCTGAACGCGGGCATCGCGCGCACGAACCGGCAGACGGACGTGCGCGCCGGCGCGACCGGCGGCGCCGCGTGGATCGACGATTCCGCGTTCGTCACGCGCCGCGTCGACGGCACGTACGCGGTCGTCGAGGTGGGCGACTATCCCGACGTGACCATCCTGCGGGACAACCACCCGGTCGCACGCACCGACCAGAACGGCCGCGCGCTCGTGGCCGGGTTGCGCGGCAACGAGGTCAACCGCGTGGGCGTCGAGGCCGCGGACCTGCCGCTCGACGCGGCGGTGGACGCGCTCGACCTCGAGTTCGTCGCACCATCGCATGCCGGCGTCGTGCTGCGCCTGCCGATCCAGCGCCGGCGCGCGGCCAGCATGCGCATCGTCGGCGCCGATGGCACGCCGCTGCCGCCCGGCACGACGCTGCGCATGGCCGGCCACGACGAGCGCTTCCCGGTCGGCTTCGACGGCCGCACCTTCGTCGCGGGCATCCGTACGGGCACGCTCCTGCGCGCGCATGGGCCCGGCGCGGACTGCGGCGTCACGCTGGTCGTGCCCGAAGGCTCGGCCGACGACCTGCCCGACCTCGGCAGCGTGGTGTGCAAGTGAGACCCCGCGTGACCGCGAAGACCCCGGGCCTCCGCACGCTTCCGACGTGGTTCGCGCTCATGCTGCTGCTGTGGGCCAGCCTCGCGGCGGCGCCTGCGCACGCGCTGTGCGTGGGCGTGTGCAGCTGCGGGGTCACGACCTCGAACCTGCTGTTCGGCAACATCAATCCCCTGCAGTCGTCCAACACGGACAGCACCGGCAGCGTGACCGTCAGCTGCGGCGGCGTCGTCGGCCTGCTGGTCCCCGTCACGGTCGACCTCAGCAAGGGCAGCGGCACGAGCTTCGCCAACCGCAGCATGGGCTCGGGCGCCAACCGGCTGCGCTACAACATCTACGCCGACAGCGCGCGCACCCAGGTCTTCGGCGACACGACGAACTCCACCGTCGACGGCGGCGGCTTCATCACCCTGAACGCCCTCGGGCTCGGGCCCACCGTGACGGTTAACCTCTACGGGCGCGTGTGGGGGTCGCAGACCACGGTCGTGCCCGGCACTTACGCAGACTCGTTGACGGTGACGCTCACGTACTACTGACTCGAACGGCGACCGGGCAGAATCGGGGCATGCCTGCAAGCCCTCGCCACTGGGTCGTCTTCGACGGCGACAACACGCTGTGGGAGACCGAGCGGCTGTACGACGAAGCGCGCGACGCGCTGTGCAGGCTGATCGCCGGCGAGGTTCCCGGAGTTCCGGAACGGGACGTCGCGGCCTTCCAGCGCAAGCGCGACCACGGGCTCCATGCCGAGATGGGGTATTCGCAGGATCGCTATCCGCGATCGTTCCGGGAGACGGCGGCGCATTTTCTCGGGTTGTCGCATCCGCGCGCCGACGAGGCACGCTCCCTCGCCGAAAGCGTGTTCGGCGCGGTGGCGCGCGCCGCGCCGCAGGTCGATGCGGTGCTCGAGACGCTGTCGCGGTCGTTCAGGCTCGCGCTGCTCACGGCCGGCGAGCGAAGCGTTCAGGAGCGACGCATCGCCGATTTCGGGCGTTCGCGATTCTTCGATCAGATGCGCATCGTTTCCGTGAAGTCGGCGCCGGTACTGAACGACTTTCTTGCCTTCTGCGGCGCAGACGTGCGGACGTCGTGGATGGTGGGCGACAGCCTGAAATCGGACATCCTTCCTGCCAACGAGATCGGCATGAATTCGGTCTGGCTGGAGGTGGCGAACTGGCACGAGGTCGAGATCGCGAACCTGGTCGCACCCCGGGCCGTGCATGTCGCGCGAAGCCTCTCCGAAGCCGCCGCCACAATACTCGGAGTTTCCAACGGCCATGAATGACATCGGCACGCCAGGGCGGCGCCGATGACAAGGGGAGCGCATGAACAACGTCCCGAATCTCCCGGCGGATGCCTCTCCGAAAGAGGATCCGCTGCGGTTCACATTCGTCGAGATGCTGTTCGCCCTGGCCGTGAGCCAGGTGGCCATGAGCGCCGCGGACCTGGCGAGTCTTCCGAACCCGATCGGCGAGAAGCTGCCGGCGCTGGCCCACCTGACGCTCAGCCTGTTGGCGATCGCGGCGAGTTGGGTGGGTTGGAGACTCACGAAATCTCCGGGGACGAAACATCTCATCTCCAGCATCTTCGAACTTCGGTTTGTCGGCCTGATCCTGGACGTCTTGCTGGTGATCCTGTATTTCATACTGGTCAAGAGCACCGACATCGAACAGGTCAATGGCAGCCCGCGGCTGACTGCCCCCAGCGCTGCGCCCGAGGCGTTATGGATTTCCGCGGTGTTCGCGGTCTATGCGCTGTGGGATCTGCTCAGCGACGTCTTGCCGGCCGACTACGCGCCGGGGCTGACGTTCGTGCGCCGCCTTTGGAGAGGGCTTCGCATCGCGTTCGTTTCCACCTTTTCATCGATCGCGTGTCTCGGCCTGACGTGGCTGGTCTACAGGAACGCGAGCAATGCGTCGTCGGGGTCGAGGGTGGTCGCGCTCGACCTCGCCCTGCTGGCCGTGATCTTTCTGTTTCGCGTGCTCAAGGCGGTCGAGATTCCGTTGTCCGGCTGGATGGGCGTCGCGGATTGCGATGCCTTTTCCTCGCGCCCGGCGCAGCGCAACGACCGGGCGATCGCCACGGTCTGGCTGGTTGTCTATGGGATATGTCTCTTCATCGGCGCGTTCTTTCAGCGCTAGTCGGCCGAGCCGCCCGTGCGCCGATTCAGCGCTTCTTGCACGCCTTCTCGGCCAGCTGGCACAGCAGCTTGCTGCCGATCGGCTTCTGCACATGCAGGTCGAAGCCCGCGCTGGCCGACATGACCCGGTCGCTCTGCGAGTCGCGCGCCGTGAGGGCGACGAGCTCGACCTCGCGCTCGTCTTCCGACTGGCGGATGCACGAGGCGGTCTCGTAGCCGTCGAGTCCCGGCATGTCGATGTCGAGGAACACCAGCCTGGGCTGCATCGCCTCCGTGGCCAGCACGGCCTCTTCGCCGTCGTAGACCGCGCAGGCCCTGAAGCCGAGGAGGCTCAACAGGGAGACAAGCGTGTCGGCGGCGTCCGGTTGTCGTCGACGACGAGGATCTTGCAGTCTTTTGGAGTCGTCGCGGGCAGCATGTGCTGGATTGGCAAGGCACGCGCCTGTCCGGCGCCAACGCGTCGGGCCCTGCGGTTGCCACCACCCCGTCGCGGATCGATCCCATGTCCGCGTGGAGGTTCCCATGAAGCTCAAGCGCATCGCCGTCGCCCTGGCCGTCACGGCGCTGGGTGCGACGCTCGCAGGCGGCTGGCGCCGGCGTGCGGCCGCGCGCCGGGATGCCGGCGCCGTGCCCGATTCCGATGCCGATGCCGACAAGCCTCCTTGCGACGACGACGTGTCGGCCTTCATCGAAACCCTCGCGCGCGCACCCGTCGCGCGCGAACGCCAGCGCGCGGCGGCCGCGCTGGCGGGCGGCGCCGTCGCGCAGGTGCACGGCACGCCTGCGCGCCAGGCGCCGCCCGCACGCCCCGGCGGCGCGCCGGACGTGTCCGGCGAACGCTGAACGACGGCTCGAGGCCAGGCTCCGCGCGCGCGCCGTCCGCGCCGTCGTTAACATGGCCAAGCACCGGACGCCTTTCCGTTGCGTGGATCCGGCCTTACCGCTCTCGTTCGCCAGCCTCGCATCCGACCATGCCTCCCCGCGCCCTCTCCCCGTCGTCCCGGCTGCGCTGCGGCATGCGGCAACGGGTCGCGGGGTTGCTCGTCGCCCTGGCAGCGTGCGCAGGCGCGCGGGCGGCGGTGCCGGATGCGCCGCCGTCGCAAGACTCGGCCGCGCCAGCGCCGCCGGCCGTGGCGGTGCCGGCCTCGCCCCGGGGCGTGGCGCGGCTGCCGGACTGCTCGCGTCCGCTGTCGCTCGGCCTGCACGAGCACGGCCTGCTGTATACGGCCCAGACGGGCGAGGGCATCGACAAGGACATCGCCGACGAGATGGCGCGTCGCTCGCACTGCCACATCGTGCTGACGGTGCTGCCGCGCGCGCGCATCTGGCAGCTGATCGAGAGCGGCGCGCTCGACTTCACGCTGTCGGGCATCTCCAATCCTCAGCGCGACCGCTTCGCGGCGTTCGCCTGGTACGTGTCCAACAAGTACTACCTGCTGGTACGGCGTGACGCCGACGTGCGCAGCGTGTCCGAATTCCGCCGCAAGCGCGGCCTGCGAGTCGGCCTGATCCGCAGCTTTCGCTATGGCGACCGGGCGAACGACTTCGTCGATACCCTCGAGAGCGAGGAGCGCATCACCTACGCCGGCAGTCTCGAGCCGCTTTACACGATCCTGCTGGACGACGACATCCAGGCGATGATCATCGAGCCGTTCGACTTCCCGGTGATCGCCGGGGCGCAGCTGAAGGCGCAGACCGCCATCCTCGAGTTCGGCGATCCGCCGATCGCCCACGGGCTGGTGATGTCGCGCAGGTCGCTGCCGCCCGCCGAGCTGCAGGCCTGGCGCGACGTGATCGACGCCATGCGCGCCGACGGCACGATCCGCCGCATCTTCGAGAAGCACTTTCCCGCCGACCTGGCCAGGCAGATGACGCAGTTCTAGATGCGACGCTTCCTGCCCCCCCTGCTGGCGCTTTTCGTGGGCGCCATCACGCTCGCGTTCACGATCGGGCTGTGCGTGCACGAGCGCGACAACGAGCAGGCGCGGCTGCGCGCGGTGTTCGACGCCAACGCCCGCCAGGCGGCCGGCCGCATCGAGCAGCGCGTCTCCAACTACGAGCAGATGCTGCGCGGCGTGCAGGGACTGCTGTCGGCCGACTTCGGGATCGACCGGCCGGCGTTCGAGGCCTACGTCGAGACCGTGATGGCCGGCCCCGATGCCGCGGGCCTGCAAAGCATCGCGTTCTCGGAGTTCGTGACGCCGGCGCAGCTGGCCGACCACATCGGCCACCGGCGCATGACGGGCCAGTCCGACTACGACATCCGCCCGCCAGGCGCGCGCGACATGTACGCGCCGATCGTGCTCGTCGCGCCGAGTACCGAGGCCAATCGGCGCGTGATCGGCTTCGATCCGCTGTCGAATGCCAGCCGCCGCACGGCGATGCTGCAGGCGCGCGACTCCGGCAACGCCACGCTGACTGCGCTCGTGCAGCTGCGCGTGGACGTCGGCAGCGAGCCGAAGCCCGGTTGCCTGATCTACCTGCCCGTCTACCGCAAGGGCGCCCCGGTCGACACCGTCGCGCAGCGGCGCGAGAACGCGATCGGCTGGGTGCGCGGCGCGTTCCGCGTGGGCGACCTGATGTCGACGCTGTACGGCGAGCAGAGCCCGGGTCTCGTCGTGCGCCTGCACGACGGCGCGGACACCAGCGACGCGTCGCTGATGTACCGCTCCGACACGCCGGCCGAGCCCGGCAGCGAGCCCGACGAAGCGATCCGGCACGCACGCTTCCAGGCGCAGGAATACGTCACGCTGGCGGGCCATACCTGGACGGTGCAACTGAGCTCGCTGCCCGAGTTCGAGCGCGTGCACGGACGCAACGCGTCGACCGTGATCCTGGTGGCCGGCATGTTGCTGAGCCTGCTGCTGGGCGTGATCACGCACCAGCTCGTCACCGGCCGTGCGCGCGCGACGGCGGTGGCGCAGGCGATGACGCGCGAGCTGCGCGAGAGCGAGGAGCGCTACCGTCGGATCGTCGACACCGCCAGCGAAGGCATCTGGGTGCTGGACGCCGCCAATCACCTCGCGTTCGTCAATCCGCGCATCGCGCAGTGGCTGGGCCTCAGCGAGGAGGCGATGCGCGGCCGGCCGGTCGACGACTTCATGGACGCCGACGAGGCCGAGCGCTGCCGCGCCGCGCTGGCCAGCCAGGATGCGGCGACGGGCGACGATCGCGGCGGCACGATCGAGCTGCGGCTGCGGCGCGTGGACGGTTCGCCGATGTGGGTGTCGCTGTCGACGCGCCCGATCGTCAACGACGCGGGACGCGCCTCGGGCGCGCTGGGCATGCTCACCGACATCAACGAGCGCCGCCAGGCCGAGGAGCGCCGCGCCGCGCTCGAGACGCAGCTGCGCGAGGCACAGAAGATGGAGGCGATCGGCACGCTGGCCGGCGGCATCGCGCACGACTTCAACAACATCCTCGCCGCGATCATCGGCAACGTCTCCGCCGCGCGGCAGGACGCCGCGATCGGGCTGTCCAACGATGCCAGCCTGCTGCAGATCGAGCGTGCCGCGGTGCGGGCGCGCAGCCTCGTGCAGCAGATCCTCACGTTCAGCCGCATGCAGGCGCAGGAGCTGCACACGCTGGCGCTGCAGCCCGTCGTCGACGAGTCGCTCGACCTGCTGCGCGCCACGCTGCCGGCGCAGGTGGAGCTGCGCGTGCGCCGCAGCGACGTGCCCGTGCACGTGCGCGCGGACCCGACGCAGATCCAGCAGATCGTGATGAACCTGTGCACCAACGCCTGGCACGCGCTGCCGGCCGGGCGCGGGCGCATCGAGGTCGGCCTGGCCGCGGAAACCACGCTGCCGGCGTCGCAGGCCGACGCCGCCGGCACCTGGCCGCCCGCGCTGCTGGCCGGACCGCGGGCCCATCTCTGGGTCGCCGACAACGGCAGCGGCATGGACGAGGCGACCCGCGCCCGCGTCTTCGAGCCGTTCTTCACCACCAAGCAGGTCGGGCACGGCACCGGGCTCGGGCTCGCCGTGGTGCATGGCATCGTCAGCGTGCACGGCGGCGCGATCCACGTCGAGAGCGCGCCCCGCGTGGGCAGCCGCTTCGATCTGTGGTTCCCGCTGCGCGACGCCCCCGAGGAGGCCTTCGAGTCGCAGCACGGGGCGCTGGACGCACCGCCCGGCGCGGGCCAGCACGTGCTGTGCGTCGACGACGACCCGGCGATGGTGCTGATGGTCGACGGCCTGCTGCGCCGCGCCGGCTACAAGGTGACGGCGTTCGAGCAGCCCGCCGCGGCGCTCGCGCGCGTGCAGGCCGAGCCGGGCGCATTCGACATCGTGGTCACCGACTTCAACATGCCCGAGATGAACGGGATGGAGCTCGCCGCCGCGATCGCGCGCGCGGCGCCGCGGCTGCCCATCGTCGTCACGTCGGGATTCATCTCCGACGAGATGCGCCAGCGCGCCACCGAGCTCGGCGTTCGCGCGTTGCTGCAGAAGGAATACACGCTCGAACGCCTGGCCGGCATCGTGCACGCGGTGCTCGAGGAGCGCCGAGAATGACGGCTCGATCGTCGCCCCAACGCCTTGCCTGACATGACCGATCCCGTCACCGCCCCGTGCGGCACCTGGCCGTCGCCCATCACCGCCGCCCGCGTCGCCGCGGGCGTGCGCCCCGTCTCCGCGCCGCGCATCGTCGGCGACCGCGTGCTGTGGCTGCAGGCCCTGCCCGAGCAGGGCGGGCGCATGGCCGTCGCCACGCAGGGCGCCGTCGTCACGCCGCAGCCGTTCAACGTGCGCACCCGCGTGCACGAGTACGGCGGGGGGGCGTATGCGGCGGCCGGCGACAGCATCTGGTTCTCGAACTTCGCGGACCACCTGGTCTACGCGCAGCAGGGCGACGCGACGCCGGTCGCGATCACGTCCGACGCCACGCAGCGGCACGCCGACCTCGAGCTCGACGCGCGCCATGGGCGCCTGGTCGCGATCCGCGAGGCCCATGGCGCGGGCGAGCCGCGCAATTCGATCGTCGCGCTCGCGTTGGACGGCAGCGGCGCCACGACGCTGGTCGAGGGCGCGGACTTCTACGCCTCGGCGCGCGTCTCCCCCGAGGGCCGGCGGCTGGCCTGGCTCAGCTGGAACCACCCGAACATGCCGTGGCAGGGCACCGAGCTGTGGCTGGGCGCGTTCGCCGGCGACGGCTCGCTGATCCATGCGCGCCGCGTCGCCGGCGGCCCGACGGAGTCGCTGTGCCAGCCGGTGTGGGCGCCGGACGGCAAGCTGTACGTGGTGTCCGACCGCAGCGGCTTCTGGAACCTGTACCGGCTGGAGGTCGCCGGGCTGGTCGCGGTCTGCCCGATGGAGGCCGAGTTCGGCCTGCCGCAATGGGTGTTCGCGCAATCGTCGTACGGCTTCGCCGGGCCGCACGAGATCATCGCCGCCTGCCGCGAGAACGCGGTCAGCCGGCTGCTGCGCATCGACGTGCGCAGCGGCCAGGCGACGCCCATCGCCACGCCGTTCGAGGACATCGCCGAACTGCGCGTCGGCGACGGCAAGGTGGTCGTCGAGGCCGGCTCGCCCACCACGCCGCCGTGCATCGCGGCGATCTCGCTGGCCGACGGCCAGGTCGACGTGCTGGCACGCAGTGCCGACGACCTGCCCGACGGCGCGGTGCTGTCGGTGCCGCGCGCGATCAGCTATCCGAGCGCCAACGGCCGCATCGCGCACGCGTTCCACTACGCGCCGCACAACGCGGCCTGCCGCATGCCCGAGGGCGAGCGTCCGCCGCTGATCGTCATCAGCCACGGCGGGCCGACGTCGATGGCCACCAACACGCTCAAGCTCGCCACGCAGTTCTGGACCAGCCGCGGCTTCGCCGTGCTGGATGTCAACTACGGCGGCAGCACCGGTTTCGGTCGCGCCTACCGGCAACGGCTCAGCGGCCAGTGGGGCATCGTCGACGTGGAGGACTGCGTCGCGGGCGCGCGCCACCTGGTCGACGCGGGCCTGGTCGATGGCGAGCGCCTGGCGATCCGCGGCGGCAGCGCGGGCGGCTACACCACGCTCGCGGCGCTCGCCTTCCACGACGTGTTCAAGGCCGGGGCCAGCCACTACGGCGTCGGCGACCTGCGCGCGCTCGACGCCGACACGCACAAGTTCGAGTCGCACTACACGACCGACCTGCTGGCCGCCATGCCCGAGCGCGAGCGCCTGTACCTCGAGCGCTCGCCGATCCACGCGGCCGATCGCCTGTCGTGCCCGGTGATCTTCTTCCAGGGCCTGGACGACAAGGTGGTGCCCCCGGCGCAGGCCGCGAC
>FTCZ01002057.1_pt1 | contig 16568 bp, 13 predicted proteins | sample 1658871 | NCBI WGS metagenome assembly FTCZ01 (sample SAMEA3914864, study PRJEB12502) | metagenome | biome: forest; material: soil | place: USA | collected 2012-03-12 | depth 0.3 m
AAGCTGCACTCCCCCGTTCCCACAAGGTTGTACGCAATGGACACCCCTGTTTCGAAAGTCGTCCGGGCCGCTTACCTCTCCGTCGCCGCGATGGCGGCTTTCGTCGTCTGGTGCAGCCTTGTGGGATTCGAGGCGAGGCTCCCCGGAATAGCCTGACCTGTAGCCTAGCTACCGCTTCCGCCGAGGGTCATACGATCTCCCTCGATTTTGACGGATCCGACACGCGACAGGAACGATTGCCCCAACAGCGAGACGTTCAGGCCATCCGGCACGATCGCGCCGGATACGTCGCGCGCTTCCAGCCCGCCCAGTTCGACCTTTGAGAGCGTCACCGGCACGCCGTAGACGGGGCCGGAGGCGCCTTGGCCGATCAGCCGTAGATCAGCATCGTTCCAGTCGAGGCCGATGGCGCGCGCGTCCGACCCGGTCAGCGCGACGATGGTGGCGCCGGTATCGACCAGGAAGTGCGTGTCATGCTGTTCGACCGCAGCGTCGGCATAGAAATGACCGTCGGGCGCGCGGGCAATCTCTGTGCTGCCGGCGAACCACGCCGCCTGCGCTGCAGTGTCCTGGGGATGTGGAGAGGGTGCCGATGTGGTTGCGTCGGCTTCGTGAACGGCTTTCAGGCCGGGGGCGATCAATGCCACCAGCCCGACCGTGACGACTACGAGAATTACTGGCCCCATCCGCATGGGGCCAGATTAGGCGCGAAGGCTTAAGCCGCCGTAAAACCGGCCTGGTCGGGCTCGTCATCGGCGGCATAACCGTGATGCAGGCCGGTGGCGGCGAGGGCGGCCATCTGGCCGACCACCAGCGCGTCCCAGGCCATCAGGCCCCAGACCAGCCACTGCGGCCGTTCCATCGCCGCGATATGGTCTGCGCGGTGCAAGGTCTGGAGCAGCAGCCAGATGGGCCCGACATGCAACAGGATGCGCAGCGCCTTGGTCCAACCGGTACGATAGATGGAAGCAATCCCGCTCTCGCAGTCGCCGATCAGCCCGCCAGCCATCAGCACCAGCCCCGGCAAGCTGGCGAGAGCCAGTACCAGCCCAAGCATTCCTCCGGCCACTGGGGACAGGGGCAGGTTCAGCAGGCTGGGCAGCGAAACCACGATCTGGACGAGGAAGCCGAGCAGCACCTGCTTCCAGCCGATCCCGGCAAGGCTCCAGCCGCGCAGGCCCGCCGCGCGATTGGCCCAGAAGCGGGCGCCGACCAGGATCGCGAGTGCGAGACAGGCGGCCTTCACCGCGCCGAACTGAAGCCGTGTCGCGTTCTCGGCAAGGGCGTTGAAAGCCTCATGGCTGGTGAACATGCCCAGCCGAATCTCCACCGCATGCTGCACGAATTCGGGCAGCACCGCGATCAGCGGAACCAGCGGCGCGATCCGCCAGAGATACAGCGAATCGCGCAGCGTCAGCCCGACGCGCGCGAGTTCGCGCTTCAGTCGGCTCATTCGGCCGCCTGCGCCTCCGCTGCGTTGGCCGCTTCGATCTCGGCAGCCTTGGCTTCCACCAGCTTGACGATGTGGTCCAGCATGTCTTCGGACTGGACGACATGGTCGGTCACGCCCGAAAGGTAGACCATGTGCTTGCCGTTGCCGCCGCCGGTCAGCCCGATGTCGGTCTCACGCGCTTCGCCGGGTCCATTGACCACGCAGCCGAGGACGGAGAGCGAAAGCGGCGTCTTGATGTGCTGCAGGCGGTCTTCCAGCGCCTCCACCGTGCGGATCACGTCGAAGCCCTGGCGTGCGCAGCTCGGGCAGGAGACGACGCGCACGCCGCGCGTGCGCAGGCCCAGTGCCTTCAGCATTTCGAAGCCGACGCGCACTTCCTCTTCCGGCTCGGCCGAGAGCGAGACGCGCAAAGTGTCGCCGATGCCGGACCACAACAGCATGCCCATGCCGATCGAGGATTTCACAGTGCCGCCGATCAAGCCGCCCGCCTCGGTAATGCCAAGGTGCAGCGGGCAATCCACGGCGTCCGCCAGCCCCTGATAGGCGGCGACGGCCAGGAACACGTCGCTGGCCTTCACGGCCACCTTGTATTCGTGGAAATCGTGGTCCTGCAGCAGCTTGATATGATCCAGGGCGGATTCGACCAGCGCTTCGGGGCAAGGCTCGCCGTATTTTTCCAGCAGGTCCTTTTCCAGGCTGCCGGCGTTGACGCCGATGCGGATCGCGCAGCCGTTGGCCTTGGCGGCGCGGACCACTTCGGCAACGCGGTCGCTGGAGCCGATGTTGCCCGGATTGATGCGCAAGCAGGCGGCGCCGGCATCGGCGGCCTCAAGCGCGCGTTTGTAGTGGAAATGGATGTCCGCGATCAGCGGCACGCGCGCGGCCCGCACGATCTCCCGCATCGCCGCGGTGCTTTCCACATCGGGGCAGGAGACGCGGATCAGGTCCGCGCCGGCATCCTCGCACCGGCGGATCTGGTCGATCGTCGCCTTCGCGTCGGATGTCAGCGTATTGGTCATGGTTTGCACCGTGATCGGTGCATCGCCGCCGACGGGGACATTGCCGACCATGATCTGGCGGCTCTTGCGGCGCTCGATATCGCGCCAGGGACGTACGGATGACATGGCGCTTCTATAGTCGTTCCCGGTGACGGTTTGAAGCGCGATTCCGGTCAGAGCGGATCGATGGGGCGCAAAACTCAAAACAAGCCTGAAAAACGAAGAAAGGGGGCGAAACCTTGCGGCTTCGCCCCCTTCAATTCTTCACGCCGTGGCGTTGGCTCAGGCCAGAGCGGCCTTCAGCGCGTCGACCAGATCGGTACGCTCCCAGGGGAACAGGTCGCCCTCGGGCTTGCGGCCGAAGTGGCCATAGGCCGCGGTCGGGCCGTAGATCGGCTTGTTGAGGCCGAGGCCAGTGCGGATGCCGCGCGGAGTGAGGCCGCCCAGCGTGTCCGCTGCAACCTTGGCGATCGCCACTTCCAGGTCAGCGTCCGAGAAGGAGCTGGTGCCGTGGGTGTCGACATAGAGCGAAAGCGGTTCCGACACGCCGATGGCATAGGCCACCTGGATCGTGCAGCGCTTGGCAAGGCCGGCGGCAACCACGTTCTTGGCGAGGTAGCGGGTGACGTAGGCGGCCGAACGGTCGACCTTGGTCGGATCCTTGCCCGAGAAAGCACCGCCGCCGTGGGGCGAAGCGCCGCCGTAGGTGTCGACGATGATCTTGCGGCCGGTAAGGCCGGCGTCGCCGTCAGGGCCGCCGATCTCAAACTTGCCGGTGGGGTTGATGTGGAACGCGGTCTCTTCGGTGACGAAGCCGGCGGGCAGAACCTCGCCCACGACCTTCTTCACGTAGGCCTTGAGTTCGGCGTCCTGCGCGCCTTCGTGGTAGCCCGGCTTGTGCTGGGTGGAGACGACCACGGCGGTCGCTTCCACCGGCACGCCGTTTTCGAAGCGCAGGGTGACCTGACTCTTGGCGTCGGGCTCCAGGAACGGTGCCGCGCCCGAGTGACGGTCGGCCGCCAGACGCTCAAGGATCTTGTGGCTGTAGTCGAGCGTGGCCGGCATCAGGTCCGGCGTTTCGTCGCAGGCGAAACCGAACATGATGCCCTGGTCGCCCGCGCCTTCGTCCTTGTTGCCGGTCGAATCAACGCCCTGCGCGATGTCCGCGCTCTGCGGGTGCAGGTGGTTTTCGAAGACCAGGTCCTGCCAGTGGAAGCCGGCCTGTTCGTAGCCGATGCGCTTCACGGTTTCGCGAACCACGGTCTGAATCTCTTCCTGCGCACCGTCTTCCCAGTGGCCGGCCGTATCGATCATGCCCTTGCCGCGAACTTCGCCGGCCAGCACGACACGCTGGGTAGTGGTGAGGGTTTCGCAGGCGACGCGCGCCTCGGGATCCTTGGAGAGGAACAGATCGACGATGGCGTCGGAAATCTGGTCCGAAACCTTGTCGGGATGACCCTCGGAAACGCTCTCAGAAGTAAAGACGTAGCTATTGCGCATCTGGACACCACATATAAAGAAATCTTTATGTCCCTCCGCGTCTACCCTCCCCGGCGCCGGAGTGCAATGCCCGAAACCGCAATCGCCAACAGAACTGCGGCAAGCGCCAACGGCAAGCGGTTGCCCCAGCGGGCGAAAAGGGTGGCTTCGTGGGCAGGAGGGATCAGTCCGTCCAGCCGGCCGGCCTGGTGCCAAGGCACATGGGCGCGCACGATGCCGTCGGCATCGATCACCGCGCTGATGCCGGTGGTTGTCGATCGCATGACCGGCAGCCCTTCCTCGACTGCGCGCAGGCGGGCTTGTGCCAGATGCTGCGGGGGGCCCCAGGCACCGAACCACCCATCGTTCGATGGATTGAATATGTAGTCGGGCCTCGCGCGTGGATCGACTACCTCGCCACTGAACACGATTTCGTAGCAGATCTGCACGCCGACCTTGCTCCAGTCGCCAAAGTCGATGGTGCGCGGCCCCGGGCCGGGCCAGAAATCCAGCGCGCCAGGGACGAGGCGGGTGGCGCCCAGCGGTTCCAGCAGCCAGCGCAGCGCGAGATATTCGCCATAAGGGACGAGATGCGCCTTGGAATAGGAGGCGAGGAGGTTGCCGTGGCCGTCGATGGCGGAAACCGAATTGCGGGCGGCCACCTCTTCGTCATCCTTGATGACCAAGTCTACCGCGCCCGTCAGCAGCAGGCCGTAAGGGCCGATCACCCGGCCGATGCGGCGGCGTGAAAGCACCGGATCTGCGGCATACGTGTAGATACGATAGAGATAGGGCGGATAGCCATCGCGAACATAGTCGCCAAGGCCCGATTCCGGCCAGAAAACCATGCGCTTTTCGCCGGGACGGTTCGGCAGCGATAGCTGCGCCATTTTGACGAAGTTGGCCTCAAAATTGCGTGGATCGTCAATGAATTCCTGCCGGATATCGGGCTGGATCAGCGTGAAGCGTACCGCACCTTCGCTGCGATTGGCCCAACGGTCCGGCAGCGTCATCAAAGCGCCCAGTGCGGCATAGACGGCGATCGCGGGAAGCGCCCAGGCCCAGCGCCGCGCGCCATGGGTGCTTGCACCTAGGCGGACCAGCAGGCCGGGCAGGGCGGCCAACAGCACCAGCACGCCGGAAAGGCCGTAAGTTCCAGTCCAGGGCGTCACGATCGCCAAGCCGCGCGTCTCGAAGCCGCCGAGCAGGGCAATCCCCAGCGGGTTCCAGGCGAAACCAGTGAAGACCCAGGCGCGCAGCCATTCGGCGATAATCCAACTCGCCGCGAAAGCGAGGCCGATGAAGAAGAAGGCAAGCGGCCCCCGGCCATTCCGGCGTCTACTTCGCTCAAAGCGTAAGACCAGCCAGCCGCCCACGGTGGCCAGCGCGGGATAGACCGCGAGATAGAGTGAAAGCAGGAAGACCGCGATCATCCCCAGCCACGCCGGCATTGAGGCCTGATAGGTGAAAGCCGTCGCGATCCAGTTGTTACCGAGCGTGAAGTGGCCCAGCCCAAAGCACCAGCCGACCAGGAAGGCCCGCTGCCAGCTTGGCGACCGGACCATCAATTCGATCAGCCAGGCGATGCCCAGCAATGTCAGCGGCCAGAGCGACAGGGGCTGGAAACCACAGGCGGCCATGGCGCCAGCCAGGATCGCCGCCAACCCGGTCATCAGACGCGGATACCGCGAGAGGAAAGGGCGGGAAAGAAACGGGATGGCGCGGGAAGTACGGCCGGGCAGGGCCTGTTCGGATGTCACGGCTGAGCCTCGCGGCGAGAGAATTCCACGGGCCAGGCTATGTAAGCCCCTGAGGCGCGACGCAAGCGGGAAGGGCGGCGGTCACGCCAGGGCAGGAATCATGGGGCGACTGTGACTATGGCTGCGGCCGAAAACGAAATGGCCCGCATTCCGGTGGGAATGCGGGCCATTTCGATGTGCGAAAGGTAGTAGAACTTAGGAGTTCACAGCCTCAAGCGTGCTGTCGCCGGCTTCGTCCGCGGGCGGAGCCTTGCGGGTGCGGCGACGGCGGGGCTTCTCTTCAGCCTTCGCCTCGTCGGCAATGCCTTCTTCGGCAGCAGGTTCGCGGGACGCAGCTTCACGAGCAGGCGCGGCGGCCTTCCGTGCGGGCTTGGTCGCAATTGCGGGCGGCAGAGATGCCTCAAGCGGGCTCGGCCCTTCGGACACTTCCGGCTCGGCAACGTTGCCATCGACTTCGGCGGCGCTGTTCTCGCGGTGATCGCGGCGCGGCTTGCGCTGCTTCAGGCCACGGCTGGGACCGCGAGTGTCGCGAACGAACGGGTTTTCGGCCGGTTCATAAACCGAACGGCCACCCTCGTTCTCGCCTTCGTGATCGGCCTGTGCGGTTTCGACGGGCTCCTCGGTGGAAGCTTCGACGACGCGCGGGGCACGCTCAGGGCGGTCCTGGCGTTCGTGACGATCCTGACGTTCCGCTCGTTCCTGCCCAGAACGTTCCTGGCGGTCTGACCTTTCCTGACGGGGCTGGCGTTCCTGACCGCCCTGATGGCTGCGTTCGGAAGCGGCCTCGTAATCGCCGTAATCGTCGCCGTAATCGTCCGAATAATCGGGCGAACGGTCGTCACGACGTGGCTGGCGCGAATCGTCCTGCCGCTGCCGCTGATCGGCGATCACACGGAAATAGTGATCCGCGAACTGAAGGTAATACTCCTCCGTCACGCGGTCACCGTTGAGGTGCGCATCAAGCGCCAGCTTCTTGTACTTCTCCAGCAACTGCGGCGCGTTGCCGCGAGCCCTGCTGTCGATACGATTGGTCTGCTGGCCGCCCTGTTGGCGATTATTACCGCGGCCGCGCCGGCGGTTGTTACCACGATTATTATTCAAGGATATATTTCCTCAAAACCCTGGGTATCGGCCGGATCCCGTCGGGCCGAACTGCCGTACGTCACATGATCACGGAGCGCCCCCGCGTGCCGTGACTTCCATCCTCGCCGTGCCGAGCAGACTAGCTGCAGCGACTATCATGCAAATAATGGAGGTGAAGCGTCCGCATGGGAAATTTCATCCATGTGCCGCTTCGCCTTAATCCTTAGGCATTCCCGCGCCGAATTCCAAGCGGAATCTTACGCAGCTGTTGAAAACTCCAGCACGCGTGGGCGATTTCCAAGGTCGCGGTGCAACCTACTGGAAAGCCCCGCTTCCCGCCCGATCGCGGCGACCGGATCGGCCTGCCGATAGCCGATTTCCACCAGCGCGACTCCGTTGGCAGAGAGCAGCCGGGGCAGTTGCGGGACCAATATGCGATAGTCGTCCAGCCCCTCTTCGCCCGAATAGAGCGCCTCTGCCGGTTCGTAGGCCGCCACCGATTGGTCAAGCGCCACGGTGGTCTCTACATAAGGTGGGTTGGCCAGAATCAGGTCGAACGGTCCGCCCAGCGCATCGTCCCAGCCGGCGGCGTGCCAGTCGGCTTCCAAGATGCGGGTGCGTGCACCCAATCCGAGCGCTTCGGCATTGGCGGCGGCCACGGCGCGGGCGCCGGGCGAGCGGTCTATGCCAACGCCCTGTGCTTCCGGAAGGTTGGCCAGCACCGCCAGCAACAGCGCGCCGGATCCGGTGCCGCAGTCCAGCACGGTGCGGGCATCGGGACGCGCGGCGAGGGCGGCTTCGACCAAAACTTCCGAATCGCCGCGCGGGATCAGCACGTCCGGCCCGACGATGAAGGGCAGGCCGAAGAATTCCTGATGGCCGGTCACATAAGCGACCGGCTCATGCTCCGCGCGCCGGTCCACCAGTGCGGCGAAACCTGCCGGCGCCGGATCGCGCATCCGTGAGAGCAGCATCGACGAGCGCGAACAGCTCAGCGCGTGCGCCATTAGCACTTCTGCATCGAGCCGGGCTGTGTCGCTGCTTGCCGCCAGCCGCTTGGCGGCGTTGCGGATCGCCTCACCGACCGTTTGATCAGCCATCCATCGCCGCCAGGCGCTTGGCCTCGTCCTCGGCGATCAGCGCGTCCACCATTTCGGCAAGGCCCGGGCCTTCGAGAATCTCTGGCAGGCGGTGCAGCGTCAGGTTGATTCGGTGATCGGTCACGCGGCCCTGCGGGAAGTTGTAGGTGCGGATGCGTTCGGAGCGATCGCCCGATCCGACCATCGCCTTGCGGGCCTCGGCCTCGGCACCGTGGGCCTCTTCGCGCATCTTCTCGTAGAGGCGCGCGCGCAGGACCTGCATGGCCTTGGCCTTGTTCTTGTGCTGGCTGCGCTCGTCCTGGCAGATCACTACCAGATTGCTGGGCAAGTGGGTGATGCGCACCGCCGAATCGGTGGTGTTGACGTGCTGGCCGCCGGCACCCGAGGCGCGGAAGATGTCGATCTTGAGGTCCTTGTCCTCGATCTGGACATCGACTTCGCTGGGTTCGGGCAGCACCGCGACGGTCGCGGCAGACGTGTGGATGCGTCCGCCCGATTCGGTGACCGGTACGCGCTGCACGCGGTGGACGCCGCTCTCGAACTTGAGCTTCGCGAAGACGCCCGCGCCCGCGACGTTGGCGACCACTTCCTTGAAGCCGCCGAGGTCGTTAGCGTTGACGCTGATCATCTCCACTCGCCAGCCCTGTTCGGCGGCATAGCGTTCGTACATCCGGTAGAGGTCGGCGGCGAACAGGGCAGCTTCGTCGCCGCCGGTGCCGGCGCGGATTTCCAGCATGGCCGGGCGCACGTCCGCCGCGTCGCGCGGCAGCATGGCGATGGAGAGCTGGCGTTCGGCTTCGGGCAGTTCGGCCTTGAGGCGGATTACTTCCTCTTCGGCCAGCGCCCGCATGTCCGGGTCCGGGTCTTCCAGCGTCTGGAGCGATTCCAGCTCACCGCGCATCGATACGACTTCGGCGGCGACACGTGCGACCGGTTCCAGCTCCGCATAGTCGCGGCTGGCGGTGACGAAGGCGTCGCCTTCCAGCGTGCCCGAGGCAAGGCGCGCCTCCAGCTCCGCGAAACGCGCGGCGATCTGGGCAAGGCGAGCGTCGGAGACCGACATCAGGCGGCCTTCCTTGCGAGAAGAAGCGGGGCCCCCGCCTTTGCGGGGGCGACGGAATGATGGTTCATGTCAGGAGAGGGGACGCAGCGCGAAATCACGGATGGACCGACTGCAGAACCTGCTCGACCGCGAGATATTCGGCAGTCGGCTCGGCCGCGCGCAAGTTGGCGACCGCCTGGCCGTCCTTGACGCCGAAGGAGACGAGCACGCGTGCACCCATTTTCACCGCCTTGTCGAAGCGCTTGCGGGCGCTGCCGGTGGCGACCATTTCGGCATCCAGGCCCTGGAAACGCAGCGCGGTGATCACCTTCTGCGCATAGGCCAGCGCCGCATCGTCCTCGACCGCGAGAACCACGGTCAGCGGGGCTTCGGTCAGCGTGCCGGCATCGGCGACTAGCATCGCCAGACGCTCGATACCCGCTGCCCAGCCCACCGCCGGGGTAGCCGGGCCGCCCAGGCTTTCCATAAGCCCGTCATAGCGGCCGCCGCCCAGAACGGTGCCCTGCGCGCCAAGGCGCGTGGTGACGAATTCGAAGGCGGTGTGGCGATAGTAGTCCAGCCCGCGCACCAGCGAGGGCGCACGCTCGTAGGCGACGCTGGCGGCATCGAGGCCGGCCGTCACTGCGCCGAAGAAGTCCTGCGCCTCGGCCGAGAGGAAGTCGTCGATCTTCGGGGCATCGGCCACGAAGACCTTGTCGCGCGCGTCCTTGGAATCGAGGATGCGCAGCGGATTGCGCTCAAGGCGATCCTGCGAATCTTCGGACAGTTCCGCCTTGTGGCCGCGGAAGTATTCGATCAGCGCGGCGCGCCAGGCATCGCGGCTGGCCACGTCGCCCAGCGTGTTGAGCTGGAGCGTCACGCCATCGGCTATGCCCAGTTCCTTCAGCAACTGGTCGGCCATGACCAGCAGTTCCACGTCGGCCAGCGGTTCGGCCGAACCGATCAGCTCGGCGTCGATCTGGTGGAACTGGCGATAGCGGCCCTTCTGCGGGCGCTCGTAGCGGAACAGCGGCCCGTGCGTGGCGATCTTGACCGGCGCGAACTGCTTCCAGCCGTTGGTCAGATAGGCGCGGGCGATGCCGGCGGTGAATTCGGGGCGCAGCGTCAGCGGGTCGCCGCCGCGATCCTCGAACGAGTACATTTCCTTGGAAACGACGTCGGTGGTCTCGCCGATCGAGCGGGAGAATACGGCGGTATCTTCGAACACCGGCATTTCGGCGCGGCGGAAGCGGTAGAGCTTACGAATGCGCTCGAACGTCTCGACGACATGCGCGAAAGCCTCGGCGTCTGCGCCGAAGATGTCCTGGGTTCCGCGGATCGCCTGAGGCGTCTTAGTCGATGTGGTGCTCATAACGCGCGCGCTTAGCCCGATTGCGGCGGCGGGGAAAGTGGGCACGTCAGATCCTCCCCGGGACGGGGAGGTGGCAGCGCGCAGCGCTGACGGAGGGGATGCGCGTACGCTTTCGACCGCTGTGTCGTGACGAAAGTCCCCTCCACCACCCTGCGGGTGGTCCCCCTCCCCGTACCGGGGAGGATCGAGAACTGTTCCTGCTGGCCCGCATCGCGCACGCGAATTGGATGGTTGCCAAACTCGGCAACAGCCGCAAAGAATGGCGAAATGAAATATCGTAACGCGGTCGTCACGCTCCTCGCCCTTCTTTCCGTTTCAGCCCCGGCGCTTGCGCAGGATTCTGCCCAACGGGGCAGGCCGATGGCGCCCGCGCTGCCCGATCCGCTGCCGGCCGCGCAGGACAAGCCCTATGCCGGCACGATCACGCTCGACATCGATGCCAGCGATACCGTGCGCGGCGTCTACAAAGTGGTGCAGCAGGTTCCCGTCGCCCCCGGCACCACCAAGCTGACGCTGATCCAGCCCAGCTGGCTGCCCGGCAACCACTCGCCCACCGGCCCGGCCGCGCTGCTGGCAGACATCCACTTCTTCGCCGATGGCAAGGAAATCGCGTGGCAGCGTGACACCGTGGCAGTGAACGCCTTCCACCTCGACCTGCCGGCCGGCACGCAGATGGTAACGGTAAAGCTTGTCCACACCTCGCCCGTGCAGGCCAAGGAAGGCCGCATCACGATGACGCAGGAAATGCTGAACCTGCAGTGGGAAAAGATGAGCCTCTATCCCGCCGGCTATTACACCCGCGGCATCACCTTCAAGCCCACCGTGAAGTTCCCGGCCGGCTGGACGGTCTACACCGCGCTCGACGGCAAAGCCCAGCAGGGCGACACCGTGACTTGGAGCCCGATCGATTACGAACGCCTTGTCGATTCGCCGATCTTCGCGGGCAAGTATGCCCAACGCTGGGATCTTGGCCACGGCGTCAGCATGAACGTGGTTGCCGATGCGCCCAAGCTGCTCGGCATCGCGCCTGATAACATGGAGAAGTACCGCAACCTCGTCTCGCAGGCGCTGTTCACCTTCGGCGCGCGGCACTTCGACCACTACGACTTCCTGCTGGCGCTGACCGACCGCATGGGCGGCATCGGCCTTGAGCACCATCGTTCGAGCGAGAACCAGATGGAGCCCAAGGTCTGGACCGAGTGGGACAAGATGGACTGGGATCGCAACGTGATCCCGCACGAGTTCACGCATAGCTGGAACGGCAAGTACCGCCGCCCGGCCGACCTGTGGACGCCGGACTTCCAGCAGCCGATGCAGAACACGCTGCTGTGGGTCTACGAAGGGCAGACCCAGTTCTGGGGCTATATCCTGGCCGCGCGTTCGGGTGTGCAAACCAAGCAGACCATCCTCGATACGCTGGCCGGGGCCGTCGCCCGCTATGCCGAGGCGACGCCGGGCCGCGGCTGGCGTTCGGTGGAGGATACCACCCACGCGCCGATCCTGGCGATGCGCCGCCCGCTGCCCTACACCTCGATCACGCGTACCGAGGACTATTACGTCGAAGGCGCGCTGACTTGGCTGGAAGCGGACCAGATCATCCGCCAGGGCACCAAGGGCGCCAAGGGGCTGGACGATTTCGCCAAGGCCTTCTTCGGCGTGCACGACGGCGACTGGGGCGAGCAGACCTACGATTTCGACGAAGTCGTGAAGACGCTGAACGGCGTCTACGCCTATGACTGGGCCAGCTTCCTGAAGACCCGCATCTACGCCACCAACCAGCCGGCGCCCGTGAAGGGCATCGAGATGGCCGGCTACAAGCTGGTGTGGAAGGATACGCAGAACGCCTATGAAAAGGGCCTGGGTGACTCGCGCAAGTCGCTGGACCTCAGCTACGCGCTGGGCGTGTCGCTGGATAACGAAGGCACCGTCACTTCCACCGTGTGGGACAGCATCGGCTATAACGCTGGCCTCGTCGGCGGGGTGAAGGTGGTTGCGGTCAACGGCACCGCCTACAGCGCCGATGCGATCAAGGATGCGATCACTGCGGCGAAGACCGGCGGCGCGGCTGCCGGTGCGCCGATCAGCCTGCTGGTGAAGCGCGGCGATGCCTTCACCACCGTCGCCGTCGACTACCACGGCGGGTTGCGCTGGCCCTGGCTGGAAAGCACCACACCGGGCAAGGTCAACGGACTGGACCGCCTACTGGCGCCGCGGGCCAAGTAAAGACGAAATTAAGCGTGTCGAGAACGGGGTCGGGCTTTTTTAGCCCGGCCCCGTTTCGTTTTGGCGACGGGCCCGCGATCCTTGCACTGCAAGTGCGAGAAGGCAGTTGCGGTGGTTTAACCGTGCCGCTAAGCCCCGCCGTCAAAGTTCAAGGCGGCGCACGTTCAGTAGCGCCGCTCAAATCGTGCCCGTTGAAAAGGACCAACATGCGCATCGACATGATCCCTGTCGGCAAGAACCCGCCGGAGAGCCTGAACGTCATCATCGAGGTTCCCGTTGGCGGCGAACCTGTAAAGTACGAATTCGACAAGGATTCCGGCGCTTTGTTCGTTGACCGCATCCTGCACACGCCGATGCGTTATCCGGCGAACTACGGCTTCGTGCCGCACACGCTGTCGCCCGATGGCGATCCGCTCGACGCGCTGGTCGTCGCCCGCTCGCCCTTCGTGCCCGGCTCGGTCGTGCGCGTGCGCCCGATCGCGGTGCTGAACCTGGAAGACGAGCACGGCGGCGACGAAAAGCTGGTCTGCGTGCCGGACGACAAGACCTTCCCGTACTATTCGGACGTGCAGGAAAAGGGCGACCTTCCGCCGATCGTGTTCAGCCAGATCGAGCACTTCTTCACGCACTACAAGGACCTTGAGGCCGAGAAGTGGGTGCGCGTCGGCACCTGGGGCGGCGCTGACGAAGCCCGCCAGATCGTTGTCGAAGCGATCGAGCGCTACGAGGCTGACAAGGCCGCGAAGGCCTGAGGCCACACAAGTTCACACCCCATGTGAAGGAAGGGCCGGCGGAGTGATCCGTCGGCCCTTTTTGCTTGTTCTGCGCGGTGTTCGCGCCCCGATTTGTTGAAATCCCGTCCGCTTCCTCGTCGCCCCCGCGCAGGCGGGGGGCCCGCTTGTTCTTTGCTAGGTCGCAGGAAAGAAGCGGGATCCCCGCCTTCGCGGGGATGACGGGAAGGATTGGAGTGCGGTTGGCGAGGTTGTCCCGCCAACCCTAAACGTCAGCTGACGACGCGGCCGCCGTTGACGCCGATGGTCTGGCCGGTGACGTACTGGCTGCGCTCGTCACAGAGCCAGGCGCAGGCGTTGGCGATATCGTCGGGCTCGCCCATGCGGCGGACCGGGATGGTCTGCAGCAGCACTTCGGTCGGGATCTGGAAGCGTTCGCGGTTGGCTTCGGACATGATCGTGCCCATCACCGAACCCGGCGGGATATTGTTCACGGTGATGCCGAAGGGCCCGAATTCCTGCGCCATCGAACGGGTCATGGTCACTACCGCGCCCTTCGAGGACGAATAGGGGATCATGTTCACCGCGCCGGTCTGCGCGCTGGAGGATGAGATGTTGACGATGCGGCCCCAGCCGGCGTTCTTCATGTCCGGCAGGCAAACTTGCGTCATGATGAACAGGCCGCGCACGTTGACGGCATAGATGAAGTCCCAGCGATCGTCGGTCAGTTCTTCGAACGGGGTGAAGTCGGTGACGCCGGCATTGTTGACCAGGATCGAGACCGGGCCCAGTTCTTCACGGACCTGCTCCACCGCGGCCTTCACGGATTCGCGGTTGGACACGTCTGCGCCCAGCGCGATGGCGGTGCCGCCGCCGTCGCGGATGGCCTTGACGGTATCGGCGCAGCGTTCGGCGTCGAGGTCGAGCACGCCCACGGCTACCCCTTCCTTCGCCAGCCGCTTCGCGCAGGCGGCGCCGATTCCGGCGGCGGCGCCGGTGACGATGGCAACCTTGTAGGACATCACGTTCTCCCGTTCTCGTCTGTCTGTCGACGCCCAATGCGCCTTGCGACGCTGCGCGCCTGCTTGACGTCTAGGGCTAGACGGAAATGCCGCTTGTCGGGAAGAGCAAGTTTGAACGGGAGTTCAAACTTCGCAGGGGCGTAGGAATTGGGTGGGGGCAGGTGCGCTCATCCCCATTCACCCATTCTGCAAATCTCACTTCGTCGCACCCGCGAAGGCGGGGGCCCCGCTTTTCTGTGCGAGGGAGCGCGGGCGACGAAGAAGGAAGCGGGATCCCCGCCTTCGCGGGGATGACGGGATTCTATTTGGCAGGCGTTGTTTCAATCAGACCAAAGGCCGCCCAATCAACCCGCACCCGCCGCGATCACGTCGCCGGCTTGATCCCCATGCAGAGGTACTTCACCTCCATGTAGTCATCGAGGCCGTAGTGCGAACCCTCGCGGCCGAGGCCGGACTGCTTCACCCCGCCGAACGGCGCGACTTCGGTGGAGATCAGCCCGGTGTTGATGCCCACCATGCCCGCCTCCAGCGCCTCCGCCACGCGCCAGACGCGCGAAAGGTCGCTGGCGTAGAAGTAACTGGCAAGGCCGAACTCGGTATCGTTGGCCATGCGAATGGCATCGGCCTCGTCGGCGAAGCGGATCACGCCGGCCAGCGGGCCGAAGGTCTCTTCCTTCGCCAGCTTCATGTCCGGCTTCACGCCCGCGACCACGGTGGGATTGAAGAACGAACCGCCGCGCTCGTTGCGCTGCCCGCCGGCGAGTACCCTGGCGCCGCCGGCAATGGCGTCCTCCAGGTGTTCCTCCACCTTCTCGACCGCCTTCTCGTCGATCAGCGGGCCGACTTCGGTGCCGGCATCCATGCCGTAGCCGACCTTCATGGCGGAGACGCGCTTGGCCAGCTTCTCGACGAACTCGTCATAGACGCCGTCCTGCACGTAGAATCTGTTGGTGCAGACGCAGGTCTGGCCGCCGTTGCGGAACTTGGAGATCATCGCGCCATCGATCGCGGCATCGACATCGGCATCGTCGAACACCAGGAACGGCGCATTGCCGCCCAGTTCCATCGAGGTTTTCTTGATCGTCTCGGCGCATTCGCGGAGCAGATCGCGGCCGATCTCGGTGGAACCGGTGAAGGTCAGCTTGGCGACCTTGGGGCTGGCGGTCAGCGCCGACCCGATCTGCCCGGCGCTGCCGGTAACGACATTGACGACGCCTGCCGGAATGCCGGCCAGTTCGCAAAGATGCGCGATGGCGAGTGCCGAATAGGGCGTGGCCGAGGCCGGCTTGATGACCACGGTGCAGCCCGCCGCCAATGCCGGGCCCAGCTTGCGGGTGATCATCGCATTGGGGAAGTTCCAGGGCGTGATTGCGGCGACGACGCCGACGCCCTGCTTGATCACGACGATGCGGCGGTCGGCGGCATGGCCGGGAATGGTGTCGCCATAGGCGCGCTTGGCCTCTTCGGCGAACCATTCGATGAAACTGGCGCCATAGGCGATCTCGCCGCGTCCTTCGGCCAGCGGCTTGCCCTGCTCGCGGGTGAGCAGTTCGCCCAGATCGTCCTGATGCGCGATCATCAGGTCGAACAGCTTGCGCATCAGTTTGGAACGTTCGCCGGCGGTCTTGGCGCGCCATGCGGGCAGCGCCCGCTCAGCCGCGTCGATCGCGCGATTGGTCTCGTCCGCGCCCATCTTCGGCACGGTACCGATGACGGCGCCACTGCCGGGATCGGTCACTTCGAACGTGGCCCCGGAATCGGCATCGCACCATTGGCCGTCGATGTAGCACTGCTGACGGAGGAAATCGGTGAAGGCCATGGTGTTGCGGGTCCTCGCTCATTTTCGCGCGTGGTGGCGCGGGCTGCTGCGGAGATAGGCAGCACCGGATAGCGAGGCAACCGCCCGTCGGCAGTCAGGTTCCAGCCAGCGCCCTCGCGATTGACGCGCTCCGTTTGCTTCGATAGTCTCTTTTGTGAAAAGAAATTCGCAAATACGAATTTATATGGGAGAGAGCCGCTGGATCGTGCAGGCTTCATCGATGGCGCGTTCGTGGCCGGACAGGGCGCGGCGTTCGACGTGCTGGACCCGTCTGACGAGAGCCTTGTGGCGCAAGTCGCCGGGGTCTCGGCGGATCAGGTGGAGGCGGCGATTTCGGCTGCTCGCTGCGCCTTCGACTCGGGCGAATGGTCGGGCCTGACCATGAAGGAGCGCGGCGCGGCGATGCTGCGCTTTGCCGATGCCATGGCTGCCCGCGCGGACCGGCTGAAGGACTTGGCTGTGCGCGAGGCGGGCTGTCCGGTTTCC
>FTCZ01005200.1_pt1 | contig 16557 bp, 15 predicted proteins | sample 1658871 | NCBI WGS metagenome assembly FTCZ01 (sample SAMEA3914864, study PRJEB12502) | metagenome | biome: forest; material: soil | place: USA | collected 2012-03-12 | depth 0.3 m
GATGTAAGGAATATCTGCTTTGCGCCTTTGTACCTGCGGTTATGAGCCGGACGCCCGACACTATCCGCTCGGAAGATCGCGCCACATGTTTTTCGCCTGAAGACAGCGTGGTTGGCATCGACCTCGATCCGCCCGGGATCCTTTTGTCGGATGTCGCGATGAGAGGAAGGCTGAGTTACATCAGCCGCTCGGTTAAGCACCCTCAGCGCGCCGCTTCCGGCAGGATCGCGGTCGACATTTCAGGCAATGTCTGCCCGCCATCGACAATGATGCTTTGGCCGGTGATGTAGGCCGCTTCATCGGAAGCTAGAAAACGCACCGCATGGGCAACATCCTTTGGCGTGCCGAGACGGCGAAGCGGCACGGCGGCACACTGGGCATCCACGAAGCTTTGCGGCTGATGCTCCACAACGCCTTCCGTCAGGATGTTGCCGGGCTCAACGGCATTCAGCGTCACGTTCCAAGGCGCGAACTCGAGGGCTGCCGTGCGCATGAAGCCCAAAATCCCTGCCTTGCTGGCCGCATAGTGGGAATAGCCTGGAGAGGATACGCGTGCTCCCGTTATTGAGGACAAAAAGACAACCCGGCCGTAACGCCGCCGCTGAAAGTAGGGCAGGCACGCCTTGGCGAGCAGGAAAGGCCCCCGCAGGTTGACCGCCATAACGCTGTCCCACTCGTTTGGTGTAATCGAGGCGATATTGGTGTTCGGATAGATCGCAGCGTTGGCAACGGCAACGTCAAGGCGACCCATCTCGGCAAAGATATCCTCGATCACCCGCGTCACCTCCAACTCATCGCTTGTATCCATGCGGCGATAAGTTGCGGCCAGACCCAAGGCGCAAATGTTGGCAGCGGCGCGTTCGCCGTCGACGTCCTTTATGCCCGTCAGAACGACGTGCGCGCCGGCGTGGGCCAGCTCGGTGGCAATACCCAGTCCGATTCCACGCTGTGCGCCGGTGACGACGGCAACCTTGCCCGACAGATCGAAGCCACTCATTGAGCAGCCCGGGCAAAAGCGGGCAGCAAGCTGCCATGAGCTTCGATCAGCGCATCCACCAGGGCATCGATTTCGGCCAGCGAAAGCTCCGCTGCCGTGTGCGGGTCCATGGCGGCTGCGTGGTAGATGTGCTCGCGCGTCCCCGTGAGGGCGGCTGTCACCGCCAGTTCCTGCACATTGATGTTGCTCCGCATGATGGCTGCGAGTTGAACCGGGATGCGCCCAATGCGGATGGGCTGGATGCCGTTGCGATCGACATGGCAGGGAACCTCGACCGCGGCGTTCGGCGGCAGGTTTTCGATCAAGCCGCGGTTGCCGACATTGCCGTAGATCAGGGTTGGCTCCCCTGTCACGCAGGCATGGATGATGGCGGCGGCATACTCTTTGCTGCGCAAGACTTCGATCGGCCGACTTTCATCTTCCAGTTCATGGCGCAGTTCATGCCATTGCGCCACCTGTCTTTCGCAACGGGTAATGTATTCGTCGAGCGGCAACCGGAATTGTTCTAGCAAATCCTCGCGGCCGCGCTTGATAAACCAGGGCGTGTACTCGGAAAAGTGGATGGAGCTCTCGGTAACGAAATGGCCGAAGTGCTTCATGACCGCGAAGCGGACTGCATCATCGACGGGAAAAGTGCCATCGCGGGCGATCTGGCGCAGCCGCGGATACAGATCCAGACGGCTGCCGTCGGGTAGGCGTTTTTCGAATTTGAGGAAGAAGGCCACATGGTTGAGGCCGGCGCAAAGATAGTCGATGTCGGCAATATCCTCGCCAAGCGTGCGCGCCAGGAACTGCGATGTTTCCTGAACGGAGTGGCACAGGCCGACATAGCGAATGTCCGGATAGCCCTCGGCCATGGCCCAGCTGATCATGGCCATCGGGTTCACATAGTTCATCATCAGCGCCTGCGGGCAGTGCTTGCGCATGTCGTCGGCGATGGCAAAGACCACTGGAATTGTACGCAGGGCCCGGAAGATGCCACCGATGCCCAGAGTGTCGGCAATGGTCTGCCTCAGGCCGAACGTCTTCGGGACTTCGAAATCGGTGACAGTCGCAGGCTTGTAGCCGCCCACCTGCATCATCAGGATGACGAAGTCGGCGTCCTTGAGTGCGATTGCCCGATCGACCGTTGCGACGAGTTTTACCTGGTTCTCGATTTCAAGCGCGCGGCAGATGCGGCGCGTCATGATCTCGGAGGTGGCAAGGCGTTCCGGATCGACATCGTGAAGCGCGATTTCGCAACGCGAGAGAGCTTCATTGCTCAGAACGTCGCTAAGGATGTTGCGGGCGAACACAGTGCTTCCGGCACCGACGAGACAGATCTTGGGCATTGCGGGCATCCATTCTTTGCTACGCGCTTTCGGCGCAGCTTTTCCTATTGCCATTAGAAACCGGAAAATGCTTGCTTGATTGCTCTTGATATTTCCGGTTTTTGAGTGGAACCGCGCCGGCCTCGACGACAAAAAGGACGCGCAAGCACGGAGAGCACAAATGCGTCAGCTTGACCCACGCCAGACCGGCAACCGTTTTCTCAAGCCGGACGAGTTCCTGGCCGAGACGCACATCGTGGAGCCCATGCCGGAAGCCCACTGGCACGACCATGTGGAACTCAACGTCATCACCCGCGGCGCCATGACCTATCTCATCAATGGCAAGCAGGTCAGCCTGCGCGAAGGCGCCATCTACTGCTTCTGGGCCGCTGTCCCCCACCAGGTGATATCTGCCGGCGACGGAACGAAGCTTGTCTGCGTCTACGTGCCCTTTGCCGATCTTCTGTCGCTTGCGGTCTCAAGCGATTTCAAGAACGACCTCATGGCGGGTCACGTCGTTACTGCCTCGTCCATCGACGCTGCCGACACATTGTTGGTGACGCGCTGGGCGCGAGAGTGGGACACCATCAACGAACTGGCCGCGGATATATTGCGCGACGAGGTTCGCCTTCGCCTTCGCAGGCTGGCGGCCGACCGGCGCATCGCCGATACAGGCGTGGGAGCCTTCGAGACCGAACATCGCCGCCAGGCAATGCATGTCGCCGACCGGCGGGTGGTTGCGCGCGTGCAGCAGATGACGACCTTCATCAACAACGAGTTTGCCAAGCCCATCAACGTCGCGGACGTAGCGCTTGTCGGCGGCCTGCATCCGACAAACGCGACGGCGACTTTCCAAAAGGTCCTGGGACAGTCCATCGCGCAGTATCTGCGCCGCCGGCGGCTCAACCATGCATTAAAGCTTCTGGCCGACACCGATATGGCAATCATCGAAGTGGCTTTCGAAAGCGGCCACGGCTCGCTCAGCCGCTTTTACGATGCCTTCCAGCGGCAGGTGGGCTGCACGCCGAAGGATTACCGCCGCCGCTTCCGCGTCTGAATATGGCCCGGACGTCGACGCTGCATCAAAGCGCCAGATTTTTGCCCCTACGAGAGGCCGCATGGCTGAAAAAGCTGAAAATTTGGGTCGAAACCGGCAAGAATATCAGAATTTCCAGCGATAGCGTTACCGTCTATTGGCGCGGGCAGTGGCCAAAAGCATAGTGGGAACAATGCTGCCCGCCCGCGAAGACACGGGAGATAACCATGCGTTTGCCGAAGTCCGATGTGATCCTCGCCTTCAGCGTCGCGCTGATGGCCACAACCAGCGGGATTGCGCTGGCCGATGATGCCAAGCCCTTCGCCGGACAGACGGTTTCGGTGCTCTTGCCCTCGCCCCAGGATGCAAACATGGCGGCCGATTTCGAGAAGGCCACCGGCATCAAGCTCGATCTGCAGACGGCGTCGTGGGACGACGTGTCGGTGAAGATCTCAACGGCCTTGCTAGCTGGCACGGCGCCGGCCGACGTGACTGAGTTCGACTGGTCCTGGACTGGCCAGTTCGCCGCGGCAGGCTGGTATACGCCGCTCAACGACACCGTCGACGCGGCGACCCTCGATGACATCAAGGGTTCGACGATCTTCAACGTGAACGGCGAAGTTCTGGCCATTCCTTACACCAACGACTTTCGCGTCATGCTGGTGAACAAGAAGCAGTTCGCGGATGCCGGCGTGACCGCCATGCCCAAGACGCTCGACGAGCTTGTGGCGGCGGCCAAGGCCGTCAAGGCCAAGGGCATCGTAAAGTATCCGATCGGCCTGCCGCTGTCAGCGACCGAAGGCGCATCGACGAGCTGGTACCTTCTAACCAAGGCGTTTGGCGGAGATCTCTTCGACAAGGACATGAAGCCTCTGTTCACTGCGCCAGACTCCGCCGGCTACAAGGCGATGGCCTTCGAGATGATGCTCTTGAAGGAGGGCCTGGTTGATCCCGCCTCGACCGGTCTCAAGGACAGCGAGATCAATGAGACACTTTTCGCCAAGGGCCTGACCAGCATCATGATCAGCGGCGAACCGGGCCGCCTTGGCGCTTACAATGATCCCGCACAGTCCGTCGTTGCCGGACAGGTTCAGGCGATCCCGGTGGCCACCGCCAGCGGCAAGACGCGCTCATTCGGACTGCTGGAAGGCCTCGGCATCCCCAAGAACGCTCAGAACCCGGAAGCCGCCAAGGAATTCATCAAGTGGATGACGTCCAAGGATTATCAGATGCACAACTATGGAAACGGCGTATTGCCGACGCGCACGTCCGCGCTTGCAGAGCTGCAGCAGCAGGGCAAGCTGGTCAGCGGCGAGGCGCTTGTGGAACAGGCGCCAACCGTCGAGGCGCTGTTCCCGTCCGGCGCGCCAGCCTGGTATCCGCAATTCTCGCTGGCCGTTAACACCTCGATCAACAGCGCGGCAAAAGGTGAGATCACGGTGGACCAGGCCGTTCAGCGCATCGCCGATGCTGCGGCTGAAGCCGTGAAGCAGTGACGTCGCAAACGGTATCTGTCCTCCCGCGACGAGGTCGTGGCGCCCGCAAAGTTGCCGACGCCACGACAGCCTTTTTGATGGTGCTGCCGATTGCGCTCACCATGGGGGGGCTCGTTTTCTACCCGCTGCTGAGCACCGCATGGGACAGCTTGCACCGCGTCAACCCGATGCAGGCGGGAACGCCGTTCGTCGGCATTTCCAATTATACGCGCGTGTTCAGCGACGGAGAGGTGGGACAGGCATGGCTCAACACCTTCAAGTATGTCGCCATCGCCGTTTCCGCCGAGACCGTGCTGGGGGTCCTGGCGGCTGCGCTGATCAATCAGTTGAAGAGCGGGCGTCAGTGGGTGCTGGCGGCCGTTGTCCTGCCCTGGGCGCTGCCCGGCGTGGTCAGCGGCGTCATATGGCAATGGATCTATTCGCCCGGCCCCGGCCTCCTCAACGGGCTGCTGGTGATGATCGGTTTGGACTACGAGGGTCATCTCTGGTTCAACAACAGCACCAGCGCCATGCTCGCTGTCTCGGTGGTGCATGTCTGGCGCATGTTGCCGCTTACCATCGTCATCGTGCTGGCGGCGATGCAAAGCATTCCGGGGGACCTGTATGAGGCCGCGCGCATGGACGGCGCCAGTCGCCTGGTCATGTTCCGCAATATCACCTTGCCGCTGACTCGCGGCGCGATCGCAGTGGCGATGACCAATGCCACCGTGTCGGCCTTCAACCTGTTCGACGAAGCGATCGTGCTTGCCCGCAACAGTCTGGAGACGCGGCCAATTCTGCTGCAGATCTACCTTGAGGCCTTCAAGAAACTCAATTTCTCATACGGCATGGCGTTGTCGCTGATGGTCACCTTCATTTCGCTCGCCATCTCGCTTGGTTATGTGCTGCGCATCCACCGCAGCACGAGGCTCGACTGATGAAGGAGCCTTGGCACATCCGTCTGGGAATCTGGGCCGGCGTTGCGCTGCTGCTCGCCTGGTCGCTTCTTCCGATCTACTGGACGCTCGCCTCGAGCCTGACGCCGACGGTAGAGTTCAATGCGCGGCCGCTTCATCTTTTTCCCGAGCATCCCACCGGCGAGCATTATCTGAGGCTTCTTGGCGTGCTCGACGGACATATGGGCGGCGTCGACGTGGCCGGCGAGTTCCGGCTTGCGCTTTTCAACAGCATACTCACTTCCAGTGCTGCCACCGTACTTTGCGTGCTGATGTCGCTGCTTGCGGCCTATGCCTTCGCGCGCCTCAACTTTCCTGGACGCGAGGTGCTTTTCTACGCAGTAGTGGCGACCATGGCGGTGCCGGGGTACGCGGTGCTCATCCCGCTGTTCCGGCTGATGGTGTCGCTCCGGCAGATCGACGCCTATCTCGGCGTGACGCTAATCTACGTCTCGGCTTTCCTGCCGCTTTGCTTGTGGCTCCTGAAAGGCGTCATGGATACGCTGCCGCGATCATTGGAAGAGGCGGCGCGCATCGACGGGGCAAGCCATATGCGCATCCTCTTTTCCATCATCGCGCCGATCGCGGCACCGGGACTTACGGCGGCCGCCATTCTCACTTTCCTCGGCGCCTGGGGGCAATATGTTGTGCCGCTCGTCTTCTCACCCAAGAACACGAAGCCGCTCACGGTTCTGATCCCGGAATTCGCCGGGAAAAACTTCGTCGACTATGGGCTCATTATGGCCGGGGGTTCTATCGCCATCGCCGTACCCTGCCTGCTGGTGATCTTTCTTAATCGATACCTCATTGCCGGCCTGCTTGCAGGTTCAACCAAATAGCGCCTGTGGGCGGGAAAGTCGCAAACCGGGTAAGTGGCAACGCTGGATCCAACGAAACCAGCGTGCAGGAATGCATTTAGACTAAGCCCCGTCCGCGACAGGTCGGTGTTCGACCCGAATGCCCGGCTTCAGCCGTGCGAAGTCCCGAAAGCCGCGAGCCCGCTTGCGGCATTCCATCTGCCTTAACCGCCGCCACCTCAACTCGTATGCGCGACGAGCTTGTCCACCGTCTCGGGGAAGAAGTCGGGCGCCGAGTTACGCTTGCCGAACATCATGTCGTACTGGATGAGCCGGAAATCGTTGATCCTCGGGTCGATCTGCTTCTGCCTTGCCCAGTCCGGAGTCGCTTCGCCCGTGGGCGACAGGAGAAGATTGCGGTCGACCACGCGGTAGTGTTCGCGCAGCGCGCCGAGGAAGCCGGTGTAGTAGGGGTGGGTGATGCCCGCCGTGGTCAGGATATGGTAGGGCAGGAAGGCCGGGCTCACCGCGCCGATGTTCTGGACCGGACCGGAGCGGTTCGACCAGATGACCAAGGGCGTGTCGTGATGATCGAGGGCTGCTTCGGCCGTCGGTTCCTTGCGCGGCGCGACATTGTCCTTGAGGAAGCCGGTCTCGACATAGACTGGTCCCAGCGGCGGCAGATGGTCGCCGAAGAAGGCGAGGACGGTCGGCCGCTGGCGCTTTTTCGCCCAGTCGATCAGCCGCTCAAGCCCATGGTCGGCATCGGCCGAACCTTCGGCATAGGAGAGCAGCGATTCCCGCGCCCAGGAGCTGATCGGCGCGTCCACCGAATGCGTCGGGTTGCTGTAACGATAGGGCTCGTAGGGTCCGTGGTTCTGCAGGCTGACCGCGAAAAAGAACACCGGATCCTGGCTGGCATCGGCCTCGCGGATGATCTCGTCGGTCATCGCCGCGTCGGAGGCCAGCGGTCCGCGCTTTTCCATCGGCGGCAGCGTCTCTTCCGACTTGAAGTCGTTGAAGCCGAAATCGGCATAGACGGCGCCGCGGTTCCAGAACCAGTTGGTGCCGGGATGGATGGCACGCGCGTTATAGCCTTCGCTCTTTAGGAAGGTCGCCAGCGACGGCGTCGGCGTGCGCACATATTGCTGGTAGGGGATCGAGCCCGCCGGCAGGAAGGCGTTGGAAAAGCCGGTCAGCGCCTCGAACTCGATATTGGCGGTCATGCCGCCGAATTCGGGCGAGAACATCGAGCCGGAGCGCAAGGCGCGCACGGTCGGGATCGGATCCGGCTTGATGATGACGCCGGGAAGCTGCGTCGGATCCCAGAAGGATTCGCTCATCACCACGATGATATCGGGCTTCTCGTCGGGCACCGAGGCGATGGCGTCAGGGCGCTCGATCGCGGCCATCGTCTTTTCCGAATAGCTGGGCGGCGCCGACACATGCGCCATCGGCACGTTCATCGCGAAGGCGAGCGCAAAGCCGTTGGAGGCGTAGTTTTCCTTCTGGTCCCACATGATCGGGATGATTTGCAGCCGGTCGCGGGTCCACGAGAAGGTGGCGTAGTCCATGATCGAGACGAAGAAGGCGAGCAGCGGCACGGCCAGCGCCAGCCGCGCCAGGCGGCCCTTGCGGCTGAGGATCGGCACGCGCCGGCGCCACAGCCGCCAGCCATAGACGAGCAGCGCGAGGGCGGCGACGATGCCTGCAACAAGCATCACGGCTGTCCACGGGCGTTCGCGCACCAAAAGCGGCATCAGCGCCATGATCTGGCGGGTAAACAGGAAATCCGTCGGATAGAGCGGATCGCCGAGATAATGCGATTTCTGGTGGCCGACAAAGGCCAGCGCCAGCGTCAGCGGCGCCACGATCATCAGGCTTTGATGGCTGCGGCCGAGGATGGCGTCGAGCCCGACCATGACCAGCGCGAAGACGACGATCGTGGTCCAGCCCGGCTTGAAGGGCTGCAGGAAGAAATCGACCGTGCCGAAGAAATCGCCGCGCACGATCCATTCGATGGCAAAGACAAGCAAGGCGGAAGCAAGAAGCGTTGCCAGGCCATAGCGTACAGTCGGCCAGGGACGGCCCGGCAGATAGCCGGTGGACGGATCGTCCTCGAGAAACCGCGGCACGGGCTTGGCCGCGCCTTTCCTGATCCTTGCCACTCTACTTCCCCCAGCCCGCGCAACACTTAGCCACTTAACATCACGGTTCTGTCATTGAATTGTCACGCAAAGCTAGCGCCTGTTGCGGAAATAAGAAGAGCCAGCAAACGATTCGTGAGCGGTTTTCATCAGGTGTGATCGAAAAAAAGCCTTTTGGAACAGGCAGTCAGCCGGTTTTTCGGACTGAAATAGCGGCGTAATCGGCGCCCGCGGGCTTGACTTGGCTGTCCGCCTTGCGCCAGAGGCAGACAAAACCAGCCTCTGGAGAGACCAAAATGGCCGTCGCATTCACCTTTCCGGGCCAGGGCAGCCAGGCCGTCGGCATGGGCAAGGACCTCGCCGATGCCTTTCCCGAAGCGCGCCGCGTCTTCGAGGAAGTCGACGCAGCGCTTGGCGAGAAATTGTCAAAACTGATCTGGGAAGGGCCGGAAGAGACGCTGACGCTGACCGCCAACGCCCAGCCGGCGCTGATGGCGGTGTCGCTGGCGGCGATGCGGGCGCTGGAAGCGCGCGGCTTTTCGTTGAAGGAAAAGGTGTCTTACGTCGCCGGACATTCGCTGGGCGAATATTCTGCGCTTGCCGCGGCGGGCTTCGTTTCGGTCGGCGACGCGGCGAAGCTCTTGCGCACGCGCGGCAACGCCATGCAGGCGGCGGTGCCGGCCGGTGAGGGCGCCATGGCTGCCATCATCGGCCTGGAGCAGGCCGATGTCGAAGCCGCATGCGCCGAGGCAGCGCAAGGTTCAGTCTGCCAGGTCGCCAACGACAATGGCGGCGGCCAACTGGTGATTTCCGGCGCCAAGGCGGCGGTCGAACTGGCGGCGAAGCTCTGCACCGAAAAGGGCGCCAAGCGGGCGCTGATGCTGCAGGTTTCCGCGCCTTTCCACTCGGCGCTGATGGCGCCGGCCGCCGATATCATGCGTGAGGCGCTGGCGGGGGTGACGAAAAGCGCGCCCGTGGTTCCGGTCGTTTCAAACGTCACCGTGACCCCGACCAGCGATCCGGACGAGATTGCCCGGCGCCTGGTAGCGCAGGTGACCGGCCGCGTGCGCTGGCGCGAGACGGTGGAATGGTTCGGCGCCAACGGTGTTGCGAGCCTCTACGAAGTCGGCGCCGGCAAGGTGCTGTCGGGCCTGGCGCGGCGCATCAACCGCGACATCGCCACCGGCGCTGTCGGCACCGCGGCGGAAGTCGAAGCGGCGCTGGCCGCGCTGGGATGAGGCCCCGCTCCGCCCGTGGATGACGACGGGACGGAGGCCTTCGCTAATCTCCGACGCTTGTCTAGCGGGACTTGGACGATATGACGTATACGGAATGCGACCGCTCGCAGGACGTCTGGAAGATGAGGTTGAAAAAATGTTCGAACTGACCGGCCGCAAGGCGCTCGTCACGGGCGCATCGGGAGGCATCGGCGAGGCGATCGCCAGGGTGCTGCACAGCCAGGGCGCGACCGTCGGCCTGCACGGCACCCGCGTCGAAAAGCTGGAAACGCTGGCCGGCGAGCTCGGCGAGCGCGTAAAACTGTTTCCGGCGGATCTGTCGAACCGCGATGCCGTCAAGGCGCTCGGCCAGAAGGCCGAGGCCGAACTCGAGGGCGTCGACATCCTGGTCAACAATGCCGGCATCACCAAGGACGGCCTGTTCGTGCGCATGTCGGACGCCGACTGGGATTCGGTGATCGAAGTCAACCTCACCGCCGTGTTCCGGCTGACCCGCGAGTTGACGCATCCGATGATGCGCCGCCGTCACGGCCGCATCATCAACATCACCTCGGTGGTCGGCGTCACCGGCAATCCCGGCCAGACCAATTACTGCGCTTCCAAGGCCGGCATGATCGGCTTTTCCAAGTCGCTGGCGCAGGAGATCGCCACCCGCAACATCACCGTCAACTGCGTCGCCCCGGGCTTCATCGAATCGGCCATGACCGACAAGCTCAACGACAAGCAGAAGGAGGCGATCATGGCCGCGATCCCGACGCGGCGCATGGGCACCGGCGTTGAAGTGGCGTCGGCGGTCGCCTATCTCGCCTCGAACGAGGCGGCCTATGTGACCGGCCAGACCATTCATGTGAATGGCGGTATGGCGATGATCTGAGGCAGGGGCCAGGCGGCTGTGAAAACAGCCATTTCGGCTTGGACGCCCGGCTTTTTTCGTGTAATGCGGCCCGCAACCCGGCGGTTCGGGCAAAAACCGGTCCTGTGGCGTTGCGTTGCCCGCAAGACCATCTTTCAGCTTGATTAGCGGCATTCCGCCCGCTAACGAAGATAGACAACATAAGACGAGGATTGCCCCAAATGAGTGACACCGCAGAGCGCGTCAAGAAGATCGTCATCGAGCATCTCGGCGTCGACGCCGACAAGGTGACGGAACAGGCGAGCTTCATCGACGATCTGGGCGCGGACAGCCTCGACACGGTCGAACTCGTCATGGCGTTCGAAGAAGAGTTCGGCGTCGAGATTCCCGACGATGCCGCCGAGACCATCCTCACGGTCGGCGATGCCGTAAAATACATCGACAAGGCCTCGGCCTGAGATTTTTCGCAGGCACTACCGGGGAGCACCTGCGATGAGGCGTGTCGTCGTCACGGGCCTTGGCCTGCTTTCGCCGTTCGGCATGGGTGTCGAGCACAGCTGGCGGGAATTGCTCTCCGGCCGCAGCGCCTGCCGCCGCGTCACCGAATTCGAAGTGGACGATCTCGCCTGCAAGATCGCCCATATCGTTCCGCGCGGCGACGGCTCCGACGGCACCTTCAATCCGGAGGCCGTGCTCGAGCCGAAGGAACTGCGCAAGATCGGCGACTTCATCCTTTACGGCATCGCGGCCGCCGACGAGGCGCTGGCCGATTCCGGCTGGAAGCCTGAGACGCATGAGGACCAGTGCGCGACCGGCGTGCTGATCGGCTCCGGCATCGGCGGCATCGACGGCATCGCCGAAAACGCGATGATCCTGAAGGAGCGCGGCCCGCGCCGCATCAGCCCCTTCTTCATCCCCGGACAGATTATCAACCTGGTCTCGGGCCAGGTCTCCATCCGCCACGGGCTGAAGGGCCCGAACCATGCGGTGGTCACCGCTTGCTCGACCGGCGCGCACGCCATTGGCGACGCGGCCCGGCTGATCATGTGGGGCGACGCCGACGTCATGGTGGCGGGCGGCGCCGAGGCGCCGATCACCCGGCTCTCGATCGCCGGCTTTGCAGCCTGCCGCGCGCTCTCCACCGACCGCAACGACACGCCCGAAACCGCCTCGCGCCCCTATGACCGCGACCGTGACGGCTTCGTCATGGGCGAGGGCGCCGGCGTCGTGGTGCTGGAAGAACTCGAGCATGCCAAGGCGCGCGGCGCGAAAATCTATGCCGAGGTCACCGGCTATGGCCTGACCGGTGACGCCTATCACATCACGGCACCGGCCGAGGACGGCGACGGCGCCTTCCGCTGCATGACGGCGGCGCTGAACCGGGCAAGGCTGACGCCCGCCGACATCGACTACATCAACGCGCACGGCACCTCGACCATGGCCGACACGATCGAGCTCGGCGCGGTCGAGCGACTGGTCGGCAATGCCGCCTCGAAGATCTCGATGTCGTCGACCAAGTCGTCGATCGGCCATCTTCTGGGTGCCGCGGGTGCCGCGGAAGCGATCTTCTCGATCCTCGCCATCCGCGACAATGTTGCGCCCGCCACCATCAACCTCGACAATCCGGAACGCGAGACGGCGATCGATCTGGTGCCCAACAAGCCGCGCCAGCGCCAGATCGATGTCGCGCTGTCGAATTCCTTCGGTTTCGGCGGCACCAACGCTTCGCTCGTGTTCCAGCGTTACAGTGGCTGAGCAGCCAACCCGGGTAACTCTACAAACAGGGCGCATTTTTTCGTCCGGGATTGCTCGCAGACAGTTAACCAACCGGCAGTCCGCCAACTGCCGTCATTTTTGCCAAATTCGCCCCTAGGCTTCCGCCGGGGGATTCGTTGCAAGATCAGACGGTAGGGCCATGAACACAAATCCGGGCGGCGGCGGGGATTTCGGACGGCAAGACACAAAGGGCCCGATCATGCCCAAGACAGCGGCCGAGGCGCTGCGCCCGGAGGCCGGCACGCCACCGCCGTCGAAGCGCTCGCGCGCCTCGCGCAGCCAGATCGTCGTGTTCCTGAACTTCTTCCTCTCGGTGGTCATGCTGGTGGTGCTTGCGTCGGGCGCCGCGCTCTATTTCGGCATGCAGGCCTTCATCGAGGCCGGGCCGTCGGCCAATGGCGACACCTTCCTGATCAAGCCGAACACCGGCGTGCAGGACATCGCCGACCAATTGGAGCGCCGCAACCTGATCAGCGACGCCCGCATCTTCAGGCTGGGGGTCCGCGCCACCGGCAATGAATCGGCGCTGAAGGCCGGCGAATATGCCATCAAGCCGCGCGCCTCGATGCGCGACATCATGGAGCTGTTCAGGAGCGGCAAGTCGGTGATGTATTCGCTGACCATTCCCGAAGGGCTGACGGTCGAGCAGGCGCTGCAGCGCGTGGCCGACCAGGAAGCGCTGACCGGCGACATGCCGGCGACCTTGCCGCCGGAAGGCAGCATCGCCACCGACACGCTGCGCTTCACGCGCGGCGCCACCAGGCAGCAGATGGTCGACAAGCTGGTCGCCGACCAGAAGAAGCTGGTCGAGGATGTCTGGTCGCATCGCGCCCCCGACCTGCCGATCGCCAACATCGATGATTTCGTCACGCTCGCCTCGATCGTCGAGAAGGAGACGGGCCGCAGCGACGAGCGCTCGCGCGTCGCCGCCGTCTTCCTCAACCGCCTGGCCAAGGGCATGCGCCTGCAGTCCGATCCGACGATCATCTACGGCCTGTTCGGCGGCAAGGGCAAACCGGCCGACCGGCCGATCTACCAGTCCGATCTCGACAAGCAGACGCCCTACAACACCTACCTCATCAAGGGCCTGCCGCCGACGCCGATCGCCTGTCCCGGCCGTGCCGCGCTGGAGGCGGTCGCCAACCCGTCGCAGACCGACGACCTCTATTTCGTCGCCGACGGCAATGGCGGCCACGTCTTTGCCGCGACGCTGGAAGAGCACAACCAGAACGTCGCCCGCTACCGGGCGCTGCAGAAAAAGCAGGCCGATGACGCCGCCAAGGCGTCCGGCCAGACGACGGCGCCTGCCGCTCCCGACGACAACACCGGTGGCGGCGATGCCGGAACGGATTCCGGCGGCAGCGGCGAGAATGGCGACGCCGGCGGCGACGCCGCGCAATAGACGACGCCATCCGCAGCTTGGCCACTCGCGTCCTTTGACGCGAGCCGATATTCATGTTTTGAGGGGGCGTCGGGCCACCGTCCGGCGATTTCTGGGGTGCGCGGCGCCGGGCGTACTATGCTTGAGCCGCGACAGGGGACGACAGGCACCATGAACCTGCAAAGCATGACCGGCTTCGCGCGGTCCGTCGCCGAGAGCGACGGGACCTCGATCGCCTGGGAGGTCAAGTCGGTCAACGGCAAGAGCGTCGAGGTCAGGCTGCGGCTGCCGCAGGGTTTCGACCGGCTGGAGACGGCCGTCCGGCAAACCATTCAAAAGCGCTTCGCGCGCGGCAATTTCCAGGCGACGCTGACCGTCGGCCGCGCCACGGCCAAGCAGGTGCTGCCGGTGGTCAACGAGGCGTTCCTCAAGGATCTGGCGGGACTGGCGAAGCGCTTGCAGGAGCAATTCGGCACCGAGCCCGCCACCGCCGACGGCCTGCTGTCGCTGCGCGGCGTGCTCGACATTCCCGAGGCGGTCGAGACCGAGGAGGAGCGGGCCGCGTTGGACGTCGCCATCCTTTCGGCGCTAGATACTGCGCTTGCCGGGCTGGAACTGGCAAGGCAGAGCGAAGGCGCGGCGCTGCGCGCGCTGCTTTCCGGCCATATCGACGCCATCGAGGCGCTGACGCTGAAGGCCGAGGCCGATCCCTCGCGCGAGCCGGCGGCCATCCGCGAGCGCATCGCCGAGCAGGTACGGCTGTTGATGGACGCCTCGGCCAATCTCGATGCCGCGCGCCTGCATCAGGAAGCGGCCTTCCTCGCCACCAAGGCCGATATCCGCGAGGAGATCGACAGGCTGAAGACCCATGTCGCCTCCGGCCGTGCGCTGCTCGGCAGCGGCGGCGCCATCGGCCGCAAGCTCGATTTTCTGGCGCAGGAATTCAACCGCGAATCGAATACCTTGTGTTCCAAATCGAACGCCGCCGCAGTCACCGCAATCGGGCTGGAGCTCAAGGCGGTGGTCGACCAGTTTCGCGAACAGGTCCAGAATCTGGAGTGAAGGGCATGGTTGCCAAGGAGCCGACGGCTGCCAGGGATCTGGGTTCCCGCATCCGCCGTCGCGGATTGATGCTGGTGCTGTCGTCGCCGTCGGGCGCCGGCAAGTCGACGATCGCGCGCAATCTTCTGGAAAGCGACGGAAGTCTCGAGCTGTCGGTCTCAGTCACGACCAGGCCGCGCCGCGGCTCCGAGATCGAGGGCGTCCACTATCATTTCCGCAGCATGCGCGAGTTCGAGCGGCTGCGCGATTCCGACGCGCTGCTCGAATGGGCGGAGGTGCACGGCAATTGCTATGCGACCCCGCGCGAGCCGGCGGAACTGGCGCTGGCCCAGGGCCGTGACATGCTGTTCGACATCGACTGGCAGGGCGCCCAGCAGCTCAAGGAGAAGATGCGCGCCGACATCGTCTCGATCTTCATCCTGCCGCCGTCGATGAAGGAACTGAAGGCGCGCCTGAAGCGCCGGGCCGAGGACCAGGAGCAGGTCATCGAGACCAGGCTGAAAAACGCCCGCCTCGAGATCGAGCATTGGAAAGAATACGACTTCGTCATCGTCAACGACGATCTCGACCGCGCCTTCGCCGAAGTGCGGGCCATCGTGATGGCCGAGCGGCTCAGGCGCGACAGGCGGCCGGGGTTGTTCGATTTCATTTCCGGGTTGCTGGACGAGAAGACGACTTAATCCCCGCTCGCTCATTTAAGGCGTGCCGATCTGCATGATGAGCTTCGCCAAGCGGGTCTCGTCGCCCGCAAAGCTCTCGATCATCGCGTCCAGGACACGTTCGCGCTCAAGAACATCGGCATTGAACGAGAATCCGGCGTTCTCCATCAGCATTGCCAGGAAGGTCAGCTGAGTACGGCCATTGCCTTCCCGGAATGGGTGCACGGCGTTGATCTCGGCCAAGACATGCGCAGCTTCAACTGCGAAGTCTTCGATAGCAAGCCCGCGAAAATAGTCGGCCTCGGTCATGCCCTCGAAGATTCTGTGCATCTCCCGGTCGATGTATTCGGGATAGCAGAACCAGTTGCCGCCTTTGCCGATGCGAATGGTGCGAACCTCACCAGCCCATTCGTAAATGTCCTGGAACAGATGATGATGAACGACTTTGTAGTGCTCATAATCCAGATTGCCGGCAGGGACCTCTTCGTCGGCTCTGGTCAGAAAGAGCGCCAACTCGAATTCGTCGAGTTGGGCCTGGTCCTCGATATTCAGCTTGTTACAAAGAACAGTCGTGCCAGGATAGTATAGCGGATCGTCTTCAGCGGCGTAGACCACCTGCTGATCCTATTTCTTTCGGGATGCTTGTTCCTTGATCAACGCCCTGCGTTCGTCCCCGGTTAGGCCGCGCGCGCGGCTCTCCGTTAGGATCGTCGCCATGCGGCGTGACAATCTGAGACCTTCAACGGCGCTGATCTTCTCGCCTTTGTCACTAGTCAGGACGAATTGACCATTTTTCCTGGAGCGAATGACGGTGTGGCTCTTTTTCATTCAGCGACACTACCATGTTCCGCGATTTCCCGGCAATCGCGC
>FTCZ01005862.1_pt1 | contig 16526 bp, 20 predicted proteins | sample 1658871 | NCBI WGS metagenome assembly FTCZ01 (sample SAMEA3914864, study PRJEB12502) | metagenome | biome: forest; material: soil | place: USA | collected 2012-03-12 | depth 0.3 m
CGACCCGAACATCGCGAGCACGCCCCACAGCTTCGCCGGCAGGATGAAGTCCGAAGTGAACGAGCGCAGGATCGCGTAGAACGGCCAGAAATACCATTCGGGCACGATGTGCGCCGGCGTCTGCAGCGGGTTCGCCGCGATATAATTGTCCGGGTGACCCAACGCGTCCGGGAAATAGAAGATCAGCGCCGCGAAGATCAGGAAGAAGATGCCGAGACCGAAGCCGTCCTTCGCGGTGTAGTACGGATGGAACGGCACCGTGTCCTGCTCGCCCTTCACATCGACGCCGGTCGGGTTGTTCGACCCCGGGATGTGCAGCGCCCAGATGTGCAGGATGATCACCGCCGCGATCACGAACGGCAGCAGATAGTGAAGCGAGAAGAAGCGGTTGAGCGCCGCGTCGTCAGGCGCATAGCCACCGAGCAGCCAGATGCGGATCGATTCGCCGACCACGGGTATCGCGGAGAAGAAGCCGGTGATCACCTGCGCACCCCAGAAGCTCATCTGACCCCAGGGAAGCACATAGCCCATGAAGGCGGTCGCCATCATGAGGAGGAAGATCACCACGCCGAGCAGCCACACCATCTCGCGCGGCGCCTTGTACGACCCGTAATAAAGGCCGCGGAAGATGTGGATGTAGACGACGATGAAGAACATCGACGCGCCGTTGGCGTGCGCATAGCGGAGGAACCAGCCGGCATTGACGTCGCGCATGATCGTGCCGTTGACCGACGAGAAGGCCGAGGCGGCGTCACCGTGATAATGCATCGCCAGCACGATGCCGGTGATGATCTGGCACGCCAGCGCGGCACCCGCGAGGACGCCGAAATTCCACCAGTAATTGAGGTTGCGCGGCACCGGATAGCCGGCGCCGACCGCGTTGTAGACCAGCCGCGGGACGGGAAGCTTCTCGTCCAGCCACCGCATCAGCGGCTGCTTCGGTTCGTAATGATTGGCCCAGGGGAAACTCATCTTCTTCTACCCCCTCAACCGACCAGAATCGCGGTCGGCGACGTGAATTTGTACGGCGGCACGGCGAGGTTCTTCGGCGCCGGTCCCTGACGGATGCGCCCGGCCGTGTCGTATTGCGAGCCGTGGCAGGGGCAGAAATAGCCGCCGAACTTGCCGCGATTGTCGCCCTCGTTGATGCCGAGCGGGATGCAGCCCAGATGGGTGCAGACGCCGAGCGTGATCAGCCAGTTGGTGTGGCCGGGCTGGGTCCGCTTCTCGAGCGTTTCCGGATCGCGCAGCTCCGACATCGGCACCGCATTGGCCTCGGCCACTTCCTTCGGCGTCAGGTTGCGCACGAAGAGCGGCTGCTTGCGGAAAGTGGTGACGACACCCATGCCCGGCGTGATCTTCGACAGATCGACCGTGGTGGTCGATTCCGCGAGCACGTCGGCCGACGGGTTCATCTGGTTGATCAGCGGCAGCACCACGGCGACGCCGCCGGCAACGGCGGGAAACGCCACGGCCGCGATATTGAGAAAGTCGCGGCGGCGGGGATCGCTCACATGATCGGGCGACTCACCCTCGGGAATCACATCGTCAACGGTCGCCATTCACCTGCCCTTGCACTTCAAAATCCGGTCGGCGGAACACTGGGGTCGGCCCTCAGGAAGCCGCGTGCCCGCCATAACACCTCCGTCCCCACGGAAGATGCGGGCCTGATAGACACGCAGCCCGCGCTTTGCCAACGGCTTTTTATGCGTATCGCACTCCACCAGCCCGACATTGCCGGGAATGTCGGCACGATCCTGCGCCTTGCCGCCTGTCTCGGCATACCCGTCGACCTGATCGAGCCGATGGGATTCGCCTTTTCCGATCGCGCGCTTGCCCGGGCAGGGATGGACTATGCCGCGCAGGCCGAGGTCGTGCGCCACGCCGATTGGGACGCGTTCGAGTCCTGCGTCCCGGGGCGGATCGTGCTGCTCACGACCACCGGAGCAATCGGGCTGGACGCCGCCGCGTTCCGCGCCGACGACACCTTGCTGCTCGGCAGCGAAAGCGCCGGCGTGCCAGCACCGGTGCACGATCGCGCCGACCTGCGTGTCGCCATTCCGATGCGCCGGGGGTTCCGGTCGCTCAACGTCGCCATTGCCGGCGCGCTGGCGCTGGGCGAGGCGCTCAGGCAGACTGACGGCTGGCCTCGAGCGGAGCAGAGCTGATGGATCATTTTACCGGGCGGATGGAGGGCGCGACCTTTCGCGACTGTGCGCTGGCGGGCGCGCGATTCGAAGACGTCAATCTGGCGGGCGCGGTGTTCGAGGACGTCAATCTGGCCGGCGCCCGCCTGGAAAACGTCAATCTCGCCGGGCTGACGATCACCAACGCCAATATCAAGGGGCTGCGCATCTTCGGCTACGACGTCGAGGCATGGATTCGCGAGCAGCTGGAGAAGGATGGCTGCCACCTCGATTGAGGCATAGCTCGACAGTGACGGTGTCGAGCGGCTAGGCGGCACGCATGCTGACCCTCGATACCGAACAGGCCACCGCAAGAGCGTGGTTCGAGCAACTCCGCGACCTGATCTGCGCCGAGTTCGAGGCGATCGAGCGCGAGGCGGGGTCCGACGCGCAGTTCGACTATATCGCCTGGGATCGCGCCGACCCGTCGGGCGCCGACGGTGGCGGCGGAGTGCGGGGCGTCATGAAAGGCAAGGTGTTCGAGAAGGTCGGGGTCAATGTCTCGACCGTCGGCGGCGCCTTCGAGGGGGAGTTCGGCAAGACCATCCACGGCGCTGCCGAGGACCCAGCCTTCTTAGCGACCGGCATCAGCCTGGTCGCGCACATGGCCAACCCGCACGTGCCCGCAGTGCATATGAACACGCGTTTCCTGGTCACGACCAAGCGCTGGTTCGGCGGCGGCGCCGACCTCAACCCGCCCTTGCCCATTGCCGAGGATACCGAGGATTTCCACGCGACGCTGAAAGCCGCGTGCGACCGGCACGACCCGGCGCATTATCCGCGCTTCAAGCAATGGGCCGACGATTATTTCTACATCCCCCACCGCAAGGTGCATCGCGGGGTCGGCGGGATCTTCTACGATCATCTCGAAGGCGATTTCGCCGCCAATTTCGCCTTTACGCAGGACGTCGGGCGCGCGTTCCTCGACGCCTTCCCGCGGATCGTGCGGCGGCGGATGGGGGAGAGCTTCGGCGATGCCGATCTCGCCGCGATGCGCGACTGGCGCGGGCGCTATGCCGAGTTCAACCTGGTCTATGACCGCGGCACGCTGTTCGGGCTCAAGACCGGCGGCAATATCGACGCCATCCTGATGAGCTTGCCGCCCGTCGCTACCTGGTCCTGAGCCGCCGGTAGGCCGCGACCTGGACCAAGGCCATCGCGATCGCGCCGAACGCGGTGATCCCGGCAAGGATCGTATCGACCATCGCACGGGCAACCGGGTTCGGTGCATGCTTGATCATCCATTGATCGAGCATGCCGAACGGCGCGCCGGCAATCTCGCTGGCAAGCAACACGGTCGCAAACGCCGCCGCGAGCGCAAAGGTGTTGCCGCGCGTCAGGTTCAGGCTGCGGACCACGGCTGCCCAGGGCCCGATCGATTCGGCCAGCAGCACGGGCGACATCACCAGCGTGCGCGCCGCCACCCAGAAGGCGACCACGAAGACCGCGACGACCAGGCCCGGCAGCAGCGCCAGCGGGAACGTCACCACGACCGGCAAGGTGGCGATCAGTCCGGCGACCAGCAGCAGCGGGAAACGCCGCAGTGCCGCGCCCAGCGCCCGACCGACCGCCGGACGGTCGCCGGAGGCATAGAGCGCCACCATCGCGAACTGCCCGAAGATGCTCACGATACCGGCAGCCAGGCACCAGCCGCCATAGTGCGCGCGCCAGGCCGCGAACGCCTGCTGATACGCGATCATCGCCGCGCTCCCGGGAGCCATATCGGCTCCATCGGGCGGTGCCGGCAGGTTGGGGACCAGCATCGCGATGGCGAGCGCGGGCAGGAATACGAACGGCCCGGCAACCGCGCTCAGGATCTCCCAGTCGGCACGCCATGTCCGCCAGGCGTCGGCGATCAATCCTGGAAAGGTGACTTTCACGCCGCGGGCGCGCCCTCGCGCGCCGCGACGGCCGCACGATAGAGCTTGGCGGCGAAGGCAGCGACGGTGACGCTATAGGCGGTCGCCACCGCGCCGGCGAGGATCGCGACGACGATCGCGCCGATCCCGAATGGCCCGGCATCGGGCGCGACCAGCTTGAACAGGAACCCGAATACCGAGGTGATCGCGAGATAGGCGACCATATAGACCAGCCCGAACAGGAGGACGACGCCGATCATCTTCCACATGATGCCGCGGCTGAGCGCGAACGAGCGGCGCAACGCGGCGACCACTCCGCCCTCCGCCAGCACGACCGAGCACAGCAACGTCGTGAAGCGCACGGCGATGAAGACCGCCGCGATCAGCCAGAACAGCGAATAGAGACCTATGAAGGTCCGGATGCCTCCCGGGACATCGGCCTGGACGCGCCCTTGCGGCTGCATCATCGCTGCGAGGTCGACCCCGCCCGCCACCAGCGCGACGAAGATCGGGATGGCCAGCAGCACTACAAGGGCGAACGGAATCAGCATCGCGGCGATGGCGTGCACGAAGCGCCGCGTCGCCAGCGATTGCGCCGCGCCGCGTCCAGCCTCGGGCGAGAGCGCCAGCGCAGTGACCGCCAACTGGCCCCAGATGATGATCAGGATGAGCAGCAGGCCGACGATCTGGCCGACCACCGGATTGACCGCGGCGCCTGCCTGGGTGATCGCGGTCGACACCGATTGCGGCACGAAGATCGCCAGCAACGCGGTCGGCATGATCGCGCCCAGATTGTCGCTGAGGAACTCGGTGGTACGGTCCCAGACATTTCCCATATTGACCATATGACGATCCCAGCCCCGCGATCCGCCGTTCTCCAAGCCCATGGCGTAGCGCATGCCCCGGACACTTGCCAATGACTTGCCTGCCGACATCTTGCGCCCGCCCGTTGCGCGGGAGTAGCGCACGGTAATGACCAGCCCCACGGTCCCCACCGACATCGAATGGCGCATCTCGCCCGGCCAGACACCCTATGCCGAAAGCCTTGCGGCAATGGAGGCGCGCGCCGCCGCGGTCGCCGCGGGCGAGGCGCGCGAGCTCGTCTGGCTGCTCGAGCACCCGCCGGTCTATACCGGCGGTACCAGCGCCGATGCCGCCGAGCTGGTCGACCCGCGTTTCCCGGTGTTTCAGACCGGACGCGGCGGGCGCTACACCTATCACGGGCCGGGCCAGCGGGTCGGCTATCTGGTGCTCGACCTCAACCGGCGCGGGCGTGACGTGCGCTGCTTCGTGCATGAGCTGGAGAATTGGCTGATCGCGACACTAGGCGAGTTCGGGATCGCGGCGCGACCCGAATCGGGACGTGTCGGGATCTGGACCGGCCATGGTGCCGACGAAGCCAAGATCGGTGCGATCGGGGTCCGTGTGAAGCGCTGGGTCACGCTCCACGGCTTCGCGATCAACCTCGATCCCGACCTTTCGCATTTCGGCGGAATCGTGCCGTGCGGCCTCGCCGACTACCCGGTGACGAGCGCCGCGGCGCTGGGAAAACCGATCGAACCGGCAGCGTTCGACACCGCGCTCGAGGCCCATTTTCCGGCCTTTCTGGAAGCACTTTCCGTGCACGAAAAGCGGCTTGAGCAACATGGGATTAGTGTCTAATGTCCACGTCGATTTGGGTGATAAGGCCGGAAAAGCCGACCAAATCCGCTATTATCTAGGGAGCTTCCACATGCGTTCTATCATCACCAAGGCCGTGACCGGCACCATGATCGCCGCTGCCGCGCTCGCGATCTCGGCCTGCACCAAGACCGAGACCAACACCAACACCGTCGACATGAACGTCACCGCGGGCGAAGCCCCGGTCGACAACATGACCCCGGTTGACGGTGGCATGGCGGCGAACGGCTCGGACACGATGAACGAGACGGCGCCGGCGACCAACGGCGCGATGTAAATCGCTTTCATCCGCCTCACCGGCGGATGATGGTTTCGAGGGGCCGTCCGGCAATCGGGCGGCCCCTTTCGATTCCAGCCAGACCGGAGCGATCCGGGCATCCAGGCACGGCGTTCACGCAGCGGGTTGCCGGGAAACTGCTTGGCAGCGCGTAAAATCGCCTTAGGGTTAATGGCGTTCTTTGGGGGCAAGAAGGGACGAGGATGACCATCGTGCGTATCATGGCGAGCGTCGCGCTTGCCGCCGGCCTGTTTGCCGGGTCTCCGGCATCGGCCCAATTCTATCTCAAGTCATACGATTTCCGTGGCGGCCCGGTGACCGGAACCGAGCCCGAGCTGGGCATGCCGCTGCCCGGCGCGACCGCGGCGGAGCTGCGTGCCGGCCTGGTCTGGAACCTGCGCGCTGCGCTCAACGTCGCCGCATTGCAATGCGATTTCCAGCCGATGCTGCTGACCGTCGACCGCTACAATGCGATGCTCAAGGATCACAAGGACGAACTCAAGACGTCGTTCGATACGCTCAACGGCTATTTCGTCCGTACCGCCAAGACCAAGGCAGCCGGGCAGACCGCGTTCGACCGCTTCGGCACGCGGACCTATTCGGCCTTTGCCACGGTCGCGGCGCAGCTGGGCTTTTGCCAGACCGCGAGCAAGATCGGGCGCGAAGTGATCTTCGCGCCGCGCGGCACGATGGGCGATGTCGCGATCAACTACATGCGCGAGATGCGCAACAGCCTGATCCCCTATGGCGAACAGCAGTTCCCGCGGGCTTATTATAACTGGATGACGCCGGTGCTGCCCGACTTCCGTCCCAATTGCTTCAAGAAGGATCGCTACGATCCGTCTTATTGCCTCGAAACGCCGGGCAGGAAGAAGAAGCGCTAGCGCAGGCCGCAGGCCCAGCCGCCTGCGCGTCAGCGCAATCCCAGCCTCTTGTGCGCCTGCAAGGTCAGGCGCCAGCGCGGGCGGTCCATCACCAGGGCAATCGCGGCGGCTTCGCTGCCGGCATTGCCTTCTGCCGTGCCGGTATCGAGCGGTTGCGCGAGAAAATGCGCGAACTCACAGGTTTCGAGCAGCTCGATATCGGTGCCGGGTTGCGGCCAGACCAGTTTGAGCTCGTCGCCGGTGCGCTGCACCAGGTCGCTCCCGGCCTTGGGGCTGATGCACACCCAGTCGATCCCGGGATGGACCGGCATGGTACCGTTGCTCTCGATCGCGATGGTGAAGCCCTGCGCATGGAGCGCATCGACCAGTGCGTCGTCGACCTGGAGCATCGGCTCGCCCCCGGTCAGCACGCAAAAGCGTTCCTCGGTGCCCTCCCCCCAGAACCCCGCGACCGCGCCGGCCAGCGCCGCGGCATCGGCGAACTTGCCCCCGCCCTCGCCATCGGTGCCGACGAAATCGGTGTCGCAGAACCGGCAGATCGCGTGCGCACGGTCCTGCTCGCGCCCCGACCACAAATTGCACCCGGCAAAGCGCACGAACACGGCGCGGCGGCCGGCATTCACGCCTTCGCCCTGGAGCGTGAGGAACATTTCCTTGACCGCGTAGGTCACGCCGGATCCCCTAGGCCGCCGCGGCGTAGCGGGTCGGGTCGGTGATCCCGGCTTCCTCGAAACCCTTGGCGCGCAACCGGCAGCTGTCGCACAAGCCGCAATGCAGCCCACCCGGCGCCGGGTCGTAGCACGACCAGCTCATCCCCAGGTCGAGCCCCAGGCGCGTACCCTCGCGCACGATATCGGCCTTGGTCATGTGCTGGAGCGGGGCGTGGACGCGGAAGCGATCGCCTTCGACCCCGGCCTTGGTCGCGAGCGCGGCCATCGCCTCGAACGCGGCAACGAATTCGGGGCGGCAATCGGGATAGCCCGAATAATCCAGCGCGTTGACCCCGATCACCATGTCGCGCGCGCCCGACGCCTCGGCCCAGCCGAGCGAGAGGCTGAGGAAGATCGTGTTGCGCGCCGGTACATAAGTGACCGGAATGTCGTCGCCGACGCCGTGCTTGGGCACGTCGATCTCGGCGGTCAGCGCCGATCCGCCGAACGCGCGCAAATCGAGCGGGAGGACGACGTGACGTTCCGCGCCCAGCGACGTGGCGATGCGTCGCGCCGCGGCGAGCTCGATCTGGTGGCGCTGGTTATAGTCGATCGAGAGCGCGAGCAGGCGATAGCCCTGCGCCTTCATCGACGCTGCCGCGACCATCGAGTCCAGGCCGCCCGAGATCAGGGCGACCGCCAAAGGCGAATTGTTTTCCATGATTGTGCGGGAGCTAAGCGCTTAAGACACCTATCGCAACCCGTGCGCTTTTCGCGGCTCCGCCGGCTCGGCACCCGCGTCAGCTGAACCCAAAAAGAAGAGGGCCGCCCGAAGGCGGCCCAGTCTTGACGCTTCCACGCGTCATCCAGGGAGGAAAGCATGCCCAAAGGCACCCTGCCTTCCTAGCATCCCAGCCTAAACAGCGCCTTAACGCCGCGGCACAGGCGGCGCACAGGCGCCGGTGCGGCGGCCTTCATACGTCTTGTCGAACGGCTGACCCTCCGGATCGATCCCCTGCGTATCGAGCTTGATGAGGTCGCCGCTCTCGACCGAGATGGTCGTGCGTCCATAGCCGCGGCCCTGGCAGGTATAATGGATCGTGACATGGTCGGCCGCGTCATCGATCGTGAAGCGGGTGCACTGGATGCCGGGATGGTAAAGCTGGATCAGCTGCATCGAGTTGCGCACGCACACCAGGCGCGGCGCGTCGGTGGTGCCGATCTCGTGCAATTGCCAGCGGCCGAGCCCGATCGTGCCGAGCGCCACCGGTCCCGTGGGCGCGGCGCCCACGGTGATCGTTACAGCCGCCAAACCGGCCAGAAGGCGAATCCCCATCCCCATATCGTCCCTGCCATTGCCACGCGAATGTGGCAGAGCGCGGGCAATGAGCGCGCTGCTATGAGGCAGCGATCTCCGCCGGCACCGGAAACGATTTGGCGCAAAACGCGCAATCGACCTGGATCAGGCCGTTCTCATCGGCCATTTCGCGCCGGTCCTCGACGGTGAATTTGGCCAGCACGTTGGCGATATAGTCGGCGTCGCAGCGGCAGCCCTTGGCGAAACCGGTCCGCGACTGGACGCGAACCTCATCCTCCTCGTTGAACAGCCGCCAGATCAGGGTCTCGAACGGGATCGTCGCGTCGGTCAGTTCGTCCTTGCCCATCGTCCGGCCGAGGATCGCGACATGCTCCCACTCGGGATGGTCGAGCCGGGCATGGAGCCGCTCGCGCCCGACCTCGCCTTCGGGCAGATGCTGGAGCAGCAGCCCGCCCGCGACATGCCGGCCGTCCGCACCGCGACCGGTGCCGATGCTGAGCAGGGTCGGAATCTGCTCCGACTGAACGAAATAGCTTTCCGCGGCCTCGGCCAACGTCTCGCCATCGAGCGGGACGATCCCCTGATAGCGTTCGCCGCTGGTCGAAAGGTCGAAGGTGACCGCCAGATAACCCTCGCCGAACAAGGCGAACAAGGTCGGCTCGACCGGAGCCTCGGCCAGCCGGTCGGCATCGAACTGGACATAGCCGCGCAATTCGCCGCCGCGGTAATCGCACACCAGCAAGGTGACGACGCCATTCTGGGTCTGGGCCTGGAGCGTGAGCTGCCCCGCCGGGTCCTTGAGCGTCGAGCCGATCAGCGCGGTCAGGGTCAGCGCCTCGGCAAGCAATTGCTCGATCGCCGGCGGATAAGCGTGTGCGGCAAGAATCTCGTCGAGCACCGGCCCCAGCCGCGCCAGCCGCCCGCGCGCATGGCGGCCGGGGATGGTGAAGCCGAGAGTCTGGTCGAGGTCTGGAGTTTCGGGCGAAGTCATGGCCGCCACAGATAGTTCGTCGCGGCCCGGAAACAACTCAGGCGGCGGGATCGCGCCGTGCGGCGCGGTGCGTGACCGCCCACCAGATCGCTCCGGCCACGGTGCAGGCGAGCCCCGCCAGCGAAAGGCAGTACCCGACCGTCATGATGTGCTCTCTTGACTGCAAGGCGATCCCGTCCGGGTACCGGCGAGGCATGCCCGAGAAGCCGAGCGGGTACGCAAAATTCAACAGGATGCTGCTGCCGACCAGGAGTACCGCTCCCGCATAAGCGAGCCACAGGCCGCGGCTACCGCCCCTGACGGGAAACCAGCTCGCGACGAAAACGAATACCATCACCATGACGGGCCACAGCCACGACACCAACAGTGATCGCAGGTGCACGACCACATAATAGCTGTCCTGCAAATAGTCGTCCGCGCCTCCCGAGGCGATGACCAACGTGCTGAAGATCCAGATCCCGACAATCCCGAGGAGCAGCGCGACCGCAGCAACGCGCAGCGCGATCACCCGATCAGCCCGAAGCACCAGAGCAGGATCGATTTCTGCGCATGAAGCCGGTTCTCGGCTTCCTGCCAGATCAGGGATTGCGGGCCATCGATCACCTCGGTGGTGACTTCCTCTTCGCGATGCGCGGGCAGGCAATGGAGGAATTTCGCTTCGGGCTTTGCCGCCCCCATCAACTCGGACGTGACCTGAAAGGGCATCATCGCCGCGAGCTTGGTCTCGGCATGCTCCTGGCCCATCGAGATCCACGTATCGGTGACGACGATGTCGGCGCCTTCGACCGCTTCCCGGGCAGTACCGACCACGCGCGCGCGCCCCTGGCCGAGCGCGACGTCCTCGTCGGTCGGCATGAAGCCTTGCGGGCACGCCGCTACGACGTCGAAATGCATCAGCCCGGCCGCTTCCATCATCGACGCCAGCATGTTGTTGCCGTCACCGAGATAGGCGACCTTGAGGCCGGGCAGCGCGAAGCCCGCCTCGAGGATCGTCTCCAGGTCCGCGACCATCTGCACCGGATGCGACGCGTCGGTCAGCCCGTTGATCACCGGGACGCTGGCATGCTGCGCCATCTCGACCAGCTTGGCATGGTCGTCGGTGCGGACCATGATCGCGTCGACATAGCCCGACAGCACGCGCGCGGTGTCGGCGATCGTCTCGCCGCGGCCGATCTGCATCTGGCCGGCATCCATCACGATCGAGCTGCCGCCCAATTGGCGGATCGCCATGTCGAAACTGACGCGCGTCCGGGTCGAGTTCTTCTCGAAGATCATCGCCAGCACGCGGCCGGCAAGCGGCGCATCGGCATCGACCTTGCCCTTGGGCCAGCCCGCGCGCGCCGCCTTGCGGTCGATCGCGTCGGCGAGGATCGCCGCGACCCCGTCGGGTCCGGCGTCCGAGAGGTTGAGGAAGTGCCTGGTCAAATTCCCTCTCCCATGGGGAGAGGGAGGGAGCCGCGAAGCGGCGGAAGGGTGAGGGTCGAGGCGAGAATACTATCCTCACCCTTCCCACTCGGCTGCGCCGAGCGGGCCCCGCGGTGGGTCGACCATGCCCCCGGCATGGTCTGGACAGCGCGGGGCGCTGTCCACCCGCTGCGCCTCTCCCGAGGGGATAGGGAAAGCGTTGCTACCCTCACGCCGCGACGGCGGCGGCGGCATAGGTCCGCGCGCCCTCGCTCAGCCGCTCGATACATTCGGCGATATGGCTTTCCTCGATCACCAGCGGCGGCAGCACGCGGAACACGTTCTCGCCCGCCGCGACGGTCAACAGCCCATGATTGTCGCGCAGATGGGCAACGAAATCGCGGCTTACCGCCGGCTCCTTCATCTTGATGCCGAGCATCAGGCCCTTGCCGCGGATTTCCTCGAACAGATGGTCATAGTTCGGGATCAGCTGCTCGAACGCGGCGCGCAGCCGCTCGCCCATCGCGGTGACATGGTCGAGGAAACCAGGCTCGAGCATCACGTCGAGCACTGCCATGCCGGCGGCCATGCCGAGCGGATTGCCGCCATAGGTCGAGCCGTGCGTGCCGATCACCATCCCCTTGGCCGCTTCCTCGGTCGCGAGGCACGCGCCGAGCGGGAAGCCGCCGCCGATGCCCTTGGCCACGGTCATGATGTCGGGCGTGATGCCGTAATGCTCGTACGCCCACATCTTGCCGGTGCGGGCATAGCCGCACTGGATCTCGTCGAGGATGAGCAGCAGGCCGTGTTCGTCGCACGCCTTGCGCAATCCCTGGATGAACTCGGGCGTGCCCGCGGTCATGCCGCCTTCGCCCTGCACCGTCTCGACCATGAAGCCCGCGGTCTCGCCGTCGATCAGCGCCAGCGCGCCCTCGAGATCGTTGAACCGCGCATAGTCGAAGCCTGGCAGCAGCGGCTCGAACCCGTCGCGCATCTTGGGCTGGTCGGTGGCCGAGATCGCGCCGAGCGAACGGCCATGAAAGGCATTCTTGAAGGTGATGAGCTTGTAGCGCTCGGGATTGCCGTTGACGTCGTGATAGCGGCGCGCGGTCTTGATGGCGCACTCGATCGCCTCGACGCCCGAATTGGTGAAGAACACCGTGTCGGCGAACGAATTGTCGACGATGCGCTGCGCCAGCGCCTCACCCTGCGGACTGCCGTACAGGTTCGACACGTGCATCAGGGTCGCGGCCTGATCCTGGATCGCCTTGGTCAGATGCGGATGGCCATGGCCGAGCGCGTTGACCGCGATGCCCGCGGCGAAATCGAGATAGCGCTCGCCGCGCTCGCCGATCAGGTAGCAGCCCTCGCCTCGGACCGGCCGCACGCCACACCGCGGATAGACGGGCATGAGCGGGGTAATGGTCACGGCGAGGGTCTCCTTCATCGCAAAAGCAAAAAGGCGGCCCCGGAAAAGGGCCGCCCGGAGCGCGCATTTACTTGGTGACTCGGTGGAGCGTCAACACCATGCGATCGCGCCACGATCGGCCCAGTATGAACGCGTTACTTTCGGCTCGCCGCGGCGGATGCGGTATGATGGCCTTTCCGCGACTCTGCAGGGGGAGGACGCCATGCCGATCGACTTCGACGTCACGCAGGACGGGCGCGATTATTACTGCTCCGCCGACGGCGCGCCCAAATTCTTCGTCGGGCGGCGCGTTCCCTATGAAGGCCGGGTCGGCCTCTACAATGTGTTCGGGGGCTCGCCGCTGCAATCGCTGAACTTCAGCGCGGGCAACTACGCCGGCGAATTCGGCTTCTGGGTCGAATTCATCGCGCCCACCGCGGCGTGCGAAGGCAAGAATTTCCTAACGCTCAACAGCTATGACCGCGCTGCCTTCACCTTCGGCTTCACGCAATTCGCGGCGCATGTCCCGGAAGGCGATTTCGTCCATTATTTCCGTGCCCTGCTGGCCCGCCCGGATGCCGGTGACTATTTCCCGGACCTGGCGCTCAGGAACGGCAGGATCACGCGCGTCGGCGGCGCCGGTGCGCCGGTCCAGCTGGAAACCGCCGACACCACCCAGCCCCTGATGACCTATCTCAACCCCTCTTCGGCCGGGGTCGAGGATGCCGAGGTGCTTGCCGCGGCCAAATTCATCCACTGGACCGCCAACCAGCGCGAGGTGCGACTGGCGCAGATCAGCGAAATGATCGCGGCCTATCGCGGCTTCATGGCCAGCGCCGATGCCAAGCATCTGATCGCCAATCGCGGCGCCAATCAATGCTGCGTGATCGCCGACATCCTGCACCACGGCCGCGGCGGCAAGACGGCCTGGACCCAGATCAAGACCGCCATGGCCTCGGCCGACCCGTTCGCCGCCTTGTGCGCGATCGGCGGATCGAAATGGGCCGGGCGGGTCAAGACGCTGAAGACCGCGATCGCCGCCAACCCGCACTTTGCCGACCGGGTATGGAGTTCGGCGCAGAAGGATTTCGTGCCGCGCTAGACAGTGCCCGGAGGCCCGGATCACCGGGCACAGGCAGGGATCGAATCAAGCGGCACGGTGGTTGTCTCCGCAAGGAGGCAAGAGATGCCGGACCCGCATCAGCGCTGGACCGTCCTGCCGCACGGATCGATCGAACCGGTCGATGACGGCATCTGGACGGTCGAGGGCAATATCCCGATGCCGCTGGGCAATTTCCCGCGGCGCATGACGATCGTGCGGCTGGCCGATGGCGGAACGCTGGTCTGGAGCGCGATTGCCTTGCACGAGCCCGGCATGGCGCAGGTCGAGGCGATCGGGCCGCCCAGCTTGCTGGTCGTGCCCAATCAGGGCCACCGGCTCGACATCAAGCCGTGGAAGGCGCGCTATCCCGCGGCGCGCGTGCTGACTCCGCCGAGCGCGAAAGAGGCGGTGATGGACCTGGTCCCGGTCGACGATACGAGCGGCGCGACCGGCGACGATGCCGTCCGCCTCGCGACCTTCCCGGGCACGAAGGCCGACGAATTCTGCATGACGGTTCGCCGCGGCGACGGCGTCACGCTGGTGCTCAACGACATGCTGGCGAACGTTCGCCATCCCAGGGGGCTGGGCGCCAATATCATGGCGCGGCTGTTCGGCTTCGGCGTCCACGGCCCCCGCATCTCGCGCGTGGTCCGTCGCATGTACGTGAGCGATCCGGCAAAGCTTGCCGCCCAGTTCCGCGACTGGGCGGCGATTCCCGGCCTCAAACGGGTGATCGTGTCGCATGGCGAGCCGGTCGAGCATGACCCCGCCGGCGCGCTGCGTCAGGTTGCCGATACGCTCGTCTGACGATCAATTGTCCCGTGGTTGCTCGTCGCCATCGTCGGGCGGCGGGGCATTGTTGTCGTCACCCTGGTTGCGATCGTCGGGCGCGTAACGCTGGTCGTCGTCCTGCGGCCGCGCGCCGTAACGGTCGTCGGACGGCGGCGCGGCATAGGGATCGTCGTCATTGGGTGCCGCGCGATAGCCCGGTGCCGGCTGGCGGTAACCGCCTTGTGGCGTGGGGCGATAGCCGTTGCCATAGCCGCCGTCATAGCGCCCCGAGCGATCGCCGGCGCCATAGTCCTCGCCATAACCGTTGTCGTTGCGCGCCCGGCGCAGTTCGGCGAGCAGCCGGAAACTGCGGCGATTGACCTCGCGCCGCGAATCCTGGTCGTAGCCATAGCCGTTCGAGCGGCGCTCGAGCCGGATCAGATCATCGGCCTGGTCGCGCAGGTCGCGCGCGACTTCGCGCGAAATCTCGCTGCTGCGCTCGGCGCTGTCGATCATGCCGCGGATCTGCCACGGCGACGGCACCGCCGGCCGGGCATAGCCATTGCCCTGATCATAGCCGTAGCCGGGATAGGATGAGGATTGCGCCATGGCGGGCGCGGCGGCCAGCGCGGCGAGCGACGCCGCGGAAACGAGAAGAATACGCATCGGCACTGAAACTCCTAGGGAGGGTAAACGCGCGATACCCGCCCGATGTTGCGTGCCGCCTGAACGCCGCCGTCAGCCGCGGTTCAGGCTGTCGGCCCAGGGTGCTTCGTCATCCGCAGCGCACGAGCACGCTGTAACGGCCCTCTTCGCCGAACATGGCGCTCGGTGTGCCAATAGGCTTCGGTTCGAGATCATCGCGCATCGCCACGGGAAGATCGCGCCACGTCAGCCTGTCGCTCGTCACGATCGCGCCGCCAAAAGCATTGGCGATGGTCGGGAGTTCGTCGCACGACCTGACCAGGGTTAGAGCCACCCTGAACTGGCCAAGACGTTCGGACTGGACGGTCTGGGGCCATTGCCGCGGTATCGTGATGCTGATCTGCGCCAGGGACAGCCGGATCGCGTCGTTTGCAGCGACGGGGCAACCGTCGCAGCACAGGGTCTGTTGGCCGGCGCTTGCCGGATTGCCCGACAAGAGCAAAACGACGAGGGCGGTGGCGGATCCTATCGCCAGGCGACTGCCTCTCGATCCATGCACGGACAACCCCATCGCCAATGTCCTCCAGCGTTCAGGACTTGATCTTCCAACCCTTGTTGAGCAGCCAATAGCAGGCAAGCGCCAGTGCCAGGTCGATCCCGAACACCACCACGCTGCCGATCAGCACGGGCGAGTCGGCGGTGCCGAGGAAGCCGTAGCGGAAGCCCGAGATGATGTAGAAGAACGGGTTGGCATGGCTGAACGCGCGGAAGGCCGGCGCGAGCTTGTCGACCGAATAGAAGGTGCCCGACAACAGACCCAGCGGCACGATCACGAAATTGGTCACCGCGGCGGCATGGTCGAACTTGTCCGCCCAGATCGAGGTCAGCACGCCGAGCAGCGACAGGAAGCCCGCGCCGAGGAAGCCGAACCAGATCACTGCCCAGAGATGATGCGGCCAGACGCCGATCCCGTAGAGCGCCATCGCGCACCAGACGATGAACCCGACAATGAATGCGCGCGTCATCGCCCCGCCGACCAGCGCCGCGAGCAGCTCCATCGTCGAGAGCGGCGGCATCAGGTAGTCGACGATCGTCCCCTGGATCTTGCCGACCAGCAGCGAGAAGCTGGCATTGGCGAAGGCCGGACCCATCATTCCCTGGCTGATGATCAGCCCGGGGGCGATGAAATCGCCGAACGGAATGTCGACGCCGCCGACCGTGACCGGGCGTTTCGCCCCCGTCGCGACGGTGAAGACGACCAGGAAAAGCAGGGTCGTGATCGCCGGGGCCCAGATCGTCTGCAGGTGCACCTTGAAGAAACGGCGCACCTCCTTCACATAGAGGGTTCTCA
>FTCZ01004958.1_pt1 | contig 16519 bp, 19 predicted proteins | sample 1658871 | NCBI WGS metagenome assembly FTCZ01 (sample SAMEA3914864, study PRJEB12502) | metagenome | biome: forest; material: soil | place: USA | collected 2012-03-12 | depth 0.3 m
CCGTTGCTGCGGCAGGCGCTGCGAGAGGACATCACGCTCGCCGTGTTCGAGGGAACGGGACTGTGGGACGCGCTTGTCGATCCGCACCAGCTTGAAAATGCCCTGCTGAACCTGTGCGTCAATGCGAAGGACGCGATGCCGGACGGCGGCATTCTGACGATCGAAGCAGTGAACGCGACCCTGGATCACGACTATGCCGGGCGTCACGCCGAGGTGACGCCCGGCGACTATGTCGCGATCACCGTCACCGACAGCGGGACCGGCATCGCGCCGGAAAACCTGCGCAAGGTGTTCGATCCCTTCTTCACCACCAAGGAATTCGGCGCGGGCACCGGCCTTGGGCTCAGCATGGTCTATGGTTTCGTCAAACAGTCCCACGGCCATATCTCGATCTATTCGGAGCTGGGGCATGGGACCAATGTGAAGCTGTTCCTGCCGCGCGCCACGGAAGCACCCGAGACCGGCGACGATGCGATCGCCCTGGAGGCAGTGGGGGGTTCGGAGACCATATTGGTGGTCGAAGACGACGATTCCCTGCGCACCAGCGTCGAGCGCCAGCTGACCCGCCTCGGCTATCACGTCATCGCTACGGCAAGCGGGCATGAAGCGCTCGAGGTGATCGGTGCCGGCAGCCGGATCGACCTGCTCTTCACCGATGTCATCATGCCTGGGGGCCTTAACGGGCCGGCGCTTGCCGAAGCCGCGCTTGCGACAATGCCGGAGCTGCGAGTCCTCTATACGTCCGGCTATACCGAGAAGGTGATTGTCCACCGCGTCGGCCTGGACCGCGAAATCCCGCTTCTCAGCAAACCCTATGCGCTTGCCGATCTGGCTCTCAAGATACGCGAAGCGCTGGCGGGATCAGCCAAAACCACTCGGTGATATCGGCCCAGCATAGCCGTCCTGCAGGTCCGCCTTGACGCCGGCCAGTGTGTCATCATCGTAGTGCCGTCCATTGCCCGCGTCCTGGCGCCGCGTGCGCGCAAGGTTCGGACTTCGCGTACTCAGCGCCGTTCGGCGTCAAGCCGCCGCGCTGGCGCCGCGGTGGCGCGTTGCCAGCGCGCGGGCTTCGTGGACGGGGAGGGGGCGGCCGAAATAATAACCTTGCACCTTGGTGCAGCCGAGCGCCTGGACCATCTGGTGCTCGTCCTCGGTTTCGACGCCCTCGGCGGTGGTGGCCATGCCCAGGCTGTCGGCGAGCGCGACCACGGCGCGGATGATCGCGATCGCTTCCTTGGTGCCCTTCGATGCGCCCTGGACGAAGCTGCGGTCGATCTTGATCGAGCTGAACCGCGTATGGGCCAGATACCCCAGCGACGAATAGCCGGTGCCGAAATCGTCGAGGCTCAGGCGGATGCCGAGATCGAGGATCTTCTCGAGAACCTGGATCGCCATCGTCCCTTCGCGCATGAACACGCTTTCGGTGACTTCGAGCTCGAGCCGCTCAGGCGGCAAACCCGATTGCGCGAGCGCCTGGGCGACCACGCCGGCGAAGGCGGGGTTGTGGAGCTGATCGGGGCTGACATTGACCGCGACGCGGACCGGCAGGTCCCAGCGCGCGGCTTCGTCGCAGGCGGTTCGCAGCACCCATTCGCCGATCGGGCCGATCAGCCGCGCCTCCTCGGCGAGCGGGATGAACTTGACCGGCGAGACATTGCCGAGCTCGGGATGGGTCCAGCGCAGCAGTGCCTCGAACCCGGTCAGCGCGCCGGTTCCGGCATCGACGACCGGCTGATAGTTCAAGTGCATCTCGCCATTCTCGATCGCGCTGCGCAGCGCGATTTCAAGGACGCGGCGCTCCTCGGCAGCCATGTGGAGCTGGGGTTCATAGGCGTGGTACACGCCGCCGCCGGCATCCTTCGATCGGTAGAGCGCTAAGTCGGCCGAGCGGATCAGCGTCTCGGCAGTGCGCCCGTCGCGCGGGCCGGTGGCGAGGCCGACCGACGCGCCGATATAGAGGGTGTGCGCATCGACTTCGTAGGGCTTGGACAGGATCTCGATGATCGTGTGCGCCAGCCGCTCGGTGCGTGCGGTATCGGTCGCATCGCGCACGACGACGGCGAACTCGTCGCCGCCCAGGCGCCCGATCATCTCATTCTCGCTCATCAGCTGCTTGAGCCGCTCCGAGACGCGACCGAGCAGCCGGTCGCCGACAGGGTGGCCGAGCGTGTCGTTGACGGCCTTGAAGCGATCGAGATCGATCATCATGAAGGCGCAGCGGCTGCCCCATTTATCGGCCTCGGCCATCGCGACGGCCAGAGTCTCGTGGATCATCAGGCGGTTGGGCAGGCCGGTCAGCGTGTCGAAGCGCGCCATGCGGTTGATCTTGTCCGACGTGCGCCGCGCTTCGGTGATGTCGGAGCCGACACCGCGAAAGCCGATGAACGCGCCACGCTCGTCATAGCGGGGGCTGGCGGACATTTCCCACCAGCGCTCCTCGCCTTCGACATAGACGGGAAGGAGCAGGTCGCGGAACGCCTCGCGGCCCTTCAGCTTCTCGGCAAGATCGCGCAGGCCCGAGGCAAAGTTTCCGGCTTCCCAGGTCGGGCCGGCGAGCACTTCGAGGAACGGCGTGCCGTTGATCGTCTTGGGGTCGGCACCCAATGACCGGGCGAAGCGCGGATTGGCGCGCATCACGCGGCGCTGGGCATCGGTCTCCCATAGCCAGTCGGCGCCATTCTCCTCCGATTCGCGAAGCAGCAGGCTGACGGTCTCGTCGCGCTCGGCGATTGCGATCTCGTTGGCGCGGATGACGACCAGTGCCTTGCCGCGCGCGAAGGTCGCCATGGCCAGCAGGATGGTGAACAGCCCCACCGCCGCGGCGAGGATCGGCGACGCCACCACGATCAGCGTCGCGGTGATGACCGCGCCGAGGATGGCGACGAACGAAATGGTGGCGAGCGGCAGGGCGGCCATTGCGACCGCCGAGGCGGTCATCAACAGCGAGAGGACGATCCAAAGGCCGAGCGCGGCATTGGCGTCGACGAGATGCCCGAAGGCGAGCGGCGGAATCGACCAGACCGCACCGAGGGCGATGCCGTCGAGCACGGTCTCGCGAACATCGCGGAGGGTGGCGCTAACCGCGGTGCGGTTGCGCGCCGCGAGGCGACGGAAGGCAACCATGGCGCCGACCGCGGCGACCAGCGCGCCCCAGCTGGCGAGCTTCCACAGCGGCACGATCGGCGCGAGGATCAGCACGATCAGCGCGGCACCGACCACATTGGCGGCGAGCATGAACAGGGCGAGCTGGCTACCGGCATTCATCTGCGCGGCGCGAATCGGACCCCAATCGGTGGTGTCCGCCGGGTCGTAAAGGCCAAGCAATGCGCGCGCGTCGATGCGCGGCCGGGCGAATTGGGATGTCGTCTGGCTGGTCACATCCGGGCTTTACCGGAGTGGAGGTTAGCGAGTGGTTAGGCGGGGAGCCGATTTGGAGGATTTTTGATCAGACTTTCCGCGCAATCCACAATCGTTGCCGCGGGTGGGCGGGGCGCGAAGCCGAGCAGGTTGCGTGCGCGCGAGCAGATCGAGCGGATCCACCACGCGACTGCAGCGGGGCGGTGAGAGGGGACAGGGCGCCGGAACGCGCTGCGCTGCCGCTGTCGCTGGTCGCGGGCGTTCAGATGATGCGACAGATGATCGGCTTGCGAGCGCTGACTGACGCCGATCCGGCGGTGCTGGTGAAACTGCTGGCGCCGATGTTCCAGCAGTTGCTTGGCGGTGAGCCCTACGCCGCGATGTCGTAGGGCTTGATCTCGCCGTTGAGATAGAGGTTCCGCGCCTTGGCTCGGCTGAGCTTGCCCGAGCTGGTGCGGGGCAGGGTGCGGGGCGGGACGAGCTCGATCACGCAGTTCATGCCGGTGACCGAACGGACGCGCTCGCGGATCTCGTCGCGCAGGCGGACGCGTTCCTTCTCGTCCGAGGTGCGGCACTGGACGAGCACCGCCGGCGTCTCCTCGCCACCCGGAGTGGTGATCGCGAAGGCGGCGATGTCGCCCTGCTTGAAGCCCGGCAGCTGCTCCACGGCCCATTCGATATCCTGGGGCCAATGGTTCTTGCCGTTGATGATGATCATGTCCTTGGCGCGGCCGACGATGTAGATATAACCGTCGCTGAGATAGCCCATGTCGCCGGTGTCGAGCCAGCCATCGACCAGGCAGGCGTCGGTCGCTTCCTGATCGCGGAAATAGCCGACCATCACGCTGGGGCCGCGGCACCAGACCTTGCCGATCGCCTTTTCGGGGAGTGGGGTGCCGTCTTCCTCGCGGACCTCGATCTCCATGTCGCGCGCGGGCTTGCCGCAATTGACGATGGCGCGGAAACGCTGCGGCCGGTCGGCGCGCGAACTGCCGCCGCCCGAGAGCTGGGTCTCCTCGACGAGCTCGACGATGATCCCTTCGCCCGGGGGCATGATCGAGACGGCGAGCGTCGCTTCGGCGAGGCCGTAGCTCGGCATGAACGACGAGGCCTTGAACCCGGCATCGGCGAAGGCATCGACGAACGCCTGCATCACGTCCGGACGGATCATGTCGGCGCCATTGCCGGCGACGCGCCAGCGGCTGAGGTCGAACCGGTCGGCCGCCTTGGTCTGGCTCGACATGCGGCGCGCGCAGATATCGTAGCCGAAGGTCGGCGAATAGCTCATCGACGTGCCGGGATTGCGGCTGATCAAGTCGAGCCAGGCGAGCGGACGCCGCGCGAAATCCTCGGTCTTGAGATAGTCGCACGAGACCTGGTTGGCGATCAGCCCCAGGAAGCAGCCGACCAGCCCCATGTCGTGATACCAGGGTAGCCAGGAGACGACACGGTCGCCCTCCTGCAGATGCATGCCATGCGAATGCGCCGAGAGATTGTGGAGCAGCGCGCTGTGGGTGATCGCGACTCCATGCGGGAAGCGAGTCGAGCCGCTCGAATATTGGAGATAGGCGATGTCGTTGGTATCGGCCTTTGGCAACGCTGTCTCCGGCGCGGCGCGAGTCGCGAACTCGTCCCAGGCGACGCCGGTGACTTCGGAGATACGGCAAGCCTCGGCACACATCGCGCCGATCTCGGGCGGATAGATCAGCATCGCCGGATCGCAGCTGTCGAGCTGGACGCGGAGCTGGTCGATATAGGATTGCGCGCCGCCGAAGCTGGTCGGCAGCGGCAGCGGCACCGGCCAGGCGCCGGCGTAGACGGTGCCGAAGAACAAAGAGGCGAACTCGGCCCCGGTCTCAGCGATCAGCGCGATGCGATCGTTGGGCTTCACGCCCGCGGCGATCAAGCGGTGCGCCTGCGCCAGCGCGTCCCGGCGCAGCTCGCTGAACGGATAGCCGCGGACCAGATTGCCGCGCGCATCGTGGAAGTTGAGCCCGCGAAGGCCCTGGGCGGCATAATCCAGCGCTTCGCCCAGCGTGGGGAAGTCGGCGAAAATGCGCGGCAGGGTGTCGTCGTCGGTCGGCGTCGGAACCGGCGGAGCCGGTGCGGCCGCATTACCCTGGAGCGATCCCGTTGCGTCCAAATCCATTACTCTTTCCGTGCCCCTGTTCGTATCAAGCCCATGTGCCCCCACACACGCATTCCAGCGATCGGCTCTGCTACGCACTGTCGTTCAAAATCGGTTGCCACTGTGGCACAATCATGGCGCATGCCTCACCCCCGCCGCCCGCTGACACCGTTGGACCGTGCCGCCCTCGACCGGCTCGCGCTGCGCTATGTCGAGCGATACGCCACCACGCGGGGCCGGCTGACCAGCTATCTGAGGCGCAAGATCCGCGAGCGAGGATGGGCGGAAGACGCCGCGGCCGATCCCGCGGCGCTTGCCGAGAAACTCGCGGACCTCGGCTATATCGACGATCGCGCCTTCGCCGAATCGCGGGCTTCGGCGATGGGACGGCGTGGCCTTGGGGCGCGGCGCATCAATCATGCCTTGAGCTACGCCGGGATCGACGCGGAAGATGCAGAGGCGGTCGCGCCGATCATCGCAGCGGATCGGGTGGACAGCGCGCTCGCCTTCGCCCGGCGGCGGCGGATCGGCCCCTATGCCCGCGAGGCGCCCGATCCCAAGGGCCGGGAGCGCCAGGTGGCGGCGATGGTCCGCGCCGGCCACGCGCCTTCGTTGGCCTGGACGATCGCGCGGATGGCGCCCGGCGATGACCCCGTATTTCTCCTTAGCCAGAATTAGCAAAACCAGCTTCCCCACTGGAAAAAAATGGTAAACTCCTCGGCTGGGGGAGTATCGAACATGCGTGCGGACCCGCAGTTTCTGTCGGACGACTTTCGGGTCGGATCGCTGGACACGGATGAGACTGAAAGCGACCTGGACCTTGAAGGCCAGGTTTGCAGCGGTGTGGTCAAATGGTTCGATGTGACGCGCGGCTTCGGCTTCGTCGTCGCGGACGACGCCGAATTCGGCGACATCCTCGTGCATTTCACGGTTCTCCAGGATCATGGCCGGCGCAGCCTGCCCGAGGGCGCGCGCATCGAATGCGTCGCGGTGCGGCGCCAGCGCGGCTATCAGGCGCGCTCGATCACGTCGATCGACCTGACCGAGGCCGTCGAGATTCCGCGCGCCCGCGGCGGTGACCGCGCCGACCGGCTGAAGATGGTCGCCTCGGCCGGGCCGTTCGAGGCTGTGACGGTCAAATGGTTCAATCGCCTCAAAGGCTATGGATTCCTGGTGCGTGACACCGACTCCGCCGATATATTCGTGCATATGGAGACGTTGCGGCGCGCCGAGATCGAGGAGATCGAGCCGGGCGAACCCCTGCGTGCACGCATCGTCGATGGCGACAAGGGGCCGCTCGCGGTAGCGGTCGAAAGGACCGACTGAGGACATGACTTCGTTGCGCGTAGTCGGAGCGGCCTTCGCGGCCGCGGCCTTGCTGATGTCCGGCGCCTGCGCTGCCGCCGCCGCGGCGGGCAGCGCTGCTTCCGCGGGCCAGGCACGGGCCGAGCTGACGATCACCAGCGGCAACGGCCCGCACAAGTTCAACGTCGAAATCGCGCGCACCGATGCCGAGCAGGAACGCGGGCTGATGTTCCGTACCGACCTCCCGGCCGATGGCGGCATGTTGTTCGCGCCCTATCCGGCCGAAGGCGCCCCCAAGGAAGCGAGCTTCTGGATGCAGCATACGCCGAGCCCGCTCGACATCATCTTCATCCGCCGCGACGGCACGATCGCGCGAATCGCCGCGAACGCGGTGCCGTTCAGCGAGGACCGGATCCTGTCGGGCGAGCCGGTGAGCGCGGTGCTCGAGATCAATGGCGGACGCGCGGCGGCGCTGGGGATTTCCGTGGGTGACAAGGTGAGCTGGGTGGGCCAGGGAGGCCGATCGTAGCCCAACCCGCAATCGCGGATTGCCTCACGCCATACCGCCACGCTAAGGGGGGCGCATGGGACTTCTCAAGTCGACATTCACCTGGTGGGAAGGCGCCACCTTCGGCACCTGGCTCGCCGCGCGCGGCAAGGACCGGATCGGCGAGGATTCGCTCGGCAATGTCTATTATGCCGGCGGCACCGATGCGAACGGGCTGACCCGGCGCTGGGTGATCTACAACGGCCAGAACGACGCCAGCCGAGTGCCGCCCGAATGGTTCAGCTGGCTGCACCACCAGATCGAGGACGCGCCGCAGGACGCGCTGCCGCCGCCGCGCATCTGGGAGAAACCCGCCGAGCCCAACCTGACCGGCACTCCGCTCGCCTATCGCCCCCCTGGCGCGCTCGAGGCCGGCGGCAGGCGGGCGGCGGCGACCGGCGACTACGAGGCCTGGACGCCCGAGGCATGAGCCGCGCCGCGCGACTCGCCGCGGCGGCGGCGCTGCTCTCGGGCCTCGCCGCATGCAACAATGGCGGCAGCGGCGGCAATAATCAGAGCATCGACGCGATCGTCACCACGGGCGACACCAATGATGCCGGCAAGGCGGCCCCGACCGTAACCGCCGCGGCGCCCGACGGCAGCGCACTGGCGGCCGCGGCGACGCCGATGAACGAGCGTGTCGCGGTGCTCGGGCTGCTCAACAAGCGTAACGGCGTTTCGCGCGACGTGACGCTCAAGCCCGGCCAGGCAGTGCGGGTCGGCGATGTCATCATCCGGCTGCGCGCCTGCGAGAAGACCGCGCCGTGGGAGACCGTCCAGGATACCGGCGCCTTCGTGCAGGTCGATGTGCAGCAGACCGACCAGAGCTGGCATCGCGTCTTTTCGGGCTGGCTCTACAAGGATCGCCCGGCGGCGAACGTCGTCCAGCACCCGATCTATGACGTGTGGACCAAGAGCTGCGCAATGACCTTCCGCGACAGCGGGCCCGATACGGTCTCGGTCGGCGCCGGGCCGAGCGGATCGGCGGCCGCGGGGTCGTCGCCTTCGTCGAGCGCGAAGAAATCGCCTTCGACCACGGCGACTCCCGCCGCCAGCCCGGCGACCGAATCGCCGAGCGCGGCGCCCAGCAACGCGATGTAGTCGTCGCGCGGGATCTCGATTGCGCCGAGCGATGCGAGATGCCCGGTCTGAAACTGGCAGTCGAGCAGCAAGAACCCGCCCGCCTTCAGCCGCGCGACAAGGTGCGCGAAGGCGACCTTCGAGGCGTCGCGGACACGGGTGACCATCGATTCGCCGAAGAACGCCCGGCCGAGCGCCAGGCCGTATAGGCCGCCGGCGAGCCGGTCGCCGTCCCACACCTCGACCGAATGTGCGAAGCCGCGATGGTGGAGCTCGGTGAACACCCGCTCGATCGGGCCGCTGATCCAGGTATCGGGCCGGTCGTCGGCGGATTCGGCGCAGAGCTGGATGATCTGCCCGAACGCCTGATCGACCGTGACTCGGAACCGGTCCGACAGGATCGTCTTCCGCAGCGAGCGCGAGAGGTGGAAGCCGTCCAGCGGCATGACTCCGCGAAGCTTGGGCTCGACCCAATAGACGCTGTCGGCGGTGCGATGGTCGGCCATTGGGAACACCCCCATCGCATAGGCGCGCAGCACCAGCTCGGGATCGAGCTCGTGCGGCTGGGGGATGCGATTGGACACGCTAGCTCAACTTGCGCTCGATCGCTTGCCAGAGCGCGGCGAACGCCTGGGCGCCAGCAGTGCGCCCCGCGAAGCTGCCGACCGGTGCCCGGCGCGCCGCCATCGATTCGACGATGCTCGCCATCGGGATCACCGGCCAATCGGGATTGGCCTCGAGCGCGGCGGCGTGGAGCTTGCGGCGGCGGTCGACCATCGAATGGACGGGCATCAGCGGCACCTTGCCGCCCTTGAGATCGAGATGCGCGGCGATCTCGGCAAAGGCGCGTGCGGAGAGCGGGGAGGGGATCACCGGCACGACGATCAGATCGGCGGCGCGCATCACCTGCTCGCTGGTTTCGGTCAGCCCGGGCGGGCAATCGAGGATCATCCGGTCATAGGCCTTGTCGAGCGCACCGAGCAGCTTGGCGAGCCGCTTCTTCTTGTCGAGCTCGTGGAACAGCTGGTCGAGGCCGCGCAGCGAGGTGTCGGCGGGGATCAGGTCGAGCCGCTCGACTGCGGTGTGCTGGACCAGCTTCTTCGGCTCGATGTCCTGCGTGAAGACCGCCTGTGCGCGGTCCTTGGCCTTGCCATCTGCGCCGATCAGGTAGGTCGAGGCGGCCTGGGGATCCAGGTCCCAGAGCAAGGTGCGGCGCGCGGAGAGGGTGGCGGCGCACCAGGCGAGATTTACGGCGAGGGTGGTCTTCCCGACTCCACCCTTCAGGCTGTAGACTGCGATCGTCGCCATACGGCTTCCTCGATTTCACGGCCCCCCAAGCTGGCATGAAAAAGGGCCGGCGGGAATGCCCGCCGGCCCTGGATGGGATCGAAACGGGCGGAAATCAGGCCTTGCAGCTCTTGGTTCCGAGATCGGGCGTGATCACCGTGGCGCTCTTGGCGTCGCCGGTGAGCTTGAAGCCGCCATCGGCGACATAGGGCTCGCCCGCGTTCGGCGCCAGGAGCTTGGTCCGGGGACCGTCCTTCGCAGTGCGCAGCACAACCATCTTGTCGCCCTGGAAGAAGTCGACATAGATCAGCGCATTGTCCGGCTGGCAGCGGAAGGTGACGCTGGCGGCGATCGCCGGCGGCAACTCGACCGGCGCGGCCTTGTTGATCGCCTCGCGGTTCGGATCGGGCGCACGCGTATCGACCACTTCTGGTTTTTGTTCACAGGCCGCAAGCGACAGGAGCGCAGCCGCGGCGGCGGCATAAAGGGGGAGGGTTTTCATAGCCCGTCCCGCTTTGCGCAGCCCGCAGGAGTCGTCAAGTCCCCTGATGATATAGAATTACATTTTTGCTGTGAGTTGCAATGGGATCGTTCCAAAATGACGCTGACTCTCATTCGTGAAACTCGCTTGCATCGGGAATGCGGCCAAATGCGATCTTGGTACCCACCGCATCGAGCCGTCCTCCGTTCAACGGCCCGACGCTCACGGCGTTGCGTCCAAAGCGTTCGTTGATCCGGTCCATCGCCCGGCTGAGCGCAAGCGTGCGGGTTTCGCGCGCCAGCGGATCATCGGGATCGAGCGCGGCGAACAGCGATCCCTGCTCGCCTTCGACGCCTTCGATCTCGCACAAGGTGACGCCCACCATCCGCAGGCGGAAGCCGCCAGTGCGCACGCGGCCCGCAGCGGCAAGGCGCGGGAACAGCCCGTCGAGCGCGTGGAGGATGACGAAGCTGTCCTGCGTGGCGGGCAGGCGGATCGAGGCGCGCCAGTTCGACTTGTCGTCCTCGAACTTGCCGTGGAGCACGAGCAGCCGGCTGCGATAGCCCTTGCGGCGCAACCTGCTGGCACATTTGAGCGCGAGGCGACGCGCGGTGAGGCGAGTGGGCTCGAGCCCGCGCTTCGAGGGCGACAGGACGTGGCTGTGGCCGATCGTGCGGTGCTGGGTGGGCTTTTCGGGCAGCTCGACGCCGTGGAGCGAATACCAGAGCCGATCGCCATTGACGCCGCCCCAGGCCGAACCCGCGTCGCGCGGGCGGCGCTCGCAATATTGGCGGATGTCGAGGATGCCATCGCGCGCCAGCCGCCGCTCCATCTTGGCGCCGATCCCGGCAATGTCGCGCAGCGGCATGTCGAACAGGCGATGCGGCAGCTGATCGGCGGTGATCATCACCAGGCCATCGGGCTTCTGCATGTCCGATGCGAGCTTGGCGAGGAGGCGATTGGGGGCGATGCCGACCGAGCTGGTCAGGCATTCGCCGACATTGGCGAGGATTCCCGCCTTGACGCGCCGCGCCAGCGCCATCGCCGCTTCGGGGCTGTTCTCATTGTCGAGCAGGCGGCAAGCCACTTCATCGATGCTGCAGACATGCGTGACGGGGATGTGCTTCCAGACCTCGGCGATCACGGCCTCGTGGAACTCGACATATTTCTCGTGGCGCGCCGGCGTGACGATCAGGTCGCGGCACTTGCGCTTCGCTTCCCAGATCGGCGTGCCGGTGCCGATGCCGTAGCGCTTCGCCTCGACCGAGGCGGCGATCGCGACAGTGGTGTCGCTGTCGACCGGAGCGACGGCGATCGGCTTGCCACGGAGCGCAGGGTCCAACTGCTGCTCGACACTGGCGAAATAGGAATTGAGATCGAGGAACAGCCAGCGCAGCGGCCGTGGCGGGAAGGCGAGGAGAGGCTCCGGCGCCATGCTCGACCAATCGGCTGGTTGTCGAAGTTGATCACTCAGATCGTGCGAATTCGCCACCGACCTGGGCATGGGTTGGAGAGAAGGGCGAATCGGCGCAAGCATGGCGAGTGGAACATTATCAGAACACCGGCGCGCAGGACAGCGCTTGACCGGCTTGGCGGCGGGCGTCAGGCTCGCCCGGGATCGAAGGGGGAGATCGACATGCGGGTGCTGTTGGCAGGGGTTTCGGTGCCGCTCTTCTGGCTTGCCGGAGCGGCTCCAGCCGCCGCGCAGACCGCGCCGAGCTTCGATTGCGCGCGCGCTACGACGGTGATCGAGCAGGCGATCTGCCACGATCCGGACCTTGCCAAGGCGGACGCGACGATGGGCCGGCTGTTCGCGGCGGCGCGGACCAGCGCGTTCGGCGAAGGGACGTCGAACATCATGCCGAGCCAGGTCAGCGCGCTGCGTGAGCGCGCCAAATGCGGGCCGTTCGACCGGCAGAGCTATGGATCGCGCGAAGAGTGCCTCGCGCTCTGGTACCAGAATCGGAACGAGGATCTGGCGGCCGCGGCATTGTTCGCCGAGCCCGAACTGGCGCTGGTGACGTTGCGCGACGCCGATCCCGAACTGGCGCCGCTGTACGAAGCGATATTCGTCTATGCCTCGCACCCCGACGGGACCGACTGGACGAAGCCCGCGATGGCGGGCGAGCGGCGGCGGCTGGTGGCTCTGCTGGCGCCGGGCTTCGCCAAGCTGCAGAGCGACGCTATGCGGAGCTTCGGCAAGGATATCCTGCATGGCAGCGTCGATACGCTCGACGATGCGACGGCCTCGGAAGAGAATTTCAGCGCCACGCTCAAGACCCTGGCGGCCTATGCCGAGGGCAAGCGCACGCCGATGACGATGCCGTGCGCGGCGCTGGTCCGGCACCCGGGACTGCGCGACGCGACGATTTCGGAGTTCGGCAGCACGCTCGACGTCGGCATCCCGGCTTCCGATTGCGACACGATGTTGCCGCCGCTTCCCAGGCTCGACGCGCTTGTCGCGCGGATCTGGGCCGGGTGGCCGAAATGCGAGGGGACGATCCGCTTTTCGGCCTATAACGGCTTCACGGTGGCGGTGGACGATGCGCGGCGAGGCAGCGGCGACGTGCCGGGCAAGGGCGGGTTGCCGCGCGTGACGGGCGTGCAGCCGGCCACAGTAGATGCTGTGATCGCCGAGCTGGCGGCCTATTATGCGCGATACCGGCGCGGCTCGCCGGCTTCCGCGCGTGCGGCGGTCAGTGGTTTGCTCGATGCCGCGCACCAATGTGGCGGCGGCGAAGAATAGCGGCGAGGTTAGATGAAGGCGCGGAGGGCTTCCCAGGCGGGCAGCTTGGCAGTGGCACCGACGGTGTGGAGTGGGCTGCTGGAGGGCAGGGCGACGACGGCGTAGCGCTCCGCTGCCGTCCCGAGTTGCTTCATGCCCTGGCGGTGCGCGGTGGCGCCGTTGAATGCGATCGCGCGGAGATCGGGCAGCGTGGCAGCGAGCGCGGCGATGTCGTGCGCCTCGGGCTCGCGGATCGCGGCGTCGGTGCTGCCGGTGCGATGCGCGCTGGCGACGACGTCCCACAGACCGATATGCGCTTCGAGCAGCGCGGCGAGGCGGGCGTCATAATCGAGCGCAGTGAGGTCGCGGCCCGCGGCGGCCGAGATCAGGCGCCAGAACTGGTTCTGGGGGTGGGCGTAGTAGCGCCGTTCCGCCAGCGAGCGCTCGCCCGGCAGGCTGCCCAGGACGAGGAGGCGGACTTCGCGGTCGACGACGGGCGGGAAACTGTGCTTGCGTGGAGTCACGCGACGAGAACGTCGGTCTGGGCGAAATCGTCGCCTTTGAAGAGCAGGGGTTCGCCGGTGGCTTTCGAAAGGGCGTAGGCGAAGCAATCGCCGAAGTTGAGGTGGGCGGGGTGGTTGCCTTTGCCGAACTCGCGATACGCAGCTCTCGCGATCTCCGCTTGCTCCACCGTGACGGGTTCGATCCGGAAACCGAGCGCTTCGACGAGTTCGATGGATCGTTCCTCCAAGCCGGCGACGCCGAGCCTGGAGAGTACGATGGCGATTTCGATCCATGATCCCGCGGACATCGCGACTGGCATGTTGGCCTCGAGAATCGCGCTGAAATCCAGGGCTTCGGGTTCGTCGCGCAGAATCGCGATGACGATCGAGGTATCGACGATCATTTGGGGAGGCCGAACTCATCGTAGAGATAGTCGCCATGGGTGATCGAAAGCTGCTCGCCGTCGAACTCCGGCTTCCACAACGCCCGCGATCCCTTGATGATCTCCTGCACGCGCCGCATCCGCTCGGCTTTGACCTTCTCGTTCTCGCGCAGCTCGCGCTCGAGCGCCTGTCGGATCGCCTTGGTGATCGGTTGACCCGTCGCGTCGGCCAGTTCGCGGGCGAGGCGCACGGTTTCGGGATCCTTGATGTTGAGTTGCACGCCCATGGTTTCTACCTCCGAATGACGGAGATATACCATCGACTGCGCGGCTTGAACAAGCCAGCTCCACGCGCATACAAACGTCCATGGCCGAAAAAATCACCCGCTACGCCGATTTCTGGCCCTATTACCTCAAGGAGCATGCCCGCCCGGCGACGCGTGCGCTGCATTATGTCGGCACCTTCCTGACGCTCTGGTTCCTGCTGATCGCAGTCGGGGCGGGCGGATGGTGGTGGGTGCTGGTGCCGCTGTCGGGCTATGGCTTCGCCTGGGCGGCGCATTTCACGGTCGAGAAGAACCGGCCGGCGACCTTCACCTATCCGCTCTGGTCGCTGCTGTCGGATTTCCGGATGTTCTTCCTGTGGCTGTTCAGCCGGCTCGACCCGCACCTCGCGCGGGCGGGTATCGGCTGATCACGGTTCGCCGAGTATCTCGCCGACGCACACGCGGTCGAGCGCCGCGGCGAGCGGGCTCGCCGGATACGGCTTCGGCTCGCTGAGGAGCACGAGGTCCGCGGCGTCGTCATGTTCGGAAGCCAGCAGCGCGATCGGCTCGGCGATCGCGAAGCGCAGGTCGGTGCTGGGATGATGCCGTAGCGCAGCCTGATTGCGGGCGTGGCGAATATTGGCCGCGGAAAGGCTGGCGCCGCGCCCTTCGATCGCGACGAATCCCAGCGCATGTGCCTGTTCCGCGGCGTGGAGAAGCCGTTCGCCATTGCCGCAATCGAGATCGAGGATGCGGATCGAGCGATGCCCGGCTTCGCGAAACAGGCGTAGCGCGACGGCGATACGCGCGTCGCTCGGGCCTCGTGCAGGCGGTCCGGCTTCGCGAAGGCTCTGCGCCGAATGCAGCAGGCCCGACAGGGTGATGGAACGCAGCATCATGGGTCTTTCCTCGTCTTGCTGGTAGTCGTTCCCCAAAATTGGCTCGTCCGCCATTTGGGTTCGAGGGAGAAAAACGGCCGGCGCATTGAATCTGCGTAGGGATTCGTCTTTTTCGATGGGTGAGGGAAATCCAGGTTCGCCGCGGCACACAAGGGCTTGCTTGCCCCGGAGGCGGTCCAACCCCTATCTAGCAGCCATGCATGTGACCAAGGACACGCTCGCGCTGATCGGCAACACTCCGCTGGTGCGGCTCAAGGGGCCGAGCGAGGCCAGCGGCTGCGAGATTTACGGCAAGTGCGAATTCGCCAATCCCGGCGCTTCGGTGAAGGACCGCGCGGCGCTGTTCATCGTCGAGGATGCCGAAGCGCGCGGGCTGATCCAGCCGGGCGGGACGATCGTCGAGGGCACCGCGGGCAATACCGGCATCGGCCTCGCGCTGGTCGCCAATGCCAAGGGGTACAGGACGATCATCGTCATGCCCGAGACGCAGAGCCGCGAGAAGATGGACACGCTGCGCGCGCTCGGTGCCGAACTGGTGCTGGTGCCGGCGGCGCCCTATTCGAACTGCGCGCATTTCGTGCACACCTCGCGCCGGATCGCCGAGGAGATGCCGGGCGCGATCTGGGCGAACCAGTTCGACAATGTCGCCAATCGCAAGGCGCACATCGTCGGCACCGCCGAAGAGATCTGGGCGCAGATGGACGGGCGGATCGACGGCTTCACTTGCTCGGCCGGCACGGGGGGGACGATCGCCGGGGTCGGGCTCGGCCTCAAGGCCAAGGACGAGAAGGTGTGCATCGCGCTGAGCGATCCGCATGGTGCGGCGCTGTACAATTACTTCGCGTGCGGCGAGCTCAAGTCGGAAGGCAGTTCGGTCGCCGAGGGGATCGGGCAGGGACGGATCACCGCCAATCTGGAAGGCGCGCCGATCGACACGCAATTCCGTATCTCGGACGAGGAAGGGATGGAGTGGGTGCGCCGCCTGCTCGCCGAGGAAGGGCTCTGCCTGGGGCTCTCCTCGGGGATCAACGTTGCGGGAGCGATACGATTGGCGCGCGAGCTGGGGCCCGGCAAACGCATCGCGACGATCTTGTGTGACACAGGATTCCGTTATCTTTCAACGCTGTACAATAGAGCGTGGCTCGAGGCCAAGGGATTGCCCGTCCCGGAGTGGCTTGCGGCGGGTTGAGCGATACGCTCGACAACCGGTCGTTAAGGCGTTACATTTATGCAACAGCCTATGCCAATGAAGCCGACCGTCCAACACGATTCCGCCCAGGCCATGCAGCGCGTCCGCGTCGGATTGACGGGGCTGGCGATGGTGCTGGTGCTGATCGGTCTTGCCAGCGCGATCTTCACTGCGGCCAATCGCGACGGCCCGGTCTCGACGCTCGGCGCGGCCAATTCGAGCGTGGTCGCGAACATCGCCGATAGCAGCGCGAATGCGACCGCCGACAAGAGCAAGGACGAGCCGCTCGCCGAGCTCGGCGTTGCGCCGAGCACCGGAGCGACCGAAGCGGTCAACGCCGCCGAGATCGCCAAGCGCGAGGAAGCGCGC
>FTCZ01007197.1_pt1 | contig 16499 bp, 15 predicted proteins | sample 1658871 | NCBI WGS metagenome assembly FTCZ01 (sample SAMEA3914864, study PRJEB12502) | metagenome | biome: forest; material: soil | place: USA | collected 2012-03-12 | depth 0.3 m
CATCAAGATGGGCAAGTCGACGCAGGAGCGGATCGACGCGATCGTCAAGCGCACCCGCGGCGGCGGCGGCGAGATCGTCGCGCTGCTCGGCTCCGGCTCGGCTTATTACGCGCCGGCCACGAGCGGCATCGCGATGGCCGAGGCTTATCTCTACGATCAGAAGCGCGTCCTGCCCTGCGCCGCCTATTGCGAGGGCCAGTACGGGGTCGACGGCCTCTATGTCGGCGTGCCGGTGGTGATCGGCGCGAACGGCGCCGAAGAGATCGTCGAGATCGCGCTCGACGACGAGGCCAAGGCGAACCTCACCGTGTCGGTCGACGCGGTCAAGGAACTGCTCGAAGCCTGCAAGGGCATCGACGGCTCGCTGGCCTGACCCGGTGAAGCTGGCGAGGCATCTGGCGGGCGCTTGCCTGCTCGCGGCAACGCTTCCTGTCGCGCCGGCGGCGGCGATCACCTTCGTGCCGGTGCCGGTCGAGCGCGTGGTCGCCACCTTCAAGGGCATTTGCCTCGACCATCTCGGCGATCCGCAGGCGCAGATCGCGACCGGGCTCGCCGCGCCCTATGGCATGCAGCCCTATACCGGCCCCGCCAAGGTCCCGCCCGGCGTCTATCTGATCGATTCGGTCCAGGTGATCATCGGCGCCGAGGACAAGAGCTGCACGATCACGTCGAAGGTCGACGACGAGGTCACGGTGGAAACCATCGCCACCGCCGCTTCGGCCATCGCGCCGCGCGCCACGGCCGAGCCCGCGGAAGAGGGCAAGACGCTGATGTGGCTGCGCAACACCCGGTTCGGGCCGCGCTACGGCCTCGGCTTCACGGTCAAGAACGACGGCAACGGCAACGTCGCGACGATCGGCGTGCTCGATCTGGGGGCCGCGAAGTGATCGCGCGCCGGGCGCTCATCGCCGCCGCCGCGCTGGCACTCGCCGCGCCCGCCGCGGCGCGCGATAGCGGGCAATGGACGACGGTCAGTGCCGTCGACCTCGCGCGCGCGTTCCGGGCGATCTGCCTCGACCATCCCGGCGACGCCGAGGCGCAGGCTGCGATCGGCCAGGCCGATCCGTGGAACCTGACGCAGCAGGAGGAGGTCGATAGCAACGGCCGCACCGGCTATCGCACCGGCAAGCTGCAGCTCGGCGTGACGGTGAAGGGCGACACGCGGGTCTGCGCGCTGACCACCGGCTTCCCGCTCGGCGGTGACGGCCTCGCCGCGCTCGCCGCCCGGGTGTCGCCGGTCCTGCGGTCGGGCGACTACAAGCTGCTCGACGACATGCGCGCCGCCTGGTCGGTCGACACGCCGTACGGCAAGCAGGAAGCCCGGCTGTCGGTGAAGGACGCCCCCGAAATCGGGATGAAGGTCTCCACGCTGATCATCGTCATCGAGAATGTGAAGGCGATCTGATGCCGATCCTCGCCGCCCTTGCATTGGCGCTCGCGCCCGTCGCGCCGGCAGCCGACCCGCCGGGTTTCCGGATCGCTGCACCGGCCGAGCTCATCAGTCTGTTCAAGACGATCTGCATGGCGCATGCGGGCGACCCTGCGGGCCAGCTCGCGGTCGCACAGGCGGCGCCATTCAATTTCAAGCGCGACGAGAGCAGCGCGGGCAACACCTATCGGGCCGAACCCTTCCAGCTCAATCTCGACAATGACGCGAAGGGCCAGCCGGCCTGCGCGGTCACGACCGCGCTTGCGCTCGACACCGATTTCGCCGCGCTGAGCGCGAAGGTGGGTGGCGATCTCTCGCTCGGCACGCCCCGAAAGATCGCGGACGACACGGACGACATCGTCGGATGGTCGATCGCGGCGGACGGCCGGATCCTGCTCCTGGTGAGCCTCCGCCAGCGCTACAAGATCGGCACGCTCGGCCTTTTCGCGACGCCAAAGCCGTGACGCGCGGCCCCATTACGCCCGGCGCGATGCCGGCCATCAAACAAGCCACTGAGGGAAACAGATGAGCATCCTCGTCGACAAGAACACCAAGGTCATCACGCAGGGCATGACCGGTGAGACCGGCAGCTTCCACACCCAGGCCGCGCTCGATTACGGGACGCAGATGGTCGCGGGCGTGACCCCGGGCAAGGGCGGCACCGAGCATCTCGGTCTGCCGGTCTACGACACCGTCGCGGAGGCCGTCGCCAAGACCGGCGCGACCGCGAGCGTGATCTACGTCCCGCCTCCCTTCGCGGCGGACTCGATCCTCGAAGCGATCGACGCCGAGGTCCCGCTGATCGTCACGATCACCGAGGGCATTCCGGTGCTCGACATGGTCAAGGTCAAGCGTGCGCTGTCGGGGTCGAAGTCGCGGCTGATCGGCCCGAACTGCCCCGGCGTCCTCACCCCGGGCGAGTGCAAGATCGGCATCATGCCGGGCTCGATCTTCAAGAAGGGCTCGGTGGGTGTTGTCAGCCGCTCGGGCACGCTTACCTATGAAGCGGTGTTCCAGACCTCCAACGCCGGGCTCGGCCAGACCACCGCGGTCGGCATCGGCGGCGATCCGGTCAACGGCACCAACTTCATCGACGTGCTCGAACTGTTCCTGGCTGATGACGAGACCCAGTCGATCATCATGATCGGCGAAATCGGCGGATCGGCCGAGGAGGAAGCGGCGCAGTTCCTGAAGGACGAAGCCAGGCGCGGCCGCAAGAAGCCGATGGCCGGCTTCATCGCCGGGCGCACGGCGCCTCCGGGCCGCCGCATGGGCCATGCCGGCGCGATCGTGTCGGGCGGCCAGGGCGGCGCCGAGGACAAGATCGCGGCGATGGAATCGGCGGGGATCAAGGTGTCGGCATCGCCGTCTTTGCTCGGCGAGACGCTGCTCGACGTATTGAAGGGGTGAGACTGGTCCTTCTCCGGAGGGAGAAGGATACGAAGGCTTGGCAGCTTGCTGCCTAGCCGAAGTTGGATGAGGGGACCCGCTCTCGATAGCGTGATCCCCTCACCCAGCTCCGACTAAGGCCTTGCTACGCAAGACCTAAGTCTACGCAACCCTCTCCCGACGGGAGAGGGAAGGAGTGTGGAATGGGCTACGAAGGCCAGGATTTCAGCGAGATCGCCGCCGGCGTCTCACCCGCGTTCGTCGAGACGCTGTACAAGCGCTTCAAGGAATCGCCCGATTCGGTCGACCCGTCGTGGCGCGGCTGGTTCGAAGGGCTGGAAAGCGGCCCGTCGGGCGCGAGCTGGGGCAATCCGTCCTGGCCGCCCTCGGCGACCGACGATCTGACGTCGGCGCTCGACCCGACCCAGATGGAGCCCGCGGCCAAGCTGGCCAAGGGCCCTGCTCCGGCCGCCGCGCCTGCCGCCAGCCCCGCCGGCCAGGACGATATCGTCAAGGCGGCGAGCGATTCGATCCGCGCGATGCTGCTGATCCGCACTTATCGCGTGCGCGGTCACCTCGCCGCCAATCTCGATCCGCTCGGGCTGGTCCATGCCGAGCTGCCCGAGGACCTCAAGACCGAATATTACGGCTTTTCCGACAGCGACATTGACCGCCCGGTCTATCTCGGCGGGTCGCTGGGGCTGCAATGGGCGACGATCCGCGAATTGGTCGACATCCTGCGCGCCAATTACTGCGGCAAGGTCGGCCTCGAATATATGCACATCGCCGACGTCGAGGAGCGCCGCTTCCTCCAGGACCGGTTCGAGGGCAAGGACGCCGCGATCGACTTCACCCCGATGGGCAAGAAGGCGATCCTCAACAAGGTGATCGAAGCCGAGCAGTGGGAACGCTTCCTCGGCAAGAAATATGTCGGCACCAAGCGCTTCGGGCTCGACGGCGGCGAGGCGATGATCCCGGGCCTCGAGGCGATCATCAAATATGGCGGCCAGTATGGCGTGCGCGAGATCATCTTCGGCATGCCGCATCGCGGGCGCCTCAACATGCTGGCCAATGTCATGGCCAAGCCGTTCCGCGTGATCTTCCACGAATTCGCCGGCGGATCGGCCAATCCCGACGATATCGGCGGGTCGGGCGACGTGAAGTACCACCTCGGCACCTCTACGGACCGCGAGTTCGACGGGATCAAGGTCCATATGTCGCTGGTCGCCAATCCCTCGCACCTCGAGGCGGTCGACCCGGTCGTGCTCGGCAAGGCGCGTGCGACGCTGACGCTGCGCGACGATCTCGAAGAAATGGACCAGGTGCTGCCGGTGCTGCTCCATGGCGACGCGGCCTTTGCCGGCCAGGGCATCGTCTGGGAATGCCTCGGCTTCCAGGGGATTCGCGGTTACGCGACGGGCGGCTGCATCCACTTCATCGTCAACAACCAGATCGGTTTCACGACCAGCCCGCAATTCGCGCGCAACTCGCCTTACCCGTCGGACGTCGCGAAGGGCGTCCAGGCGCCGATCTTCCACGTCAATGGCGACGATCCCGAAGCCGTCACCTATGCCTGCAAGATCGCGATCGAGTTCCGCCAGAAGTTCGACAAGGACGTCGTGGTCGACATGTGGTGCTATCGCCGCTTCGGCCATAACGAAGGCGACGAGCCGAGCTTCACCCAGCCGCTGATGTACAAGGCGATCCGCAGCCATCCCGGCGTCAGCGAAGTCTATGGCAAGCGCCTGATCGCCGAGGGCGTGATCGACCAGGCCTGGGTCGACCAGACCACGACCGACTTCGACACGTTCCTCGAAGGTGAGTTCGAGGCCGGCGCCTCGTACAAGGCGAACAAGGCCGACTGGTTCGCCGGGCGCTGGTCGGGGCTTCACGCGCCGACCGATGGCGAGGCCGCACGGCGCAATGTCGAGACCGGGATCGAGAAGAAGCTGTTCGACAGCCTCGGCCGCACGCTGACGACGGTGCCCGCCGACCTGACCGTCCATCGCGCGCTCAACCGCGTGATCGACGCCAAGCGCGAGATGTTCGCGAGCGGCGAGAATTTCGACTGGGCGACCGGCGAGGCCTTGGCGTTCGGGTCGTTGCTCTCGGAAGGCTATAATGTCCGCCTGTCCGGGCAGGATTCGGGCCGCGGCACCTTCTCGCAGCGCCATGCGGTCTGGGTCGATCAGAATGACGAACACAAATATGTGCCGTTGTGGAATGTCGAACATGGCCATTTCGAAGTGCTCGACAGCCCGCTCAGCGAGTTCGGCGTGCTCGGCTTCGAGTACGGTTATGCCGGTGCCGACCCCAAGACCCTGGTGATCTGGGAAGCGCAGTTCGGCGACTTCGCCAATGGCGCGCAGGTGATGATCGACCAGTTCATCGCCGCGGGCGAGGACAAGTGGCTGCGCGCCAACGGCCTAGTGATGATGCTGCCGCACGGTTATGAGGGCCAGGGGCCCGAGCACAGCTCGGCGCGTCCCGAACGCTATCTCCAGCTGTGCGCCGCCGACAATATGCAGGTCGCCAATTGCACCACGCCGGCGAACCTGTTCCACTTGTTGCGGCGCCAGATGCACCGCAGCTTCCGCAAGCCGCTGGTGATCTTCACCCCCAAGTCGCTGCTGCGCCACAAGCGCGCGGTGTCGAGCGCCGCGGATTTCATCGGCGACAGCCATTTCCGTCGTATCCTGAGCGATCCGGCGGCACCGGCCGATGCCGACACCAAGCGGCTGGTCCTGTGCACGGGCAAGGTCGCCTATGACCTGTTCGAGGCACGCGACGCGGGCGGCGACACCAACACCCAGATCGTCCGGATCGAGCAGCTCTATCCGTTCCCGGGCGAGGCCCTGGCCGAGCGGCTGAGGAAGATGCCGAACCTGGAAGACGTGATCTGGGCGCAGGAAGAGCCGCGCAACAACGGTTACTGGTTCTTCGTCGAGCCGTTGATCGAGGAAGCATTGACCAGCGCCAAGGCGCCGGTGAAGCGCGCACGCTATGCCGGCCGGGCGGCCGCGGCATCGCCCGCCACCGGCCTCGCCAAGCGCCACCAGACCGAACAGGCCGCGCTCGTCGCCGACGCGCTCGGCCACAATGTCCGCGAAGAAATCCGTCGCACCCGGAAGAGCTAAGGGAAGACCATGGCAATTGAAGTCAAAGTGCCCGTGCTGGGCGAATCGATCGTCGAGGCGACGGTCGGCGAGTGGCTCAAGCAGCCGGGCGATCCGGTCAAGCAGGACGAGCCTATCGTCAGCCTGGAGACCGACAAGGTCGCGGTCGAAGTGCCCTCGCCGGTCAATGGCGTGATGGGCCAGCATGCCGTGCAGGTCGGCGACAATGTCGCGGTCGGCGCGCTGCTCGCGACGATCGAGGAAGGCGGCGCGGCCGCTGCCCCCGCACCGGCGCCTGCTCCTGCTCCTGCCGCGACGGCACCCGCTGCGCCGGCGCCGGCCGCAGCGGCGGCCCCTGCCCCTGTCCTCGCCTCGGACGAAGCGCCCGCGGCACTCAGCCCCTCGGTGCGCCGCGCGGTGCTCGAGACCGGGGTCGATCCCGCGACGGTGCGCGGTACCGGCAAGGACGGCCGCCTGACCAAGGACGACGTGCTCGCCGCCGCCGCGACGCCGGCTGCCCCTGTGCCGTCGGCCGAGCCGGCGCCGAGCCCGTCGGTCGCTGCCTCCACGGGCCGCAAGGAAGAGCGCGTGCGGATGACCCGCCTGCGCCAGACCGTCGCCAAGCGCCTCAAGGACGCGCAGAACACCGCGGCGATGCTGACGACGTTCAACGACGTCGACATGTCGGCGGTGATCGAGGCGCGGACCAAGTACAAGGACCTGTTCGAGAAGAAGCACGGCGTCCGCCTGGGCTTCATGGGCTTCTTCGTGAAGGCCGCCTGCATGGCGCTCAAGGACGTACCCGCGGTCAACGGCCAGATCGATGGCGATGAGATCGTCTATCACGATTATGCCGACATCTCGGTCGCCGTGTCGGCGCCGCAGGGCCTGGTCGTGCCGGTGATCCGCGACGCCGACCAATTGTCGGTCGCCGGCATCGAGAAGACGATCGGCGATTTCGGCAAGCGCGCCAAGGACGGCACGCTCAAGATGGAGGAAATGAAGGGCGGTACCTTCACCATCTCCAATGGCGGCGTGTTCGGCTCGCTGATGTCGACCCCGATCATCAACCCGCCGCAGAGCGCGGTGCTCGGCCTCCATCGCATCGAGGATCGCCCGGTTGTCCGCGACGGCCAGGTGGTGGTGCGGCCGATGATGTACCTCGCACTGAGCTACGACCATCGCCTGATCGACGGCCGCGAGGCGGTGACCTTCCTGGTCGCGCTCAAGAACGCGATCGAGGACCCGACGCGTATTTTGATCGACCTGTAACTATATATCCGTCACCCCGGCGAAAGCTGGGGCCTCGTGCCGCCAGCGCTCCGCCAGCCGCATGAGATGCCAGCTTTCGCTGGCATGACGACTGGAGGCTTGAATGGCTGACTATGATTTCGACGTCCTGGTGATCGGTGCCGGCCCCGGCGGCTATGTCGCGGCGATCCGCGCGGCGCAGCTCGGGCTCAAGACCGGTTGCGTGGAAAGCCGCGAGACGCTGGGCGGCACGTGCCTCAACGTCGGCTGCATCCCGTCCAAGGCGATGCTCCACGCAAGCGAATTCTATGACCATGCCGCCAACGGCATGATGGCCAAGATGGGCATCAAGGTCACGCCCGAGCTCGACCTCGACACGATGCACGGCCAGCGCAAGGACGCGGTCAAGCAGCTGACCTGCGGCATCGAGTTCCTGTTCAAGAAGAACAAGGTCGAATGGCTCAAGGGTCATGCCGCCTTCACCGGCACCGACACCGTGCAGGTCGGCGATCGCAGCGTCCGCGCGAAGAACATCGTCATCGCGACCGGTTCCAGCGTCACCCCGCTTCCGGGTGTCGAGATCGACCAGAAGGTCGTGGTCGATTCGACCGGCGCGCTCGAACTGCCCAAGGTCCCCGACCAGATGGTCGTGATCGGCGGCGGCGTGATCGGGCTCGAGCTCGGCAGTGTGTGGCGCCGGCTCGGCGCCAAGGTCACCGTGGTCGAGTTCCTCGACCAGATCCTGCCCGGCTTCGACGGCGAGGTCCGCAAGGAATCGAACAAGATCCTCAAGAAGCAGGGAATCGAGTTCAAGCTGTCGACCAAGGTCACCGGGGTGACGGTCAAGGGCGGCAAGGCGACACTGACGGTCGAACCCGCCAAGGGCGGCGATGCCGAGACGATCGAGGCCGACACCGTGCTGGTGTCGATCGGCCGCAAGCCGAATACCGACGGGCTGGCGCTCGACAAGGCGGGTCTCGCGACCAACCAGCGCGGCCAGATCGAGATCGACCATGATTTCCGCACCACGGTCCCCGGCATCTGGGCGATCGGCGACGTCGTTCCCGGCCCGATGCTTGCGCACAAGGCGGAAGATGAGGGCATCGCGGTCGCCGAGAATATCGCCGGCCAGCACGGCATCGTGAACCACGACGTGATCCCGTCGGTGGTCTATACTTGGCCCGAAATCGCCGGGGTCGGCCTGACCGAGGAAGCCGCCAAGGAACGCGGCGAGATCAAGGTCGGCAAATTCCCGATGCTGGCGAACTCGCGCGCCAAGACCAATCACGAGCCCGACGGCTTCGTGAAGGTGATCGCCGACGCGAAGACCGACCGCGTGCTCGGCGTGTGGTGCATCGCCAGCGTTGCCGGCACGATGATCGCGCAGGCGGCGCAGGCGATGGAATTCGGCGCGACCTCGGAAGACATCGCGTACACCTGCCACGCGCACCCGACGCATTCCGAAGCGATCAAGGAAGCGGCGATGGCGGTGACGGGCAAGCCCATTCACATTTAGCCAAGGCTAAAGGTGAATCTCGCAAGGGCTTGCCCCGGACGACGGGCGGGCATCAGCCCGACCCGGCCGACGGCGCGGCTTTGCCGCGCCGCCAGCCTTTCAGCTCAGCGATACCGCCAGCCGTTATTGTACCGGTAGCGCTGCTGCCAATAGCGGCGGCCGTCCCAATATCCACGGCCGTTATAATAATTGCCGATCACCAGCCGCACCTCGGGGCCCCGCTGCACGTAGCGCGGGCCATTGGGCACGCAGCGACCATAATAGCCGCGATGGAATCCGCGTCCGCAGCCTTCGCGCGCCAGCGCGGGCGTCGCGATGGCCAGCACCGAGCCGGCCGCCGCCAGGGTCAGGATAAGTTTACGCATGATGATGTCCTCTCATCGTTACTGGACCGGCGCCCAACGCTTGGAGCCAGTCAAAGGATCAACGAGCGGATCGGAAAAATCCTTCGGTCGGCGACACGCTATTTCGCCGCGGCCGCCATCGCGCGCAGGTCCCAGCGGATCTGGAGCGGGATAGCGTCCTTCTGCCGCCAGGCGCCGACATGGACGTGCGGGCTGCGCGCCATGCCGTTATTGCCGTCGAGCGCGACCACCTGTCCGGCGGTGACGCGGTCGCCCTTCTTCACCCGGAAATCGGTGACGTGCGCGATCACCACGATGATGCCGTCATCGGTCAGGATCTGGATCATCGCGGCGGGCGGCTTGCCCATCGTGCCGGGCTGGTTGGCCCCGGGCTTGGCAAACGCGCCGACCACCGTGCCGGCCACCGGCGCGAGCACCTCGGCACGCCAGCCATACCAGTCCTCGTTGGTTTTGCCATCGGTACGGTAGAGCCGCATGTAACCCGACATGCCGTCGATTCCGCCGCCGACCATGCAATCGGTGCCCAGGGCGTCGCCCGCCCAGGCGAGCTGTCCGAACGGATGCTCCATGCACAGGAACGGCTCGCGGAAGACCGGGCCGAGTGTCACTTGCTCGATCGGGCCGGTGACTTCGGCCGCCTTGGGCGGAACCACGATCGGGCGTTCGGGCGGCGGTGGCGGGGCGGCGGCCGGAGCGGCTTGAAGAGCGAGCAGCAAGAAGATCATGGGGGACTCCTGACGACACGGGCTGCCCTAGCAAATATCGTCCGGCGCGCCAGAAGCGCGGGCCGCAAAGGACCATTTTCGCGCGTTCAGCCGGCCAGCATCGCCTGCCATCGCGCACGCGCCTCGGGCGTCCAGATTTCTCCGGGGTCGTCGTAAAAGACGTCATAGGCCTTTGCCCCGTCGGGCAGCACGACCCAGGGCAGTTTCGACCGCGTGAAGATATGGACGTCGGGCGGCAGCGCGCCGGGGTCATCAAGCGTGCCGACCCGGACAAAGGCCGACTTGCGACCCGATCCGGGATAATGGCTCCAGACGGCGACCCGGCATTGCGGGCAGCGCACGATCTCCTGCCCCTTGCCACTGTCCGACGGGGTCGGGACGTAATCGGGCGCGCCCGCCAGCAGCTCGACGCGATCAGCCTCGATCACGGCGTTGAGGACGAACGCCGACCCCGTTTCGGTCTGGCAATCGGTGCAATAGCAGCAATGCACCACCATCGGCGCCGAGGCGAGGCGGTAGCGCGTCGCGCCGCAGGCGCAGCCGCCCTCAGCCATCGCTCTTCAGCCTGGGCACGGATTCGATCGGCGCCGGGTCCGCGGCCGGAGGAGGCGGCGGTGGCGGCGCGGGCGGCGGCGGAGGCGGTGGTGGAGGTGGCGGTGGTGGCGGTGGCGGTGGCGGTGGCGGCGGCACATAAGCCGGCTCCGATACCGGCGCGGGCGCGACATAAGCCGGTGCGGGAAGCGGCGGCGGCGCTACCGGCTCGGGCGGCGCTGGCGGCGGCACGTAGACAGGAGCAGGCGGCGGGGCGGGCGGCGCGACATAGACCGGCGGCGGTGGAGGGGGCGGCGGCGCGTCGGCCGGTGCGGGCGTGGAAGCCAGCGGCGGGCGCGGGCCATCCCGGTCGCGCCCCTCGCCATTCCAGCGTGGCGGCGTGGGTCGTGCCGCCGGGGGAGCGGGCGGCGCAATCTCGGCCGGTGCCGCAGCAGCGGGTGGTGCGACGTAAACCGGCGGTGGCAGCGGCGGGGACGGCGGCGTTTCGACCGGGACGGGCACCGAGACGCGCGGTGGTCGCGGGCCGCCTTTGTCGCGCCCGTCTCCGGGATTGCCGTTCCAGCGTGGCGGGGTCGGTCGTGCTGCCGGAGGCGCCGGCGGGACAGCGTCGGTCGGCGCCACGGGCGCGGGCGCGACATAAACGGGCGGAGGCAGTGGCGCGGCGGGCGCCGGCGCGGGACGGCTTACGGGCGGGCCATATGGCCGTCCTGCACCGGGCCTGTTGGGCATGGCCGGCGCAGGCTGCCCAGCCTCTGGCGGCCGCGGCCCGCGGCCCGGACCGGGCCGGCCAACGGGCCGACCGTCATTGGCAGTGGGCGGCGTGCCCGGCGTGGGCGGAGCGACCGGGCGCGGACGGCCGATCCAGCCGCCTTTGCCCGGGCCGCCTCCGGGCTGTGTCCCGGGCGCAGCCGGGGCCGGCCCAGGCCTGGCCGTCCATCCGCCGCCGCCCGCGGGCGGCGCGCCGCGATACCCGTCGCGGCGCCACTGGTCGAACTGGTCGGCGCGCTGGCGGCGGCGGCTATCCTCGTCGCCGAGCCGCTTGCGCCACTCGCCGCGGCGCTGGCGCCCGGGGCCGGCGCGATAGCGATTCCAGCCCGGCTGGTTGCGCCAGTCGCCGAAGCGCAATTCGATTCCGCCAAACCAGCTGATGCTGTCGGCCCAGTCGGGCGCGACGACGGGTTCGCGGTTCCGGAGCGCACGCTTCATCTGATAGCCGCGCTCGGACAGCCATGACGCGCCGCTGGCGACGACGTCGGACGGGCTCCAGCCGACCAGCGAGCCGTCAAAGCCATAGACCGCGGCGAGTGCCCGGCCTTCGAGCCCGTAACTGTACACCTCGTCACCCACGAAGAAGGGGTAGTCGTCGGTCGGGCCGAATACGTAGAAGCGGTAATTGTCGCCGAGCGGCTCGGCGAGCACGAGATAGCCACCGCCAACGGTCCAGGCCCAGCAATCGACGCCGTCGAACCGGAAGCCGTAATCGGGCGGCGAGGTACCGACCGTGTCGAGCAACTGGTCGGCATCGTCGATATAGCGGTAGAGCGCGGGGTCCTGCGGCGGCGGCGGTGGCAGCGGCGGGGCCGGCGGCGCTGGCGGAGCCGGCGGCAAAGGCGGCGGATAATCGGGCGGCACCGTCACGACGGGCGGCGCTTTCTTCTTCGCGACGACTTTCTTCGCCGGCTTCCTGGCGGGCTTCTTGGCGGCTTTCTTCGCTGGGGCCTTCCTGACGGCCGCTTTCTTCGCCGCCGCGGCCGCCCAGCCGGGCGACGCGGCGCCCGCGAGCAGCATGGCGATCACCGCCAGCGCCGTGCCGCCGATAGTCCGATTACGCGTACGCATCCTCACGCCCCCATCCTCGATGGTCAGGCGGAGATCGTTCCACATCCGTCCTGAACCGATCCTGTCGCGCGCGTTCAGCCGGGGTTGCCCTGCCGCCGCGTCGGCTTCTGACGTGCCATCCCGTCGCTTATGGTGACGGAACGGCACGGGGAGTCAATGAAGCTAGTCGAATCCGAACGTCGCCCGCAGGAAGATCGCGACGTCGAATTCGTTCGTGTCACTCGAATACGTCGCCTTGATGCCGGGCAGCACTGGCGATTTTCCGCTCGGAATGAAATATAGCGGCACCTCAACCTTCCAGTCGCCACCAAGCGCGTCGATCGTTCCGGTGACACCGAGCCCGATCTTCAGCGGCTGGATCCCGATATCGAACACATGCCGCGCATCCAGCGACAGGTTGAGCTTCTCCACATTGGCTGGGCGCGCCGGGCTACCCTTCACGCAATCGTCCGCCGGCGTCACCACCACCGGCTTGCAGATGATCGCTTCGTCGCTGGCCTTGAAAAGGTTCGCATACTCGACCCGGCCGATGAAAGCGGTCGCCGCATCAGCCGGGTAGTAAGCGATGTACGCTCCGCCCGAAAATTGCGGCTTGGTCACCTTTCGCTCCGCGAGCGTTACCGGGATGATGAACGCGAACCGATCGACCCCGATTGACCCGTCGAATCCGAAACGTGTCATCCCGGAATAGAGCGCCTTTGCGACCTCCCGTCGGCTGGCGCCGTATTTGACGGCAAAATCGGGACTGGGGCCGGCATTTTCGCACGCCTTGATCGCCGCAGCATCGGCGGCCTGGTTCCTGCAGGCAGCGATGGCGCGGCCCATGATCGTATCAGTCGCGCCAAGAGTACGCGGCAAAGAGTCGAACGGCGGATTGAACGCGCGACGCGGCGAACTGCCGAACGACAACAGGCTGGCGCCGAGCGTGAGTTTCGCTCCGTCGTAGAAACCGTTGCGGGTCTTCTTCGACGTGATGTCGTCCCCACCGCCGACCGGCAACGCCAGCTTCGCCGACCAGCTATAGGATTGCTGGCTGGCGTCGCCGCCGCCAAGCTCGGTGTCGTCGACGCGATACCCGCCGATCGAGAACGACGCCTTCGACTCATCCTCGCTAATGTCGAGATTCAGGTCGAACCCACGAAAGATCGCGTCATTGCTCCCGCCTGGCGCCGGGGGCGCGAGCAAGCCCTCGACCGGGATGGGTCGATCGTCGGCGGGCACCGACTGGGCCAGCGCCGCAACCGGCAGCAAGGCCAGCGGCACCACCGCGAGATAGCGGAGGCGGCTCATGGCTCGACCCCCGCATCGAAATAGGTGAAATCCGACAACTGGGTCTGATCGCCCGGAATTTCGAGCGAGATCGGCCATGATGCGCCGTCGGGCTGCGTAATCCGGCACTGCGGATCGAGGTCGATCTTGAGCGTCACTCCGAGCGTGAGATGAGTCACCAGGCAATAGTTCTTGCCCACTTGCAACGGCAGCGTGGCGACATATTGATCGCCCTTCTTGACGAACGACATCGGGTTGATTTGAGGCTTCGGGCCGCTCGGTCCGTCCCAGCGGAAATAATGCATTATCCAGCCGCGCTTGCTGGCGTCCTCCGGCTCGACGATCACGTTGATATCCATTGCTCCCTCCCTGGCTTGCGGAGGAAGATTAACGGCCGGAACGGCCGGGGCGCGTGACGGCCATCACGCCCGTGTGAGGGTCAGCGGCGCGCCGTTATTTCGCGAGGATCACCATCTCCACGCCCGACTTCGCGCCGTCGCGCCCGTTGGCGCGGACCGCGCCGGTGGCGATGCGATAGTCGGCGACGCCGCGCGCGATCAGCGCAGCCTTGAGCGCGGCGACCCGCCGCAGCGCCAGCGCACCGCCATCGGACAGAGCGGCGAGCTTGATCTTGGTGTTGAGATGCGTGGTCATCACCGCGGCGATGCCGTCCACGGCCTTGGACGCCGGGCCGGCGACCGATGCCGAGCCGGTCGCGAAGCCGATGCTGTCGAGCGAGAAACGCTGCGGCGCAGGGTCATTGGAATTGAGGAATTCGGCAATCGATTGCGGACTGGCGAGCGGCATCTCCGGTGGCGGGGCCGGTGCCGCGACGGTCGCGACCACCACGGGGGTCGGAATCGCTGCGGGGGACGGAGTCGGCTTCGGCGTGGGCAATGGCTCCGGAGCGGGCCCGGCGCGCGGGATCAGGTTGCTGCCGAGGTAGAGCAAGACCACCGCCGCGACGCCCACGCCCGCCCATGTGGCGGGGCCGAACAGGCGGTACGGCCTGGTTTCCGCCTGCGCCGTCACGCTTTGCGGGCGGGCGTTGGCAGCGGGGCAGTCGAGCGTCACGCGATCGGTCACGCTCGCGACCCAGGACAAGGGAATGTAATGCTGGTCGGCCTCGGACACGCCGGTCCGGGCAAGCACGATGCGGACCCCCGCGACGCGGTCGACGGTGCCGACCAGGCCGCCGTCCGATCCGAAAATGGGCATGTCGGGGATGATCGCGGGCCGTCCGGCCATGGATTCTCCGCATATTATGTCGGTTACATCCGTTCTGGCGGGATCGTTGCGCGAACGCAATTGCGATATGGCAGCGTCGTCACCCTTTTTGGTGATGCCGGTGAGTCTTGCATCTGCGATCCCTCCGTCGCAGGCTCGTGCGCGAGACTGGGTTCCGGCGAGTGGGAGAGATGAATGGCGACGGTGCGCCTGACGCGAGCGGCCAAATCGTTCGGGCCGGTCGAGGTGCTCAAAGGGATCGACCTCGAGATCGGCGATGGCGAATTCGTCGTGTTCGTCGGCCCGTCGGGCTGCGGCAAGTCGACCCTGTTGCGCAGCATCGCCGGGCTCGAGACATTGAGCTCGGGCACGATCGAGATCGATGGGCGCACGGTCGACAAGGTCCCGCCGTCGGATCGCGGCATCGCGATGGTGTTCCAATCCTACGCGCTCTACCCGCATATGAGCGTGCGCGAGAATATGGGCTTCGCGCTCAAGCTCGCCGGGCGGCCGAAAAGCGAGATCGCGTCGGCAGTCGACGCGGCGGCAGCGACGCTCGACATCACCCATCTGCTCGACCGCCGGCCGAAGGAATTGTCGGGCGGCCAGCGCCAGCGCGTCGCGATCGGCCGCGCGATCGTGCGCCAGCCCAAGGTGTTCCTGTTCGACGAGCCTTTGTCCAACCTCGACGCCGCTCTGCGCGTTCGCATGCGCTACGAATTTGCCGGGCTCCACCAGACGCTCGGCACGACGATGGTCTACGTCACGCACGACCAAGTCGAGGCGATGACGCTCGCCGACCGGATCGTGGTGCTCAATGAAGGCGTGATCGAGCAGGTCGGCACGCCCGACCAATTGTACGAGCGGCCCGACACGATCTTCGTGGCGAGCTTCATCGGCTCGCCGACCATGAACCTGATCCCCGCGACGCTCGCCGACCGTGGCGCAAAGGGCGCGGTGGTGACGCTCGCCGGCGGACGGGTGATCGAGACGATGATCGATCCCGCCGGCCTCGCGCCGGGCACGGCAGTCACGCTCGGCGTGCGGCCCGAACATGTCGCGACCGCGGGCGCCGGCAACCGGGTGAGCGGCACGATCCGGATGGTCGAGTCGCTGGGTGCGGTACACCATGTCCATGTCGCGGTGGACGGGCTGGCCGAGCCGCTCGTCGCGTCGCTGGCGACCAGGCCGACGGGCGAAACACTGGCCGTGTCGCTCGCCGCCGATTGCCTGCATCTGTTCGATGCCGGGGGCCGCGCGCTGCCTCGCCCGGCCCCGGCGACGCCACGCGCGGCGGCATGACACCGGAACGGGCGTAAAAAGCGGCTTGGCGATGCGCCCATTGGGTGTTTAGAGAGACACGTGGAAACGGTTACACGCTCCACGAGAGAGCGGACCGAGGAGGAAACTATGTCGACCGTCACGATTCGCGATGTCGCGCGCCGCGCCGCGGTTTCGGTCGCCTCCGCCAGCCGCGCGCTCAACAATCATGCGAGCGTCACCCCGGCGACGCGCCAGCGCGTGATCGATGCCGCGCGCGCGCTCGATTACGTCCCGCATCTCGGCGCGCGCAGCCTGTCGCGCGGGCGGTCGAACACGATCGGCGTGGTGCTGCCCGATCTGTTCGGCGAGTTCTTCTCCGAAATCATCCGCGGGATCGATTACGCCGCGCATCGCCGCGGGCTGCAATTGCTGCTGTCCAACATGCATGGCAGCGCCGAGGAGACCGAGCTCGCGATCCGCGCGATGCGCGGGCGGGTCGATGGATTGCTCGTCATGTCGCCGCAGGTCGATGCCGAATTCCTCGGCCGCAACCTGCCC
>FTCZ01002310.1_pt1 | contig 16486 bp, 19 predicted proteins | sample 1658871 | NCBI WGS metagenome assembly FTCZ01 (sample SAMEA3914864, study PRJEB12502) | metagenome | biome: forest; material: soil | place: USA | collected 2012-03-12 | depth 0.3 m
ACGGCGAACCGCAGGCCGCGGACTCGCTGCGCCAGGCCATCGAGGAGCAGTTGCACTGGCCCAGCAGCGTGCCGGAGTACCTGGACTGCGTCGACGTGGCCGGCGCGTCTGTTGGACCGCTTGCTGGCGCGATCCAGCCGTTTACACGAGCGACGATCACAAGCCCTGGCGATCACCCGTTGTTTCCTCCTGTTGCCCGAGATTGACGTCACGTTTGCCGGTCGCTCCTATCTTCGAATCCTGGCGACGACCCTTCGCCACGACAAGGAGCCGATCGTGAACACCCTCCGGACGCAATCCCGGGCTGCCACCGGATTCGAACTTCGCTTCCGCTCGCTGGTCCACGAAGGCCGTGGCCACAGCTTCCCGTGCGACCGCGCCGGCCATGTCGACCTCGATGCGCTCAGCGACGGGGCGCGCAACGACTACTTCTTCGCCCACAGCGTCATCGGGCGCGACGTCGCCTTGCCCGCGGTGCTGGCGCGCGCGCCGCACTGAACTGCGGACGACGGACAGGTCGGCGATTGCGGTCAGTCGCGCCGTTTAGTCACACCATTCCTGTGACATTCCGGAAAGTGGCAGCGCGGCGAGCCGTTAGGAGCGACAATCGCACAATGATTTCTCAGGAAAATCAACAACTTAACCCCTGGCGACTGTCAGTTGCACCCATGATGGATCGGGCGATAAACCCATGTTCCATGCGGGTTTGCTAGGCATCGTGTGCAATCTGTGTGCGGAGGCGTAGTGGACGCGGAAAAAGTTGAACGGTTGCTGACGCAGAACATTGCCAAGGCGCAAGCCCTTGAGTACGTGCTGATGGCGGTCTTGGCCACCCTGACCAAAGATCAGCGGCGGCGGATCGTGCCGCTGATTCGCCGGGCTGCTGAACGGACCGCCGACAGTGAGAACGAACTTGGGCCGATTGCCCAAGCATCGTTTGATGAGACCTATGCGATTTTCTTCCGCATGCTCGAGGAATGATCGACGCCAAGGCAGTCGGCGTGCTGCTCGGGCTGAGCACCAGCAAGGTCTACGATCTCGCGCGGCGGGGCGAACTGGTGTCATACCGCTTTGGCGACGCAGTGCGCTTCGAGCAGGCTGACGTCGACGCCTACAAGGCGCGATGCAAGGTGGTGGTGAAAACGATCAACGGGCTGCCGTGGACCGTGAAGCGTGCCGAGATGGCGCTACGGTCTCGAGTGCCGCGCAAGGCGGCGTCGAAGGGGTCTCGATGACCGACGACCTGCTGCTGACTGCGGCCGAACTCGTCGAACTCACAAACTACAGCCAGGCGCACGCCCAGCTCGAGGAGCTTCGAAGACAGGGATTCGTGCGCGCCAGGCGCAGCAGGCTCGGCACGGTGATCCTCGAGCGAGCTCACTACGAGGCGGTCTGCGCCGGCACGTTCGGTGGCCGGGTGCCCGAGCCGGAAGTCCGGCTCAACTTTGCGCGCCCGCCCATTCACCCCATTACGAAAAAGCCGAGGTCTGGCAAGGTCTGATCGATCACTGGGCGACCGACGACGGCCGAATGAGGAACGTCTGCGCGTTGTCCTTCTGGGTCTCGTGCTCCATGCGACGCAGGTAGCCGGGGTTCATCATCTCCTGCAGGCGGTACAGGATCAGGTAGTTCAGAGCCGCGCGCGTGTAGAATAGGTTCACGAACGGCGTGTTGTTCAGCAGCTCGGTGAACGACCTGGCCGCGACGTCGTCGCCGGCGAGCGCATGGTGGTACAGGTCGACGATGCGGCCGGCGGAGCTCGCCGCCGGGCCAGCCAGCGATTCGATGGTCCCTGAGCCGAAGCGCGAGGCCTGGCCGAACAGGAAGTCTCCGTAGATCCCGGCGCCCCCGCCTTGCACCATCGCCGCCAGCAGCACCTGGGCCGCGGAGCCCGGCGACTGCGTCGGGTCGCGAGGCGTGCGCCCCTTCGCGAGATCCTTCAGCACCATCGACCCGTAGCCCATGATCGTCGACGTGACGATCAGCTGCGCCAGGCCGAGAGCCTCGCCGTTGCCGTTGCGGAGCGCGCCCCACAGGCCGTCGCCCTCGTAGCCGCGCCCGAACAGCTCGCGGCCGACGATCTTCTGCATGTAGGCGCCGGTGAACGACTTGAACTGCATGATGAAGCGCATGAGCTCGCCGGGCACCGTCCCCGGCCGCGTGCCCTGCAGGAGCACGGCGCGGGTCTTCTTGTCCGGCTCAAGCGCGAGGAACAGCGTCTGGTCGTTGAGGTAGTTGCGCAGGCGGTCCTCGATCGTCGTGCGCGCGGCGGCGAGCTCATGGTCGGAGACGGCGGCGCCGGCGTAGCCGCGCACCGTGTCCTCGGGCACCTGGCGGATCGCCTCGGGCACGATGTAGGAGCGACCGTCGACGTGCTTCGCGGACGCGGCGCGGATGACCTCCCACTCTGGCGCGCGGATGTTGTACGTGCTGAGCACGCGCTGGAAGTCGGGCGACAGCGTGTCGAACGCCTTGCCCGAGACCTCCGCCAGGTGCGCCGCCATGCCGAGCGCGGCGCTCGCGCGCATGTGCGACGTCCACCAGTGGCCCAGGTTCAACTTCATGAACAGCTGGTTGGCCCTGGCCATGCCACCCGCCTCGCCGAAGGCTCCGACGCGCCCCAGTGCGCCGGCGGCGTCGTCGAGCACCACGCCGAGCGAGTGCACGAGCTCGCGCGTCTCCGGCGCCTTCAGGTTGCGGCCCAGGCCGGCCACCGCCTCCGTCATGCCGCTGAAGAAGCCGCGTCCCTGGTAGCGCGCGCCGGCGCCGTAGACCGCGATGTCGTTGAGCTGCGAGAGGATCATGCCGCCCAGCTTCGAGAGCATCTCCCAACTGCGCACGTTGGCGGCCCGGCGCGCCCACAGCGCGTTGCCGGCGATGTTCATCGAGCCATCGACGGCGGCCATGAAGTTCGCGAGGCGGCCCTCCTTGGTGGCCAGCTTCGCGACAAGGTCGACGTTGCCGGCGTCCTTGGCGGCCAGGATCAGGTCGGCCTTGATCGTGTCGAACATCGCGCCCGGGTTCGTGCCCAGCGTGCGCATCAGGCCCGTGGCCTCCGCGCTGTGCGTCAGGCTCGCGCTGATCGTCTCGCGCAGGTTGCCGCGCCCGAATCGCTGGTTGTACTCGAACCAGTCATCGGCGCTGAGGAAGTGGATGACGCGGTCCTGGCTGACCCGCTTCGCCAGGTTGCCCGGCCCCTTGAAGCCAGAGACCTCGTTCTCGGGCACGGCCTTCATGTGGTTGCCGCTGGCCAGGTTCGTCCAGATCGCCCGCAGCTGCGCCGCGGTGTCGGTGATGCCGGCCTCCGATGCCATGCGCTCGAGATCGAAGCGCTGCATCGCCTCGGCCTTCCACGCGTCGAAGCCGGCGCCGCGGATCTTCTCGGCGTCGTGCGTCTGGCGTGTGATGTAGCCGTCGGCCTGGCCGATGGTCGCGCCGGCCTCGTTCGCGTCGAGCCGGCTGACCTCCTGCCACTTCCGAAGCGTGCCCGCGATGCCCGATGCCTCGGCCGGCAACCGCTTCAGCGCGACGGTGTCCTCGCGCCCGAGCGCCCAGAGCGCGCGCGCGACGTCGCGATCCATGGCGCCCGAGGCGAAGAGCGCCATGTGGCCGCCGGTCTCCAGGTCCGCCACCAGGCCCGCGTGGTAGCGGTTCTTCAGGAACTCCTGCACCTGGGCGGCGCCCTCGCGCGCACCGGTCTTCGCTCGGTTGACGCCCACCAGCATCGCCTCGAGGCCCTCGGCAAGGTTGTGCCCGAAGTGCGTCTGCACCCAGGACACCCGTTCCATACGGATCCGCGCGTTGATCGCTGCGTTGCGCTTCTGGACGGCGGCGGCGATCTCGCGCTCCTGGGCAAGCTGTTCGGCGGCCTTCAGCGCGGCATCGCGCGCGTCGACGGCCATGCCGCGAGCCTGGAGGTAGCGCTGGCGCGCCTGCAGGGCGGACAGCAGTGAGTCCATCTCGTCGTCGGACAGCTCGCGGCCGGCGGCAGCGTTGATGGTGGCGAGGCAGGTGGTGTAGTCGGTCATGCTCGGAGCCCGCAGAGGGCAGCGGCGCGCAGCGCGTTGCCCAGGTTCTTGGAATCGGCGATCGCGTCGTCGTAGGGCTTGAGCCCGTCGAGGACCGCCTGCACGGCGGACGGCGCCATGCCGCCCTGTTCGAGGTTCTTGGCCGTGGCCTGCAGCGCATCGGTGGCCCGCGCGAGGTCGCTATCGGCCGGAGTACCACCGTCGCCAGGCGCCGAAGGCCTGTCGTCGCTTGCTGCGGACTTCAGCCGCTGCTCCTCCGCCCGCGCGGCGAAGAAGTCGCCCACGGAGATGCGTTCGGGCTGGGCCTGGCGCATCGCGGTGGCATGCACGTCGGCGAGCGTGGTGGGCGGCACGTCGATGAGCGGTCGCGAGCGGATCAAGTCGTCGATCCGCTGGTCGATCTCGTGGAGGGCCTGCACCGCCTGCTGCGCGCGTGCGTTGCTGTCGATGATGCCCTGCAGCCGGGAGGCGGTGGCCTCGTGATCAGCGACACGCTGGTCGAGCTCCTTGCGCGCGGCCGACAGCGCCGCCTTGTAGCTGCCGCGCCCGCCGGCCTGAATCTCCTTGGCCCGCCCACGCAGCGCCTCGTCGCTGGTGTCGGGCGCCTGCGAGAGGTGTTCCTTCAGCTGCTGCCGCGTCTGGCGGATCACGCCACGCTGCGCCAGGTTGCCGGCCTCGCCCAGCAGCTCCGCGCGCTGGGCCTGCAGCTGCGCAACCGCCGCGTCGATCGCGGGGCCGGTCGCCGCCGGCACGGCCTCGGGATCCATGTGCACTAGGTCGGAGACGTCAGGTGTGCGCCCCTGAGCGAAATCGGCGACCGCGGCGCGGACTGCCGTGGCGTGCAGCGCGGGATCGATTCGTGACGCGATGCCCTCGGCGGAGAGCGGATTGCGGAAGTCCCCGCCGACGTCGGGCGTGAAGGTGCGCGGGGTCGCCGCTGGCGCGCCGCCCTCGTCGCCGGCCGAGCCCGAGAGGTCGTTGGGCTCGACTGGCGCCACGTCGGGCGCACCCACCGCACGCCGCATCTCCGGCGTGAACGTCTGCAGCACCCGAGCCTGATCCTCCGGCGGCATCGTGGCGCGCGCACGCTCGAAGTTCAGCGCGGTCTGGATGTCGTCGACCGACATGCCTGCGAACCGCGCCGCGGGGTGTGGACCGCCGCGCAGCGCGTCACCGAAGGCGCCCCCGACCGAGTGCAGCGTGCCACCCATCGCGGCGCCGAACGCGACGTTGGACAGCGAGTCCGTCATCGAGTAGTCGTCCTGGAGCTGCTGGTGGGCCGCGTAGGCGAACGGCTCGATCGCGCCGATGCCCACGGCCCCCTCGGCGGCGCCGACGCCGAACCGCACGGCGCTGCGCGCCAGGAGGCTGTCTCCGGCGCGCGCCAGCAGCGACGCGACCCGAGCCTCGCCCACCACCGGGATGAAGCTCGCCGCGATGTTGAGTGGGTCGGTCAGGCCGGTGGCCAGCTGCGCGGCGAACCGCGTCGTCGTCGGGACGAAGCCAGTGGGCGCGCGCGCGAGGATGTCCTGCCGGCGCGCCTCGTCCTGCTTGCGCTGGATCAGCAGGTCGAGCGCCGCCCGCGTGTAGCCGTCCTCGGGCAGCGTCAACTTGACGCCGGACTGCTGGATGGCGGACTGCGCCGTGGCGTTGTCCAGGCGCGGCCCGTCGTTCGCGGAGCGGAGCGTCCACCAGTCGTGCGCCAGCACGCTCGGATTCGAGTCCCACGCCGATTCGACGCCGGCGCTGAGAGCAGACGAGCTCGAGGACGGCAGGTCGTCGAGGGAGATCGCGGAGGGGTTCGGGCCCGCGGGGCCGCCGGTGAAGTACGGCATCAGAATCCCCCTCCGCTCATCGGCACGTCCTGGATGGCCGGCGCGTTCTCGAAAATTGCGCGCGCCTTGGCCTGGTTCGTCATCCCGATCGCGCGCAGTTGCGACCAGTTCCACGACAGCGGCGTCTTGCCGTCAGGACCCGGCACCGGGTACCGGACATCCGCCCCTGTGTCGGTGCGGCCGCGCACCAGCAGCGTGGCGCCGCTCTCGTCCGCGTTGGCCACCCAGGAGGCGTTGCTCTTGATGGCGTCCAGCCAGGCGGCGTCGCGATCCTTCTGCGCGAGCCCTGGCCGGTAGGACGGCGGCGGCGTCGAGCCCAGCTTCTCGGGCGCCATCTGCAGCGAGCCGAGGCCCGACTGCACGAGGTTCGGCTGCTCCGCCTTCGGGATGCGCAGCGTGTCGGCGAAAACGTACTGGTGGCCGACGGTCTGCTGGAACGCGATGCGTGCCGCGTCCGAGGCACTGCGGCCCTGCATGACGTACGCGCCGGCGAGCGTGCGCTGCTGCTCGAGCACCGTGTCGAAGGTGCGCTGCCCGCCTTGCTGGAAGGCCAGCGTGTTGAAGAACGGCTCGTTGAGCTGCTGGAGCTGGGCGCTGATGTCCTTCGAGGCGCCGGCGGGCAGGGTCTCCGCCATGTCCTTCTGCAGCTTCGGGTCGCTGTAGCGCGCCAGCGTTTCCTTGGCGTACGGGTCGCTCATGTTCGGGATCACCAACGCGGCCGGCGGCAGCTTCTCGTCCTGGGCGAGCTGGGCGTACACCTCGCCGAAGTGGGAGCCCCACTGGGCCTGGAGGCCGTCCATCAGCTGGGCGGCGTTCGCGGAATTGCTGTGGAACTGCGCGCTGAGCGCGTTGGCCTGGCCGTTCGTGAGCAGTCGCGGCTGGAGCTGGCGCGGCAGCCCACCTTCGCCGAGCGCGTCGCCCTTGATCTGGCTGATCCCCAGGCGCTGCTGCTCCGCGGTGGTGGCCAGCGCGTACGCATCGACGGCGGCCGAGCGCTGCGCAGGGGTGATGGTCGGGTCCGTCAGCGCTGCCTGCATTCCCGCGGAGGCCCGCTGCACCTGCGGCGAGGACTGCGCAGCGTAGGCGGCCGGGTCGGCTGCGATCTTCTTCTCCATGAGCGCATTGGCCTCGATCAGCGCGCCCTGGATCTTCTGCTGCTCGTCGAAGCCGGCACCAGGGGCGGGCGTGAACCGCGCGATCGCCGCCTGCCGGTCGGCGTAGCTGGCGCCCTGCAGTTGCGCGAGCCCACTGGCCAGCCGCGAGTACATGCCGACCTCCGACTCATAGCGCTGGGCGCCCGCCTCGCCGAAGGCGCTGGCGTAAGCGGCCGCGGTGGGCATCGAGCCCGCTGGCGGCACCACGCCGGCGAGCACCATCGCCTGGTAGTCCTTGGTCATCGCCTCGAGCGACGCGCGCTGCGTCGCCTGCCCGCGCTGGACGGCCTCAAGCGCTCGGTTGCGGAACTCGAGCGCGTGGATCGGCGACAGCGAGGTGAGGAACGGCAGGCTTGCATCGCCGGGCTTGCCGCCGCGATCGTCGAGCGCCTTGGCCGCGCCGTCGGCCGTGAGCACGCTCTGCGACTGGGGCGGCAGGGTCTTCTGGCGAATCTCGTCGACCTGAGCCTGCAACACCGCCCGCGATGCCGGCGTCGTGGCGGGGTTCGCGATCTCGGCCTGGAGCACCGGGATGCGCGACGGATCGAGACGCGCAGCCTCGGCGCTGGCATTGGCGACGGTCCAGTCGTCGCCGCCAGCCGACGGAGCACCGGTGGCCGTGGCGGGCGCGGCAGCAGGCGCAGCGGGCTGCTCGGACGCGATGCCAAAGTACCGGTTGAGGCCCGCCAACGCCGCCGCCGGGTTGCGAGTCACGAGGCCGTCGGCTGCCGCCATCCCCAGCGCGGTCTTGGCCTGCTGCAGCTTCTCGGCTTTCACGTCGGGCGGCAGGCTCGTGCTCTCGATCGCAGCGTTGATCTGCGCGAGCTGCTGCGGGTACTGGTTGTGGTCGCCGGCGACGACCTGTGCGCCGGAGTTGGTCATGCCGTCGATACCCGTGGCGGTCACCCGCTGGTTCTCGACGTGCTGCTGGTGCTCTGCTTGCAGCATGGCCTGGCCGCGGAACTCGGACACGCGCTGCTGGAACAGCTTGGCGCCGACGCCGTTGATGCTTTTGGCCTCCTGGGCGGCCATCTGGTCGATCGTGCTGCCGACGGCCTCGGGCGAGAGCGCCTGCGCGCGCTGTGCCTTCGCCTCGGTGTACGAGTCGATCCCGCCGATGGGGTCGTCGGATTGGTTCAGGTTGTCCAGCACCTGTCCGGGCAGCGCGTTGGCGCCGTCGCGCATCTGCTGCAGCTTCAGCTGCATGCGGCTCAACGCGTTCGTGGCCTGCAAGAGTCCCATGTCGCGCCGGTGCTGCTCGTACATGTGCGCGCCGGTCTCGAATGCACCGACGGCGGCGCCCACCAGGCCGTTGACGGGGCCGCCGTTGCCCGCCGCGGTGGATTCTGGAGAGACGAGCGACTGCGTGGGGAGGATCGCGAGGTTGGGCATAGGAGGTCTTTCAGGCGCGGCGGGCGCGCGCTCGGTTGAACAGCAGCTCGACGACCTGGCGATTTCGCGCGAGCCCTGAGTCGTGCATCCAATCCTCGTAGCTGCGCCCGCCCTTGATCTGGTCGGGCATGCCGTCGTAGATGCGGCGTGCCTCGCCTACTGCGAGCTGCACGCGCTGGTCGTAGGCCTTGCCCCACTTGGCGCGTAGCGCGCGCTCGGTACCGATGTTCTCGGCGGCCTGCGCCGACTCGGACTGCTCACCGCGGAGCGCAGCAGTCACGGCGGCCGAATAGAGCATCTTCGCGAGCTGCGAGGGCACCTGCGCCGCGATAAGGCCTTCGCGCAGTGCAGCGTCGCGCGCCGGGTCGATCTCGATCTTTGCTTGTCGCAGGCGGGCCAACTCCTCGCCGAGCTGGTACTGCGAGCCGCGCTCTGGCACACGGTTCAAGAAGTCGTCGCTGCCCGGATCCTCGTCGCCGTCCACAGGCTCATTCGTGGGGTTGGAAGCGAACTGCGCGGCCTCGGCTTCGTCGGCATCCTCGGCCGCTTGCTGCGCGCCGGCGATTGTCTCGTTCAGCGCGACCATCTGCTGCCAGGCAGAGCCCTTTGAGTCCATTGCGGCGGCCCGCCACTCCGGATCCGCCATTAAGGCGGCCTTCTGCGCAGTCGCTGCTTCCGGTGTTATCGGCGCCGCCGCGGCGCCTGCATTCTGTTCGTCCATGTCTCTGCTCCAGAAAAGCCCCCCGGCCGGCCATGCCAACCAGCCGGGGGAAAGCCGCGCGCCCGCTCTGCCTGCCGCGCGGCACCCGTGTTCACTCGACTCGCGTCGAGCCCGCAGCGCGCATCGGCGTGCCGTCGTGCGCGTAGCCAATCACCTCGCCCATCTCGTGCAGCACGCGGCGCACGGGCAGAGGCTCGAGGAAATCGCTGTCCGGCGCCATGGCGTGCTCTTTCAGTCGAAGCAGCGCGGCAACGGCCTCGCTGCGGCTCAGCTGGTCATCGACGGTGAACGCGAGCAGGCCGTCCGGGCGACCACTGAACCAGGGAGCCTGGCACTTCGATGCGCGGATGTCCGGCGCCTCGGGGCTCCAGCCGATTGCCGTCGTGCGCCCGGTCGAGCCGAAGCTCGCGCGCTCGCCAGACGGATGGCCGTCGGCGGAACTGCGCCGCCCCCAGTCCTCGACGTGGAGGATGAAGTCCTGCAACTTGACCAGGCAGCGCGAAAGCGTCTCGCGGTTGAGGCCAGGCTTCACGAGCAGCGCGGCGGCGTGGACCGTGATGACCGTCCAACCGTAGCCGACAACGTCGGGTGTAGCCGTGTAGGTGACGCAGCAGCGAACGTGGTTCATTGGGTCGGCTCCTTGATCGAGTTGCGGTGGTGGGCGAGCTGGCGCCTCAGAAGGCTGGTCGCGCTCTCGTGCTCGTTGATTGCGACTCCGCTGGGGAACGGTCGCAGCGTCGCGCCGCTCTTGTGGAAGGCGCGCACGAAGATGGTCCAGATGCGCGTCCAGAGGTCGGATGCCGTGACCTTCTGCCTCGTGACCGTGCGAATCGAGCTGCCCAACTTCTGCGCGATGCGTTCGCCTTCGACCGCGGCTTGGTGAGCGGCCTCGACGCGAGCCCACCGGGGTGCGATCTCGGCGACCAACTCTTCGAAGTCGCTTGTGGCGTCGACCAGTTCCTCGAAGGTATCGACGGCGGCCCGCTCGGCGGCCAACTTGTCGTCGTCTTGCGCTGCCTGCTTCTGCCGCTGCGCCGCTGCTTCGGTGGCGTCGACAACTGCCTGCGCTGCCGCGATCGCGACGTCGTGCTTGGCCAGCGCCGCCTGTGGTTTGTCGATGTCGGCGCCGTTGGCGATGGCGTCGTCCCAGGCCTGCTGCAGCGCCACGCGCGCGGCGACCAGGTCAGCCAGCTTCTTCCGGCGGCGGGTGCCGGCGTCGAAGATCGTGTCGAGCGCGTCGAGGATGCTCATGGGTTCCTTTCGAGCCCGCGCAGGCGGGTGAGGTTGCCGATATAGACGGCGGGGGCGACGGGGCTGTTGTCGATGTCAGGCATTCGTCTCCTCCACGAGGCGGACAGGCTTACCTTGGGCCAGATCCCCGATGCGATTGGCGATCGTGTTGACGTAGGAGCCGATGTGACCGATCTGCTCCGACAGAGCCACGTCGCACCAGATCTGGTGGCCGCGCTCGCGCGCGACGTTGCAGAAGTAGTAGTCCTCGCTCATGAATGCCCGGTCGCCAGCATGCTCGATCACGGGCGTGTGAAAGTAGGGCTCCGGCATGCCGTCGAAAATTGACAGCTTGATGAGCAAACAGCCGGCGGGGAGCGCCAGGACCTCGTGCGGCCGATCTGTCGTGAGCTTCGTCTCGGGCAGATATATGCCGAGCAGCCGGTGCGGCGGCACGCGCTGCACGTAGGTCGCACCCACGATGTCCTTGCCGTGGGCCAGCAGCCGGCGCAGCGTGTCGGCCGGGAATTGCATGTCCGAGTCGAGAAATAGCACGTAGTCGACGCCGAGCTGCTGCGCCCTGGCGACAGCGAGGCAGCGATTTATGACGATTAGGCTGCTCTGGGTGCCCACGATCTCGAGTGGGACGCGCGGCAGGCCATCGTGCGATCTGCACTCATACGCGAGCAGAGCGAGCGACATTGCGAATCCCTTGTGGACCATGTCGCCGCTCGGCACGCAGACAGCGACTCGAGGCAGTGCGCGGCTCGTTGGCAGCTCGAGATAGCTAGGCAACGGCTTTTTGGGCTTCGCGCCGCGGTTTTTGCAAGACATTAGATTTCTCCAGAAAAGTGCTCGGCCGGCGTCCCACTCCGACCGGGCGAAAGGACGTGGCGGCCGACGCGACGACGGGCTTGCTGTATTTCCTCGGCGAAGCTGTGCGGCGACGCATCGGGCTCAGTCAGCGCCGCGATATAGCGCTCGTGCGTCTGTCGCCGGCCTTGGTTGCTTTGCCGAGCGACGCGGAGCGCCTGCGCAATGTCGAGCGCGCTCTCGGCGCTCAGTTCTTTCTTCAGGCGCTTGACCTGCAACCGCAGCGAGGGAGCGATCGTCATCGGGGCCTCCGCTGCTTCACGAGCTCTTTGAGCTCCTCGATGTCCTCGGCGAGCTCGTGCCCGACGATCAGCCGGCCCTGGATGCCGAGCATGTTGGCCAGCTTCGAGGCGGTCGGGACGTCGAGTGCTCCGGCGCGGGCCTCGCGATACACGCGTGCCATCTCCGCCTTGAGGTCGTCAATCGTCTTCAGCGGCAGGCGCAGACGCTTCGGGGGGTGGGGGGCGGTCGCGGCGCCAGCATCGGTGCGGGTTGCCGGCTTCTTCGTGGTGTCGTTCGCGGCCACTTATCGGCCCCCCTGCTGCGCTTCCAGCGCCAGTTGCATGGCCTTCGCCAAGCCGGCGTCATACGCCCGCTGCTCGGCGGCGGTGAAGCGACGACCAGGCAGCGAGGGGCTCCATTCGGCGGAGGCGCACGCAACGCAGCCGGCGACGACGCGGGGCATGGACAGGGTGACCGTCCAGCGGCCGACCTGCCAGGAATGGACGAAGGCGGCTTCACCCGACATGCTCGAACTCCGGTGCACACACTGCACATGCACACACTCCCCTAAAGGGAGAGGTGTGTGTGCGCAGAAGAATGAGCAGATTGGGCGCAAGTTTGTGCATGAAAATGGGCGCAAGTTTGTGCATCAGGATTCCCCTTCGGCGAGCAGCAGACCCATCCGCGGAGACCGGTTCGAGTGCTTGCCGATCTCTCCCCGGACGAACGTTCCGCGGCCCATCAGACGGTTCATCGCGCGCCCCAGGTCGGCTTTGCTGTAGCCCGGCGCCAGGCCCTTGGCTGCGATCTGGGAAGGCAGGTAGTCCGGCGACGTCTTGCCATCAGTGGTGCGGATGCCCATGCCCGTCAGCGTCTTGAAGCCGGCCACGCACAGCTGGTCGGCGCGCGCCTCTTCGGCCGCGCTCCTCAACCCGATGGCGCGGTCGCCTTCGACGTGCTCCGGCACCATCAGGCCCTGGCGCATCGTGAACTTGGCGTAGTCGCGCGCCGAGTAGTTGCTCTTGCGCTTGCACAGGTACCGGACGTCCGTGGGGCCGCTGTCCTCTGCAACGTCGAACGGCTGGTCAGGAAGCTTCGGGCCCAGGAACCAGCGCATGCGCGCGGCGTTTTCCCAGGCGGCGCTGCCGGAATACTCCGAGCCCAACGCGCGCGCCACGTGCGCCAGCAGCACCACACCGAACGGGCGGCCGACGACCAGGCTGTTGAGAGCGTTGATGAACTGCGTGGCATGCGTGCGGTCGTCGTGATTGCCTGCGAGCAGGTGCGCCGTGTTGTCCAGCCAGAGGACATCGATGGCCAGGTCGTTGACCTGCTGCCGGAGTTCCTCGAGCAGACGCGTGGCCACCAGCGTCCCGTGGCTCTCGGCCATCAGCGCGTTGTCGCAGCCATAGCGCGAGACGAGGAACAGGCGATCGACGAGGCTGGCCATCTCGAGCTGCTCGTGGTCGCAAATCTGCTCCTGCCGCCGCCACACGTCATCGTGCTCATCCTCGCAGTTCCAAAGCAGCGAACGGTATGGGGCATCCTCGCCGGCGAAGTAGGCGCGTCCCAGGCTGCCGCAGGTGGCCTCGTGCTGCGCCAGCGTGCTCTTGCCCTCACCACCCTTGCCGGGGAACAAGGTGACGCCGGCGCCGAGCCAGCCAGCGCGGAACCAGTGGCGCGGCGGCGCACGGTTGGGGGCAAGCTGGTCGAACGCCAGCATGCGGGGCTTGGGCACGTGGGCCGGCGCCAGCGCCGTTCCTTCGACCTGGTCGAGAAGCGCACGAACCTCCGGCAGCACGTCGGCGGTGTCGCTCGAGCCGCGCAGCAGCGCCGCGGCCTGTGCGCGGACGCCCGCCTCGCGCCTGGCCTGTGCCTTTCGCCGGACGATCTCGGCGTGCGTCTTGATCGCGGCGCGCGAAGGCAGCGACTGCGCCACTGCGTTGATGTACGACAGGCCCCCGGCGGCGTCGACCTCGCCGCGCTCGTTCAGCCAGGTGAAGATGGCGACGGTGTCGACCGCGCCGGTCTTTGCGCACGCCGCGATCGCTGTGGCCAGCAGCTGGTGCCCAGGCGCGGAATAGTCCGACGGCTCGGGCATCCATGGCGCGCCCAGCATGTCGGCGAACACCAGCTGGCCGCCGAGCGCGCTCTGCTCCGCCTCTTTCGCGACGAGCAGCGGATCCGTGCGGCGTTCGTACTCCGCCCAGTCCATCGTGTCCGCTTCGACCTGGGCCATCAGGCTCGCCGCTCCAATGCCTTCTGCAGCTCGCGGAAGAACCCGCGCGTGCGGTCCGGGTCGCCCAGCTGCAGCACCTGCACCATGCCGTCCAACATCGCGTCAGCGGGAGCGCAGCCTGCGCGGATCGTGGCCATGAGGCGCTGGGCATCTGTGGTGCCGCGGATCGATGACATCGCAGCGTCGGCCAGCGATGCCCCGCGGCGCGCCGACTGGGTGATCAAGGACTGGGTGATCAAGTCGCGCACGACCGGCAGCGTGACGGCGGACTCTTCGGATGGGGCGCTCACGAAGCTGTCCCCATGGTCTTCAGACGCTCGACCTTGGCGCGCAGCAGGGACTCGGGTTGCACGCGCTGCGTCGGCGCGACCAGACGCGCGCGCGATCGCCAAGCCGGCGGTGGCACGCGCCTGCGACTGCTTGGGGCTGTCCAGGTACGGCACGTTGGCGGGGTCGAGTAGTTCGGCGTGCTGGGCGCGGATCGCCGCTTCCTCGCGCATCGTGGGGCTGGGCGCGTTCACAGCATGCCCCTGGTGTCCGCGGGCTTGCGCTCGCGGATGCGGGACATCATCCACTCGGAGACGGCCTGACGCGGGTAGAGGCGGCGGTTGCCGATGAGGCAGTAGGCCGGTCCGTCGCCGCGACCGGCCCAGCCCTTGGTGGTCGCGGCCGAGGTGCGCGTCAGCAACTGCAGATCCTCGTCGAGAAGGCAGTCTAGGGAGTCCGCCAGCTCGCGAAGCCGCTGCAGGGTCTCGGCCGACTCGCTGCCGGGCTGTTCGCCTTGCAAATCGTTGGTCATAGATCGCTCTTTGGTTGTCAGGTGTGTGCAAAGCATGCCGATCAGCCGTGGAAACGGATTTCCAGGCTGTAACCCGCATGGATGCTCAAAGTTGACTTTTTGTCGACCGGTGTGCTAGCCCAATTGCGGGCACCTTCGAGCGAGCCGACGTCGCAGGACGGCACTGCGTTGGCCATGCGAGTGGGCGAGGGCGCCGCCGCGCGTGGCGGGCGGCGAGTGCCAGGCGGCGAATTGCAGAGGCAGTCATCGCTGGTACGCCTTGCCGTAGACGCGGTCTTCGACCTCGGCTATCGGCTGATCTGTATCCCGCGCGCCCGAGATCGCGTCCGAAAGATCGCTGATGCGCAGGAGCATGCCGCGCGTGACGGGGCTGATCTTGTCGCCTTCGTCCTCGCTCTCGATGTAGCGCTGCGCCGCGCGCGCGAGCAGTTGGATCTCGTAGCACGCGACGCGTGCCAGCTCGGTGCGGATGAGGTTTTCAGCAGGGCTCTCGCCCATCTGAGGGATGGGGCGTGCGTCTCCCGACGCGATAATGCGGTCAGCCATGGGGCACTCTCTTTCAAGGGTAGGTGCGTTGTGGTCAGAGGCCTCGCCGTGTTAGCGCACGTCGGGGCCTCGTCGTGTGCCGGCTACCGGCCGGCGCGGTCGTTCATCCAGTGGCCTTTAGCGGCACGACGTTGTCCTCGCGCGGCGGGTCTTGCGGCACGCCGCCCAGCGCCTGGTGCACGTCGGCCGCCTTGATGTCGGTGTAGCGGCGCAGCTGCGCCCAGGTCTTGTGGCCGGTGATCAGCGCGACGCGCGGAATGTCCAGGCCCATTCGGAACAGGTCGGCCGTAGCGCGGTGGCGTAGGTCGTGGAAGTGCAGGTTGACGATCGGGGGCTTGACGGACTTGCAGGCGCGCGTGAAGGCCGCCGACACCGACGCCGATTGCACGCCAAAGACGGCTCCGTCCTCGCGGTCTCGGATTAGCGGCTCGACGATCCTCCAGGCGTCAGGCAACAGCGGCACGACCTGATCGTTCCCGGATTTGTTCTTCGGGTCCTTGCGATCACGGATGATGACCGTTCTGGCCGTGCGGTCGATGTCGGCCACCCGTAGCCTGCAGATCTCGTCCTGGCGCATGGCGCTCGCCAGGGCGAAGCGGCACAGCGTCTCCATGTCGATGCGTTGGCGCGGCCGCGCACGCCAATGGGCGTAGAGGCGCGTGAGCTCCTCGTCCGCTGGCTCGCGCTCGCGCTCAGTGCTGCGGGTCTTGAGGCCTCGGTGGGCTAGTCCGGCCCGCGCGTCGAGCGCGAGACGGTCATCGACGTCCAGGTGGCGCGCATGTCGGGCCCACTTCAACACCGCCGACAGGTACGAGAGATCGGCGGCGATGGTGACGCCGCCGGCGCCGGCCTCGATGCGGCGATCGATGAAATCTCGCAGGACGACGGCGTTCAGCGAGGCCAGCTTCGACTTGCCGAGCTTGTCGCGCTTGAGCATCGCCAACGTCGCCGCCTTGGTCTTGCCCGGGTCCTTGGCGACCATCTCCTCGTAGGTCTCGATCAGCTTGGCGACAGTCGCATCCTTGGGCACCGGCGCGAATCCGCCGGCGGCCACGTGGTGCAGTTGGGCCTCGACCTCCATCGCCCAGCGCTGCGCGTCGCGCTTCGTCGGGAAGGTCGCGGCGCGGTAAAGGCCTGCGCGTCTTACCTGTGCGCGCCACTTGCCGCTGGGGAGCTGAGAAAATGTTGCCATGTGTGCAGCGCGTGTGCGTTCGGATCGTATCCAGATCGTTAGACGATCATCGCACGTGTGCATCTGGTGTGCAATGAATCGTGCACACACTCGAATTGGTAGAGGGCTGTGGAAGAAAATATCGTTTTAAATCAGTCGCTTAGGCCATGGCGATTGTCCGTGGCCCCGATGATGGACTGGACGGACCGCCACTGCCGTTACTTCCATCGCCTGATCACCCGCAACACGCTGCTGTACACCGAGATGGTGACCACC